>PVMJ01000248.1_pt1:0-92500 | contig 257232 bp, 242 predicted proteins | sample 1853361 | NCBI WGS metagenome assembly PVMJ01 (sample SAMN08533506, study PRJNA380276) | Synthetic metagenome, whole genome shotgun sequencing project. | isolation source: mock microbial community containing genomic DNA from 20 ATCC strains | collected 2017 | reverse complement strand
CGTCTCGCGCCATTTATACCTTAGGAGAGATAGCGAAGAGGCTAAACGCGGCGGACTGTAAATCCGCTCCTTCGGGTTCGGGGGTTCGAATCCCTCTCTCTCCATAGTAAACGGGCATAGTTTAAAGGTAGAACTAAGGTCTCCAAAACCTTCAGTGTGGGTTCGATTCCTACTGCCCGTGTTTTTTCTAATATGGCGGGTGTGGTGAAGTGGTTAACACATCAGATTGTGGCTCTGACATTCGTGGGTTCGATTCCCATCACTCGCCTTTTCATGGGGTATAGCCAAGCGGTAAGGCAAGGGACTTTGACTCCCTCATGCGTTGGTTCGAATCCAGCTACCCCAGTTTTAAGATAGCCGGCGTGGCGGAATTGGCAGACGCGCTGGACTCAAAATCCAGTGTCCTCACGGACGTGCCGGTTCGACCCCGGCCGCCGGTATACTTATAAAGACAAGGTTTCTAAACCTTGTCTTTTTTCTACTAGATAATTTATTGTGAAATGTTACTTGTAATATATATTTATTTTTTTCATTGTAGAAGAATTTATATAATAATAAATATTAATTATTAATTTAATTAGGGCATTTAAAATATACAAATGATTTTCTGTTTACATGTTAAGACTAAAACTATAAAAATACGTGAAAATTTTGTTATACTAAAATTAATTTTATAATGTTGGTGAATAATAGTTAATTTCATTATATACTTGATATATAAAATTTATATTCTAAGAAAAGAGAACATGATGAGAAAATATATAAAATGGTTAATTCCCATATCAATTTTTGGGATGATACTTGGAGGCTGTCAAATGAATAGTGAACATAAAATTCAGTCAAACGAAGTAAAAAATAGCAAGCAATCAGAAGTGAAGAAAGATAAAAAAATGACAAAAAAAGAACAATTAGCCTATCTCAAAGAGCATGAGCAAGAAATCATAGATTATGTAAAATTACATAACAACCAAATTGAGTCCGTTCAATTCGATTGGTCAAGTGTAAAAGTAGAACAAAGCGGGAATGGAACTCCACAAGGGGGTGATTATAATCTTTCACTGAGAGGAAAGTTTAATCATCTACAAAATTCAAAATTAATAGTTGATTTTTATTTAGCTCATAAAAATGATATCCCAAATATCAAATCAATGGGAATGCTAAATAAGCCGTATATACATAAAAATGGTATTTGGCACATTTATGAATAGCTTGAATCATCCTATATAAAGTAATAGAATTTTTACCACAAGCAAGGTAGAGGAGAAGAATAATTGAGTAATTGGAACTTAGATAATTTTGATAACTTACATAGCTCTTTAGCAGAAAGTGCATATAATAGTCGACCTAATTCATTTCCTGAATTATTTGAGACTGACTCAGTAACAGAAGTAAAATTTTCTCAACCCTCAGAAGATAACAAAGGTCAAATCACACAGGGTGGCACTAACCTCCCCAATGATGGTATTGTCTACCTGCAACCAGATAAGTCCTTAAAATCTATTGATGAAAATGTAAAGGTCCTCATTCCAGATGTCAATGGAGGCTATCACACTGAGCATTATGTTACTCATTCTTATCAAAAAGGTGTGCTTACTGACGATAAGGCAGGTTTTAATGCTTACTACCTGTCAGATACTGAAAAAATAGATAGCACTACAAAGCACACTTATCTAGCCATTCGTGGTAGTGATGGGATTGGTCTAGATACACTAAACGATTGGGTTAGTAACAATGCAATGTTTGCTGTCTCTAACAAGTATATTCCACAAGCGAAATTGGCTAATAAGGCTATGAAAGAAAAAATTGCCGAGCTAAAAGGAAAAGCGCCTGGAGCTATTATAGATGTTACTGGTCACTCACTCGGTACGATTGTATCTTCTCAAGCAGTTGTTAATCTTAGCTATGCAGAATTGGAGAATGTTGGTCAAGTAGTCCTTTTCGATGGCCCTGATGTATCAAGAAGCTTGGAAAAAATGGAAGGCATTTCTGCTAAAAAAATCCAAGAAGCTGGGAAGCATGTTACCTACTATGTCAATCCCTTTGATATAGTTAGTATGCTTAATCGTGAAAAGCCATAGAAAGACCAATTCGGGAAAGTAAATGTCATTGTTCCTAGTAAATATACGGGTACTTTTGATGAGCAATCTTCTCACGATTTTGGTGCCTTCCAAATTGATAGTAGCGGAAATCCTTTAGTTGCTTCTGAAAGCTATCATCCAGAATTATTAACATCTGGTCAAGACTTAGCTAGACTCGAAAAAAAATTCATAAAGAATCTTTTAGGAGAGCATTATGATTCGGATAAGCTAGGACCAGTACTCAAAGGCGCTCTGACTGGGGACCTGACTCGACTAATTGCAACATTAAAAGCTTGTGGTATCAGTGTCACTGTAAACGAAGCTAAAAAACTGTACGATAACTTCCAAAAAGACTACAAAGCCATAATTTCCAAAGCTAAAAAAGATGGCCTCGAGTGGGATCGCAAAAACATCGCAAGCTTCCATAGTAGGATCAAATCAGCATCAGGCAGTCAACGGATTTTACTTAGAACTCAAATGCTCTATATGGCAACGCAATTAGCAGAATCAGATGTTTCAGAAAAAGTCTCTGCAACAAAAAAACATATTAGTGAAGCTAAGGATACGATTGTAGAAATATCGACATCCACTATTTCATCAGCTGAAATAATGGCTATGCACCTTGACCAATCAGAAGTTGATGCTCTGGTTTCAGATATAAAAATGTCAACAGTTTGGAATGATGGCGTAGAGACTTCTGATTATGAAGCACTTGATCACTATAAAACAAAAATGACCACATTTACGACCAATTTGGTAACAGTTGCACAAAATTTAACAGCTCAAGATGAGCAACTAGCTGGTGATATTGTCACGAACTTATCCTAAAATAGAGAGATTAAATGAATGTCCAAAGAATTGAAATTGCCCTTGAATGAAATGTTGAAAGAACAAGAAAGAATAGCTATTAAGGCAATAGTTGCTACAGCAAAAAGCACTATTACGGATACTGGAACAAATTTAAAAGCAACTTTAGAGTCAGATGCCCAAGACCTAAAAAACTATGCATCCACCTATAACGCCAATATCACGGATGGTCTTGAAGGCCAGTCAGCTCAAGCAGCATCTGATTTCTTGACACAACTTCCAAAACCAGAGTTAGATAATCCAGTCAATTAGGAGGCTAGTATGATAGATACAAAAAAACTGCAAGAACTCGATCAAGAATATGATCAAAATCTCAGAAACATTTATCGTAACAGAGAGCAACTAGAAGATGACTTTCACTTGTTTATGGCAAGAACAGACAGCCTAAAAGAGTCTGTCTATCAAGCAACTTTAGGACAAGGTTGGGAATTACCCCAAGAAGCTCATGCACACCTATATAATATGGATGATAATAAGGATACATTCATATCAGAATTCAATGAATATATGGAAAAGCTTGAAGAAAAGGAAATAGATCTTCGAAGAGTTTATAATGATAGAGTAGATGAATTGTATCAGAAGGCTAAGCAAAACGAAGCAAAAAAAGGATAAAAATTTTTTCAAGTAATATATATAAATATGAAAAATAAAGAATCTTGCAGTAAAATGAGTATTTATTTTTCACGACGAACAGTCACTACAAAATCACTAAAATCTCAAAATTACTTGGTTTTTAAGTTAATGTCTAATACTCAAACCTTGTTAAATCAATGTTTGTTATCTTTAAAAAGTGCTCAGTAGCACTCAAAATCCATTGTCCTCACGGACATGCCGGTTCGACCCCGGCCGCCGGTATACTTATAAAGACAAGGTTTAGAAACCTTGTCTTTTTCTATTTTTTTTTAAAATCAATAACCATAAGGGTACCATTTATAGTTTTATACTTTTTCAATTAGATATTTTGCTATATTATCATGATCCCGAAAAAGATTCTTACGGTTAATTCCTATATTGTCTAATTCTTTCATAATTTTCATTTTGTTTTGTACTTTAATAGTTTTATAGAGATAATGAGTAAATATTTATTTAAATACTGGGAGTTTATTTCACGATAAATAAAATTTTTACTCAATAGATGAACAGAAAAAGATTGTATACTATTGAAAAATTTAATTCAACTGGAGATTGTTTGGTGAGTTTATATAAAAGATTATTATTGTTTCAAATTATTGGATTCTTTGTGAAGTTATTAATGGAATTACTTTAAATAAAGGAGGAAAAATTATTTTAAAAAGTTTGACTTGTTGCATTACTTATTATTCCAAGAAGAAGATCTATTCCATGAGTTAGTAGATATAAAGACATAAGCTTGAAAATTTTCAAGCTTTTTTATCTTGCTATTTATAACATTAAGTGATATATTTATAACATAATACATGTGATATATTTATAACATAAACTTGGGAGATTTTATGAACAATAAAAACAAATGGACTATAATTTTACTTATTTTTACTATCATCGTAATTGATGTTAGCTTACTATTTGGCGGGAATCGTTTAAGTTTACCAATCAAATTATTAATTTTATTAGTAACCAGTATAGCAGAATTTTGTTCGATTTTTATAATGATAAAAGTTCCGACTCCTCAAAAATATAAGAAAGAACCATTTGGATTAAAAGCAAAATTTTATTCTATTGTACTCTTTCTCTCGACTATTCTTTATACAATTGGGATATGGAATGTGACGCCAGCTTCCCCATACAATGTTAAAGAATCAATTCTTGGAGTTGGCATTTTAATACAAGTAGTTTTCTTCATTTATTTTCTATTAAAAAAAATTAACGAAAGTCCCGATGAACGCTTTTATAGTAATTTAGCATTGTCAGCTTCTTTGATGTTTTTGATATCAATAATGTTATTAATTCTTATAGCTATTTACCTTAATATATATGGAACGTTAGAGTTAAAATCAGGCTACCTTTATATTATGGTAGGTTTATTATTACTAATGTTTGCTGTTACATATTACTTTCTTGAGGGACGGAGATAATAATGGGGAAAGAAACAAAAATTATCAGTTCTTTAAAACAGGTTAGAGAAGATATCGGAATGACTCAACAAGAGTTAGCTATTCGGATAGGTGTTAGGAGAGAAACAATTGGTCATTTAGAAAATAACAGGTATAATCCTTCTCTAGAGATGGCACTTAAAATTGTTAAGATTTTCGACATGAAGATAGAAGATATTTTTCAATTAAGGAAAGAGGATTAAGGTGAAGGAAGTAATTTGTTCGTTTTGTGGGGAAAAGATTTTATAACTTATAAATAAAATAAGGGGTACGCAGGATTGCTTCCTCTTAATAGGATATTAGCTACTGGCCTAGAAGTACATCATGATATTTGTAGAAATTGTGGTACTATTGCTAGAAGTTATATAAATGACTTGGAGAAATTGAAATAGGTATATAAAATATATTGGTTACTCAAAAATCACTAAAATCTCAAAATTTCTTAGTTTTTAACCTGATTTCCAAAACACAAATCTTGTTAAATCAGTGTTTGTTTACTTTAAAAAGTGCTTGGTAGCACTCAAAATCCAGTGTCCTCACGGACGTTCCGGTTCGACCCCGGCCGCCTGTATACTTTAAAAGATAAGGTTTCTAGACCTCGTCTTTTTTGTTTTGTTAGATAATTTATTGTGAAAAGTTACCTAAAATTACTTATATTTGTTTTTTATTATTGTATTTTTTATAATGTAGTTAATAACTTTTCAAGGAGGTAATATTATGGAAATTTTAATTGAAACACACTTATTTATTTACTCTGGAAGAAAGGAAATAAAAATTGAATAAATTTTTTTTAGAATCAGAGAGACTTATTATAAGGCCACTAGAAGAAAGTGATTATGATAGTTGGTATACTAGTTTTATGAATCGTGGACCATCTTTAACTCCATTTGATGATGGGATACTTGATATGTCTATGTGTGACATTAATTGGTTTAAAAATTTAGTAAATTTACAAAGGAAAGAATGGGAAAGTGACATAGTATATATATTTGGTGTTTTTCTAAAAAGCGGTGAGCACGTAGGAATGTTAAATATTGTTACCCTTGCAAGAGCAGATATGCAATGGGGAGAATTGGGATATGTTTTTCATAATCAATTTTGGAGTAATGGCTATGCATTTGAGTCAATCTTGGCATTACTTAATAGTACTTATGAAAAATTGGGTTTTCATCATATTGAAGCACAGATTACTCCTGGGAATGAACGATCGGAAAAGTTGGTTAGAAGATTGGGATTAACCTATGAGACAACTCGAAAAGATTTTTCATTTGAGAATGGAAAATGGACAGATAAACTGATTTATAGTATAAATTTACATAATAATAATTTAGAATAATTTTATAGACTTACAAAGAAATTTAAAGCTTATAATATTGTATTTTTGGAGATTATTGAAGTGGTTTATAGATAATTAAGGAAGGAATATTGATTAGAAATGAATAATTTGGATACACTATATTGTAAATTAGCAATGTGCAACACAGTACTAACGGAAAGATTACGACTCCAGCCTGTTGAATTAACTAATGTAAATGATTTTTTAGAATTTTCATCTGATTCTGAAACAGTATTCTATATGCAACGTTATAAAGCTAATACCGTAGAAGAAGCACAAGTCGTTTTAGCAAATGTTTGTATGAAATCACCATTAGGAATTTATGCAATGATTGAAAAAGAATCACAGAAGATGATAGGTATTATTGAATTAGAAATCAGAGATGAATTTTCTGCAGAATTTGGTTATATTTTAAATAAAAATTATAATGGAAAAGGTTATATGACAGAAGCTTGTTCAAAATTGATGTCAATTGGATTTGAACATCTAGACTTGGAAAGAATTTATGCTAGATTTGACATTAATAATAAAAAATCTGGAAATGTTATGGAACGGATAGGTATGAAAAAAGAAGGCGAGCTTCGTCATCTTGCAAAAAATCCAAAAGGTGAGTGGAAAACAAGAGCGTATTATTCTATTTTAAAAGAAGAATATTTTAATAAAGTTAATACTAAATAGTCTGAGATGTAGAGAATTAGATATAATCTTTTTAATCAGCCAGTGGGTGATGTCGTTGAAAATTTTACGGAAGGTAAAAATCCGAAGATTGATACACTTAATGGGAAAACAGTTAGAATAGAAAAAATAAATCCAGATCATTTTGAAGACTTATTTCAAGTTTATGGAGAATTGTCTACTGAAGATAGTTTAACTTATATATCTTTTAGCAAATTTAATAGTAAGAATGAATTTGATGTCTTTTTCCAAACTCTATTAAAATCAGAAGATCCTTATTATTTAGCTATTGTTGATAATAATACTGGTAAAGTATTAGGGACTTTTTCATTAATGCGTATTGATACAAAAAATAGAGTTGTTGAAATGGGATGGGTGGTTTATTCATCAAAACTAAAACAAACAAGGATAGCAACAGAAGCTCAATATTTGGTTATGAAATATGTTTTTGAAGAACTCTGTTACCGCCGTTATGAGTGGAAATGTGATAGTTTGAATGCACCATCTAATAATTCTGCAAAACGACTTGGTTTTACTTTTGAAGGAACTTTTAGACAAGCTGTCGTATATAAGGGTCGTAACAGAGATACAAATTGGTATTCTATTTTAGATAAAGAGTGGCCAGAGAAAAAAACACGGTTTGAAAAATGGCTAGATGATTCAAACTTTGCTGTAAATGGGTATCAAATCAGATCACTATCAAGCATTGAGCAGAAGACAAAATAGAGTCATTCATTAATCACTAAAATTTCAAAATTACATGTTTTTTTAGCTAACATCTTAAACTTTGTTAAATAAATGTTTATTAACTTTTAAAGGTGCATGGTAGGACTCAAAATCGGGTGTCCTCACGGACGTGCCAGCTCGACTTTGGTCGCGGGCATCAAAGAAAAAAGTCAAGATTATTATCTTGTCTTTTTTTCTATGAGTTATTAACTGTAAAAGTTACATAAAATTACCAAATAAATTTTTTAACAATTAATTATCATTCTTTATCTAATTTATAATAGGGCTTATATTCTATGTTTGCCCCTATACTTGAAGCATGTACCCATTCTTTTTCTTTAAGTTGTTTAAAGTTTTCGGCTTTACCTGTTAATATTATTCCCGAAAATTTTAATTTGTCGCTATTATTTACCTTGTCGTATTTTTTGGCATACTTTTCTAAATCTGAGTAGATATTTATATTATTAAAGTATACTTTTGAGTTACCTTTTAAGTTTTCTTTTATTTTATCTATGAATATTTGTGGTGTATTCAAAGTTTCAGGATCTGTACCGAATTGATACTTTGTTGGCCAATATGATGTATCTAATTCTGTGCTTGTACCTATCCATAACCAATTTTGTTTTATATTATTTGGTATCATTGTTTTTATTTCTTTGTAACTATAGGACTTATCAAAAGTTATTGCAATTTCAATAAGATCATTATTCAATTTATTTACATATTTTAAATCATTTGTTGGAGTTGTTTTGGCTTCTCCTTTTTTATACTTAACATTTTTATTGAAAAATTGTGGAACTTTTTGTCTAGTACCTCGATCATACAAGCCATTCTTTTCTGATTTTTCATCAGCATTTGTGCCAAAAGTACCTGAGATACTATAATTTTCTTCAAAACTAGAATATGGAATTTGAACCCCATCGATATCTTTAAATCTATCAGCATGTACTTTACCAGTAAACTGACCGCTTGGCTGGTAATAGAGACTATCATAGGAAATATTTGGATATGCTATTTCAGAAAGTAGTTCAAAGTTATGATATGTTTTTTGACCATTTTTTGAAGTTAAATATGTAAACCCTTTAAAAGCTATTCCAACTACTAATAGTACAGTTATTAATGCCAATACTACGGTCTTGAATAATGTTTTCCTTTTCCTTTTTTTGGCTAATTGTTCCAGTGGATCACTAAACTTTGTTTTTATCATATTTTAAAATTATCCTTTTCTAAATATTTTTTAACTTCTCTTCTAGCTCGCATAAGTCTTATTTTAATTGTACTTTGTGATTGTCCAGTAATTTCAGATATTTCTTTAATTGAAAAATCATTAAAATAATATAAATCTATTAAAGTTTGATAATCTTTCTTCAAGTGTAATATTGCTTCATGTAATTCAAAAAACTTCTCTGATTCGGTGTAATACAAATTATTTTCTATAAAGAATTCTTTTTGCAGGATTTCGTTATAGCGTTTATTTCTTCGATAAAGATCAATATACCTCCTAATTGTAGTACGATACATCCAAGCTTTTATTTTATCAAGTGGAAGGGAGAAATCAGATTCTAGTATTTGTAAAAAGACGTCTTGAGTAACATCCTGTGCTTGACTAGGATTAACACCTGACTTAATAAGGTAAGCTATTATTTGATGTGAAATAACTAGTAATTCTTTTTCATAGTCATCTAAAATTGACATTTTACCTCCTTTCGCTATTATATTAAACCCTCTTCATTAATATAACGAATTAAAGAGAGCTTTGGTTACATAAAAAAATAATTTATATATATTAAAAATCAGGTGATGGTAAAAATTAAAGATAAAATAATAAACTTGTTTTTAGTTCATATGTTAGTTCTAAATAATAATATAAAATCGTAAAAATTTTGTTAGACTAACATTGGTTTTAAAATCTTGTAAAAAATAATTATTTTTATTAGGTACTTGACATAAGAAGTAGTTTTTAAGAAAAGAGAGCATGATGAAAAAATATATAAAATGGTTAATTCCCATATCTATTATTGGGATGTTACTAGTAGGCTGTCAAATGAATAGGGGACCTAAAAGTCAGTCAAACGAAGTAAAAAATAGCAAGCAATCAGAAGTGAAGAAAGGTAAAAATATGATAAAAAAGAACAGTTAGCCTACCTAAAGAACATGAACAAGAAATAATGGTGAATTATTTAAATGTATCTTTTGATAGAGTAGAGTATACGATGGTATTTTTAATGAGATGTAGAGTAGATTGAATGCTTTCTTTAAATTTAGAAGTATTATCTAGCTCAGTAATTTTAATATTTGTTTTTCTATTTGTTTTAGTTCTTCCTCTAGATTTTCAGGCTTTATATTAAGGATATATAATTGAATAAAGAAAGTAATGAACTGTCCGATTACTGCTCGAAGTATTTCCATTTTATTCAACGAATTTCCTTCACTTAAACAGTTGAAAATTTTAGTAATGTTTGGATCAGTTGAATTTATTAGCTTAGTAAAAATAGTTGATGTTTCACTATTGATTAATAATTCTTGCATCAATATTTTAATGAGATCATTATTTTTTTCAATAAATTTAAAACGGTCCTGTACAAAGAAATGAATTAGTTCCTCTTTAGTAGAAAATGTAGATAATTCTGTAAAGAAGGGGCGTCCAATAGTTTGTACGATTAACTCGAGAATAAAGACCAAAAGCTTGTCTTTAGTTTCAAAATATTTATATATAGTTGCTTGGCTAACTTCTGCATTTTTAGCTAGTTGAGCAGTGGAAGTTCCATGGAAGCCTTGTGAGGCAAAGAGCTCTATAGCGGATAAAATAACTTTTTGTTTTCCTTTTGGCATCTCTTGGTCATTAATATACTGTTCAATAGAAAAAATAATATTATTTTTCATACTTAGTTCCTTTTCAAATGGTATTATACTTTACGGTATCGTTTTAGTCCAAAGATATTTGCGATGGTTAAAATAATTAAAAATAGAAGAAGTACCAGAAGATTTGAAGAAACGTTAGGTAATCCTTGACCGTACATAATTATTTTTGTAAGTGCATCACCAGAGTAGGAGAGCGGTAGAATTTTACCGACTGTCTGAGCCCAACTTGCCATATTTTCTAGAGGGATTATTCCTGAAAAGAATAATTGAGGCATTATAATTAAGGGAATAAATTGCATCATTTGAAATTCTGATTTTGCTAGAGTAGACATTAAGATTCCTAATGATAAGGCAACCAGAGCCAAAATAAAATTGACAATGATGACACTAAAAATACTACCTACAACTTGAATATCTAGTAGCCAAATAGTTGATAAAACGATAACTATCGTTTGAATAATTGCTAGAATGCCGTATGATAACATATATCCAAATACAATATCACTACGTTTAACAGGAGTTGCAAGGAGTCGATCAAGTGTACCAGAAGTACGCTCTTTTAATAAAGCCATTCCAGAAATTAAAAAAACAAAGAAGAAGACCATAAATCCCATTAGTATTGGTATCATTTTTGCAAAAAAGCCTGTATTTTTATTTCCGTAATTATATTTTTCTTTGATATATTTGGAGCGAGTTTGTAAGGATTGTGCTAGTTTCGGATTCTTATTAGCTAAAATTTTAACTTGCGAAATCAGTTCCTTACTGTTCATTGTATTAACAGCGGTTTTAAAAGCTTGTCTTGTTAAAGTCGTCTTTGAAGAATCTGTATTCGCATAGAAGACAGTATAAGATTTATTGTCCTCCGAAATAAGAGCATCAATTTTATTTGATTTGAGTGCTTTTTTAGCAGATGAGTTAAATTTAAATGATCTCACTTGAATATGCTTAATATTATCTAAATTTGAAACGACCTTCGTGTTAACGTTAATAGTTCCAATCTTAACTTTTGTATTACTATTCGCAGAAAACATAACATTCATCAAAAACATAATTAAAATAGGTGCTAAAAACATCATAGCAAGTGTTCTTTTATCACGAAACAGTTCTTTTATAACCTTTTCAGTTATTGCAATAATTCTCATGATTATTCTCCTTCAGCTTTTAAGAAAACTTCCTCAATAGTACTCACATTAAATTGTTTTTTTAAATGTAATGGAGTATCAAAGGCAATAATGTTTCCACGTAATAGTAGTGCAACCTTACTTGTTAATTCTGCTTCATCCATAACGTGGGTTGTAATAAAGATAGAATGTCCTTCATCCTTAATATTAATTAGCTCTTGCCAGATTTTTCTCCTCAAGGATGGATCAATTCCAACGGTAGGTTCATCTAGGATTAAAACTGTGGGGTTTCCAAGTAGGGCGATGGCTAGAGAAAGCCGTCTTTTCATACCTCCTGAGTAACCTGAGACAAATTTATCAAGTTGGTTTTCTAGATCTACTACTTTAGAAATATGAGTTATCTGCTGTTTTAATTCAGTTTTTTGAATACCTTTCATTTTTCCAAAGAATAATAAATTTTCTAAGCCAGTTAAAGACTCGTATAAGGCATCAGATTGAGCCATATAGCCAATTTGATTTAAAATATTACGATCTGGCATTTGAGTATCAAGAACAAGAGCTGTTCCCTTATCTGCTTTTTCCATGCCAAGCATAGTTTTAATCAAGGTAGATTTCCCTGCTCCAGAGGGTCCTATTAATCCAATTATTTCGCCTTTAAACACCTCCAAATTAATATTATTTAAAACGGTTTCTGAGGCATATGCTTTTTGTAGTTTTTTTAAATCGATGACTTTTTTCATGATAACTTTTTGCTCCTCTCTCAGTGAGTGAGTGTTTACTCACTTATTTGATATCATATATTATAGTGTGTAAAGACAGGCTTGTCAATAAAAGAATTGACAGGAAGTTAATATACCATAATAGTCAATAAAATGGCTTATTTGAGATAACTAATTTTTTATCTTAAAAATCAGTTGCATGGAGAGCATTCGTGAAAATGGGCACAGAATAAAACGACTAAGAATATCCTTGTCGTTTTATTTTTTATATAGTTATACCTCTTTTAAAATTCAATATAATAGACTTCCTGCGAAACTAAAATCCTAGTTCACGGTTGATCATTCCAGCAATCAAATTCATTCGTAATCCAAACCGTTTGCGTCGATTTCGATAGGTTGTTGAAAATATTTTAAACGTTTTTACTTTGGCAAAAATATTCTCAACCTTGATTCTCTCTTTGGATAGCGTATGGTTATAGGTTTTATCTTCAAGAGTTAGTGGCTTAAGTTTGCTTGATTTCCTCGGAGTTTGCGCTTGTGAATACATCTTCATGATCCCTTGATAACCACTGTCTGCCAAGATTTTAGCAGCTTGTCCGATGTTTCTGCGACTCATTTTGAACAACTTCATATCGTGGCAATAGTTCACTGCAATATCCAAAGAAACAATTCTCCCTTGGCTTGTGACAATCGCCTGAGCCTTCATAGCATGACATTTCTTTTTACCAGAATAATTCGCTAGTTGATTTTTTTAGGACGATTGATTTTTACCTCTGTTGCATCCACAATCACCGTATCCTCAGCACTAAGATGAGTTTTTGAAATCGTAAAACCACTTTGAATAAGAGTTGATTCAACCCATTGACTTCGACGGATTAAGTTGCTTTCGTGAATGCCAAAATCAGCCGCAATTTGTTCATAAGTGCGGTATTCTCGCATGTATTGAAGAGTAGCCATGAGGAGATCTTCTAAGCTTAACTTAGGGGTTCGGCCACCTTTTGCGTGTTTACGTTGATAAGCTGTTTTTAACACAGCTAACATCTCTTCAAAAGTAGTGCGCTGAACACCAACAAGGCGCTTAAATCGTACATCAGTTAATTGTTTGCTTGCTTCATAATTCATAGAACTATTGTACCATATTTTGTTTCGCAGGAAGTCTAATAATGTTTATTCAGGTATTTTTTAACAATGATATGAAGAGAGAAGCTAAGTCCCAGTATAATTAAATAAATCCAAAGGGGGATATTAATGAAAGGAAGATGATAATATTTTCCTATAAGGATATAAGCTATGATAAGCGAAAGAATTAGAAATATATATCGAAAGAAATATTTCTTTTCTTTCGATTTATCGAAGTTATATGTAGCATATATTATGGTATCAGCTATCTTGACAGCAATAATACTGATAAAGATTGCAAAAAGAACATCTAATAGAGTAATAGGGATTAGATCTGGTACTGACTGTTGAAGTGCTTCAGTAATGAGATATCCTCCTAAAAAGATAATCATTTGGATAGTTAGTAGTAAAATGGCTAAATCCCAACGTTGTAATGTTTCTTCTTTCTTAGAGATTTTAGGTGTAGATTTAATAACTTGGTTTATAAAGTCATGCCTATCTTCTCCAAATACACTAACTAAACTTGCTTGTCGCTCTTGTGCTTCTAATAACATATTGACAATATCATTTCGAATGAGCTCCTGATGGTAGGGGCTAATGCTAGCACCTCGCAAATAGACAATCATATCTGTATAGGTTTGGTTATTAGAGTTATCAATTCTTCCTTCTAATAGCGTATTTTCTTTTTGTAATTTTTTCAGTTTATCCATGCTAGTTTCCTCTCCAATTTTTAGAGTAGTTTGTTTAATGCTTTACTAAGTGACTCCCAATTCTGTTTAAATTGGGCTAATTGCTCCACGCCTTCATTGGTTAACGTATAATATTTACGCTTAGGTCCTTGAGGGGAAGGCTTTTGTTGTCCTTTTATATATTTATTGCTTTGTAGTCTTAAGATAATGGGGTAGATTGTCCCTTCGGAAATTTCTCCAAAACCATAAGAATTTAATTTTTTTGAGATTTCATAAGCATAAGTCTCCTCTTGCTGTATGATTTTTAGGATAGCTCCTTCAAGTAATCCTTTTAGCATTTGCGATGGAATCATATTATATCCTTGTCTATATTGTAATACAAGTTACTGGTATAGCTACATTGTAATACAAAGTAGTTGAGATGTCAAATATAACTAAGTTACCGGTAGAAAATAAGAGTGATAGACGATGATTCTTCTAAAATAGGTTTGTTTATGTCCTTTAGTTTATGTTATAATAATGTGAAGAAACTTTAGGAGTGAGTATGAAAATAGATAAAAAAGAACTTTTAGCACTTATTGCTAGTATTATTTTATTAATTTTTGCTTCTGTTACGTTTTTCTTATTTAAAGATCATGGCACTACTCAAATGGATACTGTAGAAAGCAGTGTTAACCATGTCAGTGATTCTCAATTAACTGAGGCACAAGATATGTTAGATAAATTTGAGAAGAAACCTTCAGAAAAATTATTGAAGGATGTCGAACTTGCTTTAAATAAATTGTCCAATTCTTCTAAAAAAGAAGCTTTGCAAAAACGTTTTAAGAAAGCAAAAGATAAGTATCTTAAAGACGAAGCAGATAAGAAAGCTACCAAAGATGCTACAGATTTAGTAGAAATTCTAGAACAAGCCCCTTCAGAAGAAAATGTGTTAAAAGCTGAAGCAGCAGTCAATAAGTTAACTGTCAAAGAATCTAAAGAAGCTTTACAAAAACGTATTGATACTGTTAAGACACAATATGGTTTGATTGGGAATCAAACTCCCTCTAGTTCAGTAGCTGAAACTACAGAACAAGGGACAGCTAATCCTGCTAGTCAGGATACTTCTAGTTACGTTAATCAGAATGTAGCACCAACTTATGAGCAACCGCAAGCGAATAATACACCAGTTACTCCAGGGGTTAACAATACTGTTCCGACTCCAGGAACTGGTACTGTACCTGCTACTAATGGGACAGGTGTTGCTCAGTAAAATCCTGAAAGTCTAGTTTTACTAGACTTTTTTGCTATGCTTTTTAATTAGCCATTCTCATCAAAAACTATAAGAGAATTAGCAATTGATAGTTTTGAAGAAGGAAAAGAATTATGAGCAACAGCAATTAAAACCTTAAAAATACAACCAAGTGAAGTGGTTTATAACAAGTGTACAGTTCTTTCTTAGAATAAACCATGACTTGTCAAAAAATAGGTATATACCATTTACAAAAATACCTTAAAGCGTTATAATGAGAGTGAATGGGGGGAAGAAGATGACGAAGTACATCAAGGCTGACCGATTCTTTTATGCTGATCATGTAAAGGAAAACGGTTATTTAGAAATAAAAGATAATCACTTTGGTAAATGGATAGAAAATATTTCTGGACAAGAGGAGATTTTAGATTATTCAGGTTATCAAATAGCACCTGGTTTAGTTGATACACATATTCATGGTTTTGCTGGCGCTGATGTTATGGATTGTGATTCAGAAGGAATTTTGCGAATGAGTGCTGGCTTACTATCTACTGGAGTCACATCTTTCTTGCCGACAACCCTAACTTCAGATACAAAGCGACTAGAAGAGGCGTCTAAATCAGTTGCGGCAGTAGCGGGCAAAGAACAAGGAGCAAAAATTCAAGGCATCTATTTTGAGGGACCATATTTTACTGAGGAATATAAAGGAGCTCAAAATCCGATTTATATGAGAAATCCAAACTTGGAAGAGTTTGCTCAATGGCAGAAGGCTGCAAAAGGCTTGATTACAAAAATTGCTTTGGCACCAGAACGTGAGGGAGTTGAGGAATTTGTCTCAGCAATCACAAAGCAAGGTGTTACGGTAGCTTTAGGTCATTCTAATGGGACATATAAAGAAGCTAAAAAGGCAGTGAAGGCGGGTGCCTCAGTTTGGGTACATGCGTATAATGGTATGCGTGGTTTGACACACCGAGAACCAGGTATGGTTGGTGCGGTTTATAATTTACCTAATACCTATGCCGAACTCATTTGCGATGGTCATCACGTTGATCCTGTTGCTTGTGACATTTTAATGACACAAAAAGGCCATAATCATGTGGCATTAATAACAGATTGTATGGCAGCTGGAGGTGCCCCTGATGGAGATTATATGTTAGGGGAATTGCCCGTGGTTGTGTCTAATGGAACTGCGCGTTTGAAAGATGGAGGTAATTTAGCTGGTTCTATTCTTAAGCTCAAAGATGGATTAAAAAATGTTGTAGAATGGGGAATTGCTACTCCGGAAGAGGCAGTGCGTATGGCGAGTTATGTTCCGGCAGTGTCTGTAGGCATTGATAATGTCTGTGGACAGATAAAAGAAGGTTATGCAGCGGATTTTATTGTATTAGATAAACATCTAGATTTAGTTGCAACATACCTTGATGGGGAAAAACGTTGGCAATCTTGAAAGAACTAGTTTTTACTAGTTCTTTTTAATTTATTAATTTTTAATGAAATATAGTTTGACAATAAAACTATTTTTTCTTATAATGTTGTAATATAATACAAAACAATAGGAGTTTACAATGTCAATTATTATTGGGTTAATGGCCGCTATGTTTATTATTCGTTTAGCTTATTTAAAGCTATCTATAGCTAATGAAAAGGCCTTAAGAAAAAATGGTGCTAAAGAATATGGTGTAGGTGTTTCAAAAGCAATCACAGTTCTTCATATTATCATTTATTTTTCATCTGTAACTGAGGCTATTCTAACAAAAGCAAGTTTTAATTTTGTTAGCGTAATCGGGCTTAGCTTGATGATTTTTTCTGTGTTTATGTTACATACAGTAACACGTTTACTTGGTCGTATTTGGACAGTGAAATTAATGGTAGATAAAAATCATCAATTTGTAGATCACTGGTTATTTAGGGTTGTTAAGCATCCTAACTATTTCTTAAATATTGCTCCTGAACTTTTAGGTGTAACTTTATTGTGTCATGCTAAATACACAGCATTATTTGTCTTGCCAATTTATGCTTTTGTTATTTATTTAAGAATTCGTGAAGAAAACTTATTATTAAAAACGATCATTATTCCAAATGGAATCAAAAAGTCTAGGGTATATTAAGAATAAGATAAATAGTAGACATAAAAGTCATTTTTTGTTATACTGTCTCAGTAAGAAGAGGTGTTCATCAGCTGTTTTTTTAGCGAGCTCAAGGTAGTGAAAGTTGGGTAGAATAGGATGAATATTGGCACTTTTTAGTGAGTAAAAGTACAATCAAAAATGAAGTAATAAATTAGGGTGGAACCGCGTCTTTGACGCCCCTGTGCTGTTGGGCATAGGTGGTGTAGGACGTGGTTTTTATCATTTGTCCGTTTTAAGTCAATTGTTGTCACCTTCCCAACAGCTGTAATAAAGTGTGAAAGAAGGAAAATGATGTCTAAGAAATTAACTTTTCAAGAAATTATTCTAACTTTACAACAGTTTTGGAATGACCAAGGCTGTATGTTAATGCAAGCTTATGATAATGAGAAAGGAGCAGGGACAATGAGCCCTTATACTTTCTTACGTGCTATAGGCCCTGAGCCTTGGAATGCTGCATACGTTGAACCATCACGTCGTCCAGCTGACGGCCGCTATGGCGAAAATCCAAACCGTCTTTACCAACATCATCAATTTCAAGTGGTAATGAAGCCTTCGCCGTCAAATATTCAAGAACTTTATTTGAAGTCTTTGGAATTACTAGGTATCAATCCACTTGAGCATGATATCCGTTTTGTTGAAGATAACTGGGAAAATCCATCTACAGGTTCAGCTGGATTAGGTTGGGAAGTTTGGCTTGATGGAATGGAAATAACACAATTTACTTATTTCCAACAAGTAGGTGGACTTCAAACAGGTCCTGTAACTTCTGAAGTTACTTATGGACTAGAGCGTTTAGCCTCTTATATTCAAGAGGTAGATTCTGTTTATGATATTGAGTGGGCACCAGGTGTTAAATATGGTGAAATCTTTACTCAGCCAGAGTATGAGCATTCAAAATATTCATTTGAGATATCAGACCAAGTAATGTTACTTGAAAACTTTGAGAAATTTGAAAGAGAAGCAAAACGTGCTTTAGAAGAAGGACTTGTTCATCCAGCTTATGACTACGTCCTTAAATGTTCACACACCTTTAATTTATTAGATGCACGTGGAGCAGTATCTGTTACTGAGCGTGCAGGCTATATTGCACGTATCCGGAATTTAGCACGTGTTGTTGCTAAAACCTTTGTTGCCGAACGTAAAAAACTTGGTTTCCCACTTTTGGATGAGGAAACTCGTATCAAATTACTTGCTGAGGAAGACTAATGAACACACTCATTGTTAATAGTCATCCTGATTTTTCGAATCCGTACTCATTTACAACTATTCTACAAGAAAAGTTTATTGAACTTTATAATGAGCATTTTCCTAACCATCAGTTATCTATTTTAAATTTATATGATTGTGTTTTGCCAGAAATTACGAAAGAAGTACTACTTTCGATTTGGTCTAAACAAAGAAAGGGTTTGGAATTAACAGCCGATGAGATTGTTCAAGCTAAAATCTCTAAAGATTTACTTGAACAGTTTAAGTCACATCACCGTATTGTCTTTGTTTCTCCAATGCACAATTACAATGTGACTGCTAGAGCAAAAACTTATATTGATAATATTTTTATTGCAGGTGAGACTTTCAAGTACACTGAAAATGGTTCAGTCGGATTAATGACAGATGACTATCGTCTGCTTATGTTAGAATCTGCGGGTTCTATTTATTCTAAAGGACAGTATAGTCCATATGAATTTCCTGTTCATTATTTAAAAGCTATCTTTAAAGATTTTATGGCTTTTGATGATTTCTGTGTTGTTCGTGCAGAAGGTACCGATATTTTAGATAGGCAAGTTGTTCTTGATAAGATGAATCAGGATTTAAGAGAAGCATTTGAAGCGTTTTACAGTAAGGAGTAGGAAATGACTAAAGATTTATTATTGGAGCTTGGCCTTGAAGAGTTGCCAGCTTATGTTGTGACACCGAGTGAGAAGCAATTGGGCCAAAAAATGGTCAAGTTTTTAGAGGATCATCGTTTATCATTTGAAACTGTTCAAATTTTTTCAACTCCACGTCGTTTGGCTGTTCGTGTGAAAGGATTGGCAGACCAGCAGACAGATTTAACAGAAGATTTCAAGGGTCCTTCTAAGAAAATTGCTTTGGATGCAGAAGGGAATTTTTCTAAAGCAGCCCAAGGTTTTGTTCGCGGAAAAGGTTTAAGTGTTGATGATATCGAATTTCGTGAAGTTAAGGGAGAAGAATATGTTTATGTCACTAAGCATGAAACTGGAAAAAGTGCGATTGATGTTTTAGCGAGTGTGACAGAGGTATTAACAGAATTGACTTTCCCAGTGAACATGCATTGGGCAAATAATAGTTTTGAATATATTCGTCCAGTTCACACTTTAGTGGTATTATTAGATGATCAAGCCTTAGAGCTAGACTTCCTTGATATTCATTCAGGGCGTATTAGTCGAGGACACCGTTTCTTGGGTTCTGACACTGAAATTTCATCTGCCAGTTCGTATGAAGATGACTTGCGACAACAATTTGTTATTGCTGATGCAAAAGAACGCCAGCAAATGATTGTTAATCAAATTCATGCTATCGAAGAAAAGAAAAATATTTCAGTTGAAATTGACGAAGATTTACTAAATGAAGTGCTTAATTTAGTTGAGTATCCGACAGCATTCTTGGGTTCTTTTGACGAGAAATACCTTGATGTACCTGAAGAAGTTTTAGTCACTTCAATGAAAAATCATCAACGCTATTTTGTTGTTCGCGACAGGGATGGAAAATTGTTACCAAACTTTATTTCTGTGCGTAATGGAAATGCTGAGCATATCGAAAATGTTATAAAAGGTAATGAAAAAGTTTTAGTGGCTCGTCTTGAAGATGGTGAATTCTTCTGGCAAGAAGATCAGAAACTTAATATTGCAGATTTAGTTGAGAAATTAAAACAAGTAACTTTCCATGAAAAAATTGGTTCACTTTATGAACATATGGATCGTGTAAAAGTTATTTCACAATATTTGGCTGAGAAGGCAGATCTTTCTGATGAAGAAAAATTAGCTGTGCTTCGAGCTGCAAGTATTTATAAATTTGACCTCTTAACTGGAATGGTTGATGAGTTTGATGAATTACAAGGTATTATGGGTGAGAAATATGCCTTACTTGCAGGGGAACAGCCCGCAGTAGCAGCAGCGATACGTGAACATTATATGCCGACATCTGCAGATGGAGAGCTTCCAGAAACCAGAGTTGGTGCAATTCTAGCTTTAGCTGATAAATTTGACACCTTACTTTCATTCTTCTCAGTTGGTTTGATTCCAAGTGGTTCAAATGATCCATATGCTCTTCGTCGAGCTACTCAGGGGATTGTCCGTATTTTGGAAGCTTTTGGTTGGGATATCCCACTTGATGAATTAGTAACTAACCTTTATGGTCTATCGTTTGCTAGTTTAGATTATGCTAATCAAAAAGAGGTCATGGCCTTTATTTCAGCTCGTATTGAAAAGATGATTGGCTCTAAGGTCCCTAAAGATATTCGAGAAGCCGTTTTAGAATCAGACACTTATATTGTTAGCCTTATTCTAGAAGCTAGTCAAGCATTGGTGCAAAAGAGCAAGGATGCTCAATATAAAGTTTCCGTTGAAAGTTTGTCACGTGCATTTAATTTAGCTGAAAAAGTTACTCATTCTGTATTGGTGGACTCTTCATTGTTTGAAAATAATCAAGAGAAGGCGCTATATCAAGCTATTTTGTCACTTGAACTGACTGAGGATATGCATGACAACTTAGATAAGCTTTTCGCACTTAGTCCAATTATTAATGATTTCTTTGATAATACAATGGTAATGACAGATGATGAAAAAATGAAACAAAATCGTCTGGCTATACTCAATAGCCTTGTTGCAAAGGCAAGAACAGTCGCTGCTTTTAACTTATTAAACACAAAATAAGGAGGCATTTTATGGATCCTAAAAAAATTGCTCGTATTAACGAGCTTTCAAAAAAGAAAAAAACAGTTGGATTGACCGGAGAAGAGAAGGTTGAACAAGCAAAGCTCCGTGAAGAGTATATTGAAGGTTTCCGCCGATCAGTCCGTCACCACGTTGAAGGAATTAAATTAGTGGATGATGAGGGCAATGATGTTACCCCGGAAAAACTTCGTCAAGTCCAGAGAGAAAAAGGACTACATGGTCGTAGTTTGGATGATCCAAATTCTTAATGGTGAGACAATTTTAGATTAAAGTCAACACTTGGGTGGGGCAAAAGATAATCTTTGTCTCGCCTTTTTTATTAGGAAGGAAAAAATAATGATTGAATTACTATTAGCATTACTGTTATGGAATATTTTAGTATTTGCAACCTATGCTATTGATAAAAGGCGTGCAATTAGAGGGGCATGGCGTATTAGTGAGAAAACATTGATGATAGAGAGTTTATTATTAGGGGGATTTGGTGCATTCCTAGGTGGAGAAGTTTTTCGTCATAAAACGACTAAATGGTATTTCAGACTAGTTTGGTATATCGGAATGATTATTGATTTAGCTATTATTTGGCTAATTTGGTGTTATTGATGATATCTTATCAAAAATTTTAGGAGCATATTAAATTTTTGATAGTGCAGGATAGACTGATTTAGGTATAATAGAATTACAAAAAGAAAACGCTTACTTTTAAGGAGGAAGTTTATGTCTTCAGAAGAAAAATACATTATGGCGATTGACCAGGGAACAACAAGCTCTCGAGCAATTATTTTTAATAAAAAAGGTGAAAAAATTGCGAGTAGCCAAAAAGAATTTCCCCAAATTTTTCCTCAAGCAGGCTGGGTAGAGCATAATGCTAATCAGATTTGGAATTCTGTTCAATCTGTCATTGCTGGAGCTTTTATTGAATCAAGCATCAAACCTGGACAGATAGAGGCTATTGGGATTACCAATCAACGTGAAACAACTGTTGTTTGGGATAAAAAAACAGGTCTTCCAATTTATAATGCTATTGTATGGCAATCGCGACAAACAGCCCCGATTGCTGATCAATTGAAGCAAGAAGGTCATACTAACATGATTCATGAAAAAACTGGTCTTGTCATTGATGCTTACTTCTCAGCAACAAAAGTTCGTTGGATTTTAGACCACGTTCCTGGAGCACAGGAACGTGCTGAAAAAGGAGAGTTGCTTTTTGGAACAATTGATACTTGGTTAGTTTGGAAGTTAACTGATGGTCTCGTCCATGTTACAGACTATTCAAATGCTGCTCGTACGATGCTTTATAATATTAAAGAACTTAAATGGGATGATGAAATTTTAGAGTTACTAAATATTCCTAAAGCAATGTTACCAGAAGTAAAATCTAATTCTGAAGTTTATGGGAAAACTACTCCATTCCATTTTTACGGTGGAGAGGTGCCAATTTCTGGTATGGCTGGTGACCAACAGGCAGCATTATTTGGACAGTTGGCCTTTGAACCTGGTATGGTAAAAAACACTTATGGTACAGGTTCCTTCATTATCATGAATACGGGCGAAGAGATGCAACTGTCTCAAAATAATCTATTAACAACGATTGGTTACGGCATTAATGGTAAGGTTCATTATGCACTTGAAGGATCAATCTTCATTGCAGGAAGCGCTATTCAATGGTTACGTGATGGTCTTAGAATGATTGAAACGTCAAGTGAGTCAGAAGGCCTTGCTCAATCATCAACAAGTGACGATGAGGTTTATGTGGTTCCAGCTTTTACAGGTTTGGGTGCACCGTATTGGGATTCAAATGCTAGAGGGTCAGTATTTGGATTAACTCGTGGGACAAGTAAAGAAGATTTTGTTAAAGCTACACTTCAGTCAATTGCTTATCAAGTACGAGACGTTATTGACACTATGCAAGTTGATTCAGGAATTGATATCCAACAACTTCGTGTAGATGGTGGAGCTGCAATGAATAATTTATTAATGCAATTCCAAGCGGATATTTTAGGGATTGATATTGCTCGTGCGAAGAACCTTGAAACTACTGCCTTGGGTGCAGCTTTCTTAGCCGGACTTTCAGTTGGCTATTGGGAAAGTATGGATGAACTAAAAGAACTGAACGCAACAGGACAACTTTTCCAAGCAACAATGAATGAGTCTCGAAAAGAAAAACTGTATAAAGGGTGGAGAAAAGCTGTCAAAGCGACACAAGTATTTGCTCAAGAGGATTAAGGGGGTGTAGAGATGGAATTTTCACGAGAAACACGACGTTTAGCCTTACAAAGAATGCAAGATCGTACTCTGGATTTACTTATCATAGGTGGGGGTATCACAGGCGCTGGTGTCGCTTTACAAGCAGCAGCTAGTGGATTAGATACTGGACTTATTGAAATGCAAGATTTTGCAGAAGGGACAAGTAGTCGCTCAACAAAATTGGTCCATGGTGGTCTTCGTTACTTGAAGCAATTTGATGTAGAAGTTGTTTCTGATACAGTATCAGAGCGTGCAGTCGTGCAGCAAATTGCACCACACATTCCTAAGCCAGATCCAATGCTTTTACCGGTTTACGATGAGCCGGGTTCTACTTTTAGTATGTTTCGCCTTAAAGTGGCTATGGATTTATATGATTTATTAGCAGGTGTGACAAACACACCCGCAGCCAATAAAGTTTTAAGCGCAGAAGATGTTCTTAAGCGTGAGCCTGATTTACAAAAAGAAGGTTTGCTAGGCGGAGGGGTCTATTTAGATTTCCGTAATAACGATGCACGCCTAGTGATTGAAAATATTAAACGCGCTAATAGGGATGGAGCTTATATTGCCAGTCATGTCAAAGCTGAGGACTTCTTATTTGATGACAACAATCAAATTATAGGAGTACGTGCGCGTGATTTGTTGACTGACCAAGTTATCGATATAAAAGCTAGGCTTGTTATTAATACAACTGGACCTTGGAGTGACACCGTTCGCAACTTCTCCAATGAAGGTAAACAAATTCATCAATTACGTCCAACTAAGGGAGTTCACTTAGTTGTAGATCGCCAAAAATTAAATATTTCTCAACCTGTTTATGTTGATACAGGCCTGAATGATGGTCGTATGATTTTTGTTTTGCCACGTGAAGATAAGACTTATTTTGGAACTACAGATACTGATTACCATGGAGACTTAGAACATCCTACGGTAACTAAAGAAGATGTTGACTACCTCCTTAATATTGTAAACAAACGCTTCCCAGAAGCAGAGCTTACTATTGATGATATTGAGAGTTCATGGGCAGGTTTGCGTCCACTACTATCAGGGAATAGTGCCTCTGACTATAATGGAGGCAATAGTGGAAAACTAAGCGATGAAAGTTTTGAAGAATTAATTGATTCCGTTAAAGATTATATTGCACATAAAAATCATCGTGAGGATGTTGAAAAAGCTATTTCTCATGTAGAATCTAGTACTTCTGAAAAAGAATTGGACCCATCAGCTGTTTCTCGAGGATCAAGTTTTGAGCGTGATGATAATGGCCTATTAACACTTGCTGGTGGTAAAATTACTGATTATCGAAAAATGGCAGAAGGTGCCATGGAAACTATTATTAACATTTTGGATAAAGAATATAATCGCAAGTTTAAACTAATCAATTCTAAAACCTATCCTGTTTCAGGAGGAGAGATTAACCCATCTAATGTTGATTCTGAAATTGAAGCTTATGCTCAATTGGGCACACTAAGTGGTTTAAGTATTGAGGATGCACGTTATATTGCTAACCTTTATGGGTCAAATGCACCAAAATTATTTGCATTGACACGCCAAATTACAGAAGCAGAAGGTCTGAGCTTGGTAGAAACGTTGTCACTTCACTATGCTATGGATTATGAAATGGCGCTTAGCCCAACGGATTTCTTCTTAAGACGTACGAACCATATGCTTTTCATGAGAGATAATTTAGATTCTTTGATTCAGCCTGTTATTGATGAGATGGCTAAACATTATCAATGGTCTGATCAAGACAAAACTTTCTATGAAGAAGAATTACATGAGACTCTAAAAGACAATGACTTGGCAGCTTTGAAGGATAATTGAAGGAGATAATAATGGATATTTTTGGAGAATTCTTAGGAACAGCTCTCTTAGTCTTACTTGGTAATGGTGTTGTAGCAGGTGTTGTTTTGCCTAAAACGAAGAATCATAATTCTGGATGGATTGTTATCACATTTGGATGGGGACTTGCTGTAGCTATTGCAGCGTTGGTATCTGGCAATATTAGCCCTGCCCACTTGAATCCAGCTGTGTCATTAGCTTTTGCGATCAAAGGTGATTTAGCTTGGGGAACAGCTATTCTTTATATGATTGCACAGATTATTGGTGCAATGCTAGGTTCACTTCTTGTTTATTTGCAATTTAGACCCCATTATGAGGCTGCAGAAAATAGAGCAGACATCCTTGGAACTTTTGCAACTGGTCCGGCTTTGAAGGATAATTTTTCCAATTTTTTAAGTGAAGTATTGGGAACACTTGTTCTTGTACTTACTATTTTTGCCATCGGAAAATACAATATGCCTCCAGGAGTTGGTACGATGAGTGTTGGTATGTTAGTGGTTGGGATTGGTCTATCGCTCGGTGGAACAACAGGTTATGCTATTAATCCTGCACGTGATTTTGGTCCTCGTTTATTGCATGCCTTGTTACCGATGAAGAACAAAGGTGATTCTGATTGGACTTATTCATGGATTCCGATAGTAGGACCTATGGTAGGAGCTATTTTAGCAGCCTTAATATTTGCTATGATGTAAGAGATTTTTGATGCTGAGACCGACTTTATGGTCTCAGTTTTTTGTTACCGTTTTCAAAAATAACTTCTTTTGTTATAATAAGTAATTATGACAGAAAAATATGTAAATAAAGTAATTGTCATTTTAGGAGCTTCTTTTGCTGGTATGACTTGTGCGCAGAAATTACGCCAATTAAATCCTAATTGGGATATCGTTTTGATTGATAAAGAAATTCATCCAGATTATGTTCCAAATGGCTTAAATTGGTATTATCGTCACGAAATTAGTGGTTTAAATCAGGCCATGTGGCAGACAGAAGAAGAGCAACGGTTGCAGAATATACGCTGTCTATTTGGTCTAAAAGTTGAGAAAATTAATAAAGAAGATAGGGAATTAATGTTATCAGATGGTTCTTCTGTCTATTATGATCAATTGATTTGTGCCATGGGCTCCCAAGCAGAATCAACTTATATTGATGGGGCTGATGCGCAAGGTGTTTTAACAACAAAAACTTATGCAACTAGTCAAAATGCTAAGCAGGTATTAGATAAAAGTCATAAGGTAGCAGTTGTTGGGGCAGGTATCATCGGTTTAGATATTGCTTATAGTTTACATGAATCAGGGAAGGCGGTCACTTTGTTAGAAGCTCAAGAAAGACCAGACTTCAGGCATACAGATCCTGATATGTCCCTTCCTTTACTTGATGCGATGGCTGAATCAAAACTACATTTTTTCCAAAATCAAAAGGTTGAGAAAATTACTGTAACCCGAGAAGAAAAACTTTGTTTGCGAACGCTAACAGGAGACACCTTTACAGTTGATGCTGTCATATTAGCTGTTAATTTTCGTCCGGATAGTCGTCTTTTAACTGGGTTGGTTGATTTAAGTGTTGATAATAGTGTTGTTGTAAATGATTATTTCCAAACGAGTGACCCTAATATCTATGCTATTGGCGATTTGATTTGGTCGTATTTTAAAGGTCTTAATAGTGCTTATTATATGCCCTTAATTAACCAAGCAATCCGTTCGGCACAAATGTTGGCATACCATTTATCGGGACATGCTGTTCCAAAATTAAAAATAACACGCGCTACAGGATCTAAACACTTTGGCTATTATAGAGCTAACATTGGATTAACTGAATTGGAAGCTGGTTTTTACGAGGATACCGTTAGTGTTACTTATTTCCCTAAAGAACAGTATGATTTAAGGATAAAATTGATTGCTAACCAAAAAACGGGCCATTTATTGGGGGCTCAATTAATCTCAAAGGAAAATTGTTTGGCTACTGCCAATCAGCTTGTTCAAGCTATATCGTGTGATATGACAGATTTTGATCTGGCTTTTCAAGATTTCATTTATACAGCTAGAGAATCTGAGATGGCTTATATGTTGCATCAAGCAGCTATCAACCTTTATGAAAAGAGGATTGGGCTATGCGAATAGAAGCTCTAATGGAAAAAGAAAGGCGTGTTCAATATCGGCTACTTTCTTTTTTAAGAGGCTCTCCTCAGGCAATAGCACTGAAGTTAGCTTTATTAGAAACTGGTTTAAGTCGAGCAACTTTTCTTAAATATATCAATAATCTTAATAGCTACTTTGAACAAGAAAAAGTTAATTGTCGAATCGTTTATTATAAGGATAAGTTATTTTTAGAAGAGGATTATAACTTATCCAATCAAGAAGTGTTGAAAGCTCTGATGAAAGATAGTATTAAATACACTATCTTAATATCTTTATTTAATCAGCGTCAGTTCACAATCGTTGGTCTTTCTCAAGAATTGATGGTTAGTGAGGCTACTTTAAATCGTCATCTTGCTCATCTCAATGAATTGTTAGCGGAATTTGATATTGCTATTTCACAAGGAAAACAGATTGGTGATGAATTGCAATGGCGTTATTTTTATTATGAATTATTCAAGCAACTATGGTCTTATGACAAGTGCCAAAATATGATAAAGAAATTAGACTTAGACTCATTAATTCTATTAATAGAGCGCTTGGCTCAACATACTTTAACTCGAGAAGCTCATCAAAATCTGGGACTTTGGTTTAGTATTTGTCATCATCGTCTCCTTGCTATGGAAAAAATATCTGATAATCTCAAGCCTATTGTGAAACATTATCAATGTAATGCTTTTTATAAACGGTTAGACGCAGCCTTAGTTTTGTATATGAGTCGTTTTGCTCTTGAGTATAGGGAAGGAGAAGTTCTGGCAACTTTTGCTTTTCTACATTCACAAAATATTTTACCAATCAATACAATGGAATACATCATGGGATTTGGAGGCCCGATTATTGATTGTGTAACCGAAACAATCATCTACTTTAAAAAGGAGAGTATTTTAGCTGACGAGACATCAGATCAGGTTATTTACCAACTTGGTCAGTTATATAGCCATTATTATTTCTTTAAAGGTCATATTTTAGTTGAACAACCTGATTTAGAACAAACGTATCGACTTATTGATCATAATATGAGGGATAAGTTGCATCATATTTCAAAGAAGATTATTGCAAATGTTAATCGAATTAGACCTTTAACAGAAGATGGTTGTTCTTTGCTGACTTTACATTTGTTGGAATTGCTTATTTTCTCGAAAAATAGTCAAAAAATGCCCTTTAGGATTGGTCTAGATATGACAGGTAATGCTGTGGAACAGTCATTGTTGGAATATCGCATTCGACAACATTTCTCTGGTAATAATTCTATTCAAGTCGAACCTTATGACGAAGGAAAGGGATTTGATATGGTTATTTATCAGAGTCACTCAAGACCTTATAAAGCCAAACTAACCTATTGCCTTAATAAAGGTGCTTCAGAGCGAGAACTACAGGAAATAGATTCACTTATTTATGACAATTAATCCCATTACTTAATTGAATGGTTTTAATCCCTCCAGAAATTGTTAAAACGTTTACGTATTTTATGTTATAATATCAAAGACGAACAATTTTAAATTTAGTTGTTAAAAACAGAAAGGTTTTATCATGACATTTGACACCATTGATCAATTAGCGGTTAATACAGTCCGCACGCTTTCTATTGATGCTATCCAAGCAGCAAATTCTGGGCACCCAGGTCTTCCTATGGGAGCTGCGCCTATGGCTTATGTGCTTTGGAATAAATTCTTAAATGTAAACCCAAAAACAAGTCGCAATTGGACAAACCGTGACCGTTTTGTGCTATCAGCTGGGCATGGTTCAGCTCTTCTTTATAGCCTACTTCATTTAGCTGGCTATGATTTATCAATTGATGATTTAAAACAATTTCGCCAATGGGGATCAAAAACACCTGGACATCCAGAAGTTAACCATACTGATGGTGTAGAAGCAACAACTGGACCTTTAGGGCAAGGTATTGCTAATGCTGTTGGTATGGCAATGGCTGAAGCTCATTTGGCTGCTAAATTTAATAAACCAGGCTTTGATTTAGTTGATCATTACACTTATACACTTCATGGTGATGGTTGTTTGATGGAGGGTGTTAGCCAAGAAGCTGCCAGTCTTGCTGGACACTTAAAACTTGGTAAATTGGTCCTTCTTTATGATTCAAATGATATCTCACTTGATGGTCCAACATCTCAATCATTTACAGAAGATGTTAAAGGACGTTTTGAATCATATGGTTGGCAACATATCTTAGTTAAAGATGGTAATGATTTAGAAGCGATTGCTGCAGCAATTGAAGCTGCTAAAGCTGAAACTGATAAACCAACCATTATTGAAGTTAAAACTATTATTGGATTTGGCGCAGAGAAACAGGGAACATCTTCAGTTCATGGAGCGCCACTTGGTGCAGAAGGTATTACTTTTGCCAAGAAGGCTTATGTATGGGAATATCCAGACTTTACTGTTCCTGCTGAAGTTGCAGATCGATTTGCCTCAGATCTTCAAGCGCGTGGTGCGAAGGCAGAAGAGGCATGGAATGATCTTTTTGCTAAATATGAAGTTGAGTATCCAGAATTAGCAACTGAATACAAAGAAGCTTTTGCTGGCCAAGCTGAGACAGTTGAACTGAAAGCTCATGACCTAGGTTCATCAGTGGCTAGTCGTGTTTCAAGCCAACAAGCTATTCAACAATTATCGACTCAATTACCGAACCTCTGGGGAGGGTCAGCAGACCTCTCAGCTTCTAATAACACAATGGTAGCAGCAGAAACAGATTTCCAAGCAAGTAACTACGCTGGGCGTAATATTTGGTTTGGTGTACGTGAATTTGCAATGGCTGCTGCAATGAATGGAATTGCGCTTCACGGTGGGACTCGTGTTTATGGGGGTACGTTCTTTGTCTTCTCAAACTACTTGTTACCAGCAGTACGTATGGCTGCACTTCAAAACTTGCCAACTGTCTATGTTATGACACATGATTCTATTGCTGTTGGAGAAGATGGGCCAACTCATGAGCCAATAGAACAATTAGCATCAGTGCGCTCAATGCCTAATTTGAACGTTATCCGTCCCGCAGACGGTAATGAAACAAACGCTGCATGGCAACGAGCTGTATCAGAGACAGATCGACCAACGATGCTTGTTTTAACACGTCAAAACTTACCAGTTCTTGAAGGAACATCAGAATTAGCCCAAGAAGGGGTTAATAAAGGTGCTTATATTTTATCAGAAGCTAAAGGTGAACTTGATGGTATCATCATTGCAACAGGTTCAGAAGTTAAATTAGCTTTAGATACTCAAGACAAACTTGAGTCAGAGGGCATCCATGTTCGCGTCGTATCTATGCCAGCACAAAACATTTTTGATGAACAAGAGGCTTCATATCAAGAGCAAGTGCTTCCATCAGCTGTTACAAAACGTCTTGCTATTGAGGCAGGATCAAGCTTCGGTTGGGGTAAATATGTTGGTTTAAATGGGCTAACACTTACTATTGATACTTGGGGAGCATCAGCACCAGGTAACAGAATTTTCGAAGAGTATGGCTTTACAGTTGAGAATGCTGTATCGCTATATAAAGAACTTTAAGAGCATGAAGAAGTTGGGAAAGATACCTCAACTTCTTTTTTGTAAGATATAGGATGGATTTGAGAATAGTTTTGATAGACTGATAAGTGATGGAAAGCACTCTTTTTTGAAAACGTTTGACAAACATTCCATAGCGCAGTATAATTGATAAAACTATTGTATATATAAAATAATACAACTATTATTAATTATCTTTTTAGAAAGGTTTGTTTATGAAGAAGGAGTGTCGTGATTTTTATCGGCAGATACAGCATACTTACAATGATATATCTGTCCGTGAAGATGCAGTGCTATCATCAATACTATTATCAGCATCGAATGGTTTGATAAAAACTAGCGATGTACCTCGTGTTGCTTATGAGTTAACTCAGCAATTGGAAAATAATGAGATAGAAAAATCTTTCGAGTCATTAGCTACAGTTAAGGAATTGAAAAAATCTGCTAAAAAATTGTCTGAGAGATATGAGCAAAATAAGGTAACAACGGGATTGCTTTCTAAAGTATTTGGAAATCATTAGGAGATAAAAGGAGATTTTTATGATTAAGTTTGAACATGTTTCGAAAGTATACGGAGAAAAAGAAGCTCTCAGTGATTTAACCCTCTCTGTTAAAGATGGTGAGATTTTTGGATTAATAGGTCACAATGGAGCAGGAAAAACAACGACAATTAGTATTCTAACATCTATTATTGATGCAACTTATGGCCAAGTCTATATTGATGACCTACTTTTGACAGAACATCGTGACCAAATTAAGAAAAAAATAGGTTATGTACCGGACTCGCCAGATATTTTCTTAAATTTAACCGCAGAGGAATACTGGTACTTTTTAGCTAAAATTTATGACGTTGCCCCAGAAGATATTGAAGCACGTATCACAAAATTGGTAGACATATTTGAACTAGAGGAGCAACGCTATAATCCTATTGAAAGTTTTTCACATGGTATGCGTCAAAAAGTCATTGTTATAGGTGCCCTTCTTCCAAATCCTGACATTTGGATTCTAGATGAGCCGTTAACTGGTTTAGACCCTCAAGCTTCTTTTGATTTGAAAGAAATGATGAAAGAACATGCTAAAAATGGAAAAACAGTTATTTTTTCAACACATGTCTTAGCAGTTGCAGAACAGTTATGCGACAGAATAGGTATTTTGAAACAAGGGAAATTAATCTTTGTCGGTAGCTTAGGTGAGTTAAAAATGAAATATCCAGATAAAGATTTGGAAACTATCTATTTGGAATTAGCAGGACGTCAAGCTAGTAGGGAGGGATAAAGTATGAATTGGTCACGTATCTGGGAACTCGTAAAAATTAATATCCTTTATTCAAACCCTCAGACTCTATCGGCACTAAGAAAAAAGCAAGAAAAACATCCTAAAAAAGAATTTTCAGCTTATAAATCCATGTTTAGAAATCAGTTATTTCAGATTTTGCTCTTTTCAATAATTTATGTATTTCTCTTTGTATCACTTGATTTTAAAGAATATCCGGGCTACTTCACGTTCTACATTGGTATCTTTACACTAGTATCCATTATCTACTCTTTTATTGCGATGTACAGTGTTTTCTATGAGAGTGACGATGTTAAACAATATGCTTATTTGCCTATTAAATCTGAAGAGCTCTATGTTGCTAAAATTTTTGCAACATTTGGGATGTCTGTAACTTTTCTAATGCCAATCCTAACCTTAATGATTGTGGCTTATTGGCGTATAATAGGTGGCCCACTTGCGGTCCTCCTAGCAATCATAAATTTTGCTATTTTATTTTTATCGGTAACGGTGATTTCATTGTATATTAATAGTTTAATAGGCCGTGCCATTATTCGAAGTGCTAATCGGAAACTTATTTCTACTATATTAATTTCACTAGCTACATTTGGAGCAATAGTTCCCTTATTATTTGTGAATATGACGAGTCAAAAGATGGTACAAGGGAAATTACAAGATATCGCTCCAATCCCTTATGTCAGAGGTTATTATGATATTGTTACAGCGCCATTTAGTATGGAGAGTCTCCTCAACTATTATCTCCCGCTCTTAATCATTTTATTCTTGATAGGTGCTATTTATAAATGGGTTATGCCACGCTACTATCAGGAGTTGTTGTATGGACAGGTCAAGCAGAGAAAAGTCCATCGTCAAATCGATTTTAGTAAACGTGAGTCAATTAATAAAACTCTTGTTAAACACCATTTATCAAGTTTACAAAATGCGACATTATTGACAAATACATTTTTAATGCCACTATTATATCTAGCAATGTTCATTGTTCCAATTTTGAATAATGGTAAAGAGATTGGTCGATTTTTTAATGAAAATTATTTTGGGATAGCTTTTCTAGCAGGAATATTAATAGGTAGTTTATGTGTGATGCCAGCTAGCATTGTAGGGGTAGGTATTTCTTTAGAAAAAAGTAATTTCTACTTTATAAAAAGTTTGCCTATATCATTTTCGTATTTCTTGAAGCATAAATTTGTAACTTTGATAACCTTACAACTTGCAGTTCCTACTTTTATTTATTTCTTGGTAGGATTCTTTCTACTTAAACTATCAATCCTCGTTTTATTGAGCTTCATTTTAGGTCTAGTCTTCATGGGACTTATCGAAGGCCAGTTTATTTATAGACGTGACTATAAACATTTGTTCTTGAATTGGCAAGAGGTTACGCAACTATTTAATAGAGGGTTAGGCCAATGGCTGTTAGTTGGTTCATTGTTTGGAATGATGATAATAGGTAGTTTTCTTATTGGAATAAGTATTTTTTGGTCAATGGTATGGAATACTGTAGCTGTCAATATCATAATCCTTATCATTGGGTTGCTCATATTATCAATTTGCCAATACTTACTGCTAAAAAATTTTTGGAAGAAGCTTGTTTAGTAAAAAGGTTTTAGAAAAATCATACAGTAAGAATAATGCTTAATAACTGAGATAGTTATAGCGGATAAAATAAAGGCTTGTTGTGGACTTTACGGTTGGAAGGCAGCCACTGTAATCCTTTGTTTAATAACGCTAGTTTTAGCTCTAAAATATTTGATTTTTATTGCTATCTATTATATCTTATCAGACAAAGAGACTAGGGATAACCTAGTCTCTTTGTCTGATGCTAACTTGTTTTTCGTAATATTGTGCTAGAATGAATGTCAATATAGCAGTTGTGCTTACAGTAATGATAACTGCAATAAGCATGGTAATAAAAAGATGTGTTGAAGTATGACTGATATAAAGAAACAGACCTGGTAGACCAGAAGAGCCTACAGCGAAGCGGTGAGCGTTCATTATACCGGCATAGAGTCCTCCAAGACCACCACCAATAAGTGAGGCTATTAGAGGATAACGTTTCGGAAGGTTGACACCATATAAGATAGGTTCGGTGATTCCCATATAAGCTGTTATGGCAGCAGGTCCAGCAATTTCTTTAAGTTTTTTTTCTTTTGTTATAAGAGTCACCACTGTACCTGCAGTTGCTTGTGCGATATTTGAGCAGAGCATGCCTGGTCCAAAAATAGAATCAACCCCTAATTTCGCTAGTTGTGTGATTCCTAATGCAGCAATTCCACTATGAACACCAAACATGATTAGGATAGGAGCAAATGCTCCTACTAGAAAAGCAGGTGCCCAACTGGCGTATTTGGATAAAAAAGTAAAAATAACAGCTAAATATTGGCCAGCGATAGTACCCATTGGTCCCAATATAGAGAACGACAAAATTCCCATGCTGAGAAATATTAACATAGGAACAAGCACTAAACGCAGTGATTTAGGAATAATTTGCTTTAAATATTTTTCTATATAAGCCTGAACACAAATAATTAGAATAATGGGAATGACACTTGATGCATAGTTAGTAAGTGTGAATGGGATCGTATGGAATAAGGATACTGGTTTACCAGAAGCTACTAAATTAGCCCAATTAGGGTGAAGGAGCATGACAACAGTTCCCAAAGCTAAAATAGGATTAGCTTTCAATTTTTGAGCAGCTGTGATGGCGATTAAGATAGGTAAAAAATAGAAAACACCATCTGCAAAAAGATTTAGTAATATATATGTTTGAGATGACGGTGTCAAGATTTTGAATACTAGTAATAAAGCTAGCAATGCCTTAATCATACCAGCGCCTGATAAAGCAGGTAAAATCGGTTGGAAAGTCCCAGAAACAAAATCAATAATTCGACTAACTGCTTTGGCTTTTTTGGTTTGTTCTATTTTAGTCGTTGAGTTAGTTTCAATGAGGGAGTTAATTTCTTCAAACACTTTTGCGACATGAGTCCCTATCACTATCTGATGTTGCCCTCCGCTGATAACGACAGTTTTTACCTCTTTTAAAGTTTTTAATTGCTCAAGGTTTACTTTCGTCGGATCATTGAGACTAAAGCGAAGGCGTGTTTGACAATGGTAAACATTGTTAATATTATTTTGTCCACCAAGGTGTTTGATGATATTTTTTGACAAGGTGATGTATTCTCTAGACATAATATCTCCTTAATACTTATAAAACGTTTTCCGATTCTAGATTATAGCATAGTAATAAAAGAAAACACTTGGAAATGCTTGTGAATTTTCAATGATGTTTTCAGATAGCATTTCTAAAGGGCCTATGATATAATTTTTTTATGAAAAGACATTTTGAGACAACTAGAAGAATTGTTATTAAAGTAGGAACCAGTTCCCTCGTACAGACAAGCGGGAAAATTAATTTAAGTAAAATAGACCATTTAGCATTTGTTATTTCTAGTCTTATGAATAGAGGCATGGAGGTGATTTTAGTATCATCTGGTGCTATGGGGTTTGGTTTAGACATTTTGAAAATGGATAAGCGTCCTCAAGAAATATCACAACAACAAGCAGTTTCTAGCGTAGGACAAGTAGCCATGATGAGTCTTTATTCTCAGATATTTTCGCACTATCAAACTCATGTTTCCCAAATTTTATTAACACGTGACGTTGTGGTTTTTCCAGAGAGTTTGCAAAATGTAACAAACTCTTTTGAGAGTCTGCTCTCTATGGGAATTTTGCCAATCGTCAATGAGAATGATGCTGTCAGCGTGGATGAGATGGATCATAAAACGAAGTTTGGGGATAATGACCGTCTCTCTGCTGTCGTTGCTAAAATTACTAAAGCAGATTTATTAATTATGCTGTCAGATATTGATGGTCTTTTTGATAAAAATCCTAATATTTATGATGATGCTGTTTTACGTAGTCATGTTTCTGAAATCACCGATGACATCATCAAGTCAGCTGGAGGAGCAGGAAGTAAATTTGGTACTGGGGGCATGCTTAGTAAAATTAAAAGTGCACAAATGGTGTTTGATAACAATGGACAAATGATATTGATGAATGGCGCCAATCCTCGTGATATTTTAAAGGTGTTAGATGGGCATAATATTGGAACTTATTTTGCTCAAGGAAAGTGAGATTGAGTTATGACGTATATTGAAATATTAGGGCAAAATGCTAAAAAAGCTAGTCAATCAGTAGCACGATTAAGTACAGCTAGTAAAAATGAGATACTCAGGGACTTAGCGAGAAACATAGTGGCTGATACTGAAACCATTTTGACTGAGAATGCTCGCGATGTTGTTAAGGCAAAAGATAATGGTATCTCAGAAATTATGGTGGACCGTCTACGACTAAACAAAGACCGCATACAGGCGATAGCAAACGGTATTTATCAGGTAGCAGATTTGGCAGATCCGATTGGTCAAGTTGTTAGTGGTTATACAAATTTAGATGGTTTAAAAATCCTTAAAAAAAGAGTGCCTTTAGGGGTTATTGCAATGATATTTGAAAGTCGTCCCAATGTATCGGTGGATGCCTTTAGTTTAGCTTTTAAAACAGGGAACGCTATTATTTTGCGTGGTGGTAAAGATGCTATTTTTTCAAATACTGCCTTGGTTAATTGTATGCGCCAAACATTGCAAGATACAGGCCACAACCCAGATATAGTACAATTAGTTGAAGATACTAGTCACGTTGTAGCAGAGGAGTTAATGCAGGCAACAGACTACGTGGACGTCTTAATTCCAAGAGGTGGTGCAAAATTAATTCAAACGGTGAAGGAAAAGTCAAAGATTCCTGTTATCGAAACAGGTGTTGGAAATGTTCATATCTATATTGATGAATTTGCAGATTTAGATATGGCAGCTAAGATTGTTATTAATGCTAAAACCCAACGCCCTAGTGTCTGTAATGCTGCCGAAGGGTTAGTTGTTCATCAAGCTATTGCTAAGGGATTTTTATCTCAATTGGAGAAAATGCTCAAAGAATCGAACCAGTCAGTTGAATTTCGTGCCGATGAGGAAGCTTTGCAACTTTTAGAAAATGCTGTTGCTGCAAGTGAGTCTGATTATGCTACTGAATTTTTAGACTATATTATGTCAGTAAAAGTAGTAGATTCTTTTGAACAAGCAATTAGCTGGATTAATAAATACAGTAGTCATCACTCAGAAGCTATCATTACTAATAATATCAGTAGGGCAGAAATTTTTCAGGATATGGTAGATGCAGCGGCAGTTTATGTTAATGCTTCAACACGTTTTACAGATGGTTTCGTTTTTGGACTCGGAGCAGAGATTGGTATTTCGACTCAAAAATTACACGCGCGTGGACCGATGGGATTAGAAGCTTTAACAAGTACAAAATACTATATTAATGGAACTGGTCAAGTAAGGGAATAGTTGACCTATAATAGGAGAGATTGCATTTATCGGTCTCTCTTTTACTTTTCTAAAGTTTAGGATTTATGGTACAATTAAAGTTATGACAAACGATTTTCATCATATTACTGTGCTTTTGCACGAGACTGTGGATATGCTTGATATTAAGCCGGATGGTATCTATGTAGATGCTACTTTAGGTGGGGCAGGACACAGCGAATATCTTCTTTCACAATTAGGCCCAGATGGGCACCTTTACGCATTTGACCAAGACCAGAAGGCTATTGACAATGCTCATATACGTTTAAAGAAATATGTGGATACCGGTCAAGTAACCTTTATCAAAGATAATTTCAGAAATCTATCTTCTAACTTAAAAGCATTAGGAGTGTCGGAAATTAATGGTATTTGTTATGATTTAGGTGTATCAAGCCCACAGCTGGACGAGCGTGAACGCGGTTTCTCATATAAACAAGACGCCCCCCTTGATATGCGAATGAATAGAGAGCAGAGTCTTACAGCTTATGACGTTGTGAACACTTATAGTTATCATGATTTAGTAAGGATTTTCTTTAAGTATGGCGAAGATAAATTTTCAAAACAAATTGCTCGAAAAATTGAGCAAGTACGAGCTGAAAAAACAATATCTACAACAACAGAATTGGCTGAGATTATCAAATCGTCTAAATCTGCCAAAGAACTGAAGAAAAAAGGTCATCCAGCTAAACAAATTTTTCAAGCTATTCGTATTGAAGTCAATGACGAACTAGGAGCTGCAGATGAATCTATACAACAAGCAATGGACTTATTAGCTGTTGATGGTCGTATATCTGTCATCACTTTTCATTCTTTAGAAGATCGTCTTACTAAGCAACTTTTTAAAGAAGCATCAACAGTAGAAGTACCTAAAGGTCTTCCTTTTATACCAGATGATTTACAACCTAAGATGGAGCTCGTTAATCGTAAACCCATCTTACCAAGTCAAGAAGAACTAGAAGCGAACAATCGTGCCCATTCAGCGAAATTGAGAGTAGCGCGTCGTATTCGATAATAAGAAAGAAACTTATGACAAATGAAAAACGAACTGAAGCAGTAACACAAACTTTACAACGTCACATCAAGACTTTCTCTCGTATTGAGAAAGCTTTTTATGGTGCTATTGTAATTACTGCTATTATCATGGCAGTCGGTATTATTTACTTGCAAAGTAATAGTTTACAAGTTAAACAAGAAGTAAATCAATTAAATAGTAAAATCAACGATAAACAGACAGAATTTGACAATGCTAAACAAGAAGTAAATGAGCTTTCTAATCGTGATCGAATTACTAAAATTGCTAAAGATGCTGGTTTAACAATTCAAAACGACAATATTTATCGGAAGGTGGACTAGTCTGTGACTTTTTTTAAAAAGCTAAAAAAAATCTTCCTTGATTATGTGATCCATATAAGAGATAGGCGTTCGCCGCAGAAAAATAGGGAAAGAGTAGGTCAAAATCTGATGATTTTAACCATTTTCCTATTTTTCATTTTTATCATCAACTTTGTCATCATCGTTGGTACAGATAGTAAATTTGGGGTTAATTTATCCAAGGAAGCCAAGAAAGTCTATCAACAAAGTATGACAGTACAGGCGAAGCGTGGGACAATTTACGACCGTAATGGAAATCCTATCGCTGAGGATGCTACGACCTATAGTCTCTACGCTATTATCTCAAAGAACTATACGACAGCTACAGGTCAAAAACTATATGTACAACCTTCTCAGTATGAAAAAGTAGCTAGTATCTTAGAGAATAAATTGGGCATGAAGAAAAATCTTGTCCTAAAACAACTCAATCAAAAGAAATTGTTTCAAGTTTCCTTTGGAAGTTCAGGTTCAGGATTGTCTTATACCAAGATGGCTGACATCAAGAAAACGATGGAAAAGTCAGATATCAAAGGAATTGGTTTTTCTACCAGTCCGGGGCGTATTTATCCAAATGGGATATTTGCTTCACAATTTATAGGATTTACTCTTCCTCAGGATGATGGAGATGGAAAAAAATTAGTTGGTAATACAGGCCTTGAAGCGGCACTTAACAAGGTATTATCAGGTACTGATGGTAAAGTAACATACGAAAAAGACCGTAGTGGGAATGTTCTTTTAGGTACTGCAACAACAGAACGTAGGGCGGTTAATGGTAAGGATATCTACACAACTTTATCAGAGCCTATTCAGACTGTTTTAGAGACTCAGATGGATGTTTTCGCAGAAAAAACCAAAGGAAAATTTGCGAGTGCTACAGTTGTCAACGCTAAAACGGGTGAAATTCTAGCAACGAGTCAGCGTCCTACTTATAATCCTTCTACCCTTAAAGGTTACGATAAGAAAAATTTGGGTACCTATAACACACTACTATATGATAACTTTTTTGAACCTGGTTCAACAATGAAGGTAATGACTCTAGCCTCTGCAATTGATTCTAAGCATTTTAACTCTACTGAAGTGTATAACAGTGCACAATATAAAATTGCAGATGCGATTATTCGAGATTGGGATGTCAATGAAGGGTTATCATCTGGTAGTTATATGACTTTTCCACAAGGGTTTGCACATTCCAGTAACGTTGGTATGGTAACCTTGGAACAAAAAATGGGACGAGATAAATGGTTAAACTATCTTTCTAAGTTTAAATTTGGTTACCCAACACGTTTTGGGATGCTTCATGAAAGTGGAGGTTTGTTCCCATCTGACAATGAAGTAACTATCGCTATGAGCTCATTTGGTCAAGGTATTGGTGTAACGCAAGTTCAAATGTTGCGCGCATTTACGTCTATCTCGAATGATGGTGTTATGTTACAACCACAGTTTATTAGCAGTATTTATGATCCAAATACAGGGACTTCTCGTACAGCACGAAAAGAAGTCGTTGGAAAACCAGTTTCCAAAGAAGCAGCTAGTAAAACACGTGATTATATGGTTACTGTTGGGACAGATCCTTATTATGGTACATTATACGCAGCAGGTGCCCCAGTTATTCAGGTGGGGAATCAATCAGTTGCAGTAAAATCTGGTACTGCCCAAATCGCCCAGGAAGGTGGTGGTGGTTATCTGCAAGGAAAAAATGATACTATTAACTCAGTTGTGGCTATGGTGCCATCGGAAAATCCTGACTTCATCATGTATGTTACCATCCAACAACCCGAAAAATTTAGTATCACATTCTGGAAAGATGTTGTTAATCCTGTTTTAGAACAAGCAACAGCAATGAAAGAAACGATATTAAAACCGGGATTGAATGACTCAGAACATCAGACAAAATATAAACTATCAAAAATAGTTGGTGAAAATCCAGGTCATGTAGCGGAAGAATTACGTCGTAATCTGGTTCAGCCAATTATTTTAGGAAATGGTAGTAAAGTTTCTAAAGTATCTAAAAGACCAGGAGCTAATCTTGCTGAGAATGAACAGCTACTAGTATTAACAAATAAACTGACTGAATTACCTGATATGTATGGTTGGTCTAAAGCAAACGTTGAACAGTTTGCTAAATGGACAGGTATAAAAGTGACCTATAAAGGTTCAACCTCAGGTAAAGTAAGAAAACAAAGTATTGATGTTGGAAAATCCATCAATAAAATTAAAAAAATCAAAATTACAATAGGAGATTAACATGTTTTTAAGTATAATGGCAGGTGTCATAGCATTTGTCCTGACAGTTATTGCCATTCCGCGCTTCATTAAGTTTTACCAATTGAAGAAAATTGGCGGGCAACAAATGCATGAAGATGTCAAACAACATCTAGCCAAAGCAGGTACGCCGACAATGGGAGGAACGGTATTTTTGATTGTTGCTCTTCTTGTCTCACTTATTTTTAGTATTATTTTATCTAAAGAAAATAGTGGTAATTTAGGTGCAACTTTTGGTATTTTATCTGTTGTTCTCATCTATGGAATTATTGGTTTTTTAGATGATTTTTTGAAAATTTTTAAACAAATCAATGAGGGCTTGACTCCAAAGCAAAAAATGTCGCTCCAACTAATTGCGGGTCTAATTTTTTATTTTGTCCATGTGTTACCAAGTGGCACATCTGCGATAAATATTTTTGGTTTTTACCTTGAAGTAGGATACTTATACGCTTTTTTTGTTCTTTTCTGGGTTGTTGGTTTTTCAAATGCTGTGAACCTAACAGATGGAATTGATGGTCTAGCTTCTATTTCGGTTGTTATCAGTTTGATTACTTATGGAATCATTGCTTATAATCAAACGCAATTTGATATTTTATTGATTATCGTTATCATGATTGGTGCTTTACTTGGCTTTTTTGTCTTTAATCATAAACCAGCTAAAGTCTTTATGGGAGATGTTGGTTCACTTGCATTGGGTGCTATGTTAGCAGCCATTTCAATTGCCTTACGTCAGGAATGGACCTTGCTTTTTATCGGCTTTGTCTATGTTTTTGAGACGTCTTCAGTGATGTTGCAAGTAGCATACTTTAAGTATACTAAGAAGAAAACTGGTGTTGGGAAACGTATCTTCCGCATGACACCATTTCATCACCATTTAGAATTAGGTGGTGTGTCTGGCAAAGGTAATAAATGGAGCGAATGGAAAGTAGATGCTTTTTTATGGGCTATTGGTATTTTCATGAGCGCTATTACACTTGCTATTTTATATCTTTAAACTTTATTAGGGGATGTGGTATGGACTGCCAGATTCCCTTTTGCTTTCTTGTAGCCTTTAATGGTATAATGAACATAATAATAGTAAGGAAATAGACATGTCATTTAAAGATTTTAATTTTAAACCATACATTCAGAGGGCTCTCGATGAGTTAAAATTCGTCGATCCAACTGATGTTCAAGCTAAATTGATTCCAGTTGTTCGTTCAGGCCGCGATCTTGTGGGGGAATCGAAAACTGGTTCTGGTAAAACCCACACCTTTTTACTTCCTATTTTTGAGAAGCTAGATGAAAGTAGTGATGATGTTCAAGTTGTTATTACTGCACCAAGTAGAGAGTTGGGAACACAAATTTATCAGGCAACTAAACAAATTGCTGAGCATTCAGAGCAAGAAATACGGGTGGTTAACTATGTTGGTGGTACTGACAAATTACGTCAAATTGAAAAGTTGAAAGTAAGCCAACCTCATATTGTCATTGGAACCCCAGGACGAATTTATGATTTGGTGAAGTCAGGTGATTTAGCTATTCATAAGGCGCATACTTTTGTTGTTGATGAAGCAGATATGACTCTAGATATGGGATTTCTTGATACCGTTGATAAGATTGCAGGGTCTTTACCCAAGGATGTCCAAATTTTAGTCTTTTCAGCAACGATTCCACAAAAATTACAGCCATTTTTAAAGAAATATTTGACCAATCCTGTAATGGAAAAAATCAAAACAGCAACAGTTATCGCTGATACCATCGATAACTGGCTTTTGTCCACTAAAGGACGTGATAAAAATGCACAAATTTTGGAACTCTCTAAACTAATGCAGCCCTATCTTGCAATGATATTTGTTAATACGAAAGAGCGTGCAGACGAATTACATTCGTACCTTTCTAGTAATGGCTTAAAAGTAGCTAAAATTCATGGTGGGATTGCACCTCGTGAACGTAAACGTATTATGAATCAGGTTAAAAACCTCGAATTTGAATATATCGTTGCAACAGATTTAGCAGCGCGTGGTATTGATATTGAAGGTGTTAGCCATGTTATCAATGATGCCATACCTCAAGACCTATCTTTCTTTGTCCACCGTGTCGGTCGCACAGGCCGTAATGGCTTATCTGGTACTGCTATAACTTTATATCAGCCAAGTGACGATTCTGATATTCGTGAACTTGAAAAACTAGGTATTAATTTTATTCCTAAAGTCATTAAAAACGGTGAATTTCAAGATACATACGACCGTGATCGTCGTAATAACCGTGAAAAGTCCTATCAAAAATTAGATACAGAAATGATTGGACTTGTGAAAAAGAAAAAGAAAAAAATAAAACCAGGTTACAAGAAAAAAATTCAATGGAAAGTTGATGAAAAGCGTCGCAAAGAGCGTAGAGCAAGTAATCGTGCTAAGGGGCGTGCGGAGCGCAAAGCTAAAAAACAAAGTTTTTAAAATTATTAAAGTCTGAAATCAGCTCGTTTCAGGCTTTTTTATTGATATAAAATCTTTATCACCTGATAAGGAAATACTATTATACAGATAGATTTTAGAGTGTTAGACTAGTAATATGATATTTTAGGAGAATTCTTATGTTTAAAAAAATAATATTATCTATTGCAACTATAGCCGCAACCGCCAGCCTAGCAGTATCAGTTCAGGCGTCAGAGAAAGTAGAACTTAAAGTAGCTACAGATTCTGACACGGCACCATTTACTTATCAAAAAGACGGGAAATTCAAAGGTTATGATGTTGATGTTGTCAAAGCTGTTTTTAAAGGTAGTAAGTACAAAGTAACCTTCAAGACAGTTCCTTTTGATACTATTTCAACAGGTATTGATGCAGGGAAATTTGATTTATCAGCTAATGATTTTTCATACAATAAAGAAAGAGCAGAAAAATATCTCTTCTCAGATCCTATATCCCGTTCAAATTATGCCGTAGTAGGGAAGAAGGGGAGCCATTACAAATCATTAAGTGACCTCTCTGGAAAATCAACCGAAGTTTTATCTGGCGTTAACTATGCACAGGTTCTAGAAAATTGGAATAAAAATCATCCTAATAAAAAACCAATAAAAATCAAATATGTTTCTGGGACAACTGGTGTTACTAGCAGATTAAAAAATATTGAGAGTGGGAAAATTGACTTTATCCTATATGATGCCATTTCATCCGACTATATTGTAAAAGACCAATCATTAAACTTAAGCGTTTCTCCTTTGAAAGGTAAAATTGGTAATAATAAGGATGGACTAGAATACCTCCTTTTACCAAAAGATAAAAAAGGTAAAACTCTACAGAAATTTATAAATAAGCGTATTAAAGTTTTGAAAGAAAATGGTACTTTGGCACGTTTAAGTAAACAATATTTCGGTGGAGATTACGTTTCAAACATTGATAAATAAATCAGTGAGACTATAAGTTTTATCTTTTTACATGTGAGAGTTTGCGTGATAGAATAACGGAGATAAGAAAGTTTAGAAAAGGAAAGTAGAAGGAATGAATCAATTTATCTTGACGGGTGGATGGTCTTGGTATAATAATTTGGTTAGTCAGGTTCCAGCGGGGAAATTATTTAGTTGGAAGGCTGTTTTAGATGCAATACCCTCAATTTTAGAGCGATTACCCATAACACTATTATTGACAGTAGCAGGAGCCTTATTTGGACTCATTTTAGCTTTGATTTTTGCAGTAGTGAAAATTAACCGTGTCAAAATTTTATATCCGATTCAAGCTTTATTTGTTAGTTTTTTACGTGGGACTCCAATACTTGTTCAATTAATGCTGAGTTATTATGGAATTCCACTTTTCTTGAAATTTTTAAACCAAAAATATGGTTTTGATTGGAACATTAATGCTATACCGGCTTCTGTATTTGCTATTACTGCATTTGCTTTTAATGAAGCGGCTTATACAAGTGAAACTATACGAGCGGCGATTTTGTCGGTTGATCAAGGTGAAATTGAGGCAGCACGTAGTTTAGGGATGACCTCAGCGCAAGTTTATCGTCGTGTTATTATTCCAAACGCAGCAGTAGTCGCAACACCTACTTTGATAAACACGTTAATTGGTCTAACTAAGGGAACCTCTTTAGCTTTTAATGCTGGTATTGTTGAAATGTTTGCCCAAGCACAAATTATGGGTGGTAGCGATTATCGCTATTTTGAACGTTATATCTCTGTGGCACTTGTTTACTGGGCGGTTAGTTTCTTAATTGAACAATTGGGAAATGCTATTGAACGAAAAATGGCAATTAAGGCTCCACGCCATTTAACTGATGAGATTCCAGGAGGAGTACGCTAATGATAAAATTGAGACAATTGACTAAATCATTTTCTGGTCAAAAAGTGTTAGACAAACTTGATTTAGATATTGAAAAAGGTCAAGTTGTTGCTCTAGTAGGTGCTTCAGGTGCAGGAAAATCAACCTTTCTTCGTAGTATGAATTATTTAGAAGAGCCTGATTATGGAACAATTGAAATTGATGATTTTAAAGTTGATTTTAAATCAATCAGTAAAGATGACATACTAACATTACGCCGTAAGTTAGCCATGGTTTTTCAACAATTCAATCTATTTGAGCGTCGTACAGCTTTGGATAATGTAAAAGAAGGTTTGAAAATTGTCAAAAAGATGTCAGATCAAGAGGCAACACGGATTGCAAGAGACGAACTGGCAAAGGTCGGACTTGCAGATCGTGAAAAATATTATCCAAGACATTTATCAGGTGGACAGAAACAACGTGTTGCTTTGGCACGCGCATTAGCCATGAAACCTGATGTTCTTCTTTTAGACGAACCGACATCAGCACTTGATCCAGAATTAGTTGGAGAAGTTGAAAAATCTATTGCAGATGCTGCTAAGCAGGGGCAAACCATGGTACTTGTTAGTCATGATATGAATTTTGTTTACCAAGTAGCAGATAAAGTTTTATTTTTGGAAAAAGGTCGTATTTTAGAGTCTGGGACGCCTGAACAATTATTTAACCATCCTTTAGAAGAACGTACAAAAGAATTCTTCGCTAGTTATAACAAATCGTACCTATAAGCTAAAATATTTTGATATAATGAAGGTTAGAATGTCTAATCTTCATTTTTAATTATTCTTGAGTTAGGCTAAGTATATAAGAAAGCTGCGATATGTTTTGACAATCGCTTGTTGGATAGAGATGTTTTTAGAAATAGCAAAAGTTTATTTACAAGGTTTAGGGCTTGCCAGCATAACTGTTATTTTAGTTGGTATAATTTGGGTCTTTTGGCGTGCCAAGAAAAACATAGATAAAACAGCTAGAGAACGCCAATCTGTTCTTTATGATGTCCTTCTGATAGCTCTTATGACAGCTCCAATACTTGCCTTTGCATTTGTAGCTATCATTTTAATGATAAAAGCTTAGTCAGATTAGTTGGAAATATAGACGCTTTGCTATAGAATAAAACCATAAGATTCAAAGGAGAAATAGTAATGTATGATACTTTAATAATAGGTTCAGGTCCTGGTGGTATGACAGCAGCGCTTTACGCTGCACGTTCAAACCTTAAAGTTGGGTTAATTGAACAAGGTGCTCCAGGTGGACAGATGAATAATACTGCTGAAATTGAGAACTATCCAGGCTACGATCATATCTCAGGTCCAGAATTATCAATGAAGATGTATGAGCCGTTGGAAAAATTTGAAGTAGAGCATATTTATGGTATAGTTCAAAGAGTTGAGAACGATGGTGATGTAAAGCGTGTTATCACCGAAGATGAATCGTATGAAGCCAAAACAGTAATCCTTGCTACCGGAGCTAAAAACAGCCTTTTAGGAGTTCCGGGTGAAGAGGAATATACTAGTCGTGGCGTTTCTTACTGTGCGGTTTGTGATGGTGCATTTTTCCGTGATCAGGATCTTTTAGTTGTGGGTGGCGGTGATTCTGCTGTTGAAGAAGCTGTCTTCTTAACTCAATTTGCTAAAAGTGTTACTATTATTCACCGACGTGATCAATTGAGAGCTCAAAAAGTACTTCAAGACCGAGCTTTTGCTAACGAAAAAATAAAATTTGTATGGGATTCAGTGGTCAAAGAGATTAAAGGAAATGAGATTAAAGTATCTGGTGTAACTGTTGAAAATCTAAAGACTGGAGAAATCTCAGAGATGACTTTCGGAGGTGTTTTCATTTACGTTGGTTTGAAACCACATTCTAGCATGGTCTCAGAATTAGGTATTACGGACGAGACTGGCTGGGTCTTAACTGATACAAATATGAAAACATCAATTCCAGGACTATATGCTATTGGGGATGTTCGTCAAAAAGATCTACGTCAGATTGCGACTGCTGTTGGTGAAGGTGCTATCGCTGGACAGGGTGTCTATAACTATATAACTGAGCATTTCTAAGAAATACTAAAAGTAGAAAAGACTATCGAAAAACGATTAGTCTTTCTTTTTATTTTCATGAAAGTAAGGTGATAAACTGAACTACCGAGATAGAAATATGCTATAATGTTAGACATATAGCCTTATCCTAGGCTCATGATTAAAAGGAGATTGTCTGATGTATAAAGACGATAGTTTAACACTACATACTGATTTATATCAAATCAATATGATGCAAGTTTATTTTAATAAAGGTATTCACAATAAAAGAGCGGTGTTTGAAGCTTACTTTCGCAAGGTTCCATTTGAAAATGGTTATGCTGTTTTTGCAGGTTTAGAGCGTATTGTTCGTTATTTAGAAAATCTGAGCTTTTCTGATAGTGATTTATCCTATTTAGAAGAGTTAGGTTATCCTGAAGAATTTTTAGATTACTTAAAAAATTTAAAAATGGAACTGACTGTCAAATCAGCCAAGGAAGGTGACCTTGTATTTGCTAATGAACCATTAGTTCAAATTGAAGGTCCTTTAGCACAATGTCAGTTAGTAGAGACAGCGATTTTAAATATCATCAACTACCAGACACTTGTTGCTACAAAAGCAGCTCGTATTCGTTCTGTTATTGAAGATGAACCGCTATTAGAGTTTGGGACACGACGTGCTCAAGAAATGGATGCAGCCATTTGGGGTACTAGGGCAGCGATTATTGGTGGTGCTAACGCAACGAGCAATGTTCGTGCTGGTAAAATCTTTAATATTCCAGTATCAGGAACGCATGCACATGCTTTAGTTCAAACTTATGGCGATGATTACCAGGCATTTAAAGCTTACGCAGAAACTCATAAAGATTGCGTCTTTTTAGTGGATACTTATGATACCCTTCGTGTAGGTGTGCCTAATGCTATTCGAGTTGCAAAAGAGATGGGCGAAAAGATTAATTTCTTGGGAGTTCGCCTTGATTCAGGTGATTTAGCTTATTTGTCTAAGAAAGTTCGTCAGCAGTTAGATGACGCCGGTTTTCCTAATGCAAAGATTTATGCTTCGAATGATCTAGATGAAAATACAATCCTCAACCTAAAAATGCAAAAAGCTAAAATTGATGTTTGGGGTGTCGGAACAAAATTAATTACAGCCTATGATCAGCCTGCGCTAGGTGCTGTTTATAAAATTGTTTCTATTGAGACTGACGCCGGTAGTATGCGAGATACAATTAAACTATCAAACAATGCTGAAAAAGTATCAACACCTGGGAAAAAGCAAGTTTGGCGTATCACCAGTCGAGCTAAAGGGAAATCTGAGGGTGATTACATCACATTTGCAGACACTGATGTGACACAATTAGATGAAATTGAAATGTTTCATCCAACTTATACTTATATCAATAAAACAGTCCGTGATTTTGACGCAGTACCCTTACTGGTAGATATCTTTGACAAAGGGAAATTAGTTTATCAATTACCAAGTCTTCAAGAAATTCAAGAGTACGGACGCAAAGAATTTGATCAGCTTTGGGATGAGTATAAACGTGTTCTGAATCCACAGGATTACCCAGTTGATTTGGCACGCGATGTTTGGCAAAATAAAATGGACCTGATTGATCGTATCCGTAAAGAAGCTTTGGCAAAAGGAGAAGTAAGATGACTTTGCAAGATCAAATTATCAAAGAACTCGGTGTAAAACCTGTTATTAATCCAAGTCAAGAAATCCGTCGTTCCGTAGAATTTTTAAAAGACTATCTATTAAAACATAGTTTTCTAAAGACCTATGTACTGGGTATTTCAGGGGGGCAAGATTCAACTTTAGCAGGACGTCTAGCTCAACTAGCAGTTGAAGAGTTGCGTGCTGATACAGGGGAAAACTATCAATTTATAGCTATTCGTTTACCATATGGTATTCAGGCCGATGAAGAAGATGCACAAAAAGCATTAGATTTTATCAAGCCAGATATTGCTTTGACCATTAATATTAAAGAAGCTGTTGATGGCCAAGTTAGAGCTCTTAATGCAGCAGGAGTAGAGATTACAGACTTTAATAAAGGAAATATTAAAGCTCGTCAAAGAATGATTAGTCAATATGCAGTTGCAGGTCAATATGCTGGAGCGGTTATTGGTACTGATCATGCTGCAGAAAATATTACAGGTTTTTTCACCAAATTTGGTGATGGAGGTGCTGACTTATTACCTCTCTTTAGACTTAATAAAAGTCAGGGGAAACAGTTATTAGCTGAACTTGGTGCTGATAAAGCCTTGTACGAAAAGATTCCAACCGCAGATTTAGAAGAAAATAAACCAGGAATCGCTGATGAAATAGCCCTTGGAGTAACCTACCAAGAAATTGATGCTTATCTTGAAGGGAAGGTGGTTTCGGACAAGTCTCGAGGTATCATTGAAAATTGGTGGTATAAGGGTCAACATAAACGTCATCTTCCAATCACAATTTTTGATGATTTCTGGAAATAAGAAAAATAGCTAGAATATTCTAGCTATTTTTGTTTCTCTAATAAATTACTTTCAGACTTGCAGAAATATTCAGAATGTTTATAATAGTAGCTAAGTATAAAAGGAGGAATTTATGTCAAAATTAACTCAAACATTTACAGATAAGTTATTTGCTGATTACCAAGCAAATACAAAATTTAGCGCTATTGAAAATGCAGTAACTCACAATGGTTTATTGAAGTCTCTAGAGACTCGTCAAAGTGAGATTGAGAACGACTATGTCTTTTCAATTGATTTGACCAAAGATGAAGTTTCTAATCAGAAACAATCAGGACGTTGCTGGATGTTTGCTGCACTGAATACATTTCGTCATAAACTGATTTCAGATTTTAAACTTGAGAATTTTGAATTATCTCAGGCACATACATTTTTCTGGGATAAGTATGAAAAATCAAATTGGTTTATGGAACAAATTATTGCGACTGCAAATCAGGAATTGAGTAGTCGTAAGGTGAAATTCCTATTAGATGTACCTCAACAAGATGGAGGACAATGGGACATGGTGGTTGCTCTGTTTGAGAAATATGGTGTCGTTCCTAAAACAGTTTATCCTGAATCTGTTTCATCAAGTGCTAGTCGTGAACTAAATCAATATTTGAATAAACTCTTACGCCAAGATGCACAGATTCTACGAGAATTAATAGCACAGGGAGCAGATGGGGCAACTGTTCAAAATAAAAAGGAAGAATTGCTTCAAGAAATTTTTAACTTTTTAGCAATGAACCTTGGCTTGCCACCGCAATCTTTTGATTTTGCTTATCGTGATAAAGACAATCATTATCAGTCTGATAAAAATATTACACCGAAAGCATTTTATCAAAAATATGTTAATCTTGACCTATCAGATTATGTTTCTATTATCAATGCTCCAACTGTAGATAAGCCTTATGGACAATCCTATACAGTTGAGATGCTTGGAAATGTTGTCGGAGGGCCAGCTGTTAAATATTTAAACCTTGATATGAAACGGTTTAAAGAGTTAGCGATTGCGCAAATGAAATCAGGAGAAACTGTGTGGTTTGGTTCAGACGTAGGTCAAGTATCAAATCGTCAAAAGGGTATCCTAGCAACTACGACTTATGATTTTAATTCATCTATGGATATTAAACTTAGCCAAGACAAAGCGGGCCGCCTAGATTATAGTGAAAGTTTAATGACACATGCTATGGTCTTAACGGGAGTAGACCTTGATGAATCTGGACAACCTTTAAAATGGAAAGTTGAGAACTCTTGGGGAGAGAAAGTTGGTAAGGATGGTTATTTTGTAGCTTCAGATGCTTGGATGGATGAATATACTTACCAAATAGTCGTTCGTAAAGAATTGCTTACTAAAGAAGAATTAGAGGCTTACAACGCAGAGCCAATTACTTTAGCGCCGTGGGATCCGATGGGAGCATTAGCTAATTAGTAATAGTAATTATAAATTAAAAAACTGGATAATATATCCAGTTTTTTAATTACCGTTAGGTACTGTATTGTTGTTACCATTACCATTACCATTACCATGTCCAGTTCCTGGCACAGTTTGATTGGAATTATTAGGGGTAGTAGCATTACCATTATTAGGTGTTTCGACTTGTGGGGATGATGAATTGGCATCATTTGCTGTATTCTTATCCTCTTTTTGTTTCTCAGAGGATGTTGAACTACTGCTTTGACTTGACTGTCCAGAATTTTGATAGATATTCTTATAGACAGAAGAAGAGTAAGTGCCGGTTGTAGTTGTCCCATTGATATACAAGTAGCTTCCGCTTCGATAGAGCCCTTCTGGCATTGTCCAATCTGCACTGTATCCGCCAGTTAGGTAGGACATCATTGCACGATAAACCTCAGTAGCAATATCCAGTTGGCTACCATAAAGTGGTGTAAGGCGATTTTTATAACCAGTCCAAATTGCCATTGTGTACTTAGAAGTATAGCCGACAAAGTTTTCATCAGGAGCCATTGTACCAACGGCGCTATTGTAGATACCAGTAGTTGCTTCAATTTTAGCTAACTCATCTTCCGTATAGTTGGAAGTACCAGTCTTACCAGCTTGTGCAACACCAGGGATAGCTGCTTTAGTACCAGTACCAAATGTTAGTACTGTTTTCAGCATATCCGTCATCATGTAGGCAGTAGTCTCTTTCATCGCACGGCTACCAGACGCTGCATAAGTATCATTGGTTCCATCGCTAAATTCAATTTTATTAACATATTGCGGTTTATAGTAAGTTCCGCCGTTTGCAAAAGCCGAGTAAGCCGCTGCCATTTTCTCACTACTTGCACCATATTTTGCATCACTGCTACTGTTGTTACTTGAAATAGCATTTGAATAGTTCATTTCTGGATAGTATATGCCTAATTTTTCAAGGAAAGATTTTGCTTCGTCTAATCCAGCGGCTTCAAGTGCTCTGACAGCAGGGACGTTACGTGATTGTTGAATAGCGGTCTGCATACTCATCCAACCCATATATTGACGATCCCAGTCATATAGTTGAGTAGAAGTACCAGGCCAGTAGTAAACTGAGTCGTTTAATGATTGACCTGTTGAATTATAGACACCACTATCAATAGCAGGTGCATAAGCTGAGATAGGTTTCATTGTAGAACCCCAATCGCGGTCTGTTAAGACAGATTGATTTGTCCCAAATGAAATATTTTCATTCTGATGACGCCCGCCTAATTGTGCAATGACTTTACCATTAGTCGCATCCATGATGGTAGATGCTATTTGTAATTCATTGTTTGGATAAGCGATGTAAGTGTCACTGTTGTAGATGTCATATAGTTGTTTTTGTGCATCAGTGTTGATATTAGTATACACTTTTAGCCCAGCAGTAAAGATATCTTTACCAGTTTTTTGTTTAACTTCACTAATAACTTGTTTTAAGTAGTTATCCATATATTTTGGATAAGTAGATTTTTGCTTTAATTCTTTTAAGCCATCAGTTACTGGAGTTGCAACAGCTTGGTCGTATTCCTTTTTAGAAATGTTTTTATCTTGATACATCTGCTGAAGAACGGTATTACGTCTTGTTTGAGCAGATTCTGGGTTTTTATAAGGGTCATATTGTGTAGGTGCTTGAGGAATACCAGCGAGCAAAGCAAGTTGTGCAATAGATAATTCCTTTAGGTCTTTACCAAAGTATGATTTAGCTGTTGTTCTCATACCATAATTCCCATTTCCCATATAAACTTTATTAATATAGAAAGTAAGAATTTCTTCTTTGGTGTATTTACGCTCCATTTGAAGCGCAAGCCAAACTTCCTGTGATTTACGTTTTAACGTTTGGTCAGATTTATTGGTAGAAAAGTAAGCCAGTTTAATCAACTGTTGATCAAGGGTTGAACCACCTTGCGTATTACTACTAACAAGATTATGCCAAGCTGCACCTAAAATACGATAAATATCGACACCTCTATGTTTAAAGAAACGTTTATCTTCGATAGAAGTGATAGCGTTAACCAAATTTAGTGGAATGCTATCCGCACTAACACTTTCACGCTTTTCTGAGCCTAAATCGGCAATAAGTTTATTATTACCATCATAAACCAAACTAGAGTTAACGGATTTTAAAGCTTGATCGGTTAATTTCGGAGAACGACTAACGTAGTATGCAAATAGGAGCCCACCTATTACAATAGCTAAGATAATAAATCCCATTATAATGCCAAAAGCATACTTCAATAGTTTGATAACAGATTCCTTTTTAATTGTAATCACCGCCTAATAATTTTTCTTCAATAATATCTAAGTAAGGGACTTGAGGAAAGGCACTCTCCTTTACGAAAAATCCATTTTTTCTGATATAATCAATAGGCATTGATTTATTGCCTTTATCAATCTGATAAAATGAAATTAACTCATTAGCAGGGAGTAGATAGGTTTCCTTAAGTGTGGAAAAATGAAGCAAGACAAAGCAAATCCCTTTTTGCTGTAATACATTTGCCATGTGCTCTATTTGGTGAGCATGAAAATTTTTCATAGGCATAGCAGTTTTCTGCCGGGTTTCTTTGGCTTCAAAGTCAATATAGTAACCTTTGTAAACACCAGAATAATCAGTAGTAGAAGCTTGTCTAAAATAAGCTTCTACAATCTTAGCACGACTACGTTTAGGATAATCTACCTTGACGATTTGTACTGGCGTTGGTTTCTTATGAATGACAGCTAATTCGTGAGACAAATAGTAGTCATTGGTTGCATTGATAGCAGCTTCAAATGACATACCACGGTTGGCAAAATCGATTTTCTTTTTCTTTGATTTTGTAACTGTTGTTTTCCGAATAAGCTGATGTGGATAGTTAACCATTTTTCTCCTTGCATTACAAATAAAATGCTAAGATAAGCAAAACTATTATACCATAAAATTAGGATGGACAACAAATGAAGTCAACTATTCTTGTAACAGGTTACAAAAATTTTGAATTAGGGATTTTCCAGGATAAGGATCCTCGGATTACTATTATAAAAAAGGCTATTGATAAGGATTTTAGACGCTTCTTGGAAAATGGAGCAGACTGGTTTATTTTTATGGGAAATTTAGGGTTTGAGTACTGGGCTTTGGAAGTTGCTCTTGATTTACAAAAAGAATATGATTTTCAAATTGCGACAATTTTTACCTTTGAGAACCATGGCCAAAATTGGAATGAGGCTAATAAAGCTAAGTTGGCACTCTTTAAGCAAGTTGACTTTGTTAAATATACTTTCCCAAGCTATGAAAACCCGGGTCAATTTAAACAATACAATCATTTTCTCATTAACAACACACAAGGTGCATATCTTTTTTATGATTCTGAAAATGAAACTAATTTAAAATTTTTGCTAGAAATGATGGAGAAAAAGGAAGCTTATGATATTTCTTTCCTAACTTTTGATCGCTTAAATGAAATATATGAGGAATGATCGTTTTTTCGGATATGAGAACGTTTTACGCTTGATTTTTCCATTTAATTTAGGTATTATTTACTTTGATATAAAGGATAGGACTTATATTAAAACGATTTGACTGGTTTGGAGAATAGAATGGCAAGTATTATTTATAGCCCAAAAGATATTTTTGAGCAAGATTTTAAAGTTAGTATGCGGGGATATGACAAGAAAGAAGTCGATGTATTTCTGGATGATGTCATCAAAGATTACGAAAATTATCTTGAGCAAATTGAGAAGCTCCAAATGGAAAATAGACGTCTACAACAAGCTTTAGACAAAAAAGAAAGCGAAGCTTCAAATGTAAGAAATTCAGGGACAGCTATGTATAATCAAAAACCGATTGCCCAATCTGCAACCAATTTTGATATTTTAAAACGCATTAGCCGCCTTGAGAAAGAAGTTTTTGGAAGACAAATTAGAGAATAAGGATTTCTCAAATATGCAATTTTTGGATAATCGCGTAGTATTGAGATACTATGAGGAAAGTCCATGCTAGCACTGGCTGTGATGCCAGTAGTGTTTGTGCTAGGCGAAAAAATAAGCCTAGGGAGATAGCTAGCTATCTTACGGCAAGCAAAAGGGCTAAGTCTTTGGATATGCCTGAATAGCTTTGAAAGTGCCACAGTGACGTAGTTTCTAGGGAAATCTAGAAAGTGGAACGCGGTAAACCCCTCAAGCTAGCAACCCAAACTTTGGTAGGGGCATGGGATAGTTGGAATGAGAACAATCTATCCTGACTGCTTTGCAGTAGACAGATGATTATCGAAAGAAACAATTCCTAGTTGTTTCTGGAACAAAACATGGCTTATAGAAAATTGCATAATAGGTTAGTGGCTGAGATAACATCTCAGCCAATTTTTAACTGTGATGAATACGATAGTGTAAAAGAGGAAAAATGAAAGAATCATTCAAATTAATAGCAACTGCTGCTGCTGGTTTAGAAGCCATTGTTGGTAGAGAAATCAGAAACCTAGGAATTGACTGCCAAGTTGAGAACGGTAGAGTCCGTTTCCACGGAGATATCAAAACAATCATTGAAACGAACCTATGGCTACGAGCTGCCGATCGTATAAAGATTATTGTAGGAGAGTTTCCAGCACCTACTTTTGAGGAACTTTTTCAGGGTGTATATGGCCTTGACTGGGAAAATTATTTACCGTTAGGGGCAAAATTTCCTATTGCTAAAGCAAAGTGTGTCAAGTCAAAATTGCACAATGAACCTAGTGTACAAGCCATTTCTAAAAAAGCTGTTGCTAAGAAACTTCAAAAAGTCTTTCACCGTCCTGAAGGAGTTCCCTTACAAGAAAATGGAGCTGAATTTAAAATAGAAGTTTCTATTTTAAAAGATAAAGCGACTGTCATGATTGATACGACTGGATCAAGTCTCTTCAAACGTGGCTACCGTGCAGAAAAAGGTGGTGCACCAATTAAAGAAAACATGGCAGCAGCTATTATTCAATTATCTAATTGGTTCCCTGATAAGCCATTGATTGATCCAACTTGTGGTTCAGGTACTTTTTGTATTGAAGCTGCTATGATTGGAATGAATATAGCTCCTGGTTTTAATCGTGATTTTGCCTTTGAGGCGTGGCCATGGGTAGATCAAAGTCAAGTACAAAAGGTTCGTGATGAAGCTGAGAGTAAAGCAAACTATGATATTGATTTAGATATTTCAGGTTTTGATTTAGACGGTCGTATGGTAGAAATTGCTAGAAAAAATGCAGAAGAAGCAGGACTTGGAGATGTTATCAAATTGAAACAAATGCGTCTTCAAGATTTAAAAACAGATAAAATTAACGGTGTTATTATCTCCAACCCACCATATGGTGAACGACTCCTGGATGACAAAGCAGTGGACATTTTGTATAATGAGATGGGACAAACATTTGCGCCTTTAAAAACTTGGAGCAAGTTTATCCTAACTAGTGACGAAGGATTTGAAAAAAAATACGGCTCACAAGCTGATAAAAAACGTAAGCTTTACAATGGTACTTTAAAAGTTGATTTGTACCAATATTACGGTGAACGTGTGAGACGTCAAGTAAAATAACGGGGAGAACTCATGTCAGAAGATCAAAAACACCCATTTTTTGAACCAAAAAAAGAAACTGATGGTCTTGAATTTAAAGATGCTAAAGAAATGACAGTAGAAGAGGCTGTTAGAAAAGATTCTGAAATTAAGGCTGGTATTACCGAAGAAGATAGTATTCTTGATAAATACATCAAACAACATCGTGATGAAGTAGCTTCACAAAAGTTTGAGACAAAATCAAGCGATTTTGCAAACCTTGATACGGCATCTTTAGATGATTTTATCAAGAAACAGCGCGAAGAATTATCAGCGATGTTAGCTGCAGAAGAGCTTTCTAAAAAGTTGGATAATTCAGTCTCTCAAGAACAAGATACAGAAGCTAATGCTGTCTCACCTAAAGAAGAATCTTCACAAGAACAAGAAAATAGTGTAACCCCAGTTCCTCCTCTGAATACGGAAGCAGAACCAACTGCAACAGAACCAGATTCGACTATTGCTGATTCAGAGGAGTATAAATCCTCTTCTAAGAAGCGTGGAGGTATCGTAGGAACATTGATTGCTCTTATTTTACTTCTAATAGTAGCAATCTTTGGTTACAACTATTTCAAGAATAATAATTCGACAAATTCTCAAACTGCAACAAGTCAAAGTTCTAGTTCTAAGGCTACGACGACTTCATCAGAAGAAGATAAAAAAGCTAGTCAGAACTTAGATAATTTCAACAAATCTTATGCTAACTTTTTTGTTGATGATAAGAAAACCCAACTCAAAAATAGCGAATTTGATAAATTGTCAGAATTAGAAAAGAAAGTTGATGCTTTAAAAGGAACTAAATACTACGGTAAAGTAAAAGTTAAATTTGATAGTCTAAAACGTCAAATTGATGCTGTTAAAGCTGTTAACGACAAGTTTAAGTCGCCTGCTGTAGTTGATGGTAAGAAGAGTGAAAAATTAGAGGTAAAAGATGGAGCGAATTTTGACTCTTTAGATAGTAAAACTCTTAATACTGGTAATGCTAGTCTAGATAGTTTACTTCACTCCATCGTTTCAACTGGTCGTAATCAGGTAAAACAATCCGAAGAACAGGCTTCGTCTAATAAGGTTTCAGACACTCAAATAACTGAACAACCAAACGTAACTAACGGTCAATCTTCCTCATCAGCTGCTACAATAAATAATCAGGCAGCTGGCACTGCATCAGGTAATTTGGAACGTAACCGTAGTCGAGTACCGTATAATAATGCTGCTATTGCGGATACAGGAAATCCTGCCTGGATATTTAACCCAGGAGTATTAGAGAAAATCGTGGCCACTTCACAGGCGCGAGGCTATTTCTCTGGAAATAACTATATTCTTGAACCTGTAAATATTATCAATGGTAATGGTTATTACAATATGTTTAAATTAGATGGCACTTATTTGTTCTCTATCAATGCCAAGACAGGTTACTTTGTAGGTAACGCTCCTGGAAGAGCTGATAGTTTAGATTATTAATATAAAGAACAAAACCAGTTTTTTGTCTACACCCTAAAAGTTAGAAAATCAGTCTAACGATTAGGGTGTTTTTTGTATTCGCATTTAGATGTCTACGACTGCTATGAGGATATTAGGGAAAAATTAAAAGGATTTTGCTCTCTATGATACAGAACAAAATCCTTTGTTTAAATTAATAAGTCAACTTTTGGAATTCCAAAAGTTGACTTTTATTTTTTATTAGATCAGACAATGTGGCGCTCAAAAGCATTGTCAGAAATCCCTTGGGAAAGAATTAATTTCGCCCATTCTTGAGCAGAGTGGAGACTGTGGTCTTTATAATTTCCACAAGATTCAATGGTTGTTCCAGGAACGTCTTCCCAAGTGACCCCACCAGCAATAGCCTCTAGACTAGATTTGATGACTTTAGCAATTTCAGTAGCATCCTGTTTTCCCCACATAATCATGTGAAAACCAGTTCTACAACCAAAAGGAGAACAATCAATCAAACCATTAATTCGTTGGCGGATTAACTTCGCCAGAAGGTGCTCGATAGTATGTAAACCAGCAGTATCAATAGCATTTTCATTAGGCTGAATAAGGCGGATATCAAAGTTAGTAATGATGTCTCCGACCGGTCCAACTTCTTCTGAAATTAAACGAACGTAGGGTGCTTTAACGATGGTGTGATCTAATTCAAAACTCTCTACGACAACTTCTTTTGTCATAAGTTTTCTCCTTTTGTATTACATTCTAGAGACTAAAGGAGATGTTGAAAATTTCTCCTAATCCCTTTAAATAACATTCTAATCATATCATAAATGTCTATAATTTTAAATTGTGAAAACGCCTTTTTTATGATAAACTTAAAAGTGGACTTTCTATATGAAATCTAGAAAAAAATTGAGGTATAAACATGTTTAATATTATATTAGCAATGGTTTGTGCACTCATTGGTTTGATTATTGGTTATGTGGCTATTTCAATGAAAATGAAATCATCAAAAGAAGCTGCAGAACTAACTCTTTTAAATGCAGAACAAGATGCCGTTGATTTACGTGGTAAAGCAGAAATTGAAGCAGAACACATCCGTAAAGCAGCGGAACGTGAAAGTAAAGCTCACCAAAAAGAATTACTTTTAGAAGCAAAAGAAGAGGCTAGAAAATATCGTGAAGAGATCGAAAAGGAATTTAAATCTGATAGACAAGAGTTGAAACAGATGGAGGCACGTTTAACAGATCGTGCATCATCTCTTGATCGTAAAGATGAAAATCTATCTAACAAAGAAAAAATGTTAGATAGCAAAGAACAAAGTCTAACCGATAAATCTAGACATATTAATGAGCGCGAACAGGAAATTGCTACTTTAGAAACAAAAAAAGTAGAAGAATTGTCACGCATCGCAGAGCTTAGTCAAGAAGAAGCTAAAGATATCATTTTAGCTGATACCGAAAAAGATTTAGCTCATGATATTGCGACACGTATTAAAGAAGCAGAACGTGAAGTAAAAGATCGATCAAACAAGATAGCAAAAGACTTGCTAGCCCAAGCTATGCAACGTTTAGCTGGTGAATATGTTACTGAACAAACAATTACAACTGTTCATCTCCCTGATGATAATATGAAGGGACGTATCATTGGTCGTGAAGGACGTAATATTCGTACTCTGGAAAGTTTGACAGGTATTGATGTTATCATAGATGATACGCCAGAAGTCGTTGTCTTATCAGGTTTCGACCCCATTCGTCGTGAAATTGCTCGTATGACTTTAGAATCTTTGATTCAAGATGGACGTATCCATCCAGCTCGTATTGAAGAGTTGGTTGAAAAAAATCGTTTGGAAATGGATCAACGTATCCGTGAGTATGGTGAGGCAGCAGCTTATGAGATTGGTGCACCAAATCTGCATCCTGATTTGATAAAAATTATGGGACGTTTGCAGTTCCGTACATCATATGGTCAAAATGTACTTCGTCATTCAGTTGAAGTTGGTAAACTTGCAGGTATTTTGGCTGGAGAACTAGGAGAAAATGTTGATTTAGCTCGTCGGGCTGGATTCCTCCATGATATGGGGAAAGCTATTGATCGCGAAGTTGAAGGCAGTCACGTTGAAATTGGTATGGAATTTGCTCGTAAGTACAAAGAGCATCCGATTGTTGTTAATACTATTGCAAGCCACCATGGTGATGTAGAACCTGACAGCGTTATTGCAGTAATTGTTGCTGCTGCAGACGCCCTTAGTTCAGCACGACCAGGTGCGCGTAATGAGTCAATGGAAAATTATATCAAACGTCTGCGTGATTTAGAAGAAATTGCTAATGGCTTTGAGGGAGTGCAAAATGCCTTTGCACTTCAAGCCGGACGTGAAATTCGTATCATGGTACAACCTGGTAAAGTTTCTGATGATCAAGTAGTTATTATGTCGCATAAGGTACGTGAAAAAATCGAACAAAACTTGGATTATCCAGGTAATATTAAGGTAACAGTTATTCGTGAAATGCGAGCTGTTGATTTTGCAAAATAGTCAAAAGGAGAGCTTGTTAGCTCTCCTTTTGTTATAGAGTTGACATTTGTCATATTTTGAAATGACAAAAATATCTAAAAAGTTTACTTCTGATTTTTTATACTATGATTATAGTAAAGGAGAACCAAATGGCAAAAGATATAATTAAGGTTGATCATATATTTAAAAGCATCGGGCAAAAAACGATTTTAGAAGATATATCATTTAGTATAGCTTCTAACCAATGTGTAGCATTGATTGGACCTAATGGTGCAGGGAAAACAACTCTGATGTCAACTTTGTTAGGTGATATTAGTATTTCTTCAGGATCATTGACGATTTTTAATCTGCCTGCACACCACAATAGGTTAAAATATAAGGTGGCCATCTTACCACAAGAAAATGTATTGCCCTCAAAGTTTACAGTGAGAGAACTCATTGATTTCCAAAGGTGTTTATTTCCAGAAGTGCTGCCAATGTCTCTGATTTTAGACTATCTACAGTGGAGTGATACGCACTTGCAACAATTTACAGAGACTTTATCTGGAGGGCAAAAACGACTTTTAGCTTTTGTTTTAACTTTGGTTGGTAAGCCCCAATTACTATTTTTAGATGAACCTACTTCCGGAATGGATACTTCCACACGTCAACGATTTTGGGAGCTGATTGCGACACTAAAAAAAGAAGGTGTCACAATTGTCTATTCTAGTCATTATATCGAAGAGGTAGAACATACAGCTGATAGGATTTTAGTACTTCATAAAGGAAAGTTATTACGCGATACAACCCCCTTTGCCATGAAGCAAGAAAAAACCGAAAAGTTATTCACCGTTCCGCTTAGTTATCAAAAATTATTACCTACCTATTTGATTACAGAGTGTGAAGCCAAGAGTGATAGTATAACGTTTGTTACTGGGGAGGCTGAAGCTGTATGGAAAATACTGGCAGATAATGGTTGTCCTATTGAAGCTATTGAGATGACCAATAGAACTTTGTTAAATCGTATTTTTGAGACTACTAAGGAGGTAAAACATGAGAATCTTTAAAGCATTATTGAAAATGGAATTTCTTTTGACAAAACGTCAACTTGCCAATCTCATTATGGCTATAGGTATGCCAGTGGCTTTTTTTCTATTTTTTTCAGGATTTATGGGCGAAGGACTCACTAAAGCCATCGAAGCTATCTACGTTCGTAATTATATGATAACGATGGCAGGATTCTCAAGTCTTAGCTTTGCTTTTTTTACTTTTCCATTTTCTATGAAAGATGATCAACTCTCAAACCGAATGCAATTATTAAGACACTCACCAGTACCAATGTGGCAATATTATCTAGCAAAAATTATTCGTATTTTATTTTACTATTGCCTAGCAATAACTGTTGTTTTCCTAACTGGGCATATTTTAAGGCAAGTTAGTATGCCAATAGAACAATGGATGCAGAGCTTTTTATTGCTATTAGGAGGAGCAACATGTTTTATTCCTTTTGGATTGCTCGTCTCCTACTTTAAAAATACTGAACTAATGTCAATGGTAGCCAATATTTGTTATATGTCATTAGCTGTTCTTGGTGGCATGTGGATGCCAATTACAATGTTCCCAAAATGGTTGCAAGCTTTATCAAAGTTAACCCCTACTTACCATTTGACTCAAGTTATCCTTAGTCCGTTTGCTAATAGTTTTGCTGGTTTTTCTCTTATTATTCTGATAGGCTATGGTATTATAATGTTAGTTATCGCTTATCTACTATCTCAGAAGAGGCATTCAATTTGAAAAATAAAAAAAATAACTATGATTTAATGTATTTTATTCCGTTAGTATTTTTGATTTACCCCATAGGAGGGATTCTCTATTATCACTACCCTTTTTGGACTTTATTTTTTACGCTAGCTTTTGTAGGAGCATATTTATACTCTGTTATTATCAGGGGCGAATCAAAGTATCACATGATTGCCTGGTCTACAATGTTGACATATATTTTCTACATGACAATTTTTATAAATAGTGGTTTCATCTGGTATATTTACTTTCTGAGTAATTTACTCGTCTATCGCTTTAGAGATAAATTGAAGTCTTTTAGATTCATTAGTTTTGCTTGTACTCTAGCCACAGTGGTATTTTTATGCTTCTTTAAGGCATCAGACTTTGGTGATAGAATCATGTTTCTAATTGTTCCTATTTTTTGTATCGGTTACATGTGGATTGCTATTGAAAATAGAAATAGCGAAGAACAAAGAGAAAAAATTGCAGAGCAAAATCAGTATATCAATATTTTGTCAGCTGAAAATGAACGTAACCGTATAGGGCGTGATTTGCATGATAGTTTAGGACATACATTTGCTATGATGACACTAAAGACAGAACTAGCGTTAAAGTTGTTAGAAAAAAGGAACTATGATAAGGTACAAAAAGAACTATCAGAATTAAATCATATTAGTCATCAATCGATGAGTGAGGTCCGTCAAATTGTTTCTAACCTCAAGTATCGTACAGTAGTGGAAGAAATTGATGAGTTGTACCGCTTGTTTCAATTATCTAACATTAAGTTAACAGTTGTTAATAAGTTAGAGACGTCACAACTAAGTCCAGTAACACAATCTACAATCACAATGATATTAAAGGAATTATCCAATAATATTGTTAAGCATGCTGAAGCTGATAGCGTGGAGTTGAGTTTAGTAAGGCAAGGTGCTACTATAAATATTGAGATGATTGATAATGGTTGTGGTTTTACAAACCTTGACGGAGATGAGTTGCATAGTATTCAAGAGAGATTAACTATCGTTGAAGGGACACTAACGATTTTGTCCCGAAGTAAACCAACTCATATTCAGGTGGTATTGAAAGAGGTATAAGATGAAATTACTTGTTGCTGAGGATCAGTCCATGCTACGAGATGCTATGTGCCAATTACTTTTGATGGAAGAAAGTGTTTCTACTATTGATCAAGCTGGAAATGGTGGAGAAGCTATTGCCATTTTATCCAATAAAGCCATAGATGTTGCAATATTGGATGTTGAGATGCCGATATTATCAGGTTTAGATGTCTTAGAGTGGGTTAGAAAATACCAGAATGTTAAGGTCATAATTGTAACAACCTTTAAGCGGTCAGGTTATTTCCAAAGGGCTATTCGTTCAAATGTAGATGCTTATGTTTTGAAAGACCGCTCAGTAGCTGATTTGATGAAAACGATTCAAAAAGTTTTATCTGGGGGTAAAGAATATTCGCCTGAATTAATGGAAAACGTTATATCTAATCCTTTGAGTGAGCAAGAAATAAAAATTCTTTCCCTAATTGCTCAAGGGAAGACCAGCAAATAAATTGCATGCACTTTATTTTTATCGAATGGTACAGTTCGTAATTACACGTCAAATATTTTTGATAAATTAGGAGTTAATAATCGTTTGGAGGCACTTAAAATAGCACGAGAAAAGGATTGGCTGTGATAGTTTTTTTCCAGTCGAGATGCCATAATGTATTAAGAGGGATGTATGTATGCAAAAATTTAAAGAACGTTTTGATACGCTTAGTGATGCAATTTTGGCCATTGCTATGACGATTTTAGTTTTGGAGATAAAAACTCCGGCTACGATGGGTGATATTGGTGACTTTACACGGAACATAGGTTTATTTATTGTTAGCTTTGTTGTTGTTTTTAATTTTTGGTACGAAAGGGCACAAAATAGCCTAGATGCTCAAAAGACTAATGATGAAATTATAGCTCTTGATATCATTGAACACCTAGGTATTTGTTTGATTCCTCTCTTTACTAAATTTATGATTTCTTTTGAGAATCATAATTTTGCTGTTATGGCTTATGGACTCTTAACGTTATTAGTTGGTCTCACATCAGACATTATTCGGATTCGTTTGGCAAGTTATGATTTAGTGACCATTCCTAGTGAATTGAAAGAGCGGGTTATAAAAGTCATGACAACTTTTGCCATTCGTTCAGTTGTGGTTCGCTTTATCATCATTATCCTCGCTTATTTTCTACCTGAGGTAGGGATATTTGCATATTTAGTCATACCGCTCTTTATGTTTTGGCGTCGCTCTAGAGCAGGAAAATACTATGCTAAAAAGGGCATTGAGGCACCATCTTATATCAAGCTTTTTATCCAAATTGGAGAGAGAGCTCCTGAGGATTTTACTAATTCAAGTAGTGGAATAGGTGGGGTAAAAAGACTCTATAAAAAATAATAGGAGACCTTGAAAAAAAGGTTTCTTTTTGTTAAACTAATGAGAAGAAACTTTATTTAGGGAGCAATTTATGAATTGCTATAAAAGTTAATAGTTAAGGTAAGAACCAGATTGTTCTGGTCTTTTTAACACTTAACACCCGATCTATTAATTTGAGGAGTGTGTAATGTCTGAACGTGGTTTGCTAATTGTTTTCTCAGGACCATCTGGTGTTGGTAAGGGGACAGTTAGGCAAGAAATTTTTTCAACCCCTGACCATAAATTTGATTATTCCGTTTCAATGACTACTCGTCCACAACGCCCAGGCGAAGTTGATGGAGTTGATTATTTCTTCCGTACACGTGAAGAGTTTGAAGCGTTGATTAAAGAAGGTCAAATGCTTGAGTATGCGGAGTATGTTGGTAACTACTATGGAACTCCTTTAAGTTATGTCAACGAGACTTTAGACAAAGGGATTGATGTTTTTCTTGAAATAGAAGTTCAGGGAGCGCTTCAAGTTAAATCGAAGGTTCCGGACGGTGTTTTCATTTTCTTAACACCACCAGATTTAGAGGAATTAGAAGAGCGTTTAGTAGGACGTGGGACAGATAGTCCAGAAGTGATTGCCCAACGTATTGAACGTGCCAAAGAAGAAATTGCTTTGATGAGGGAGTATGACTATGCTGTTGTCAATGATCAAGTGTCATTAGCAGCAGAACGTGTTAAACGTGTCATTGAAGCAGAACATTATCGTGTGGATCGTGTTATTGGGCGTTATACCAACATGGTCAAAGAAACTGATAAAAAATTAAGTTAAAAATAGAAAAGAGAATTGCCTTATGATGTTAAAACCTTCTATCGACACTTTGTTGGATAAAGTTCCTTCAAAATATTCTTTAGTTATTTTACAAGCTAAGCGTGCTCATGAATTGGAAGCTGGTGAGAAAGCCACTCAAGATTTTAAATCTGTGAAATCAACACTTCGCGCTTTAGAAGAAATCGAGTCAGGTAATGTTGTAATTCACCCAGATCCATCAGCAAAACGTGCCTCAGTTCGCGCTCGTATCGAAGCTGAACGCCTTGCTAAAGAAGAAGAAGAACGTAAAATCAAAGAGCAAATTGCTAAAGAAAAAGAAGACGGCGAAAAAATTTAAGCAAGTCAAAAGTGAGAGGTTGAAACATTCTGTATCAGCCTCTTTTCATATTTTAGAGAATTAGGGAGGGTTTATGGCAAGAAAATTAGCACAGGTTATTGTTGATATTCCTCTGATGCAGACAGATAAACCATTTTCGTATGCCATTCCTAAAGATTTGGAAGATTTGGTACAAGTAGGAGTACGCGTTCATGTTCCTTTTGGAAGAGGAAATCGTCTTTTGCAAGGCTTTGTTGTCGGTTTCAGAGATGATGATGAATTAGAGACTAAGGATATTGCGGAGGTCCTAGATTTTGAACCTGTTTTAAATCAGGAACAACTAGACTTAGCTGATCAGATGCGCCATACTGTCTTTTCTTATAAAATATCTATTTTGAAATCAATGTTACCAAGTCTTTTGAATTCGCAATATGATAAACTCTTGTTAGCAACAGACACATTACCATCAGAAGATAGAGAAGATCTATTTGGTCATAAAACGGAAATTGTCTTTTCAAGTTTGTCTTCTCAAGATGCCAAAAAAGCAGGCAGATTAATTCAAAAAGGTTTCATAGAAGTTCAATATTTAGCCAAAGATAAGAAAACAATAAAAACAGAAAAGATTTACAAAATCAACAGAACTCTGTTAGAAAAGAGCCAAATAGCAGCAAGAGCGAAAAAGAGACTGGAGTTGAAAGAATTCCTGTTAGAAAATCCTCAACCAGGGCGCCTCACAGCTTTAAACAAACAATTTTCATCTCCTGTGGTTAATTTTTTCAGAGAAGAAGGAATCATTGAAGTCATTGAAAAAGAAGCTAGTAGATCTGATAATTATTTTAAAGGAATCCTAAAAACGGATTTTTTGGATTTAAATCAGGAACAAGCTAAAGTAGTTAAAATAGTTGTTGACCAAATTGGTAAGGAACAGAATAAACCCTTCTTGTTGGAGGGGATTACAGGGTCTGGTAAGACAGAGGTATATCTTCATATCATTGATAACGTTTTAAAGTTGGGAAAAACAGCGATTGTTCTCGTTCCAGAAATTTCTTTAACTCCCCAGATGACGAATCGTTTTATTTCTCGTTTTGGAAAGCAAGTTGCTATTATGCACTCGGGCTTGTCAGAAGGTGAAAAATTTGATGAGTGGCGAAAGATAAAATCAGGTCAAGCTAAAGTTGTCGTTGGAGCTCGTTCAGCAATTTTTGCTCCTTTGGAAAATATCGGAGCCATCATTATAGATGAGGAACATGAATCAACTTATAAGCAAGAATCTAACCCAAGGTATCATGCGCGCGATGTGGCCTTGCTACGTGCAGAATATTATAAAGCTGTGTTACTAATGGGATCAGCAACTCCAAGTATCGAAAGCCGAGCTAGAGCTAGTCGGGATGTTTATAAATTTTTAGAATTAAAACATCGTGCTAATCCTAAAGCACGTATTCCTCAGGTTGAAATTATTGATTTTAGAAATTTTATTGGTCAACAAGAAGTTAGTAATTTCACATCATATTTACTAGATAAAATCCGAGATAGATTAGATAAGAAAGAGCAAGTGGTTCTTATGCTCAATCGTAGAGGTTATTCTAGTTTTATTATGTGTCGAGACTGCGGCTACGTTGATCAATGTCCTAATTGTGACATTTCTCTGACTTTACATATGGCTACAAAGACCATGAATTGTCATTATTGTGGGTTTGAAAAGCCTATTCCAAGAACATGTCCAAATTGCAATAGTAAAAGTATCTCTTACTATGGTACTGGAACCCAAAAAGCTTATGAAGAACTTTTGAAAGTTATCCCAGACGCAAAGATTTTACGGATGGATGTTGATACGACAAGGCAAAAAGGCGGTCATGAGTCTATTTTGAAGCGTTTCGGAAATCATGAAGCTGATATTTTATTGGGAACACAGATGATTGCTAAGGGATTGGATTTTCCAAATGTTACTTTAGTTGGAGTACTAAATGCAGATACTTCTCTGAATTTACCTGATTTTCGATCATCAGAGCGAACTTTTCAGCTATTAACTCAAGTGGCTGGACGTGCTGGGCGTGCTGAAAAAGAAGGAGAGGTTGTCATTCAAACTTATAATCCTAATCATTATGCTATTCAATTAGCCCAAAAGCAAGATTTTGAAGCTTTTTATCAATATGAAATGAATATCCGTCGACAACTTGGTTATCCTCCTTATTATTTTACAGTTGGTTTAACATTATCGCATAAAGATGAAGAGTGGTTAATACGAAAATCTTATGAAGTATTAAGTTTATTGAAGCAAGGCTTTAGTGATAAAGTAAAGTTGTTAGGTCCAACGCCAAAACCAATTGCAAGAACACATAACCTTTATCACTACCAAATTATTATCAAGTATCGATTTGAGGACAACCTTGAACTTGTTTTGAATCGCTTATTAGACATGACTCAAGACAAGGAGAATAGAGATCTTCGCTTAGCAATAGACCACGAACCGCAAAATATGATGTAGAATAGTGCTATGATATAATTGAGAAAAGAAAGACGAGGAAAAAGCAATGACAAAATTATTATTCATGGGGACCCCTGATTTTTCAGCGACGGTTTTAAAAGGTATTTTAGCAGATGGTAAGTATGATGTTTTAGCTGTTGTGACGCAACCAGATCGTGCTGTAGGTCGTAAAAAAGAAATTAAAATGACCCCTGTAAAAGAAGTGGCCTTGGAAAACAACATTCCTGTGTATCAGCCGGAAAAACTATCTGGAAGTCCAGAATTAGAACAACTAATGACCCTAGGTGCAGATGGTATTGTAACAGCTGCTTTTGGTCAATTCTTACCAACAAAGCTTTTGGAATCGGTAGGTTTTGCAATTAATGTACATGCTTCTCTATTGCCAAAATATCGTGGTGGGGCACCAATTCATTATGCCATTATTAATGGCGAAAAAGAAGCTGGGGTTACCATCATGGAAATGGTTGCAAAGATGGATGCAGGGGATATGGTATCAAAAGCTTCCGTTGAGATAACTGATGAAGACAATGTAGGGACAATGTTTGATAGACTCGCCGTTGTTGGTCGTGACCTTTTATTAGATACGCTTCCAGGTTATCTATCAGGTGATATTAAGCCGATACCACAAAATGAAGAAGAGGTAAGTTTTTCTCCTAATATTAGTCCAGATGAAGAGAGAATTGATTGGAATAAATCATCGCGCGACATTTTTAACCATGTTCGAGGGATGTATCCATGGCCAGTTGCACATACCCTTTTGGAGGGAAATCGTTTTAAACTTTATGAAGTAACAATGTCAGAAGGAAAGGGCTCACCGGGTCAAGTGATCGCTAAGACAAAGAACTCATTGACAGTAGCAACTGGTGACGGAGCTATTGAACTCAAATCAGTTCAACCAGCAGGGAAACCTCGTATGGATATAAAAGACTTTTTAAATGGTGTTGGTCGTAATTTAGAAATAGGAGATAAATTTGGCGAATGATTGGAAAAAGAGTGCGCGTGGTTTAGCTTTAATGACTTTAGAGGAAGTTTTTGATAAAGGAGCTTATTCTAATATCGCACTTAATAAGAGTTTAAAAAAATCTAGACTATCAGATAAAGATCGTGCCTTAGTAACAGAAATTGTCTATGGAACTGTGGCTAGAAAAATAACGCTAGAATGGTATCTATCACACTTTATAGTTGATCGTGATAAGCTTGAATTATGGGTATATCATCTCTTGCTACTGAGCCTTTATCAACTACTCTATCTGGACAACATCCCAGATCACGCTATTGTTAATGATGCTGTCACTATTGCTAAGAATCGAGGCAATAAAAAGGGTGCTGAAAAGTTAATTAATGCCGTTTTACGAAGAGTAAGTTCGGAGACGCTCCCTGAAATTGCATCAATAAAACGCCAAAACAAACGTTACTCTGTTGCTTATTCCATGCCAGTGTGGCTCGTAAAAAAATTAATTGACCAATATGGTGAGACAAGAGCTTTAGCTATTATGGAGAGTTTATTTGAGCGAAATAAAGCCAGTCTTCGTGTGACTGACTTATCGCAAAAACAAACTATCAAAGAAACTTTAAATGTTAGAGATTCACATATTGCAGAGACAGCTTTAGTTGCAGACTCAGGAAATTTTGCATCGACATCATTTTTCCAAGATGGCCTCATTACTATCCAAGATGAATCTAGTCAATTAGTTGCTCCAACACTCAAAGTCTCAGGTAATGACCAAGTATTGGATGCATGTAGTGCACCAGGAGGAAAAACAAGTCATATCGCCTCATATTTGACTACAGGGGCAGTAACTGCTTTAGATTTGTATGATCATAAATTGGAATTGGTTATGGAAAATGCAAAACGCCTAGGTCTGTCAGATAAGATAAAAACTAAAAAGTTAGATGCAAGTAAAGCTCATGAGTATTTTCTTGAGGATACTTTTGACAAAATTTTAGTAGACGCACCTTGTTCAGGTATCGGGCTAATTCGCCGTAAACCAGATATTAAGTACAATAAAGCTAATCAAGACTTTGAAGCACTCCAAGAGATTCAATTGTCTATCCTATCTAGCGTTTGTCAAACGCTACGTAAAGGTGGTATAATAACCTATAGCACTTGTACCATTTTTGAGGAAGAAAATTTTCAAGTTATTGAAAAATTCTTAGAAAACCACCCCAATTTTGAGCAAGTAGAACTGAGTCATACACAAGAGGATATTGTAAAGAGAGGCTGTATTAGTATAAGCCCTGAACAATATCATACAGATGGCTTTTTTATTGGACAAGTCAAACGTATCTTGTAGTGTCTAGGAGGAAACTGACATCGTCAGAAAAAAATATATGGAAATATCTCTTTTAACAGATATTGGGCAACGTCGTTCCAATAATCAAGATTTTATTAATCAATTTGAAAATAAAGCCGGCGTCCCACTAATCATCTTAGCAGATGGTATGGGAGGACATCGTGCAGGAAATATTGCTAGCGAGATGACTGTAACTGATCTAGGAAGTGATTGGGCGGAGACAGATTTTTCTGAGTTATCAGAAATTCGTGATTGGATGCTTGTCTCTATTGAAACAGAGAATCGCAAAATATATGAATTAGGTCAGTCAGATGATTACAAAGGTATGGGAACTACCATTGAAGCAGTTGCCATTGTAGGAGATAATATTATTTTCGCACATGTAGGAGATTCACGTATCGGTATCGTTCGTCAAGGAGAGTATCATTTATTGACGAGTGATCATTCTCTTGTTAATGAATTGGTAAAAGCTGGCCAATTAACAGAAGAAGAAGCTGCTAGTCATCCTCAAAAAAATATTATTACGCAATCAATTGGTCAAGCCAATCCAGTCGAACCTGATTTAGGAGTTCATCTACTTGAAGAAGGTGACTACCTTGTAGTTAATAGTGATGGACTAACTAATATGTTGAGTAATGCCGATATTGCTACAGTACTAACACAAGAAAAAACCTTAGATGATAAGAATCAAGATTTAATCACTCTAGCAAACCATAGAGGAGGTCTTGATAATATCACTGTGGCACTAGTTTACGTTGAAAGTGAGGCGGTTTAATGATTCAGATTGGCAAATTATTTGCTGGTCGTTATCGGATCCTTAAATCAATCGGACGAGGTGGAATGGCGGATGTTTATCTAGCTCGAGATCTAATTTTAGATAATGAAGAGGTCGCAATAAAAGTATTGCGAACCAATTATCAAACAGATCAGATTGCGGTTGCTCGCTTCCAGAGAGAAGCACGAGCAATGGCTGAGCTGACACATCCTAATATTGTCGCTATTCGTGATATAGGTGAAGAAGACGGACAGCAGTTCTTAGTAATGGAATATGTTGATGGATTCGATTTAAAAAAGTATATTCAAGACAATGCACCCCTATCAAATAATGAAGTTGTTCGAATCATGAATGAAGTCCTTTCAGCCATGTCACTGGCACATCAGAAAGGTATCGTACACCGTGATTTAAAACCTCAAAATATTTTATTAACTAAAAAAGGGACTGTAAAAGTTACAGATTTCGGTATTGCGGTAGCGTTTGCTGAAACTAGTTTAACGCAAACGAATTCTATGTTAGGTAGTGTTCATTATTTATCGCCAGAGCAGGCGCGTGGTTCAAAAGCGACTGTTCAGAGTGATATTTATGCCATGGGAATCATGCTTTTTGAAATGTTAACTGGCCATATTCCTTATGATGGGGATAGTGCAGTTACTATTGCCCTACAGCACTTCCAAAAACCACTACCATCAATCCTTGCAGAAAATAAAAGCGTTCCACAAGCTTTGGAAAACATTGTCATTAAAGCAACAGCTAAAAAGCTAACAGATCGCTATAAGACAACTTATGAGATGGGACGTGATTTATCAACTGCTCTAAGCTCGACACGTCACCGTGAACCAAAACTTGTTTTTAATGATACTGAGAGTACTAAGACACTACCCAAAGTAACATCTACAGTATCATCTCTAACGACAGAACAACTGTTGCGTAATCAAAAACAGGCCAAAACAACAGAAAAAATAACTCCTGATTCTGCGAGTAACGATAAAACGAAGTCTAAAAAGAAGGCTTCTCATCGACTTCTTGGTACAATCATGAAATTATTCTTTGCACTCTGTGTTGTAGGAATAATTGTATTTGCTTATAAAATTTTAGTAAGTCCTACGACTATTCGTGTTCCAGATGTTAGCAACAAAACAGTAGCTCAAGCAAAAATGACATTGGAAAATTCTGGATTGAAAGTAGGAGCTATTCGTAATATTGAGAGTGATAGTGTTTCAGAAGGACTTGTCGTAAAAACAGACCCTGCTGCAGGACGTTCTCGCAGAGAAGGGGCTAAAGTTAATCTTTATATTGCCACTCCAAACAAGAGTTTCACTCTAGGTAATTATAAGGAACATAATTACAAAGATATCCTCAAAGATCTTCAAGGCAAAGGTGTTAAAAAATCTTTAATCAAGGTTAAGCGTAAAATTAATAATGATTATACTACTGGTACAATCTTAGCACAGTCGCTTCCAGAAGGAACATCTTTTAATCCTGATGGTAATAAGAAATTAACACTTACGGTTGCTGTTAATGATCCAATGATTATGCCTGATGTAACAGGTATGACTGTTGGAGAAGTAATAGAAACCTTGACAGACCTCGGATTAGATGCAGATAATCTTGTCTTCTATCAAATGCAAAATGGCGTTTATCAAACAGTAGTAACACCTCCATCTTCAAGTAAGATAGCAAGTCAGGATCCTTATTACGGAGGAGAAGTTGGATTAAGGAGAGGAGATAAAGTTAAGCTGTATCTTCTTGGTTCTAAAACAACGAATAACTCATCATCTACGCCAATAGATTCTTCGGCTTCAAGCTCAACAGGAACAACTACCTCGGATTCTGTAAGCTCATCAACGGATGCTAGCACTTCTGATAGTAGTAGCACTTCTACAAGTAGTTCAACACTACCAAGTGATAGTACAACTAATACAGGAACAGCTAACAATCCATTAACTCAATAAAATTAAAAAGAAGATGTTAAAGTCTTCTTTTTAATTTGCTATGGCAGAGACCATGCCTAGAAAGGTTCTCTGCCAATATGCCAAATTTTTCTCTCAATAATGGTGCAAAGTATAGGGCTTTTTGATAAAATACGTCATATAGAGTAATGGAAGGATTATTATGAAAAAATTTCAGTTTTTTCTACTTGTTGAAGCCGTTGTCTTAGTTATGGGATTAATGAAAATTTTATCTGATGACTGGACAAGTTTTATTTTTATTCTCGCTTTGATTCTTTTAGCCTTAAGATTTTATAACAACGATAGTCGTCATAATTTTCTGTTAACGACAAGTTTGTTATTACTATTTTTAATCTTTATGCTTAACCCTTACATTATTGCAGCCGTTGTTTTTGCAGTTTTGTATGTTCTAATCAATCATTTCTCGCAAGTTAAGAAAAAAAATCGTTATGCTTTGATTCAATTTAAGAATCATCAATTAGATGTTAAGACAACACGAAACCAATGGTTAGGTACTGATCAACACGAAAGTGACTTTTATGCTTTTGAAGATATTAATATTATAAGAATCTCTGGGACTGATACAATTGATTTAACAAATGTTATTGTATCTGGGCAGGATAATGTTATTATAATTCAAAAAGTTTTTGGTGATACTAAAGTATTGGTTCCTTTAGACGTTGCCGTAAAGGCTGATATTAGTTCTGTTTACGGTAGTGTACAGTACTTTGATTTTGAGGAGTATGATCTAAGAAATGAATCTATAAAATTGTCACAAGAGGAAGAATATTACCTTTTGAAACGTGTCAAATTAGTTGTAAACACTATCGCTGGGAAAGTTGAGGTTAGTCGTAAATGAAAAAGCACCACTACTTTTTAGCTTTCTTCTATGGAAGTGTCATTATATTTGCCATTTGTTTTGTCATTATTGATAGTTTGGGTGTTAATTTGGTGCACCTCTATCAAACGTCTCGTTTGTGGCTGATTGAACAATTGATTTTCTCTATTTTCTTTCTATCTTTAGCGGTAACTATCCTTTTATTGCTAACTTGGTTTTTATTAGATGATAATAGTAAACGTCAAATTAACCATAATTTACGTCGCATTTTAAATAACCAATCAATAAATGTTACCGATGATGGTACTGAAATATCGACCAATATTCAACGGCTCTCTAAAAAAATGAATTTAATGACAGCAAGTCTACAATCTAAGGAAAATAGTCGTATTTTAAAAAGCCAAGAAATTGTGAAACAAGAACGTAAGCGTATTGCACGTGATTTACACGACACAGTTAGTCAGGATTTGTTCGCTGCTTCCATGGTTTTGTCAGGGATAGCACAGAATGTTTCTCAGCTAGACGTTGATCAGGTTGGCTCGCAATTATTAGCAGTAGAAGAAATGCTTCAGCATGCACAAAATGATTTGAGAATTCTGCTACTTCATTTGAGGCCAGTTGAATTAGAAAATAAGACCCTATCTGAAGGATTCAGAATGATATTGAAAGAATTGACCGATAAGAGCGACATTGAAGTTGTTTATCATGAATCAATTCTAACCTTACCCAAAAAGATTGAAGACAATATTTTTAGAATTGGTCAAGAATTTATCAGTAATACTTTAAAGCATTCACAAGCCAGTCGTCTCGAAGTTTACCTTAATCAAACAGAGAATGAATTGCAGTTAAAAATGATTGATAATGGTATTGGATTTGATATGGATTCTGTCTATGATTTAAGTTATGGGTTAAAAAATATTGAAGATCGAGTAGAAGATTTAGCAGGAAATTTACAGCTTCTCAGTCAGCCTGGTAAAGGAGTTGCTATGGATATAAGATTACCTTTAGTAAATCAGAGTGAGGATAAAAATGGATAAAATAAAAATTGTACTTGTTGATGACCATGAGATGGTTCGTCTCGGTTTAAAAAGTTTTTTAAACTTACAAGCTGATGTTGAAGTAATAGGTGAGGCCTCAAATGGTTTAGAAGGCATAAAAAAAGCACTGGAGTTACGTCCAGACGTTGTTGTTATGGACTTAGTAATGCCTGAAATGGACGGTGTAGAAGCAACCTTAGCATTATTGAAGGATTGGCCAGAAGCTGCCATTTTAGTCTTAACATCTTACTTGGATAATGAAAAAATTTACCCTGTTATTGAAGCAGGTGCCAAAGGCTATATGTTAAAGACCTCAAGCGCAGCAGAGATTCTTAATGCCATTCGTAAAGTTTCAAGGGGAGAACAAGCTATTGAAAATGAAGTAGATAAGAAAATTAAGGCTCATGATAAATGTCCAGCTTTACATGAGGGCTTAACAGCAAGGGAACGTGATATCCTTAATTTATTAGCCAAAGGTTATGACAATCAAAGGATTGCTGATGAATTATTTATCTCGTTAAAGACTGTTAAAACTCATGTTTCTAATATTTTGGGAAAACTAAATGTAGCAGATCGAACTCAAGCAGTTGTCTATGCTTTCCAACACCATTTGGTACCACAAGATGATGAATAAGTGATATAATAGAGGCACTATGTTAATGAAAGTGGTTAGTCATGGACGCAAAAACTAAATATAAAGCAAAAAAAATAAAGGCAGTGTTTTTTGATATTGATGACACGCTTCGTGTTAAAGATACAGGTTATATGCCACCATCAATCTTAAAAGTTTTTAAAGCTTTGAAAGATAAAGGAATCGTTGTAGGTATTGCTTCAGGAAGAGCACGATATGGCGTTCCAAAAGAAGTTCAAGATTTAAATGCCGATTATTGTGTAAAATTAAATGGAGCTTACGTTAAGGACAAGGATAAGAATATTATCTTCCATCGTCCTATTCCAGCTGAATATGTAGAGCAATATAAGAAATGGGCGGACACTGTTGGTATTAAGTACGGTTTAGCTGGTCGTCATGAGGCAGTTTTATCAGATCGTGATGATTTGGTAAATGATGCGATTGATATTGTGTATTCTGATCTCGAAGTTAATCCAGATTTCAATAAAGAACATGATATTTATCAGATGTGGACATTTGAAGATAAAGGAGATAGCCTTCATCTACCTGAACCGTTAGCTGAACATCTTCGCTTGATACGTTGGCATGATCATTCTTCAGATGTTGTGTTAAAAGGAACATCGAAGGCTTTAGGTGTTTCTAAAGTTGTTGAACATTTGGGCTTAAAGCCAGAGAATATCTTGGTTTTCGGAGATGAGCTCAATGATTTAGAACTCTTTGATTATGCTGGACTAGCTGTGGCGATGGGAGTGTCACACCCAGAAGCTCAAAAAAAAGCAGATTTTATCACAAAAAAAGTAGAAGAAGATGGCATTTTGTATGCCCTGGAGGAACTAGGTTTGATAGAAAAAGAATTAACATTTCCACAAGTAGATATTGAAAATACAGAAGGTCCTGTGGCTGTCATTAAAACAAATCACGGGGATATGACTGTAAAACTCTTCCCGGATCATGCTCCTAAAACGGTAGCAAACTTTATTGGTTTAGCTAAACAAGGTTATTATGATGGTATTATCTTCCATCGTATTATTCCAGATTTTATGATTCAGGGTGGTGATCCAACTGGTACAGGTATGGGTGGTGAATCTATCTATGGGGAAAGTTTTGAAGACGAATTTTCCGAGGAATTATATAATGTTCGCGGAGCTCTTTCAATGGCTAATGCTGGACCAAATACGAATGGCAGCCAATTTTTCATCGTCCAAAATACAAAAATTCCTTATGCGAAAAAGGAATTAGAGCGAGGTGGTTGGCCAACACCAATTGCTGAGTTGTATGCTGGACAAGGTGGTACACCGCATCTAGATCGTCGCCACAGTGTATTTGGACAATTAGTAGACCAAAGTTCTTTTGAGGTACTTGATGAGATTGCGGCAGTAGAGACTGGTTCTCAAGACAAACCATTGGAAGATGTTGTTATTTTAACGATTGAGGTTAAAGAATAAAATGAAGATTGGCGATAAGTTAAAGGGAACAGTCACTGGCATTAGGCCTTATGGAGCCTTTGTTTCTCTTGAGGATGGTAGGACTGGACTTATCCATATTTCTGAAATTAAAACAGGTTACATTGATAATATTTATGATGTTCTTAGTGTAGGTGATGAAGTCTATGTTCAGGTTATAGATGTAGATGAATTTACACAAAAAGCAAGTTTATCGCTTCGGACCCTTGAAGAAGAGAGACATCATATTCAGCATCGTCATCGATTTTCTAACAATCGTCTTAAGATAGGTTTCAAACCACTTGAGGAAAATTTACCTAGTTGGGTTGAGGAAGGTCTAGCCTACTTGAATAATAAATAAACAAAAAACCTAGATTTGATTAATGACAAGTCTAGGTTTTAAATATTTAAAAGTAGCAGTGAATATTATACTTGCTAAAAATAGCTTGATAATCGAGTAGATCCTCTGGGTGTAGTGCAGCGATCTCTTCCATTTCATATTGACGATTAAGTAATTGATATTTGTTTTGCCCAAATTGGTGGAAAGGTAAGAGTTGCACTTGACGGATATCTAGGCGATCAAATAAACAAGCAAATTCTTCAGCATCTTCTAATGAATCGTTAAAATTAGGTATGACAGGAATACGTAGCACAATCGTTTTACCGTTGGCAAAAGCATAATGAATGTTTTTGATGATTGAAGCATTCTTAACCATCGTCTTTTCTTGGTGTTTGAGGCTATTGTAATGTTTTAAATCGGTGTAAATAAAATCAACGTATTGGATAAGATCTATGAATTGTTCATGTCTAGTATAAGCAGTTGTTTCAATAGCCGTGTGGATTCCCAGTGATTTAGCACGTTTTAAAATTGCCTTGGCAAATTCAAATTGTGCAAATATTTCACCGCCAGATAGCGTTATGCCCCCACCAGATTCTTCGTAAAAATCAATATCTTTTAAAACTTCTTCAATAATATCATCAACCGATTTTTCTTCGCCCACGATGACGCTTTCATTAGTAATGGCATCTCTCATTGTTTCTGGAACCATTTTTTGCGACTCGGGATTAGCACACCAAGGACATCTAAGAGGACAACCCTTTAAGAAAACGGTTGTTCGAATACCTGGACCATCGTGAATACTAAAATGTTGAATGTTGAATACAATACCTTTTTCATTTGTCATATTATTTTCCTCAATTTCATTTTAAGTATACCTTTTATACGTAACAAAGTCAATTACGAATGAAAGTTTATTGAACTTGTTTAATAAATAAAAAATGATAAAATAGAAAGGAGGTGTTTCATGAATAGATTAGAAAATATTATTAGTTTAGTATCCCAGTACCAAAAAATAGATGTTAATACACTCTCGGAGTTGTTGCAAGTTTCTAAAGTAACGATACGTAAAGATTTAGATAAACTAGAAGGCAAAGGGCTTTTGCATAGAGAGCACGGTTATGCAGTTTTAAACAGTGGGGATGACCTTAATGTTAGGTTATCTTTTAACCATAAAACTAAAAAAGAAATTGCTGCCTTAGCTGCAAATATGGTGTCTGACAATGACACTATCTTAATAGAATCAGGCTCTACTTGTGCTCTTTTAGCAGAAAATATCTGTCAGACAAAGCGAAATGTCACTATTTTGACCAACTCTTGCTTTATTGCTAACTATTTACGAGAGTATGATTCATGCCAAATTGTCTTACTTGGTGGTGAGTATCAATCAAGTTCACAGGTTACGGTAGGTCCTCTCTTGAAAAAGATGATTTCACTTTTTCATGTCTCGTTAGCTTTTGTTGGGACTGATGGTTTTGATCCAAAACTAGGATTTATGGGTAGAGATTTAATGCGTTCTGAAGTTGCACAAGAGATGGCGAATGCTGCCGATGAAGTCATTATTTTAACAGATTCTAGTAAGTTTAATCAGACTGCATTGGTGGAACAGCTTCCGTTGTCAACTGTATCACAAGTTATTACAGATAAACATCCAAATTCGGAAATTGCTAATTTGTTCCAAGAAGCAGAGATTACCATTCAATCTTTATTACAAGTACCATAAAAGAGGCTATTTTTCTTACATTTTGCACATTTGTGGCGATAATAGATAAAGTGTCATGTCAAATTGCACAGATGTAACCTTTTTGTTAAACTGAAGCAAATGCTGAAAGGTTATGAGTATGAAATTAGAGCGTCAAAAATTGTTAGCTAAAGTAGCTTACCTTTACTATATGGAAGGGAAAAGCCAATCTGAGATTGCCAATGAATTAGGAATTTATCGTACAACAATAAGTCGTATGTTAGCCAAAGCGAGAGAAGAAGGTCTTGTTAGAATCGAAATTTCAGATTTTAATCCAGAAATTTTTCAGTTAGAATCCTATTTTAAAAGTAAATATCACCTTAAAGATATTGAGATTGTTTCTTCGCGAAAAGATAGCGATACTTCAGAGATAGAGAAGGATTTAGCACATGTAGCTGCAGCTATGATTCGAAAAAAAATTAAAGAGAATGACAAGGTGGGGATTGCTTGGGGGAGGACACTTAGTAAAGTAGTTGAAGCAATGCGTCCTCATCCGGTTTCTCAAGTTTCTTTTGTTCCTTTGGCCGGAGGTCCAAGTCATATTAATGCACGCTATCACGTTAATACTCTGGTTTACGAAATGTCAAGGCGTTTCCAAGGAAGTTGTACTTTCATTAATGCAACTCTAGTTCAAGAAAACGCTAATTTAGCGAAAGGAATATTAACTTCAAAATATTTTGAGGGGCTAATGGATAATTGGGAAAAACTTGATGTGGCAATTGTGGGCGTTGGTGGTAAACCTAAAAGCAATGAACAACAGTGGCTTGACCTTTTAAATCAAGATGATTTTCAATGCTTGGATGAAGAAGCAGCTGTAGGTGAAATTACTTGTCGTTTTTTTAATCATTCAGGTGATCCTGTGAATCAACATTTAGCTAAAAGGACAATAGGAATTACCTTAGAACAACTACAGAAAGTTCCTAATAGAATAGCGGTTGCTCATGGCAATTATAAGGCTGCGGCACTCTTAGCCGTTTTAAAAAAGGGGTATATTAATCATTTAGTTACTGATTTTTCCACAGCCTTAAATATTTTAAGATTAGATAAAGACACCTTTGTGGATACTATATATCAAAAGAGCTAGGAATAAATCCTAGCTCTTTTGATAATGTTTCTATTACCAAGTGAATTGTTATAGAATAAGCACAAAGGTGCGCTATTGTCATAAAGGGCACAAAGTCTATTGACGATGATTAAGGGACATGTTACATTTGTTTTGCGAAAGAAAACTAGAACCTTTTGTAAGAAAGTTTAAACTTATAAAAAATCATTAAAGCGGAGGTGCTTATGGAAATCATAGTCGCAGACCAAATTATTATGGGGCTCATTTTGAATGCTGGGGATGCTAAACAACATATCTATCAAGCCTTAAAACTTGCAAAAGAAGGAAATTTTGCAGAAAGTAAGATTGAAATAGAACTAGCAGATAGTGCACTCCTAGAAGCTCATAATCTTCAAACACAATTCCTTGCACAAGAAGCAGGAGGGACAAGGACAGATATCTCAGCACTCTTTATTCATTCTCAGGATCATTTGATGACAAGTATTACTGAGATTAACTTGATTAAAGAAATTATTGATTTACGCCAGGAATTACATATTCAAAAATAAGTAAAGGGGATCAAATATGATAAAAATTGGTTTATTCTGTGCAGCAGGTTTTTCAACAGGTATGTTAGTAAACAATATGAAAATCGCAGCGGATAAAGAAGGGATAGAGGCACATATTGAAGCTTATTCACAAGGAAAAATTGCAGATTATGCTAAAGATTTAGATGTTGCATTACTTGGTCCACAAGTTAGCTATACTCTAGATAAATCAAAATCAATCTGTGATGAATACGGTGTACCGATAGCAGTTATTCCAATGGCAGATTATGGTATGTTGGATGGTGTAAAAGTTTTGAAACTTGCTTTGAGTTTATTGGAAACAAGAAAAGAGGCTTGATATGTCAAAGTTTGATAGTCAGAAAATAATTACTCCGATTATGAAGTTTGTCAATATGCGAGGGATTATTGCACTCAAAGATGGCATGCTAGCAATTCTACCACTAACAGTTGTTGGGAGTCTCTTTTTAATATTAGGGCAGCTTCCATTTAAAGGTCTTAATCAAGCCATAGCTAATGTTTTTGGACCAGAATGGACAGAACCATTTATGCAAGTTTATTCAGGAACTTTTGCGATTATGGGCTTGATTTCCTGTTTTGCAATTGCTTATGCTTATGCTAAAAATAGTAGTGTAGAACCGTTACCTGCTGGCGTTTTATCACTTTCGTCTTTCTTTATTTTAATGAAATCATCTTATATTCCTGTAAAAGGAGAAGCAATAGCGGATGCTATTTCTAAGGTTTGGTTTGGCGGTCAGGGGATTATTGGAGCAATTATTATTGGCTTAGTAGTTGGTGCTATCTATACATGGTTTATCCAACATCATATTGTTATAAAAATGCCAGAGCAAGTACCACAGGCAATAGCAAAACAATTTGAAGCTATGATTCCAGCTTTTGTTATCTTTCTTTTATCGATGATTGTTTATTTGATTGCTAAGGTAACAACTGGAGGTACCTTTATTGAGATGATTTATGATATCATTCAAGTACCGTTGCAAGGCTTAACAGGCTCACTTTATGGAGCAATTGGGATTGCTTTCTTTATTTCATTCTTATGGTGGTTTGGTGTCCATGGCCAATCTGTGGTGAATGGTATTGTGACTGCTTTGTTACTATCCAATTTAGATGCCAATAAGTCTTTATTAGCAGCAAATCGCTTAACATTAGATAATGGCGCTCACATTGTAACACAGCAGTTTTTGGATAGTTTCTTGATTTTATCGGGCTCAGGAATAACTTTTGGACTAGTTATTGCGATGCTTTTTGCAGCAAAATCAAAACAATACAAGGCACTTGGGAAAGTGGCCGCTTTTCCCGCAATTTTCAATGTTAACGAGCCAATCGTCTTTGGCTTTCCAATCGTAATGAATCCTGTGATGTTTCTGCCTTTTATTTTAGTACCAGTTTTGGCAGCTTTAATTGTTTATGGAGCTATTGCGGTTGGTTTTATGCAACCATTCTCAGGTGTTACTTTACCATGGAGTACTCCAGCAATTATTTCTGGATTCATGGTAGGTGGTTGGCAAGGTGCACTCGTCCAAATAGTCATTTTAGCTATCTCAACTGCTGTTTACTTCCCATTCTTTAAAATCCAAGATAATATTACTTACAAAAATGAATGTGAAATGGAAAGGGGATAGCTAGCAGATAAGAGGTTGAGGTGTGTAATGCACCTTAACCTTTTTCTAAAAATGCACATTTGTGCAACTTTAGATGTAGCATTCTATTCTTTATTTTCTTCTTGTTATTTTAGGATTTAGGTGCTATTATATTTACGAAGAAAAACTTTTTAGTTTCGAAAGAAACAAGCGGAGGCTGTTATGACCAAACAATTACTCACTCAAAAATATACAAATGATGTTCAACAAAATTCTCAAAAGCATTTTGGCTATTTGACAGAGCGCATGTATTCTTATCGCGATAAGGTTCTTGATAAGAAACCATTCATAGATGCAGAACGTGCTATCTTGGTAACTGAAGCCTATCAAAAGCATCAGGAAAAACCTAATGTTTTAAAGAGAGCTTACATGTTGCAAAATATTTTGGAAAAAATGACAATCTATATTGACGATGAGACAATGATTGTCGGTAACCAAGCTTCATCTGATAAAGATGCTCCTATTTTTCCAGAATACACTCTAGAATTTGTTGTAAATGAACTAGACCTTTTTGAAAAACGAGATGGTGATGTCTTTTACATTACAGAAGAAACCAAAGAACAAATTAGAAATATTGCACCTTTCTGGGAAAATAATAATTTACGGGCTCGTGCGGGCGTTATGCTTCCAGAAGAAGTTCAAGTTTATATGGAGACAGGCTTCTTTGGGATGGAAGGTAAGATGAATTCTGGGGATGCTCACTTAGCTGTCAACTATCAGAAGTTACTAGAAGAAGGGCTTATTGGCTTTGAAAAAAAAGCAAGAAAAGCTAAAGCTGACTTAGATTTAACAAAGCCTGAGAGTATTGACAAATATCATTTCTATGATTCTATTTTAATTACAATAGAAGCTGTTAAAACCTATGCAGAGCGTTTTGCTATCCTAGCAAAAAAACAAGCTAAAACAGCAAATGCTAAGAGACGTCAGGAATTGTTAGATATCGCTAGTATTTGTGAACGAGTGCCCTATTACCCAGCTGAAACGTTTGCAGAAGCCGTTCAATCGGTTTGGTTTATTCAGTGTATTCTTCAAATAGAATCAAACGGTCATTCTCTATCTTATGGACGCTTTGATCAATACATGTATCCATATGTTAAATCTGACTTAGAAGCTGGACGTGAGACTGAGGATTCGATCGTTGAGCGCCTAACTAACCTATGGATTAAAACAATAACTATTAATAAGGTTCGTAGCCAAGCTCATACGTTTTCGTCTGCTGGTAGTCCTCTTTACCAAAATGTAACGATTGGAGGACAAACACGACATAAGGAAGATGCTGTTAATCCTTTATCATTTCTAGTACTAAAATCAGTCGCTCAGACACACTTACCACAGCCTAATCTAACGGTTCGTTATCATGCTAACCTAGACAAGTCATTCATGAATGAAGCTATTGAAGTTATGAAATTAGGCTTTGGTATGCCAGCTTTTAATAATGATGAAATTATTATTCCATCATTTATTAAAAAAGGAGTTTCCGAAGAAGATGCCTATGATTATTCAGCGATTGGTTGTGTCGAAACAGCAGTTCCTGGGAAATGGGGTTATCGTTGTACCGGCATGAGCTATATCAACTTCCCTAAAGTGTTATTAATTACAATGAATGACGGTATTGACCCGGCTTCTGGGAAGAGATTTGCGCCTTCTTATGGGCATTTCACCCAGATGACCTCATATAAAGAACTTAAAGAAGCTTGGGACAAAACACTTCGTTACTTAACTCGAATGAGCGTTATTGTTGAAAATGCTATTGATATTAGTCTCGAAAGAGAAGTACCTGATATTCTTTGTTCAGCTTTAACTGATGATTGTATTGGACGAGGTAAGCACTTAAAAGAAGGTGGTGCAGTATATGACTACATATCTGGTCTACAAGTTGGAATCGCTAATCTTTCAGACTCACTTGCTGCGCTTAAAAAATTAGTATTTGAAGAAAAACGCCTAACCACATTAGAAGTATGGCAAGCATTGCAGAGTGATTACGCAGGTCCGCGTGGTGAAGAAATTCGTCAAATGTTGATCAATGAAGCACCAAAATATGGAAATGATGATGACTACGCGGATAGTTTAGTACGTGAGTGTTATGATGTTTATGTTGAAGAAATTGCTAAATATCCCAACACACGCTATGGACGTGGACCAATCGGTGGTATTCGCTATTCAGGAACGTCCTCTATTTCAGCAAATGTAGGCCAAGGACGAGGTACTTTAGCAACTCCAGATGGTAGGCATGCAGGAACTCCATTAGCTGAAGGTTGTTCACCATCTCATAATATGGACAAAAAGGGACCTACCTCTGTTTTGAAATCAGTTTCGAAGTTACCAACTGATGAGATTGTCGGCGGTGTACTCCTTAACCAAAAAGTCAACCCTCAAACCTTGGCAAAAGAAGAAGATAAACAAAAATTAATTGCCTTACTTAGAACATTCTTCAATCGCCTTCATGGTTACCATATCCAGTATAATGTTGTCTCACGTGAGACTTTGATTGATGCTCAGAAGCACCCTGAAAAACACCGCGATTTGATTGTGCGTGTAGCAGGTTATTCTGCATTCTTTAATGTCCTATCTAAGGCAACTCAAGATGATATTATTGCACGTACAGAACATGCTCTTTAGGAGATTATTATGGAATTTTTACTTGACACTTTAAATTTAGAAGCTATAAAAAAATGGCATCATATACTGCCACTAGCAGGTGTAACTTCAAATCCCACCATTGCTAAGAAAGAAGGAGATATACATTTTTTCCAACGCATTCGTGATGTTCGAGAAATTATTGGACGTGAAGCAAGTTTGCATGTTCAAGTAGTGGCCAAAGATTATCAAGGAATATTGGATGATGCTGCTAAAATACGCCAAGAAACGGACGATGACATTTATATCAAAGTCCCAGTTACGCCAGATGGATTAGCAGCAATTAAAACGTTAAAAGCAGAAGGTTATAATATTACAGCCACAGCAATATACACCAGTATGCAAGGTCTTTTGGCTATATCAGCTGGAGCAGACTACCTAGCACCTTACTTTAACCGAATGGAGAACCTTGATATTGATGCGACACAAGTTATTAAGGAATTAGCGCAAGCAATAGAGCGGACAGGTTCTTCTAGCAAAATTTTAGCAGCTAGTTTTAAAAACGCTTCACAAGTAACGAAGGCCTTATCACAGGGTGCTCAATCAATCACCGCGGGACCAGATATTTTTGAATCAGTCTTTGCGATGCCATCTATTGCAAAAGCTGTTAACGACTTTGCAGATGATTGGAAAGCCAGTCAACACTCAGAACATATTTAACAGAGAACGCCAACTTTTGAGGCTGTATCTTTAACATAAAATTTTTTAAAGAAGAAAGAGGTTGAGAATGAAAGTTTTCGCAAGTCCATCGCGCTATATACAAGGAAAGGATGCTTTATTCCAAAGTATTGAACATATCAAATCTTTAGGTCAGACTCCACTTATCCTTTGTGATGATGTTGTTTATAATATCGTTGGAGAAAGGTTTTTATCTTATCTACAAGACGATTTGTTACCACATCGTGTTTCCTTTAACGGAGAAGCATCTGATAATGAAATCAATCGTGTCGTTGCTGTTGCGAAAGAAAAGAATAGTGACCTTATTATTGGACTTGGTGGTGGAAAAACTATTGACTCTGCAAAGGCAATTGCAGATAAAGTTAATTTACCAGTGGTCATTGCACCAACAGTAGCTTCAACAGATGCCCCAACATCAGCGTTATCAGTAATCTATACAGATGAAGGAGCTTTTGAAAAATATATTTTTTATTCAAAGAATCCAGACTTAGTTTTAGTTGATACTCAAGTAATTGCCCAAGCGCCAAAACGTTTACTAGCTTCTGGGATAGCAGATGGCTTAGCTACTTGGGTTGAAGCGAGAGCAGTCTTACAAAAAAATGGGATAGCGATGGCTGGCGGTAGACAGACTTTAGCGGGCGTGGCAATTGCCCAAGCATGTGAGCGTACTTTATTTAATGATAGTTTACAAGCTTTAGCGGCTTGTGATGCCAAAGTGGTTACAAAAGCTTTAGAAAATGTTATTGAAGCTAATACCTTACTTAGTGGTTTAGGTTTTGAAAGTGCAGGATTAGCTGCAGCTCATGCTATTCATAATGGTTTTACTGCCTTGAGTGGAGATATTCATCACTTAACCCATGGTGAAAAAGTTGCCTATGGAACGTTGACGCAACTTTTCCTCGAAAATAGACCAAAGGAAGAAATTGATCGCTACATTAATCTTTACCAAGCGATTGGAATGCCAACTACACTTGCAGAACTCCATTTGGGTGATGCAACATATGAAGAACTTTTAAAAGTTGGTCAGCAAGCAACAATTGAAGGTGAAACAATACATGAAATGCCATTCAAAATTAGTGCAGAGGATGTCGCTGCAGCCCTGTTAACGGTTGACCGTTATGTTTCAAATCATCAATAAAAACAATAGAACCAAGTGAAATTGCTTGGTTCTATTTGTCGTTTTAATATTTTAACTAAATAGGGCTTACTAGTATTTAAAGAGATATAAACTAAAAAAGATCAGACAACATATCTAATCTTTTTTAGTTATCGTTTACTGAAGATTAAAGTTATTCAAAATCATACAGGCTTGTTGATAAGTAACGTTCGCCATTATCAGGGAGAAGAGCTAAAACCTTTTTCCCTTTTCCTAGTTGTTTGGCCACTTCAATAGCAGCATAAATAGCAGCTGAAGCAGAAATTCCTGCGAGGAAACCTTCTAGTCCGCCGATGATACGTCCTGTTTCAATAGCATCGTCAGATGTAACGCGAATGATATGATCATAAGAATCTGTAGCCAATGTTTCTGGAATGAAACCTGCAGAAATCCCTTGTATTTTATGAGGCCCAGGTTGCTCACCAGAAAGGATTGCAGATTCATCAGCTTCTACAGCATAAATAGCGACATCAGGATTGACTTTTTTTAATGCACGAGAGACACCAGTAATTGTCCCACCAGTTCCCACACCTGCGATAAAAGCATCTAAACCTTTTTCACCAAAAGTCTCGATAATTTCCCTACCAGTCGTTTTTTCGTGGATTTCTGGATTGGCTTGATTATTAAATTGCAGGGGTAGCCAAGCATTTTGCTCTGCAGAAATTTCTTTTGCCTTAGCAATAGCTCCCTTCATCCCTTCACTACCAGGTGTTAGTACTAATTGAGCACCATAGGCTTGAATGATTTTACGACGTTCAATTGACATGGTTTCTGGCATAACAATAATAACATTATACCCTTTAGCTTTTCCTACCCAAGCCAAACCGATACCTGTATTACCAGATGTAGGTTCTACGATTGTATCTCCGGCTTTAAGAATCCCTTTTTGCTCTGCATCTTCAATCATAGCTAGAGCGATACGATCTTTGACAGATGAACCTGGGTTAAAGGATTCTAACTTAACGTACACCTCTGCAGCTCCTTCTGGAACAATATGATGTAATTGAATAATGGGTGTATTTCCGATTAAGTCTGTAATAGAATTATAAATTTTTGACATAAGCTATACCTCTTCATGATATTGGTTAAGAATATTATAAAACTCACATTGATTAAAGTAAAATATCAATTCTTTATCAAGTGATAGCTATTATTTATCGGTTTCAGCCTTAAAGGGAATTTCAACAATTTGACTCCCTTCTTCAGTTAACAAAGCTTTTCCTTGGTAGAACTCTGTCAAATTAGTTATTGTGTGTTCAAATTCCTTAGGGTCAACGTATATTTTACAGGTTACAGCTTCTAAAAATTCTGTTTCAAACTCCTGAAGGTGGTGCTCTTTTAGGAAGTTGTCAAAAGTTTGATATTGAGGATAAGTTAATTGAATACGAATACCAATTTGTTCTTTAACTTCTACTACCCCGATCTCTTTGATGGTATTAGCTACGCTACCAGAGTAGGCACGAATAAGCCCCCCTGCGCCTAATTTGATACCTCCAAAATACCGTGTAACGACGGCAACAACATTTGTCAGGCCTTGCTTTTCAAGTACGGTTAGCATAGGGATACCTGCTGTACCACTAGGTTCTCCATCATCACTAGATCGTTTTATATCCCCTTTTTCGCCAATAACCATAGCTGAACACGAATGATTGGCTTTGTAGTGCGCTTTCTTGATTTGCGTAATATAATTACGCCCCTCCTCTTCGGACTCTACTCGCTTTAGATGACAAATAAATCGCGATTTTTTAATTTCTTCTTCGACAATTCCGTCTGATTTTATCGTTTTATAGTTCATAGAGAAATTCTACAAAAATTCTTCAAATTTAGCAAAAAAATCCGAATGAAATAATATGGAAAATTATTTAGGTAGGCTTTGGACAAAAGCACAATTATCTGAGCAACTTAGAAAAATTGCAATTAGCTTGCCATCTTTTATAAAGAAAGGAAGCGACTATATTTGTACCCGATGCTCTAGTTCTGTTGCTAAAAATTGCCAATTACCAACTGGAAATTATTATTGTAGAGAATGTATAGTTTTTGGAAGAGTTACTAGTAATGAAAATTTATATTATTTCCCACAAAAAACATTTTCTAAAACGAATTCTTTAAAATGGAAAGGGGAACTGACACCTTATCAAAATGAGGTTTCAGAAGAGTTGTTGAAAGGTATTTCAAGTAAGGAAAATCTTCTTGTTCATGCTGTGACAGGGGCTGGTAAAACAGAAATGATATACCACTCTGTCGCCAAAGTAATTGATACTGGAGGAAGCGTTTGTATTGCCAGTCCTAGAATTGATGTTTGTTTAGAATTGTATAAGCGACTTTCAAACGATTTTAGATGTGCCATAACATTAATGCATGGAGAATCTCCTTCTTATCAGAGATCCCCTTTAACTATTGCCACAACACATCAATTGTTAAAATTTTATCATGCTTTTGATTTGCTAATTGTTGATGAAGTTGATGCTTTTCCGTATGTCGACAACCCGATACTATACCAGGGTGTAAAACAGGCCTTAAAGGAAAACGGAACAAGTATTTTTCTGACTGCAACTTCAACGACTGAGTTAGAAAGAAAAGTTGCAAGAAAAGAACTAAAAAAATTGCATCTAGCTAGGAGATTTCATGCCAATCCGTTAGTGATACCCGAGATGGTTTGGGTAAGTGGTATCCAGAAAAGCTTGCAGACACAAAAACTACCTCCCAAATTATATCAGTTGATAAATAAACAGCGACAAACGAGATATCCTTTGTTATTATTTTTCCCCCATATTTCAGAAGGTCAGGTATTCACCGAAATTTTAAGACAAGCCTTTCCTATGGAAAAAATTGGTTTTGTTTCAAGTAAGAGCACATCTAGGTTAAAGTTAGTGCAAGATTTTCGAGATAACAAATTGTCTATCCTAGTGTCAACTACCATTCTAGAGAGAGGAGTAACTTTCCCTAGCGTCGACGTTTTTGTTATACAAGCAAATCATCATTTGTTTACGAAAAGTTCCTTGGTACAAATTTCAGGAAGAGTTGGAAGAGCATTAGAAAGGCCCGAAGGGCTCCTTTACTTCCTTCATGATGGGAAAAGTAAATCGATGCACCAAGCTATAAAGGAGATTAAAAACATGAATCATATAGGAGGATTTTAATGACTTGTTTGTTATGTCATGAAATAGATTTATCGCAATTAACTTTTGTGGAACTTATGCTTCTAAAACCAAAGCAAAACGTAATTTGTCAAACGTGCAAGGGTAGTTTTGAAGCACTTAGTAGGGAGATGGGTTGCCAAACATGTTGCAAGCAAATTCCCCAAAAACAATGTCAAGATTGTATTTATTGGGGTAAAAAAGGTATAGAGGTAAATCATTTTTCCCTTTATAGATACAATGAAGCAATGAAAAAAAATTTTTCTCTTTTTAAATTTCAAGGGGATTATTTGTTGAAAGATGTTTTTACAAAAGAAATAAAAGCTGCTCTAAAAAAGTATAAGGGCTACACTATAGTGCCAGTTCCCTTGAGTCATGAAGGATACCAAAATAGGCAATTTAATCAAGTGATTGCTTTTCTACAATCGGCAAATATACCTTACAAAAATATTCTTTCTAAAAAAGATGGAGGTAAGCAATCGGCTAATAATAAAGAAGAAAGACTCAAACAAGTTCAGCAATTTACATTAAAAAATGAGGCTGAGTTAGGGGACAACCTTTTAATTGTTGATGATATTTATACAACAGGCGCAACAATAGCACAAATCAGGAAACTATTAGAAGAAAAAGGTATAAAAAATATAAAAAGTTTTTCATTAGCACGCTAAAATCTTGCAAATTTTCATGAAAGCGGTTATAATAAGAGTATAGAAAGCGTTAACAACGCAAGAAAGAGGTACTCATATGATTAAATACAGTATTCGTGGTGAAAACATCGAAGTAACAGAAGCTATTCGTGAGTATGTTGAGACCAAACTCTCTAAAGTTGAAAAATACTTTAATGAAGCACAAGAATTAGATACTAGAGTCAACCTCAAAGTATACAGAGAGAAGACCGCAAAAGTTGAAGTAACAATCTTAATAGATTCTATTACTTTACGAGCAGAAGATGTTTCACAAGATATGTATGGGTCAATTGACTTAGTTGTTGATAAAATTGAGCGTCAAATTCGTAAAAATAAAACTAAAATTGCGAAAAAATATCGTGAAAAGATTCCAGCAAGTCAAGTTTTCACAACAGAATTTGAGGCTGAGCCAGATGAAGAAGCAGTAAGCCAAAGAATTGTACGTACTAAGAATGTTAATCTAAAACCAATGGATGTTGAGGAAGCATTGTTGCAAATGGAACTTTTAGGTCATGATTTCTTTATCTATACAGATGCAGAAGATAATACGACAAATGTCCTTTACAAGCGTGAAGATGGCGAACTAGGTTTAATTGAAGCTAAAGGAAATTAACTTTGTAACATAATTTAAAAAATCTCAGGGTTTTCTCTGAGATTTTTTTAAAACCTATTGACAACAAATAAAAAATTATAGTATACTAAATGAGTTCTTAAGCGAACCTAATATTGTATTATCATTTTATAA
>PVMJ01000183.1_pt1 | contig 265857 bp, 243 predicted proteins | sample 1853361 | NCBI WGS metagenome assembly PVMJ01 (sample SAMN08533506, study PRJNA380276) | Synthetic metagenome, whole genome shotgun sequencing project. | isolation source: mock microbial community containing genomic DNA from 20 ATCC strains | collected 2017 | reverse complement strand
GACCGGTCGAGACCGTCATGTCATTCGTCAGTCAAGAAGGTTAAGTGGACACTCCATCCCCCTCTTGGCATCCTCGACCCAGCCCTCGATCTCGGAAGGCGAGAGATCATAGGACCGGCTGGCCTCGGCCACCGTCGTCTTCCCCTGGATGATCTCCACCACGAGCGCCGTCTTGCGCTTCGCCGTCCACCGCTTGATCGGGTCGTCCATCGTCACACTCATCGCTACGTCTCTCCTTGTAGCATGAGCAGATTTTCACTGGGTCGATACACTCCCGTGCAAACACCCGATCATTCGCACGTTCGGAAGTTCGTCGGCAGGAGGGGATCAGCGTGGCGCTTACGGTCGACCTCCTGGGCTCGCTTCCGCAAAGCCGCCGCTGTGGACGCGAGGGGCAGCGATCGATCCGTGAAGACATAGGCGGAAGCCGCGTGAAGGGATACTTCGGAACACAGAATTTTCTAACGATCGATCTCAGGTGTCAGCGCCAACCTGTCCTGCTGTGGATCAACACGACTAGCCTAAGCCCATAAATCGAAAGGAAAAATATGGACAACCCTTGCTGGGTGATGTAGCCTAACGAAAAACCGGGTGGAATCTAATGAGCGTCCTTACAGGTATACTCGCTGAGAATTTCGCGGCGTTCAAAAAAATAGATCTTAAATTTAAGCCCGGAATCAACATTTATATCGGCGGCAATGGAACCGGCAAAACACATCTCTTGAAAACCCTTTATGCGGCCTGTTCTATAGCCGATGCTGAAGATATCGATCGCGGATTCGGAGATAAACTAGTAGGGGTGTTTCATCCATACGAGGGGCGGCCAGGAAGGATCTCCTACCGCGGCTCGGGGAGCGTTACGAGCAAAGTAACCATCCAGAGGGGGCGGCAGAAGTTAATAGCGAGATTTTCCAATCATACACTTTCACCCGACAAAATAGAGGTTGAGGGTCAAGCGGCTTGGAAAAAAAATGGAGGAGCGTGCGCATACATCCCAGTTAAGGAGATGTTGGCCCATGCTCCTGGATTCTTAGCTACGATGAAGCGGCGCGAGATAGCCTTTGAGGAGGTGTACGTTGATATAATCACTCGCGCCTTCCTCCCGCCACTTAAGGGGCCCGCTTCAGCAAAAAGAAGAAAGATACTTGGCGCACTCCAACATGCGATTGAGGGTAAGGTCAAAACCAAAGGTGAGGTCTTCTTCCTGAAGAATGGCCAAGGCGATCTTGAGTTTACCCTCCTGTCTGAAGGAATGCGGAAGCTAGCTTTGATCTGGATATTGACTCAGAACGGCGTGTTGACCGACGGCTCAACATTGTTTTGGGACGAGCCTGAAGCAAACTTAAACCCCTCTCGCTTGGGGGAGGTGGTTGAAGTTATGTTGGAGCTGCAGAGACTTGGGGTTCAGATATTTGTCACCACACACAACTACGTGCTACTCAAAGAGTTCGAGATGAGATGCGGGAGCAGCGACTCTCTGTCCTACACAGCGCTATTCAGAAATGCGGCTGGCGAAATCAATAGCGAGACTAAAGACAGCCATCTCGAATTAAGCCACAATAGCATCGCAGATACCTACGATTCGATCTACAATCGAGAGGTCGAGAAATCGATAAGAGGGCTGGATTTTGGTTGAGTATGTTGAGGGTGACTTGGTTTTAACGGTGCCGGAGGAATTCACGCCAGAGAACTTTGACAGCGGATCCCACGGCATGTCGCACTGCCTAAAGGCGGTCGACTATGTTTTTGAAATTCCTTCTCATCTGGTTTTTTTGGAGATAAAGGATCCAGACTGCCCGCCGCCAGCAAAGATTAAAGAAAAGAAGGATCTCGCAAGAATAGAATCCGAGAAGGATGACTTCGTGCGCCGCTTCAAATCTGGAGCAATAGATGAAGAGTTGGCCAAAAAACATAGAGATACGTGGATGTACAAGAGATCAGAGCAAAAAGTTGGATTAAAGCCAATACGGTATTTTGTCCTGCTGGCATGCAAATCACTTTCGTCCACAGAGTTTCTTGCTCGAACGGAAGGGTTGCGTCGAAAGATCCCAGTGAATGGGAGATCAGGTCAAGACTGGAGTTGGCTGATTGAAGACTGTGCGGTGGTGAGCTTGGAAGCCTGGAATAAATATTTTCCAAAGATTCCTATAGTCAGATCTAGCGCCAAGGAATAGCTGCCTAATGGAGAAATCTATGCCGGTGGAGCGGCTGGCTCCACATGACAGTCAACGAGGCCGATAGATCGCAATTTTTTTCACTTCTTTGAGAAGTCGATGCGAAGCTTGTCGCGATAGACCCCGATGCGCTTCCTCGCGCGATTCACGACGTCCTCATACAGTAGGGTCTCGGCGTAAAGCTCTCCGAGCGTGCGTCCGGTTTCCGGATCTTGCAGATCGCTCGTATGAAAGTAGCTGCGACCCGAAGCGAATTTTTTCCAGCCGATCATTCCGAAGGGATCGAGAGTGTCACCAACGAGGTAGCCGTAGAACTTTTTCAGCCGACCGTTAGACTTGGCAGCCAGAAGATGGGCGTAACGGTGAAGATCGCCGATGTGTTCGTCCATGGGGACGCCCGGAGCCTTGAACTCAATGATGATAGCCGATCCCTCCTTGCCGAAGATCGCGATGTCAGGCCGCTTGGTCGCGTGCTCTTGACTCCGACGACGCAGCGTTGCCGCCATGTCGGCGTCAATGCCCGGATCGAAGAGCTTCTCGTCATCGGTCCAGTCTATCTGCGACAACGGCTTATCTGACGCGATGTAGTCGTAGTATTGGTACTCCTCGCTGAGCAGCCAGATGTCGTGGTCCGACGTGTCGTGGCTGTCTTTCCTCATCGGGAAGAATATGCTGTGGATGATCTGCTCGTCTTTGCGGCGTTCCCCGTCACTGGAGGTCTGAATGTGCAGTCCTCGATCACAGGCCAACTTGAGGATCTCCACAATGGCTGCCCTCCGGACAACCAATTGGGAAAGGTTGACCATGTCAAACGTTTTGAGCGACGAGGCGTATTTCCACGAAAGTTCGTTGATCTTGAGCCTGAAGTCGGTCGTATGCGGCTCGGCTGTCTCGATTTCATCCCTCAGATCGACTATCGCTGCCGTGTCAGCGACGATCCGCTCTTGATACTTCTTTAGCACGCGCTCGGCGACCGTCCGTGCGCTATCGCCGTAGATGACCCTAGTCTCGGTGTCGGTGAGCATTGCGGAGATGACGCCGAACTTTTCGGCCACGTCTTTTATAACGCCCTCCTTGCTCCAACCAGAGGGCGTGACCATCTCCTCAACGATGGGATCGATCCGCTCGTAGATGTCTGCGTATGATATGGTTTCTTCGGTGAAAAGCTCCGTAACGGGGATCTCTTCTGGGATCTCGTCGAAGCCATCGCGTTGCTCATTCACCCGCTTGTCGAGGAGATCGCCTTCGATCAGGACGATGTGGTGAAAACCCTCGACGGGCTGGTTCTGCTCGGAGACCGTGCGCAGATAGCGCCTCGTAATATCAAGTACCGGAGATGACCTCGCGCAAAATGAGATAGCATTTCTCGGTAGGTCGTAGGTTTTGGCATCCAGCCGATAATGCGAAAGGGTGAATCTCTGGGTTCTGCCTAAATGGTCGCCTGAGCGTGGGTCGCGCTCCTCGACTTCGGCCGGCTTCACCACTGTGACTTTGGGCAGGTCGGCGGCGCTAAGGCTACTCCGATCCACATGACCGTCCGGATATTGGGTCTCAAACTTGATCACGAAGTCGCCCAATTCCGCCTTCAGACTGATTAGCCTCTGTAAAAATGCGATAAGCATGTTGCGACGCATACTTGCCGCCGAGAAGACCTCCGTCAGAGCCTCGGTCTTGAATAGACGGTGACGGGTCGACTGCCGGAGATTCTCAAGTCTGATCGTGGTGCCGATCTCGTCGGCATCGCCTTCGGACAGCGCAAAATCGACCAAGTCGATTTTCTTCCTCCCGTCTTCCAAGGGAAGCGTGCGGGTCAACACGCCCGTGTCGTTGCGAAACGTGCTACGAATTCCGACTCTCTCAAAGTGATGAAAATACTGGATGCGGCCCGAACCCTTGCATTTCCCAATGCCAGCGATAGAAAGATCGTCTTTATAGGAAGTGTCCTTCGTCAGGAAGGCATGCGTTTGGTCGTCACCAAAACCACAACCATTGTCAGAGCAGGTGATCGCTATGTCAGACTGATCCCCAAAAAGGGTAGAAGAGATCACATCGATCTTGATTGAAACCTCAAGATTCCGCACCTGAGGTTCAGAACTCCGCCTTATCAGGAAGGCGTCGATCGAGTTCGAGATGAGCTCCTCGAGGACGACATATCCATCTGAACTTATCTTAGTATTTTTCAAGCTTCCGCGAATGTCGAGCGTCATCTAGAACCTGTCAGAGGTCCAATTCCATCACAGTGTTCTTGACGGTTCAGCCTCCCTAAAGTCAAGAACATTGACGCAGGAGGGTTCCGGAGGTCACTCCCAAGATCGTGCATGAATTGTCCACTTAACCTTCTTGACTGACGAATGACATGACGGTCTCGACCGGTCGACGGCCCATGTTTCGGTAGCCGAGATGTGGCCGTTCGGTATTGTAGTGGACGAGCCAGGCGTCGAGATCGGCCTGCAGGGCCTCTACGCTTTCGTAGAAATTGTCGCGCATCGCGACCCGGAAGAACTCGTCCAGGATGGTGCCGTTGAAGCGCTCGACGAAGCCGTTCGTCTTGGGCGTCCGGACGCGGGTTCGGCGGTGCTCGATGCCGTTGAGGTCGAGATAGAGCTCGTAAGGATGCCGCTCCGTCCCGCAGAACTCGCGGCCGTTGTCGGTCAGCACCGCGCCGACGGGCAGATCCAGGTTGCGGTAGAACGGCAGCACGTCGTTGTGCAGCACCGCCACCGCCGCCTCGGGTTGCTTGGAGACGTGCAGGAACCCGAAGGCGTAGGAGCCGAAGGTGTCGACGACAGCGTGCAGGTAGACCCGACCGATCCCCTTGAGCGCGCCGACGAAGAAGGTATCGGCGGAGAGGAGTTCGCCGGGGGCGCTTGATTCCACATGCCTTTCCCGAAAGCACGGGTTCAGCTTCTCGATGAAGGCGGCCTGCTCCGCGGTCAACTCGATCCTCTTTTCAGCGTTGGCCTGCTCCAGCGCCAGCCAGCGGTCGGACTTCGTGCCCAGACCGTTCTCGTTCAGGATCTTCTGGATGGTGATCGACGAGACCCGGATGCCCTCCAGCGCCAGCATCGCTTCGAACCGGTTGCAGCCATAGGCCGGATGGGCGAGCGCCAGAGTCTTGATCCGCGCCACCGTCTCCGGGGGCGTCGACTGCGGGTGGCTCTTGTGGATCGGCGGCAGGTCCTTGAGCCCCTCGAAGCCTTGAGTCTGAAACCGCCGCTTCCACTCGTAGAAGCTGGTCCGGTCCAACCCCCGCTGCCGACAGGCCTCGGCGACGTTGCCGAGTTCCTTCGCCAACTCCAGCACGCTCAGGCGGTGCTGAGCCAGCTTCGTGTCCGGGTCGCGCTTCCGCACCTTCGGAGCCTTCGTCGACTGGTCCATGAACCGATCCTCCTTCCCAAGATTAGCACGGAAAGAAGGTTAAGTGGATACATGAATGTGTGGTTTGCGCGCCGCCAGCGCCTATCGGCGGGCCGCTCCCCCTTCCATGCCGATCGGATGCCGAAACTGCTGCGTCATGGACAAAGGCTGCCGTCTTCTGGCCTCAAAGTCGCCAGGCTGCACTGCCGCAGGCCGAGGCGCGGATCCGGGCGGCACGTCACACGGTCGTCCGAGCCAAGCTTCAGCTTTCTTCTGTGTGTCTCCGGTCTGAGGCGATACCCAGCCCAGTCCGCAGGTGCGGGGGCACCGCCTCCCGCAGGCGCCAGGTGACGGTGATCGGCTTCTCGCCGTCCCAGCCAAGGAACTCGGGCTGGCCGCAGTAGAGGAAGGGTGCCGCCTTGCCGTTTCTCAGCTTGCCCGATCGGACGAAGAGGTGGACGCGCGCGCCGGGCTCGGTCCCCGCGAGCATTCGGCCGATCTGGCTGTCACGACGCGTTTGGGTCTGGCTCTGCCACTGCATGCGGTCGGGAGCGAGGAAGCCGTCCTTGTAGTGGTTCCCGGCCGAGAGGCTGCCCTTCTTCAGGGTCGTCAACAGGATCAGGTCGTGCTCCAGGCGCACGATCCCGGCGTTCCAGCTGCCGGTGTTGAAGGTGGCGCCGAAGAGTGGCGGGATCGCTTCCCGTAGGTATTCGCGCCAGAGCTCCGAACCCGCCGTGATGAACGGCGCCGCCGGCTCCTTCAGCACGGGCTCCCTCAGTTGCCCGGCGCGCCACTCGAGCAGTTCGACGATCATCGCCGCCGCGGTGCCCTCCGGGTCCGGCCGGGTCAGCGTCAGGTGGCTCCCGTCCCGGCGGAGGAGCGGGTTCAGGTCCCAATAGGCCAGGCCTTCCTCCGACGCGCTTCGGCCAGAGCGGAGGCTTTCCAGCGCCGCGATCGCTTGAGGCGTCAGCGTACGGTCCGTCTCGATCTGCCGCAGCAACCCCGCAACCGTCGTCTGAGCGCGGGCATCGATCGGATTGCCCATGTCGCGGACGAAGTCGAACCAGCCGCCATGCCCGTTCCGGGCCGGATCGAAGCCCATCCGGGCGATATCGGCTGCTGTTGGACGCTGGCCGTGGCGGAGGCGGAAGTCGCGGTATTGCGCTTCGAGATCCTCCATCCCAGACTTCGGCCGCAAGAGGTCGCGCAGGATGTCGATCACCCGCAGGTCGTAGGTGACGCTGCACCCCGGCGGCAGCGCCAGAGTGCCGGCCGCCGCCTGCTCCAGCCGTTGCGCCAGCGAGCGGTCGCCGGGGCCTGCGGCCAGCAGCGCGCGCAGCTTGGTCAGGAAGACGCGGTGGTTGCCGATGTAGTCGATGACGCGCAGCAGCTTCCCCTCGACCCGCCGCAGGCCCCGGCCAAGTTGCTGGAGCCAGAGGATCACGCTTTCCGTCGGGCGCAGCATCATCACCGTCCCGATGTTCGGCACGTCGACGCCCTCGTTGAACATGTCGACCGCAAATAGAATGTCGATCTCGCCGTGGCCCAGCCGGTCGAGCGAGGTCGCCCGCGGGGCAGAGCCTGGGCCGGAATGGACGGCGACGGCCCGCAGACCCTGCGCCTGGAAGAAGGTAGCCATGAATTCGGCATGCCGTACCGAGCAGCAGAAGCCGATCGCCGGGCCGTCGCGGTGGCGGTGGAACTGGTCGAGCGCGTTGCGGGCGCGGGCCTCCGTCGCCAGCGCGGCCTCCAGCGCCTCGGGGTCGAACTGGTTCGACCGCCAAGGGATCTGGGCGTAGTCCACCTCGTCGGGCACGCCGAGGTAGCGGAACGGCGACAGGAGTCCGGCCTCGATCCCTTCAAAGAGATCGCAGTGATAGACGAGGTTGTCGCCGCAGAGCGCCAGCAGATCGGCGCCGTCCGACCGGTCCGGCGTGGCGGTCAGGCCGAGCAGGAACCGCGGGGTGAAATGGTCCAGAAGGCCGCGATAGCTGCCGGCCGAAGCGTGGTGGAACTCGTCCACCACGATGTAGTCGAAGGCGTCGGGCGCGAAGCGGCGCAGGTGGTTGGCCCGACCCAGGGTCTGGATCGAGGCGAAGAGGATCTCGGCGCCATCGTCCTTCTCGGTGCCGTCGTAGCGGCCGAACCGCGCCTCGGGGCGGATGCGGCGGAAGGAGGACATGGCCTGGGTCAGGATCTCTTCGCGATGCGCGACGAAGAGGACCCGGGCAAAGTGCCGGCTGTCGAAGGCGGCGAGCCAGGTCTTGCCCAGACCGGTCGCCAGCACGACGAGACCGGTACGGTGACCCGCCCGCCGCGTGGCCGTCAGCGCGGCCAAAGCGGCGCGCTGGATGGTGTGCGGCTCGGGCGGCGGGGCCTGCGGTTCGTCCGAGACAATGCGCTGCGCGAGATCGGTCAGCGGAGTCGCCCGGCGCCGGGCGGCATAGGCGGCGATCCAATCGGGGGTCAGAGGTCGCGTCTGCGGATGGGCGAGCAGTGCCTCGAAGGCCGGGGCGACAACATCGGCGGCGCCTTCGGAATGCAGGTTCCATTCGATGCCGGTGGTCAGCGCCGTCCGCGACAGGTTGGAACTCCCGACGATCGCCGCCCCCTGCCGGTCGGCCGCGCGGAAGAGCCAGGCCTTGGGATGGAAGGTTCCGGTGCCGGTCTCGAACACCCGCAACTGCGCGCCCTCGAGATCGGCGAGCCGGTGCAGCGCCGCCGGTTCTGTCACGTCCATGTAGTCGCCGACGACTATCCGCAGCCGGCCGCCGCGGCCAAGCAGGTCCCGGAACCAGGGCTCGACCAACTGGACGCCGGACTCCATCGCGAAGGCCACCGCCAGATCGACGCTGTCGGCCCGGTCGATTCCTTCTGCGATCAGCGGCAGCAGGGGATCATCGGCGCCGGTCGCGAGGCGGCTGAGGCCGGTCTGCGTCTCGCGCAGGAAGAAGTGACCGTGCTCGATCGCGAGGTGGAAACCCTGGACGCCGGCGGCCAGGGATTCTCCCATCTTCGCCAGCAGCTGGAATTGCTCCGCCGCCGTCAAGTCAGACCAGAACCCGACATGCCGGGGCGCGGCCAGCGGACCGGGCGATTGGCAGATCGGGCAATCGGGCAATGGATCGGACAAAGGGATTCCTCAGGCACCGAGCCAGGTTAGGGATTCTCGCCAGGCTGTCCAGGAGGGTCGCCGGGTCAGCGTCCCCGCCCTCGGGTGCGACCTTTTGTCAGGCGGCGGCACGGCGCGGGCGGACGGGCGCGCCGCTCAAGAGTTGGAAAAACTTCGTCCCTCGACGAAAAATCCTGGAAAAACCGAGACGGTCCCCCGACGAAAAAGCGCAACGGCGGCACGTGTGCCGCGGCTTCTGGCCCTCGGGCTCCACTGGCCTGTGGATGCGAGGGTGTATCGACGGGCCAAAGTGTCCGTTCCGTTTCAATGCGTTAGATCGGTCTCCCAGCCTCCGTCGGAGCCGGTGATCGCCACGTCGGAATGGAAGGCGCGACCTGTCCTACACCCGATCAGGCCCCGCGATGACCCCCATCCCGCAAGTGCCGGAAGAATCTGGCCGGCTCCGGGAAAAACCATCTTCATATTGTCTTTGTATTCAATGACTTGCGCGTACACATCATTGCCACTGGCAGCCGGCCGCTATACACCGGCGCCCGCGGAACAGCCCTGTCGTCCCTGCCGCGGACGCGGATGACCGGGCCTGCTGGCCGATCCGGACGTCAGACCGGCCAGCGTGACCGCTCCCTCTCCATCGGCTGCGTCCGCGCAGCCTCCATATCCATGACCAAGGCAAAGGAGCATTCCGTGCCCTATCTCACCGTGCGCAAAGACGATCTGGAGCGCATCAACGCCTATTTCGAAAGCTGCGACAAAAGTGGCGTCCCCTTCATCCGGTGCGAGAACGCCCGGACACGGGCGACGGTCACCTTCGACCACGCGTCGCTCTCACGGGAACACCGGCAACGGCTCTGTGACCGCCATGAAAGGCTGGGCGAGGGCGTGGTGGCGATCGCGGATCGCGCCGCTGAAGGACTTCCGCGGGGGAAGGTCAGGTACAAGTTCTCGACGAGCTACGCCGAGATCCTGAACCTCCCCATCGACCGTGGCGAGGCCGCCGCCGAAGCCCTGGACGCCCTCATCCGTGAGCTGATCGCCGAATGATGCCCGTGCCGTCCCCGGTCCGGTCGCGACCCGATGTTGGGCCTTTCCGGGTCGGGGCCGGCAGCGGTCCCGTCCGCACATCCAATATCCCTCCAGAGATACCAGCATGTCTTTCAGCCTTGCCCTGACCCTCGCTCCTGTTCCGGGCGAGACGGCCTTCTCCTTCATGGCCCGCCTCGCCGCCCGCAACGGCCTGGCGGCCAGCACCTTCGGCACCGACATGGGGATTCCGTTCGGCTCGGTGATCGACGGGGATCCGCAGGCGCTGGCCCGGCTGGCCGCGCTCGCGGGCGTGTCCGAGGCCGAGCTGGCCGCCTGGAGCCCGGTCAGCCAGGGCGGCTGGCAGCACGCCTTCCGGGGCGAGATTTTCCATGCCCGTGGCCTGAAGGAAACCACCCTTCGCGGCTGCCCGCTCTGCCTGCGCGAGGATGCCGCGGCCTCGGCCCTGCCGCCCGAGCAGGCCATGGCCTTCCGGGGAACCTGGCTCCCGCGCCACGTGACGCTCTGCCTCACCCACCGGCATCCCCTCGTTCCGCTCTGGACCGAGGCCACGCTGTCCCGTCGCTATGACACCGCCGCAGGCTTTGCCCGGATCGCGGACGACCTCTTGGCGGGGATGCTCGACCAGCCGCTGCGCGACGCCTTCCCCTTCGATCTGTGGATCGACCGGCGGCTGAAGGACGGCCCGGGCGACGGCTGGCTCGACCAGTTCGCGCTCTACCCGGCGGCGCATTTCTGCGAGCTTTTCGGCCGCGCCGCCTTCACCCTGAAGATCCCGAAGTGGCGGAAGATGCCGCCCGATCGGCTCTGGTGCTGCTACGACGCCGGTTACAGGGTCTCCAGCATGGGCGAGGCCGCGATCCGGAGCGGCCTGACCCAACTGCAGCAACTGATCGGCGCGCCGATGGACGGGCCGAAGAAGAAGTTCGGCGATCTCTACGACCGCCTCGCGCATGATCTGACGGGCGAGGACTACCGCCCGTTTCGCGATCTGCTGCGCGATCACATCGCAACCACCTGGCCGCTCGTTCCCGGGGATGAGCTGATGGGCGAGCCGGTGCTGGAGCGGCGTGTACATTCGGTGCTGACGGCGGCGCGCGACACCGGGATCGACGCGCGGCGGATGCGCAAGCTGCTGGCCGAGGCGGGCTGGGTCCGGCCCGCCGGGGAGGGCCGCGAGGACGCCTGGGAACTCTTCGATGCGGTGGCGGCGGCTCCGTTCCTGCGCTCGCTTGGCGAGGGGGTCAGCGCGCTGGAGCTGCAGGAGCGGCTCGGCATTTCGCGATCACAGTTCGACCTGCTGCGGAAGGACGGCTATCTGCCGCCAACCCTCGCCGGTCCCGACCACAAGCCGCTCTGGGATATCCAGGCCGGGCGGGCGTTCATCGACAGCCTTCTGGCCGGGGCGAAGCCGATCTACCAGCAACTGCACGACTGGAGCAGCATCGCCATGGCAGCCGCGCGGTTGAAGGTCCGGCCTGCGGAAATCATCCGCCTGATCGAGGCGCGGCGGCTGACGCGGGTCGGCAGGCACGTCGACCGCGACGGCTATGATGCGGTGCTGGTGGATGTCGCCGAGGCGGAGCGGCTGCTGGACCGGCCGGAGGCCAAGGGGCTGACCATCGAGCTCTTCGCCAAGCAGGTCGGCCTGCGCCCGACCGCGGCCATGCGCCTTGTCCGGGCAGGGCACATCCCGACGACGATGAGCACAAACCCGAAGACCAGGGCCGACCAGCGGTATCTCTCCCCCGCCGACGTCGAGGCCTTCCACGCCCGCTTCGTCACGCTGCGCCGCCTCGCCGCGCTCCTCGGGCTGTCCTGGCAGGCGCTGAACGTCCAACTGGGTGACGCCGGGGTGGAGCCGGCGACGCCCGACGGGCAGGATGTCGGGGCGCTCTACGAATGGGATACGGTCGAGGCCGGCTTTTGTTGCCGTTGGCCGAAGGTGATCAGGGTGTCCAACCAACAGCGGAACTGATTAGAATTGATGTCCTCAGTCGTTTGGCGCGGTTTGACGCGCCGAACTGTCGCTCACGGCGGGCAATGCAGCTTCGAACAGGGAGGAAACCAGACTCGCGGCAGGGCAGCATTTACCCGCATTGTATGACGCACAGTAAGCCTCCGGCGAGAGCCGCGGTCAGCCGGCCTTGACTTGTGGCGCAGCCGGTTTCCAGTTCCACGGGAGCAACTCGGGCAAGCGCGGGACCGGCAAGTCCGAGATCCGGGCGATGGCGTCCGCAAGCCAGGCCTGCGGATCGATGCCGTTGAGCTTGGCCGTGCCGATGAGGGAATACTTGAAGGCCGCGCGGTGGCCGCCGCGCTCGGAGCCGGCGAAGAGCCAGCTCTTGCGGCCGAGGGCCACCCCACGCAGCGCCCGCTCGGCGCAGTTGTTCGACAGGCAGACCCGGCCGTCCTGCAGGAATCGGGTGAAGCCGGGCCTGTGGTCGGGCGAGAGCAGGTAGTCGATCGCCTTGGCGACCTTCGCGTGCTTCGACAGCAGAGCCCGCTCGGTCCGGAGCCAGCTTTCCAGATCCGCGACCAGCGGGGCCGAGCGCGCCTGTCGTGCCGCGAGGCGAGCGGCGGGATCCTGTCCGCTCAACTCGCGCTCGATCTCGAAGAGCGCGTCGATGCGCCTGACCGCCTCGAAGGCAATCGGGGAAATTTCCTTCGCATCCTTGCCCTTGCGGATGTTCCCCTCGACATCGGCCAGTTCGAAGAACTTGCGCCGGGCATGGCTCCAGCAGAGCGCGGGCATGACCGGACCCGGCTTGCGATCACCGCGGTAGAGCTGGTTGTAGCCGGCATAGGCATCGGCTTGCAGAAGCTCCTGCCAGCCTCCGAGATGCTCGGCCGGGTGTTCGCCGCCCCGGTCGCGGGAGAAGCGAAAGATCACGGCTGCAGGTGCGATTCCGGCGAAGGGCCGGTCGTCGCGCACGTATGTCCAGAGCCGCGCCGTCTTCGTGCCGCCCCGGGCGAGCAGCGGCACCGTGGTGTCGTCGCCACGCAGGCGGGACGCGGCGCGAACGTGCGCTTCGATCAGGTCATGGAGCGGCTTCAGCAGTTCCGCCACCGCGCCGACCTGGTCGGCCAGCGTCGAGAGGCTCAGGTCCACGCCCTCGCGGGCATAGCGCTCGGCCTGGCGGTTCAACGGCTGATGCTGGCCGTATTTCTCGTATATGATCATCGCCAGCAGGCTCGGGCCGGCCCAGCCGCGCGGGATCGGATGGAATGGTGCGGGCGGTTGGCTGATCTTCTCGCAGGCCCGACAGGGTGAGCGCCGGTCCGCGAAGCGGCAAAGCGTCCGGTGGACGCTTTGAGGCGTGAACGGGCGGAGCCCTTCTCCCGAACCGTCTGGATCACCTTCCACTGGCGCGGCACCACCTCGAGCGTCTCGGTGATGTCTTCCCCCATCTTCACGATGCGGTCCGAGCCGCAGCAAGTGCAGCTGGTCGGCGCCGAAACCACCACCCGCTCGCGCGGCAGGTGCTCGGGGAACGGTTTGCGCACCGGCTTGCGGCGCTCGAAGGCCGCGACCTTCGTCGTCTTCTCCGCCCGGATCCGGTCCTCGGCGGCGTCGGTCACCAGTTCCTCGAGCTGCAGTTCCAGCTGGTCGATCAGCCGGGCCGTCCGTTCGGCGCTGCGCCCGTATTGCTCGCGCCGGAGCAGCGCGATCTCGAGCTTGAGCCCCGCAATCATCGCCTCCGAGGTCGAGACCACCGCGCGGGCTTGCGCGAGTTCCGCTTCGGCGGCCGATGCACGACCCTCCGCCGCAGCGAGCGCGGCGCGCAATCTCTCGAGCTCTGGCGCGGGATCGGACATGGCCGCTTCTACCATGCACGGCCAGTGAAGCCAACAAATACAGGAGCTTGGGTCCGCTCAACCCATTTTCTTCGGCCTCTGGGTCCAGCGCGGATTGCGCCAGTCAATTCCGTCGAGCAGATAGCCGAGCTGGGCTGCGGATATCGCAACGGCCTCGCCCGTGGTGCTCGACGGCCAGACGAATTTGCCCGCCTCCAGGCGCTTCGCATAAAGCGACACGCCGACCCCGTCGAACCACAAGAGCTTCACCACATCCGCCTTGCGGCCGCGGAAGCAGAAGATTTCGCCGCCGTGGGGATCGCGGCCGAGCCCCTGCTGGACCTTCAGCGCCAAGCTGTTCATCCCGCAGCGCATGTCGGTGACCCCACCTGCGATCCAGACCCGCGTCCCCGCCGGAAAGGCGATCATGCCCGCTCCAGGATCTGGACCAGCCGCGTCAGCGCACCGGCCTCGATGTCGGTAGGAACAGCGAGGCGCCGGCCATTCGCCAGCGTGATCTCGATCCGCGCGTCGGCATCCGCCGCCCGCACGGCCGATGCCTCCCGCTGTCCGTCGCTCAGATCAGGGCCAATCGCGACCGGCGCGAAGACCGGGCGTCCGCCATCCAGCAACCCCTTGTGATACGCTCGCCGCCATTGCGTCAGAAGCTGCCGCGAGATCCCGTGGCGACGCGCGACCACCGAGCCTTGCCGGTGACCGCGATAGCTCTCCTCGACGATCCGGATCTTCTCCGCATCCGTCCAGATCCGGCGGCGGCCGAGATCGCCCGCCGCGATGACTTCAAATTGTGAAACGACCTTAGCGCATGACATACGTCATGACGTAAGTCAGAAAGCCAAACTCCGGCAGACGGCCCTCGCCGAAAGCTTACGACGCACGAGCGGGTTCCTCAGGTTACTCGCCATCTTCAAGCCATAGCCACTATCAGCGAGCTTGCCTCCCACTAAGCGAATAGCGATAGTAACCTACGCCTGGTGGTTGAAGACCGGACCTATGCTTGGCCTTGCACTGAAGTTCTTGGGGGTATTTGGTGGATAGCAAGAACGAAGCGCCTCAGAAACTGACATTCAGATTTCTGCGGGGCGTCGAGGCTGATGCCGGTGAGCTTGAGTGGCCGGGCGGAGCGGATGTCGTGCGGAAAGCGCTGTCGGAATCGCTGAACGCAAAGAATGTAGCGTTTCTGCTCGGGGCCGGATGCTCGTCATATTACATCAAGGAAACTGACGATCTGCTCGGCGACGAGTGGCGGGAGGTTGGCATACCGACCATGGCACCGCTTGCCAAGGAGTTCACGAAGGTGCGGGCGATCGACGAGGCGGGGTTCCCAACCGCCGCGGAGAGAGAAGTTCTCACCGACGAGTTCGGGATTGATATTGGCGACAAAGAATATTCTCGCAACCTTGAACGGTTGATGGAGCTGATGTTCAGCCTCCGGTTCTCGCTCTCTCGAAGCACGCTTGCGAAGGCGAAGGACAATCTTAAAACTGTCAATTCGATCATCCAGAAGGTCAAAGCTTTCCTGTGGGACAAATGCACGAATGGCGCATTCGCCAATGGTGACAGCACCGTCGGAACGCTCTACGAAACATTCTATAGAAAACTGGTTCTGCGTGACCGCTCCTTGCCGCGCCCATGGATCTTCACCACCAATTACGACCTTTTCAACGAAACGGCGATGGATCGGCTCGGCCTTCCTTATGCCAACGGCTTCTCGGGTGTGGTCGAGCGCCGCTTTAATCCAGCGACATTCCGTTACGCACTCGCCGAGCAACTTGATTTGACCCACCGGAAATGGTCGGCTGTGGATAGCTTCGTCTATCTCTGTAAGATCCATGGGTCAATTAGCTGGACCGAAGACGATCACGGCCTGTTCCCGATCCGCGAGACGCCTGTCGCGAAGGGGCAGGAGCCGGGGAAGATAATGATCTATCCGACTCCCGCAAAGCAAAACTCCAGTCTCGGATCGCCCTATGCCGACCTCTTTCGCGAATTCCAGTCACGGATCGTGAGGGAACAAAGCGTTCTCTTCACCATGGGATACGCCTTCGGCGACGAGCACATCAACAATATCATCTACCAAGCGCTCACCATCCCGACGTTCCGCCTGGTAATCTTTGTCGATCCGACGCTTGAGGGAGAAGTGGCTAAGCTTCGCGCCCTGAATGATCCCCGCATCTGGATCATAGGTGGCAGCGGCCCGAAAGCCGATCGCAAGGCGCATTATTTCGATACGATCATCGAAGAGTTCATGCCCCAGCGGCCGAGTGAGCGCATCGACGATGCAATCCGGAAAGTGCTGGAGGCGATGTCCACGAAGAAGGCTGAAGCTCCGTCTGCAGATGGGCACAGCGCATGAGCCGCGACAACCGCAAACGCGCCATCGGCAAGGTGGTCTCCGTCGCGGCCGACCGCTTCGTCGTCGAGATGCACGCAGGTACGGACAACTTCACCGTCGTCGGTTTCGATGACGTACATTACGTTGCCCGCCTCGGCTCGTTCCTGATGATTCCGGTTCAGACGGAATATGTCTTGGTCGAGGTTGTCGGATTACGAGAGCGAGACATCGCCAGTGGCGGGCGCAGCGAGGTAGAGTTGGACAAGGCGACGTCCGCGAAGTATCTCGACGTCGTGCCAGTCGGAATGCTTCCACAGGACAGCAACGCGAAGTTCCGCTTCGGAGTTTCCATCTTTCCGTCGCTCTATGCGGACGCTCTCTACGCTCTCGATGCCGAACTTGATCGCGTTTTCGAGACCGACAAAGCGAACGAACCTGCTCTGGCCCCTAATGGCGCCCCGCCGGTGCCCAAAGATGCGACTCGCTTTCGTGCCCTGTCGATTGGTCGCTCGGTGGTGTTCGAGGGCTATGATGTCAAAGTCAGGATAGACGACTTTTTCGGCGGGCATACCGCTGTGCTTGGGAATACGGGCAGCGGCAAGTCCTGCACCGTGGCCTCGGTGCTCCAGTCCTTGTTCGACAAAGCGGACGAGTTCCATGCCCGAGGGGCGACCTTCTTGGTGTTCGACGTGAATGGCGAATACGCCAATGCGCTGATGCCGCTCGCCAAGGAGAGTGGCATTGGCGTCGCCCATGTCGTTCTGGATGGGACAGCAGCCGATGGAAAATTCCGTCTTCCGCACTGGTTCTTGGAACAGGCCGAGTGGGAGCTGCTTCTGCAAGCCAGTGAGCGAACGCAGATTCCAGTTCTTCGTACTGCTTTAGGTCTGACAGGGTTATTCCGGGAGAACGCTCCGGAGGCGGTTGCGATCAAGGAACACTTTGTCGCCACCTGCGTCATTGAATGCTTGAGAGGCGCTGACGGGGACTCGCCGGTAGCGAAGTTTCAGCGTGTCGTATCGTTGTTGCAGAAGTATCCGACCAAAGACCTGAACACGAACCTTCTCCAGAAATACGGAGCAAACTACCAGTACGGAAACTTTACCGGGGGAAATCTGGCGCCGTTTCTGGATGAGGTTCGCAAAAAGCTTCGGGAAGATGTTGAACTGCCGTCCTACAAGCGAACGCCATTCACATTTGATGATCTTGAAGAGTGCCTAGATTTCGCGATTCTCTATGAAGAGGCGCATGGCAACAGACAAATTCGAGATTACTGCTCGCAGATGTTCACTCGGTTCAAGTCACTCCGCGATAGATCCGAATATTCCTTTATGCGCTATGACACCAAACCGGGTGAAGCCGTCCCGAACATGGAGGCTTTCCTTGAACAGATTCTTGGGTTGTCAAATAAAGGGAAGCATTGGCAAAAATGCCATCAGATCATAATCGTCGATATGAACGCTGTTGAGGACGAGGTGGTCGAACTGGTCTCGTCGGTCCTTGCACGCATGACTTTCCGCTTGCTCCGGCAAGCCGAGCCAAGGAACCGCTTCCCTGTCCACCTCTTGCTTGAGGAGGCCCATCGCTACATCTCGGAGACTCCCTCCAAATTTGCGATTGATGCCAGCAAGATCTACGAACGTATCGCAAAGGAGGGACGAAAATACGGACTTTTCCTGTTAGTTGCCTCTCAGAGACCAAGCGAACTCTCGAAAACCGTGCTCTCGCAATGCTCGAATTTCGTTATCCATCGGATACAGAACCCGGATGACCTTTCGCAGATCCGGCAGATGACGCCGTTCATTTCCGAGGCAGTTCTAAAGCGTTTGCCGTCGTTGCCGAAACAGCACGCACTCGTCTTCGGCACATCAGTGAACCTTCCGACCACCTTTAAGGTGAGGGAAGCGAAACCGCTTCCGAAAAGCGATGACGCGAAGATCGGGGAACTCTGGTTTCATGCGGAGGGGAGGGCCGCATCAATCAGGGTCACATCCTGACGGCACATTCGCTACAGCATACCTCGAATGTCGACTTTGGGCCGTTGCTCCTCAGGTCCGGCGTCCCGCCGCCAAGCGGGTAGTCCGTCGGCTCGACATCGACGTTCCTGACAACTGCATAACTCCGTGCTGCCTTCAATGCCGCGATGGGGCATTGAAGGCTTAGACCAAAGCAGCTGAACCGCCAACGGTAAGGGTCTCAGATCCCTCGAAGACTCGCATCTTCAACAACTTGCAGAAGCACCGGATTTCTCTTGACACCCCTTGCGCACGCTTCTGCTTTCGTTTGCGCACTCATATGCTTTCTTTGGCTCTCTTGACGAAGGGGCGAAATAACTTCCATTGGGCTCGACCTAAGCGATTGTTTTTATTTGATGCGGTCATTCCAGCGGCGGACTAAAACTTCCATTTCTTCGGCCGGATATATTCCATCGACGGATCCGGTGCGCGGTCAATGAAAAAGGCCGCCCGGGCGGGCGGCCTTGGAGGAAATCGTGTAGAGTTCAGATCTCGGATCGTCGGTACATCTGAGCGTTCAGCACATTTCTCGGTGCAATCGGCTCGATGCCTCGGCTCGCGAGATGCTGCCGCATCAGTTTTGACGAGATTCCTGCCTGGCGCGCCGCATCCTTGAGATGAATGTACCGGTCGGAAAACCGCGCTAGCTCGCGCGCGTCAAAATAACGTTGTTCCCTGCCTGCCGAGTTGCGCACCGGGATGTAAGGGATGAACGGCTTGCCATCATGGTCTTTGTTCTGCACGAGGTACGTCAGCCCGCTGGTCATCACGCCGAGGAGGCGAGCGGCGGCCGCCTGACTGAGGCCGTCGGCAGTCTCCTCGAGATGGGTCTTTGCGCGCACCTCCATCGGATCGACCAGCACTGAGAGAAACTTCAGATCGGTTCCGAGCACCTCGACGCGCGCGAGGGCGCCGGCGAGCACGAGTTTCACGATGTCAAGCGCAGGCCAGCGAGCGGCACTCGAGGCCGCCACGATGTCCATCATTCCGGCTCCGGGCGCATCGACCAGAACGCCTGCGGCGCGCAACCGGTGTAGGAAGTCGTCGACCTCGGCTAGCGGCACGTTCGACAGCATCCCCGTCTGCTTGCCATCCTGGTTCACGATCCGGGGCAGCACCCCACTGCGCACCAGTTCCTGCGCCTGAGTTCTATTGCACCCAAGATACTTCGGCAGTTGGGTGGTCGAGATCGAGTTCCGGATGCGTCCGGCAAGATCTTCCCCCGTCTTTGCATCGAATGACGAGCGTCCGTCGACCACATCCGGGTCACCCGAAAGCACTCCGGTAATGATGAGCGCGCGGTTCAAGGTCCGGGGATGAAGACCGGTTGCCGCCGCAAGGCTTCCGATGCTGTGCCGTTGACGCTTTACCACGGGAACTCCGAGAAGTTTCTTTCCTGGCTCCACCGAAAAATGATCAAGGATGTAGTCGCGAACCAGATCCTCGATCAACCCGGCTGGCTTCGCGTAGGGGCGGAACTGCAGCCATTTGTACAACGAGCCGAAGACCTGCTGGGGCCCCCCGTCCTTCCCGGATTGCAGGAACTGCGTGTGCAGAAGCTGCAGTGCCTCGGCGACGCCTTCCGTGCCGCGGGCTGTATACGCGTACCCGGTACGGCCAACCCTGTCCCAGTCGTCCTCGCTCAGGCCGTTCGCCGCGAAGTCGGTACCGTACTCCAGGCAGGCGCCGAGCATTTCGCTGGCACGGGCGCCATGGTCCATCTGCTGTCCATCGAGCCAGGCTGGACCCGCCGCGCCGAGCAGGCGCTCGGTCACGTACCGCTGGAGAGGAGACACGTCGCGGCGCGGCAATTGCAGGACGATCCGCTCAAGCTCTTCGTCGGATCCGGCGACCGCTTCCATGTCGAGAAAACCGCCCAAAGCCATTGCGGCCGACGGACGCCGGATCATCGCTACGCCATGCCGCGGGCAGGTGCGGGTAGTCCGGAAAAGCCAAATCAGCCGACCGACGCGCTGCCCCTTCGTTGCTGCGTCGACACGATCCTCAAGCAGGCAGGCGGGGCAGAAGGTTGCCGTGTCGCGGATGGCGAATACCGAGTGGAACTGCTCGGCGCCGAACGTGTATATCCTGTCGCCCGCGCTGCCGATGGTCCCTGCGGAAAGCCGCTCCTCCGGCAGGCCCGTCATCATTGAGAGCCGGCTGAGAGCATCCTCGGCTCCTTCGACCACCGCGCGCCGACGAAGCTGGATCAATTCCAGGAATTGCAGAGGTGAGCGCGTCGTGTGAAAGCGACCGACGCGGCCGGTATAGGACATGAGCGTCTCGCCCTCGAGCATCGGCAGCACGGGTACCAGCATCTGGGGGATCTCCTTCGTCGCGGGTGTGGCGAGCCCGCTCGCCACTGAGTGAACAGTTCCGGGCGGATCGACCGGAGAGGCTGTTCTGCGCCCGAAAGCGCGCGCAGATCCGGGACCAGCGGATTTTCAATCTCCGCTGCCCTTTCGGAAGGACAGCTGCGAAGTATCGTAGAGATTGCGGCAGGCGCGGCACCGCTCTGGGGATGCTGCGCTGAAGGCGCCACCACCTGCGCGCGCGCTGCCGCACCTGCATTCGTTGCTCAGTCCTGCTCCTCCTCCTCCTTCCGCCGCTTCCGCCGCTTCGCCTTCTGCGCCGCCTCGAAGGCCTGTGCCGCCTCGTCGAGTTCGATCGCGGTCCAGTCTTCGGCAAGGAAGACGTTTTTCTCGTAGCCGCAGCCCTCTGCCGCGCCCCAGGCCCAGGCGAAGTGGTCGATCGTGAGGTCCGCCGCCCCCTCGCGCAGAGCCCGGTCAATGGCGTCGATGATGGTCTCGATCGACCGCCCAAAGCGCTTGCGGCTGCCATGGATCAACCGCCCGGCGATGCCCTGCCCGCCGTCATACGAGAGTCCCGCTTTCTCCGCATAGTACCGGATCAGCTTCTCGGTTCCGGCATTGTCGCGACCGACCACCAGATCCTTCGGACGGATCTGTACGAAGCGGCGCATCACCTGCGGGTCGTAGCCCGTCATGGCAGACAGCCGCTCGGTTCCCGACAGGATGACGATCACCGGCGCCTCGCCCTGCATCAGTCCCTTGATCATCTTGAGCATGTCGTCGACCTCCTTTCCGGCGGTGCAGGAGAAGAGGTCATGCGCCTCGTCGAGCCAGAGCACGGAGATGCCCTCGACGGCCAGACGGTGGCGAACGAGGTCCCAAGTCTCCCATACCGTGAATTTGGCCGAAACCTGGGTAATCCCGAGCATGGCGAGAATGCCGAGGCCCAGGCTGCGCAGCGTGACCGGCGTACGCACGTTCACCTGCAGGTAGCGCGGCTTCCCGGTTTCGGAATTGGTTGCGAGTGCAGCGCACCCCTTGAGCAGCTTGCGAACCGCAGTGGACTTGCCGCCGCCCGCGCCTTCGATCAGTGAGATTCCGCGCGTCTCAAGACCTGCACTGAAGCGCACAGGCTCGCAGGTCTGCTCGCCAGCGTCGTTCACGGCGAGCAGCCGGTCCAGTTGCAGGGCAAGCTCCGCGTCACGCTCGGTCTGCAGGTGGATCGTGCGCAGATCTGCCACGATCCCGGCCGGCCCGCGCAGATCTCTTGGCCTCATCCTGTCTTCCATCATCATCGTCGTGCTCCTTCAGCGCTGCGGGACATCCCGCGGGTGGACGAAGGGCCCTGCCGGCCAGACCTGAACTCGATATTGGTCGTTCTTCGCGGCCCGGAAACGAAATTGCGGCGGGTCGGCGAAGACGGTCCGATGAAACGAGCACGCCCTTCTCACGCGAAGGTGGACACGGCCAAACGCACGCAGCTGAAGTTTTGCGGGTGCTTTATTAACGACCATGGGGGCCGCGGGAGGTCCGGTTGCCGCCGTATGTGTGTCTCCGTGGACTGCGCGTACGGTGTCTCCGCCGTTGACAAGCTGCCGGCCCAGGCCGGTAAGTTCGTGGCCGTCACGCTTGGCCACCTGTCCCAGGGTCAGGAAAGGACCTCGATTGGGGCGGCCCTCGGTTCTGTGGCTCATCGCCTGTCGGAAAGTCCTGCAGTTCCGGTGCAGGCTCCTGCTCCGAAACGGGCGATCGAAGCGGTCCGCTGATCCTTCTGGCGAACAGGTCTCGTTCGGCGAGAGACGCTGCGGGCGTGGTTTCGCCGTCGGCGCCTGAGTCACCGGCGCGCAGCATTGCGATTGCGGGCAGGACGGCTGGCCGCCCTGCCCTCACGGGTCGGTGCCAGCCAAGGCCTTTGCTAAGGCGTGCTCCGTCACGAAGCGCATCGGATGGCCGGCTGTGATCTTCTCGCGCGCCGCTTCGATCTTGGTGCCGAAGTGGGTTGTTTTCCAGTGCCGGGACGCAGTAGTTGAGACGACGATGAAGTCGGTCCGCTCCGTCACGCGAGGATCGAGAACCGCACCACGACGCGCGAGTTCCTCACCGATGAAGGAGCGCGGGCCAATGCTTATCTTGCCCGTCAGAACGTAGGACTTGCCTGTGAAGGCCAGACTGCCCGGATCGACGATAGGATCGGTCGGAGCCGTGACGCCGCCGATGTTGGCGACGCCGGTGTCTGCATGCCCGTCCGTGACGAGCGCCGCCAGCCACTCCCGGAGTTCTTCCTCTTCACGGCCGTCGAGGATGTCGTCGGCCAAGGCGCCATCGACCGCCCAGCGCAGGTCCTTGAAGATAGGTGCCGCCGCAAGCGTCGGATCGGCATGCATGCGATTGCGGATCTTCCTTGCCTCCTCGGTCGTGATGCGACCATCGCAGACGATGCCAGCACAGAACCCGAGGAAGGTGTTCATTGAATCCTTCTCGCTGTGCGCGTCATGGCCCAGAGCGCACCGCACCTGCTCGGCATGGCGTACCATTCCAGCCATCATTTCGTTGTTCTCGAGCTGGAGAGCGAGTTCCAAACCGTTGGCAAGCGACTCTTCCCCCTCGATGGCGAAGAAGCGGTCGGCCTCGCGGGCTTCATGAAGGAGCGCCTGCGGCTCACCCATCTCGATCCCGTCGGAAGCAGCAATCCCCTCGAGGAAACCAAGCCAGTAGAGGGCGCGTTTCCTCGTGGTGGCGGAGCGGTTGACCCGATCGTAGAGTTGATCTTCCGTCCAGGCCTCAATCCTTGCCATCGCCTGCGATGAGAGCGTGATGCTCCCCGGGCTTGCGGCGCCCTCGAGGACCTGCGCCGCCTGCGTTGTCGATGCGTCCTCCGTCATGAGATCTGCCGCCCCGCCTTCTTCATTGTCTGCTTGCGCAGAACGGAAGGGTGAGCCGGGCACGCCCGCCGGGACGCGCATCCCCGGAAGATCAAAGAGATCCTGTTGCGGCGCCGAATCCGGCGTTGAAGTCGTGGCGTCCGCAGCCACTTCTTCCCGGGCATCCTCCGTCGGCAGGCGTTGCGCGGCCTTTTCTGCCGCGAGGCGGGCCCGTTCTGCGCTCCTGGCGCGCTCTGCCTGTCTCCGGATCTCCTCCGCCTTCACCCGCTCCAGCGCTGCACCCAGCGCCGCACGCAGCCGTTCCACCTGGCTGCGCGGGTCACTGAACCAGTCGGTCGACCAAATGCGATGGAAGGTCCAGCCGAGGCCCTCGAGAACCTGCTGGCGCAGCCGATCGCGATCGCGGCTCGAGCGGGAGCTGTGGTAGGGTGCGCCGTCGCATTCGACTGCTAGGATAAAGCCGTAGGGCCAATCCGGATGGCGGACGCCGATGTCGATCCGGTAGCCGGAGGCGCCGACCTGCGGCACCGCCTCGAATCCCGCAGCCTCGATCTGGGCGATGACGAAATCTTCGAACGGACTGTCGGTCTGGCCTCGGCTGCCTTCGATGCCCGTGATCTGGCCGGTGCGCGAGAATTCGAGCCAGGTGCGGAGCATGGCCACGCCATGTGCCTTGCCCTCGGCCTGGATATCGGTCGGCTTCATCGAGCTGTAGGTGACGATCTTCTCTTTGGCACGGGAGAAGAGCACATTGAGCCGGCGGTGGCCGTGGACCGAGTTCACCGGCCCGAAGCGCTGGTAGGTTTTGCCGGTCTCAGGGTCGGGGCCGTAGACCGTCGAGATCATGATCACGTCGCGCTCGTCGCCCTGGATGGTCTCGAGGTTCTTCACGAAGAACTCCTCGAGGCCGTCATCCTTTTCGGCCCAGTATTCGAGATAGGCCTCGACATGGGGGTGGCGGGCCCGCTCTCGCTCGAACTCGGAAAGAATGAGGTCGGTCTGTTCCTTGTTCATCGTCGCAAGCCCGAGCGAGCGCTCCGGGTGTTCGCGCATGTGACGGATGGCGCCGGCAACGAGGGCGCGCGCCTCCGGGATGTTGCGGCCCTTGTGATAGGCGCCTTCGACCTCGACGAGCTCGACGCCGAGTTCGGGATCGCCGTCCCGCGCCGCCGGGAAGATCGTCAGCTGCCCGTCGTAGATCATCCGGTTCGAGATCGCGATCAGGGCGGGATGGCGCGAGCGGTAGTGCCAGCGTAGCTGGCGCACGGGCGTGAAGGTGGCGTTCGCCATGTCCAGAATGCTCTCGCTGTCGGTGCGGGCATCTTCCTCCTCGGAGGCGTCGTCGAGGACGCGCGAGAAGAAATTGGTCGGCGGGAGCTGGCGCGTATCACCCACGACCACGACTTGCCGGGCACGCATGATTGCCCCAAGGGCATTCTCGGGAGTCATCTGAGAGGCTTCGTCGATCACCACGAGGTCGAACTCGAACTGCCCGTGCAGGTACTGGGCGACAGCCAGCGGCGACATCATCCAGCAGGGCTTGAGATCGAGGAGGGCCGCGCCGGCCCGGGCCGTCAGGTCGCGCACGCCGATCCGGTTGCGGACCTTGTTCAGTTCGTGGCGAATGAGGCTCATCTCGGTGTAGGTCCCGACCTTGCCGATGCCGTTCCCCTGGGGTGGGCGGCTCTTCTCGATCATGCTCGCCCGGACGGCAGCTCGGGACAGGCGAACCAGTTCGCGATCGATTGCCGCGATCTCGCGCCTCAACCGGTCGAGATCAGCCCCGTCGCGGGCCTCGAGAAGGGAACCGAAACGGGCTTCCATGTGGTCGGTCAGGCTGCGCGCGTAGAGAGCCTCGACGATCATGGGCAGGGCATCGCGCCGAGTGCGTCCATCCTCGCTCTGGATCCAGTGCGCAAGTCCGCCGAGGCCGCGGGCATCGAGTGCAGCCATGGCGCGCAGAAGCCGCGCCCGTTCGACGAGGCCTGGGGGCCTGGCGGCGGCATCTTGGATCTCATCCATGCGCCGGGCGAAGAAGTGGAGGGCCGGAAGATCGAAGAGCCCGGCCGGGGCGTCCTCTTCGCTGGGCTCCGGTGCCGACGTTGCACCGGAAAGGGCGAGTTCCCTTGCCAGGGAAGCCGCATCCGCGGCGATCCGGCGCCTCTTGTCGAAGAAGCTGATGGCCTCGTCCTCGACGATGTCAGCTGCGCCCGCGCCGGCCTGCAGGAGCAGGATGCCCTGTTGCGGGTCGGGAAGACCGGCGATGAGCTCGGCGAGCCGGATGATCGATCGGGCCTCGTTGCCGTCAGGCATAGCGGCGAGAAGGTCGGCAGCTCGGGCAGAGCAGGCACGCGAAGTCGCCTCCGCATGATCGGCGCGTGCTGCTCGGGCACGAGCTACGAGTGCCGCATCCACCCGATCCCGACCTCCGAAAGACAGACAGAAAGCTGTGGCCGCGCGCTGATCCTCCCGGAGGACGGCGATCTCGGCTGCGTTCCTTTCGTCTTCCTGCAAGAGACGGGAAAGCGTCATGGACGGCATGTCGGTCTCCGCGACGAAGGCGCGGAGCGGATCGAGCCTCCCGGCCTCGAGTGCGTAGCGCAGGCGCTCGTCGCCTTGCGAGATCCGGGCGGTGGCGTCGTGGAAGGTGGCGAGCGCCTCGAGGAGATCCGGGTTGCTTCCGACGCCGCTGAAGAGGGTGCCGAGCGTGGCCGAGAGCCGGCTGTCACCAGCAAAGGCGTCACGTTTCTCTGCCCATCGTGCGTAGCGGCGCAGTTCTGCCGCGATTTCTGGACGTTTGACCTTCGGGTGACCGCCCAGATCGTGGATATAGAGTTCGCGAGCCCTCTTGTATTGCCCCGAAAGGGCGCGGAACAGACCGGCTTGCTCGATACTGTCGGCAGCCGCGTCGATCTCAGAGGCTTGGTGCTCTCCGGCCTCCGGCAGTGCCTGACGGATCAGCTGGAGCTCCTGGAAGAGCTTGCGCTGCGTGGCGGCGGCTTCCCGGGCTGCTGCAGGTATCGTGCCTCCGGTGTCGGATTGCCGCCGCTCGAGGATCGCCGGAGGCATGCCGAGGAGCAGGCTTGCGTCGAGCCGCAGGTCCGCAAGCGTGGTGCCTTCCCGGTCCGCGCTCTCCGCCCAGCGAGCAGGAAGAGCCGCGGCGAGGTCGCGTTGCCGGCGCAGCGTGGCGCCGCGGACTTCCAGCCTGCCGATTGCCTCGGCAAGTGCTGCAGGATCGATCTTTCCCTGGTGCCTTGCCGCGAGCGTTGCGGCCTCATTAATGAGGGTATCTGTGTCACCGGCCGCGGGATGGGTCAGGATGTCCCGCAGGATGTCGGCTGCCGCGCGGATCCGGTCGCGCAGATCGCAGAGCTCGGTCGCCGCCTCGCGCAGGTCTCGATCGAGGAGACGGTCCACCAGTTCCAGGTCGCAGTCGGGATGTGCGGCGATTGCGGCGATCGCGGCAAGAGTGGGTGCTTCGTCGGCCATAAGCGGATCGACAGGAAGCAGGAGGTGGAGCGACCTTTCCTGCGCTTCTGCCCGACAGGCTTCCATCGCACGGCCCAGCGCGGCCAACTCCAGGGCGATCGCCTCGGCCTCATCGGCTCGCAGGGGCGCCTTTCCTGCGAGGCGCCAGAGTGCCGCCATCCGGTCGGCGCCGTTCAGGCGGTCGACGACCATCCGGGCGTCGCCGAGCATTTCCGCACGAGACTCGGGATCGATGAGCTCGGGACCGGCCAGACGAAGGCTGCGGATCTCGCGCGGCAGCCCATCGAGGTGCTGTGCCGTTGCAATGGCCTGGCCGAGTGCTTCGTGAACGGTGAGGCCCGTGCGTCCGAGACGCGTTCCGAGCATGTCGAGGTAGGTGCGCATCTCCGCGCGGCGGCGGGTCAGTTCCCGGTGACTGGTTTGATGCGCCTCGGCCGCGCCGGGCGCGGGACGTTCCATGGCGAGGCGGTCCTCGAGGCTCTTGAAGACGGCATCGCGCGATCCGTGTCCGGCCTGGAGGGGAAGAATGAACTCGCCCAGCTCCGCCGCGTCGAGACGGTTGCGAACCACGTCGAGCGCCGTGAGCTTCTCGGCCACGAAGAGGACCTTCTTGCCGTCGGCCATGGCGGAGGCAATCAGGTTCACGATGGTCTGGCTCTTGCCCGAGCCGGGAGGACCCTCGATCGCGACGTTGGCGCCGTTCGCCACGTCGACCAGGGTCGAGAACTGGGAAGCGTCGGCATCCATGACGAGGTGCGGGACACGGGACTCCACCGCCGGATCGTCGGTGTCATAGATCTCGGCATAGGAGGCGCCCTCCCCTCCCACGGAAGCGAGCATCTTCGCAATCAGCGGGCTCTCCATCACGGTACCGGCTTCCGGGTCGAGGTCCCGGTACATGGCAATGCGGGAAGACGGGAAGACACCAACGAGTGCCTCGCGCCGGAGCGACCAGTACCAGCTTGCGGGTGCAATCTCCGAAATGGCCGTGAAGTAGTCCTCGACGGACCCGCCATCATAGGCCGGCAACTCGATCCCCCACTGGGCAGAGAGGGTCTGCGCCAGCGTGGTATTCAGGGTGATCTCGTTCTCGCCGCAGATGTGATACTCGGCGCCGTTCGGCGCCTTCTTCCGGGTCATCCGGATTTCGAGGAGAAGGAGCGGAGACCGGGCGGGTGTGCGCGACGAGCCGGGCTCATTCCACTCCAGGATCCCGAAGGCCGCGTGCAGCACGTTGACGCCGGTCTCGCGCTCGAAGGCATGCCCCCTGTCGTGCAGCGCGCGGGCGACCTGGTCGAGCCGGTCAGGCAGCAGCAGCGTCTGGATATCCCGATCGTCGTGCCGCCCGTCCTCATGGATGGCCGACGGCAGGGGCAGGATGTAGCTCGGCGAGATCCCGTGCGCGCGGGCATGGGCCTCGAGCGACGGGTTTTCCCCTGTCTGTCTCTCCGGCAGACCCAGTTCGGCCCGCACGCGATCCTTCAGGGCGCGCTCGAGGTCGAGTTCCTTCTGGGGATATTCAGGATCCGTCGGATCGAGGGCTGCCGAGGCCGCGAGATGGTCCTCGTCCGTCGTTCGGGAGATTTCAAGGGCATCGAGGAACTCGTCGGTCTCTTCATCCGGAAGCGGCTCGTCGATCGGCGGCAAAGCCACGAGGCGCATGGCGCGCTGGGAGGACAAGCGATCGGCCAGGGCGTCGGGAAGTTCGTCGACGAAGCGGATCAGGCTTGACGAGTTCTGTCGGAACGGCACCTGGATGAGCGGGTTGCGGCGGGAACTGTCGAGAAGCCGCGTCCGCAGGTGCTCAACGCGCGAGCGGATGACTGCCTTGAGATCCGGTTCGCCAAAGTTATGGCGCACATTTTCAAAAGAACTCGTGTCGGGCATCCGCGTGACTCCTGGCCTTTGCGGAAGCCATATTGGCCAATCGTCCATCTGACAAAGGAAAAAGAACCCGGGGCCGACGCGTCGTGGTTCAAGTTCCCGATTATTGGTTCAGAGCCCTGACCTATGATCTGTACAGCAAGGAGTCCCGTTTCACGGCCTTCACGGCAGTCTGGAACATCATTGCCCTGTTGTTCAATCCTGACATCCTGTCCATCCCGATCGGGAAATCTGACGCTGATCGATCTTTGTGCTGCCTGCCTCGCTCCGGTCGGAATGGTCATCCTGCACAAGTTATGACGATGAAAATCGCGAGCGGCCCCGCCGTCGTTCGTCGGGCGGCACATGACGTCACTTCTCTCGAAACCTGTTCCGGATCACTTCCGGAACAGGACTTCCGTGTCAGCCTGCACCGGGGAAGTGGAACTGCAAGCCGTCGAGGTTCGGATAGGGACGTCCATCCCCCTCGATATCGGTCATGCCAAGTTCGAAGGCGCGCCGGACATGTTCGAGCGCGGCATCGCAGCGCAACTCGTCGCAAACCATGTGTACAGGATACCAGTTGAACTCGAGACCTGCGGTCAGGCCGAGAACCCGCAAGGCTTCATCGCTTGCCCGCACGGCCTGGGCAATTGCCTCGACGGCGTGTGCGGCGATCGGCATGATCGAGGCGGCGGCGAGGTCGCAGCCGATCGACTCATGTTCCGGCTGCAGGACAAGTCGAGGTCGCAGGGTCATCTCGCGAGGTCGGCGCATCGTCCGGGCTCGCTGAAACCGGGCTCCAGCCTGTCGTCACGCGGCTCCAGACGAGCCCGTGGCAGTCCGCCTGGGCAAGGGCCGCGGCCGCGGGCAACACGGCTCGCACCGCGGTAGCGGACTTGCGGGTCATGACGATGCGGTCGCTACTCTGGGGGGTGGCCTGGTAAGGCGTGGAAGCGGAAATCCTTCGCCTGGTCATCTGTCTGTCCTTCCTGTCATCGTGCGATCAGGTATCGCGCGGACCGGAGATGGAGGCGATGTCGGAGGCGACGGCGATTTTCGGAAGGTGCTTTTCTGACGCCTCTGGTGGGCAGCACAAACCTGACCCGAGACGCTGGAGACACTCAAGGTCTCACGCCCGCCTGGTCCGCATCGGCCCGGCCGTGCAGTCGGCCGGTCCCGGCATGTCATCTGCCGATGGCTGTCCGCATCTAATCCGAGAAGATGGCCGTGCCGAATTGCCGGATGCGGTTATCGTAGGTGCGAACCAGGCAATCGGCATCGTATCCGCAGCTGTCGCGTCCCCTGAGCCACTCACGCTGATTGTTCAGGATGTGCCCGTCCGGGCTTCCCTGGCGGACAAAGGCATAGAGTTTGCTCGATAATTTATCGCGAGCCCAAAGGCTCTCGTGATCGCAAATTCCGTGTTCAGCATTGCTGCGAGCCATCGAGCAGTCGAAGCTCGGCCCGGAAATTCCCAGATCGATCGAAGCAGATCGCAGTTCGTCGGCAACATGGATGCAGAGCTCGGGCAGCGTCATGGTCTGGCTACGGCTCTTGGTTATTTCGACTTCCGTGATGAAGAAATCCATCCACAGGTCATTTCCGGCCAGGGCGTTGCCTTGCGCATGCGCATCCCGCGCCTCGCTCTCGATGTGTGCGACATCGAGAGCGATGAGGTCCGCGCAGAAATTCTGAAGATATGCCAATTCAACAAACCGAGCGGCGAGTGTCGGAGCGGTCGGGATCTCATCGGGTGTCTTCACGTCGATCCGATCCTGGAGGAATAGGTCGACCCCCAGGGCGCGGGCTGTTCCCGGAGTCAGTCGCAGCGTGGATTCCGGTCCGGCCAGGGTCGCAAAGCGAATGACATGCTTGTTGTATCCGAGGTGAGCAAGAAAGGATCCGATTTCTGCATTCACCATTCCGCTTTCGCGGGCCTCGCCATTCGCGCCATGGATGTAGGCGGCATGGAAACCTATGACGGAGGTTTCGCTCATGTATCGCCTTGCGCCCGACAGCCAGAGCAAGGCACAGGCCGAATGACATTCCACTTGTGGCAGGACCATGGTCGCGAAGTTCCTGATGCGGATCTCTGCGCCAATGGACAGAGCTTCCGTCACGTTTCCACCCGGGCTATCAAGGGTGATGGTAGCATTGGCATATTTGTCTGCGATGCGCCTGAATGCATCCGAGTCGCCCGGACCTATCGGACCGCTGAGGAACAGCGTCGTGTGATCATAACTCCCGTCGACGGGAACTGTCATCTCCCGGAACTCGAGAGAGTGGGCTGCATGTCCCGTCAGAAACAGGAGAGCAAGGCTCAGAAGAAGTCGCACCGGTTGCCTCGCGGGTTACTCTATCGTGGTTTATCACGGTAAGGACGGCTCCGGCGATTACTATCGGATTTCCGGAAGGATCGTCTACCACGTGTCTCTGCAGCAGTCGTCCCTGTAGCCTTCGTGGTTGTCGCGGCGGTTCCGCTCCACGACGGCATAGACCCGCGCATCGCGCCAGCCCGCATCCATGGACATCCTGAACCGTCGGCTGACGCGTCCGAGATGTCCGTCCTCCAGCGCCGTGCCGGCAATTCGGATGTCGAAGTCTCCTCCCGGAGAGGCGTGGATCACGGGCGTGAAGGCGATCGGGGCACCGGTCGGCACGGTCGAAAGGGCCGTCTCCATCCGACCCGGAGAGGCTGCCGCTTCGCGCGCCAGGAAAGACAGATAGACATCGTGGAGGGTGAGTGGCCGCCAGATCCCCGGCGGGTCCTTCGGCCTCAGGCTCTCGTCGGGTTTGCGATGCAGGATGGCGGGTGCGTCATTCAGGTCCTCGAGCACCCTGCCCCGCGTGGTCGCGGATGTCACGAAGGTGAGGGAATGACGGGCGCGGGTCGCCGCCACGTAGAGGAGCCGCCGGTCGCTGTCCTGCGCCTCGCGCCGTTGCCCCAGCCAGCCGCTGTCGAGGACCAGCACGTTGTCGAACTCGAGACCCTTCGAGCTGTGGGCCGTCATGACCGCCACGCCGTCCTGGTCCGGTTGCCAGCGCCGCGCCCATTCCACGAAATCCTCGAGGACCTGTTCCGGAGAGACCTGCGCGCCGGGCTCGATCTCGGACCCGATCTCTTCAAGATGACGTCGGATCGCCTTCGACCAGGTCGAGCCGAAGCGGATATCGAGGTTCTCGCCCAGACGCTGGAGGTCTCCCCGCCCGAGCCAACGGTTGTCCTGGAGGGACCTGTCCAGGGCCTTCCTGGCAAGGATCGTCTCCCGGATCCTGAGGAAGGGCACGATGTCCCGGAGGTCGTAGGAGATGTTGATGCCGTGCGCCGCCAGCGCCGTTCGGAGAACCGCTGCCTGTGCGCGGGTGCGCACGAGAACAGCAGTCGAGGACCAGTTACATTTCTTCTCGCCCACCTCGGCCGCCAGGCGGAGAAGCTCGAGGCAGGCGGCGTCCGCCTGGTCCTCGATCGAGGCCGATGCCGCTTCAAGCAGGCAGACCCGCCCGAGTTCGGGCCGCTGCGGGTCGTGGTAGTGTCCCTGCAGCGGATCGGCGCGCCGTGCCGTATCCACGGAGATCACGGCGGCCTTCCGGCGATCCTGGAGCTTCTCGACGATGACGGCCGCGGCCTCCACGATGGCGCCTGACGAGCGGTAGTTCTGCGTGAGCTCGCTCAGACGGTGCCTGGGGAAGAACTGTTCGAACTCGAGGATGTGCCGCGCGCTGGCGCCGCCATAGTCGTAGATGTTCTGATCGTCGTCCCCGACGGCGCAGAACCGGACATCGACGAGATCCTCGGCGGACTGGGCAGCGGAGCGGTTCTTCTTCTGCGCCTGCTGTGCGATCTCGGCGATCAACTTCGCGCACGCGGCCCACAGCCGACGGTCGGAACTCCCGGTGTCTGCCGCCGAAGCGGTCACTCGGGCAAACCGCAGCGATAGGCGCTCACAGCCCTCCACGGCTTCCTCGGGCAGAGCCAGGAGCCCTTGCCGCGCCTGACGCCGCCAGTCCGAAAGCTGGTGCGCGAGCACCCCGTGCCGCCGCGCCACATCCGCAACCCGGGCGCCAAAACGGAAGCTCCCGGCCACAATCGACGCCCTCACGATATTCAGGCCAGTCCCGTCTGCGCGATTATGCTCACTCGCACTCCCGCTTCCGCTCTCCTACAATGTCAATCGGGGAATGATTCGTGGGTAGAATATTGGAAGTCGACAAAAAACGCGAAGCAACAGCTTCAATCAGGGGCTATTTCTACCAGCTCGATGCAGCGTTACTCGAAATCCTGAACGCCGGCCTGGACGAGAGGGTTGTCATTGAGGGCATTGAAGACTTCGACCACTATACCGATGAAGGCGTCATTTACGGCCAGGTGAAATACTACGCGGAGCAAAGCTTAACAGACTCGGTACTGCGTGACCCCCTGCATAAGCTCTTTGTTCATTTCCATGGGCTCCAAGAAGCACAGCGGGCAGGCCGAAAATACCTGCTGTACGGGCACTTTTCAGAAGTTAAGATCGATATTGGTGAGCTTGCCGTCGAGCGCTTCAAAGCGGTCATGGAATACCGAAAGGAAGTGAAGGCCGCTGACGGTACAAAATCCTACGAAAAGAAGTCTTTGCTCGACGGCCTGGCCGCACCAGATGAGCTGATTGAGGCGTTCTGCAAGAGCTTCAGCATACAAATCTCGACGGAATTTTCTGAACATCGCAATCTCGTCATCGAGGCAATAAGGAAAAACCAGAGCGTCTCCGGGCTTGAGGCCGAAGGTTTTCACTATCCAATGGCGTTCGACTTCATCGCCACTCTCGCCTCGAAAAAAGATCACAACGACCGCAAAGTCACCCTTCGTGATCTGCAGGAACTTTTCAAAGGTACTCAAGCTATTCATAATCGTTGGCTTCTCCGGGAGAAGGAAGCGAACGAGTACGCGAAACATATGAAACGCCTTTACTTCTCGCCCACGAACGGCGCAGGAATCGTCCGTGCTTTCATCATTGAATGCAGTGCGGCAACCGACTGTTCGGTTGTCTGCGACCAACTCAGGGCAGTCGGCAAAAACTGGAGTTCGGCTAAAACGCGCCGCATCCAGAATTCCGAGCGCTACGCGCCATTCGTTCTGCTACGCGGCGCGGATGAAAAACTCATCATGCAAGTGAAGAACGAGCTTTTCGATACCGGAACCTTTTTCGTAGACGGTTTCCCATATCGCGGATCGCCATTCCGCATCGATCACGTTCATAGCCAACAGACCCAAGAGCACCAGATCGAAATTCGTCTTGTCGACGACGTTGACCAGTTGCTGGAGGCCCTCGCCGGTGTGGGACGGAAGTTGTGCCACATCTACGACTTCTTCCTTGAACGCCCAGCAGTCATGGCCCTGCCTGGTCCAAAGGCTCGGATGTATTCGATCCCCGTCAGCAGCATCTCCACAATCATGAAAATTATTTGAGGATGAACAATGACTGAGGAAATCGCCAATGCTGAGGTTGTCGCCGTTTATCCCAACAAAGTCCGAGTGGCCGTCGATGATCTCTTGAACTTCCAGGCGGCGGGTGAGTCTCTTCGCGTTGGATCCTTTCTCAAGGTCTCGGACAATGACAACGTTTCTCTCATCTGCATCATCGAAAGCTTTTCAATCGAGATGAAAGAGGTGAAAGGCGACGGCAGCAGTGACTACAAGCGCGTCTATATGATTGATGCCTATCCTCTCGGGACCCTTAAAGACGGAAAGTTCAATCGCGGCGGTGACGAACTCGCCATTCCGCCAAAGAAGGTCGTCCCGGCGACGAAAGCGGAAATCGCAGCCATCTATGCAGACTGCTATGCGGCTGAAGACCGCTTTTGCTTTTCGTCACTGACCAGGCAACGTGATATCGTAGTACCTGTTCATGGGGACCGGTTCTTCAACAAACATATTGCCGTCGTGGGTGCTTCGGGATCGGGAAAATCATCGAGTGTGTCGTCAGTTCTGCAAAAGGCGATATCTGCCAAAATGGGTGAATACCAAGGGCTCAACAACTCCCATATCCTGATATTCGACCTTCATTCCGAATATACCACGGCGTTTCCGAAGGCCAATGTCATCACCGTCGATGACCTCGTCTTGCCATATTGGCTTCTCAACGAAGACGAGATGGAGGACATGTTCCTGGAGTCCGGCGACAATAACAATTACAATCAAGAGTCGCTGCTACGATCTGTGGTGACCATTGCCAAGAAAATCAGCAATCCTGCTGTCGAAAAGGTAAACTTCGACAGTCCGATTCGATATGACATTCAGCACGTAGCGAACGCCTTCCGCAATCTGACGCGGGAAACAAAAGACGCTGAAAACTCGCTGCATATCAAGTTTAAGGACGGTACTACCGAAACGTTCGATGATATCGATGGTCAGCTTGAGCATTATTGCAAGGCGCTGCGGGATTTCGCGCCCGTGGAACGCGGGAAAATCAATAAAGGCCCCTATGCCGACGGTAGTATCGACAAATTCGAGCGTCGGATTAGATCAAAGATATCCAACTCTCGGCTTGACTTCATATTCGGTGCGAAGGCCAAAGCTGCGACATTGGAGCAGGTACTTGAACAGTTTACCGGCTACAAGGCGGGAGGCGGATCGAATGTCACCATCATCGACCTCAGCGGCATTCCCTTTGAGCTGCTCAGCATCACCGTCTCGCTGATCTCCCGTCTAATGTTCGATTTTTGCTACTATGCCCGGCGCGTCGAAAGCAAAACAGAGCAACCGTTCCTCATGGTGTATGAGGAAGCACACAAATACGCACCAAAGAGCGGTCTTGCCCGCTACAAGGCTTCCCTGGCTGCAATCGAGCGCATTGCCAAAGAAGGCCGAAAGTACGGCATCAGCCTTCTGATTTCGAGCCAGCGCCCTTCTGAAATTTCAGAGACTATCTTTTCGCAATGCTCCAATTTCCTGGCAATGCGTCTCACCAACCCCGATGACCAAAGTTATGTCCGCCGACTATTGCCGGATACACTGGGCAATCTCACTGAGGGTATGCCTGCCCTTGAGCAAGGGGAAGCACTTCTCATCGGGGACGCCGTCATCATGCCTTGCGTCGTGTATGTGGAGAAATGCGACCCAGAACCCTCATCTAGTGACGTGAAATATTTCACGCTTTGGAAGGAGGCGTGGAAGGAGATCGACTTCAAAAAGCGTGCCGATAACTGGCGAGGGTGAGGGGCGCTGATCAAGGATCACAGGTCCGGATTGTAGATATGGATAAATAACCAAATGGAATCAGGCTGCCTGAGGGGGCCGTGAACCTCAAACCCGCCAGACCGCCGTAGGCTTCGGATGTGACGTTTCATCCGAGGGTCGGTGATTTGCAACTTTCCCGCACTCATAGATCAGACCTGCCAGTCCGCCAAATGGTTAGGGATGCTCATTCCGGGGGCGGTTACGGCAAAACTCCAACATCGGCTTCAACCAGGTCCGCTGCACCTGCGAAGCACTCTGGCACGCTGCGACTTAGTTGAATGTCTCTGATTGGCTCGGATTTACCGAACCGTCAATTGGTAACGCGGCCCCTGCGCCGGTGGCCGAGCGTCCGGTTTAGCATTTAGGCGCGATTGTCGTGCTGCACGGCCATCAGACGGCTTTCCGCCCGCCGCGTCGTTGTGGCCATCCATGCTGCAGTGAGCTCGAACGTCCGAGAAGGGCTGCGGACGCCTCTCGCTGCAACGCGGTTGACTGGCCGCTTCGCAGGTCGGAACCAGAGGGTGACCGGCGGCTCAGGGCCGCCTTCTACATCCTGGCGAGTCTGCCGCGACGACAGCTTGCAGGCGCCGTTTGCGCGATCATGCCGTCGAGGGGTGTCGGCCGTGCGTGCGGTAGATCAGAGTGTGGCGGTCTATAATCAGCGTGGCGGGCGGCGGAATGAAGTGCGGCATATCCGCTCTGCATGGCTATGGTCGTGAGCATGAAACTCATGAGCTTCGTCAGCATCATGAGCTTCATGCTCACTGCATGCGGTCGTCGATTTACGTTTTTTTCACGACAGGGTCCACCTCCGGAGCGCGATAGCCATGACGGAGTGACCCGAGGCCCGCGCGCCTTCCCCACAGCCCCTAAGAAATCATCGCTGCAGAACTTGCCCTGCATGCCGAAGGGGAGGAGCCGACGCAGGCGAAGCTCCGGAGATTGCGGATCTCGGGGCAGTGATGGATGCGCAGCACGACCTCATCCTCGAGTTGCGCGCCGCCACCACAGACCGGTCTGCGGAAACCTTTGCTGATCCTTCCGTAACGCCCTGCGGCAAGGCGCTGACGGCATAATGAACCGGTGTGTCGGCCGGAACCGGGCTCCGAGTCTTGAACGAGGCGCTCGAGGGACCCGCACGGGCCGCCCGAGGTCGGGCGGTGGCGATTAATAAAGCACCCGCAAAAATGTCTGCGCCTTCATGGGAGCAGATCGATCTGCCTTGCGCGGACACTTCCGTCCGCGATCACCGAGGCAAACTTCATGAGATCCCCTTCCTTCTCGCCAATCGCCGGCCCCCGCCTCCCCTTCTCTGACAGCCACCGCAAATTCTGCTTCCGTCCCGCGCAAACCGGCCAATATGGGCTGCAGAAGGTCGACATCCGCTCGGACGCCAAATGGTCTGCACCTCCGGCTCTACTCCCGCTTGACCGTCCCCACCGCCCGGGGACCCACATGCGGAGGCCGACCATGTATCAAGAAGACCGACCCCGGCAGTCTCGCCGGAGCAACGGCTTTGCTGCACCCGCAATCGCGATGCCGGGGCACTCGACGGAGGGCCGCGCATGACCGCCGCCGTCTCGCTCCGGCAGCCTCAGGCTCGGGATGTCTGGCTGCCCACCCCCTCGCGCGCCGATCGCGACGTGCCCCGCGCGTCGAAGGGCCATTGCATCGTGCACGCCGTCTTCGGCGACGGCGAGGGCGTGCGGGTACAGGCGGAGTCGCTCCTCGAACACAAGTGGCAGCTCATCCTGAGCGCCCGGCCGGAGACGCACGAGCTGCGCGAGCAGGTGCTGTTCCGCTGGGGAGACCGCCCGACTGACAAACATGTCTTCGACATGGTTGTGAAGGAGCGCTCTGGCCGGCGCATCGCCTACACCGTGAAGCCCGAGATCCGGCTCCGCTCTGGTCGGTTCCTCGCGGAGATGCAGGAGGTGGCCCATTGGGTCGCGCGCAAGCAATTCGCCGACGACGTGCGCCTGCTCACGGACACCGATCTCGACCCGGTAGAACTTTACAACGCACGCGTGACCGCCGCCGTGGCTGAACCCGATGCAGAGGCCGACTCGCGCGCCGTCGCCCTCGCTGCCACGCTGACCGGCGCGCGCAGCATCCGCGATCTGACGCAGGCGCTCGGCATGGGCGAACGGGGCTACCGCGCCGTCCTCCGCCTCCTGCGCAACCACCGGCTTTGCACCGCGCGTACCGACCGCATCACCCCGGACACGCTCGTCCGCCGCCCGGAGACCCGCGCATGAACCGCGACGCCATCAACTGGATCCCGTTCCAGGTCTCCGAGCACTGCAGGCTGACCATCGGCGGCAAGGCCTTCCGCCTCGCCTACCGCTCGGGCGACGCGCTGGTGCTGCGGCCGGCAGAGGGTGAGGGCCCGTCCGAAACCTTCGACATCAGCCGCCTGAGCCGGCTGAATGCCCTGGGCAAGATCCATCACGAGCGCGAGCACTTCCTGCCGCCGCACCTGCGGATGCAAGCGGCCCCGCCCCGCTCCGGCCTCACGATGGCGGATCTGACGCCTCGGCACGCCGGGCGGATCAACGAACGCTATGCGATGACCATGGCGCTGATCGATCTGCATAGCCGCGGCGAGGTCAGCCTCACCTATCCGTCGGTCACGGCGGCAATGACGACGATCCGGGTCGAGGCGCTGAAATACCTCGCGAATCTTCCGGACGCCGCCCGGCTCGAGGAGGTACACCGCGCGCTCGCGGCCGGCGGCAAGGTCCCGCTGCCCGCCGGCGTGGCACTGCCGAAGCATCGGAGTGCGAAAACCTTGCTCGGCTGGCGCAAGACCTTTCTCGCGGCCGGCACCAAGCTTGCGCTGGCCGACGACATCGACCAGCGCGGCGATCGGTCCACCTCGTTCGGACCCGAGGAAGATGCGCTGCTCCTCGAAACCGTCCGCGATAACTACCTTACCCGCGAGCAGAAATCGAAGGTGGCGGTCACCGCCGACGTCAAGCGGGCCTTCGCCAAGGCCAACGAGGCCCGTCGAGCCGCGGGACTGTCGGACCTGACGGTGCCGGGCCGCGACGCTGTCCGCGCGACGATCGCTCGTTTCGACGCGCTGGAGGTCGTGAGGGCCCGCAAGGGCGAGGAGGCCGCGAAGAAGATGTTCCGCACCACGACCACGGGACTCGAGGTCAGCCGGCCGCTCGAGCGCGTCGAGATCGACGAGTGCCGGATCGATCTTCGGACGATCCTTTCGCGAGAGGGCCTGCTCAAGCTCTTCACGCCGGAGGAGATCGAGGCCTTCGGCCTCGACAAGAAGAAGACGCGGTGGTGGGCGGTGATGGCAATCGACTGCCGCACGCGGGTCATCCTCGCACTCAAGCTCACGCCGAACCCGCGGACAAGTGCTGCCGTCGAATGCGTGCGCATGATCATGAGCGACAAGGGCAACTTCTCCGACAAGGTGGGGGCGCTGACACGCTGGTCGCAGCGCGGAACCCCGGAGTCGGTGGTGACGGACGGCGGCTCGGGGCTGACCTCGATCGCGTTCAGCAATGCCTGCACCGACCTGCGCATCACCGATGTCACGGCGATCGCCGGTGCCGCCTCGGCCCGCGCCCGCATCGAGCGGCTGTTCCAGACTATCTCGAAGAACCTCCTCTGCCGCCTCTCGGGGCGGACCTTCTCGAGCATCGTCAAGCGCGGCGACTACGACGCCGATGCCCGCGCCTGTCTCGGCACCGAGGAGTTGTGCCAGGTCCTCGTCCGCTGGATCGTCGACATCTATCACAACAGCTGGCACAGCGGGCTCGGCTGCACGCCGCTCCAGCAGTGGAACGCGGACATGGAGGCCGGGAACTTTCCTCTGAAGGCGCTCCCCTCCCTCGAGCGGCAGCGCGTCGCCTTCGGTATTCCGGGCCGCTACCGGCTGACGAAACAGGGCGTGGTCATCCTGGGCATCGCCTACACCAGCGAGCGGCTCGCCCGCCACTTCGCCGTCGAAGGCGCGATCATGGTCGAGACGCGTTGGGATCACGCCGATCTCGGGGCCATCAGCGTGAAGATCGGCGATGTCTGGGTCGAGGTACCGGCGGTGCACGACCGGTTCCAGAGTGTGTCGGCGCAGGTCTGGCTCGCCGCGCGGAAGGCCCTGCGCGCCGAGGCCGAGGCGCGGAAGGCCTGGTCGGAGGCCGTCATCTTCAAGGCGATCGACTACATTGAGGAAACCAACGCCAGGGCCAAGCTTCATCACAGAATCCTCGACCAGGCCTGGACGCCGGAGCGGCTGCGAGCCTTCGAGGAAGAACTGTTCCCGACGGGCTTCCGCATCACCGCAGATACGCCGGCCACGCGGGCGGCTGCCGAGGGAATCGGCCGCTCGATCGTGCCCGCAGCGCCGATGGATGCCTGCGATGACGCCTTCGAGACCACCGAGGCATCCGGCTCTGTCGAGCCATTAAGGGCCCATACTCGTCTCACCGCCGCGCCCGCGCCGGAGGGTCCGAGCCGCCGGTCCCGGCGCCGGGCGGCAGGCGCCTCCTTGGAGGGCACCCGCCCGACGGCGGAGCCGCGCTCCGACACTGGTGACGCGACTGATGAGGAGCCGGCCTGCTTCTGGAAGACATCCGACTGATCCATTGCCAACCCGCAAGAGGGGCGTGCGCCGAGCGCACGCCCCTTTCGCATGCCATTCCTCCCCGAGCTCCTCGGGCAACGGCAACCTGCACTGCAAGGGAAAAAGCGGCGCGGGTTTCCCCGCGCCGCCCATCGTTCCCGGTGCACACCGGCCGCCCGCACTTTGCGGTTCGATCAGCCGCGCTCAATCAGCCGCTGCACCTCCCGCATGCCGATGACTGCGTGGCGCACTCCGTCGCGCATTTTGATGAAGCCGTCGACCAGATCCCGCAGGCGACATAGATCCTCGCCCTCCACGTCGTACACCGGCGTGGGCTCGACGCCGCGGGGGTCGTGCTCTACGGCGTCGTCACAGTCGTCCCATGGATACCGGTAACCGATGACATGCTGCTCGGCGGCACGTCCCAGCGCGTTGCGCAGGCTGGCTAGCACTCCATCGTCGACCGTCTCGAAGACTCGCCCCTCCTCGAGGCGCCGCAAGCAGATCTCCGGCAACCCTGAGCGCGCGCAGCCCAGGTGATACGTCCGCACAGCGGCCGCAACTGCACCTCCCTGCGCCACGGCGCGCTCCGCCCGCATCTCGATTGTGTTCTCGCTCATCCGTGACCTCCTTCACTCTCTTCGGGCACCATCGCCCGAGGTCAAGAACCGGCCCCGGAGGGCCGGCGGAATTCACGCGGCCTCCCTCCGCGACGGCACGTCCGGCGCGGCGTCGAGCGCAGCGAGAGTCGTCTCGAAGGCTTCGCTGAGTCGGCAGATGTTATGAACCGCAGGATCCGCAGGGTCGATGCCAGCAAAGAAACCGGCGGCATCGCTGTATGGATCGTCGACCTCGTCGAGGCTGAGCAGGCGCAGCAGTGCCACCAACTCTCTGCGGAGAAGTGCGGTCATGCGAGGGGCATCAGAAATGCGCGTTGCGAGCCGCAGAGCGCGCTCTCGCGCAGGGCGGCCTCCGAGAAGCTCCGCGGCTGCGGCGATGGCGGCGCGCTCGCGGTCGAAGAAAGCGCGCAACAGCAGGATCCCGGCCGGAGGAGCCGGCGAGTCATAGGGCATGGCATAGTCCGAAGTGGCAACCAGCCAGTTCTGGTCAAGTCGCGCCGGCCTGCGTCCCGGCTCTCTCCAAGGGAGCCGGGATCCAGCGCCGGACGCGTCAGGAAGCACCTTCCGCAGCCAAAGGATGCCGTGACAGTCCGGCCCAAAGCGGCCGAAGAACCAGCCCTCAGCACAACCAACTGATTTTGCGCGGAAAATCAGAATGGTCAGCAGAAGTGGAAGCTAATCACCCGAAGAATGGAAGTCGAAAAGCCCGAAAATGGAAGTTATTCGGCCTCTTCGTCATCTCTTGCTGTCAGTGACACGTGGATAATTCTGGTACCCGAAAATTGGCCATTGAAAACATTGCCGAATATCGCTCCGAGTCACAACAACCCTGTTCCGGCGTACACCATCCCATTTCTTGTATCTCGGCCGGATGGAGCAACGGTTCAGGTCAATCTTTTTCGCAAACCATAACGACAAAACCCCGGCTCTTGCAAGCCGGGGTTCAAGTTCCATCGTGAAAGGTCAGGATACCTGCGACCGCGTAGTGGTCACTTGCCGGCCATCAGCTTCCCGGTCGTGCATGCCTCGTAGTCGTCGCGGATGAACACGTTATGCCCTGGCATGCAGCCGGTGTGGAATGCATACCGCTCGGCCAGAAAGTCCCTGGTGACCTTGCTCTGCCCGTTCGGCAGTGATGCGAAGACATCGACCATGAACCGGAACACGCGTCCATAGAGATCGAGGCATGCATAGGACATCCGAAGATAGACATCCTCGTTGCGGACCTCGCTGATGTCCGCATTGACCGCCTCCGCAAGACCGACGAAGGCGGCGTCGATCTCATTAAGATCGTCGCCGTTCGGATCGAAACGGCCGAGGTGGATCGGCGTCATGAGATTGTGGAACTGCGGATCGCTGTTGACCTTGTCGAGAAGTTCGGGAATGCCGCTGAGGATCATGACCATCGGCCAGTCGCGGTGCTTCATCGCGGTCTTGATCGAGTTCAAGACCTTGCGCGTTTCGTTGACCCCAAGAGTTTCGAACATGTGCTGGCATTCGTCGATATGGATGAGCCACACGCCCTGCCCTTTCAGCTGGGTCCGAACCCGTGACCAGATTTCGTGTTCCGTGCGCCTCGCGGTGATCGGGAAGCCAAGTTCTTTCAGGAGCTCGATGCCGAGGGCCTTCCACGTCGTCTCGCCGACCAGCGCCAGCTGAAGGAAGCGACGCTGGAGACCGCATTCCAGCGGCGCCGGATCGGAAGCGAACCGCTTCAGGGCCTGGTTGATCTCCCTCGTCTTGCCGGTGCCGCTTTCGCCGACGACGACGAGCCCGGTCCCCTCGAAATGTTCCCCCGTGAGGTTCCCGGCGTCGAAATCCTCAACGGCTGCCGCGAGCGCGGCGTCAAGCGTCTCGGCGCGAGGCATTTCGAAGTAATGGCCCTTCAGGATGGCGCGTCGTCTTGCACCGCTCAGCGGAACCTCCTTCGAACGCTGTGTCATGTGAACTTGCCCTTTCCTTTCGGGGGACCGGTGAAGAGGCGCCCCGTCGGAGGTTGCGCCTTCGAGGCTGGAGTATCAGCCGTGGCAATGGGTTTCGAGGGGCGCTTCTGACCGTGAGCACTGGGTGGTTTTGAATTCGGCGGCTCGGCCTCCGCCGGCGTCGTGGTGACGACATCGTCTTCCCCTTCGATCGCCTGAGCGGGCTGCCGCCCTTCACGGTCGGCGGCGGCCTTTTCGGCGGCAATTTCCTCGGCGGTATGGATTCCCGTTCCGGGAAGGCCGGCCAGGAGATCGCCCATGTCCGCGCTCCGGGCTTCCTCCGGACTCTTCAGGATGTTCAGCCTGAAACAGTGGCTGGTCTCGAACCAGTCAAGTTCCTCTGGCGTGATCTCGGTCGAGGGAAGCCCGTGTTTCTCGATGCCTCCCTCGATCTTCTTCGCGAGGCCGTCGGCGTGCTTGGCGAGGACGTACTCGTAGAACTCGCGATCCTCGGGCTTGCTTTCCGTCATGGCCTTGATCGCCGCCATGAGCGTGCGGATGGAATGCCGGCCGAGGTCGGGCCGCTGGTTCGCCAGGTGGATCTGCTGCCCATCGACCAGGATCGTCACCTCGCGCAGATCATTCGGATCGATGCGCACTTCAACAGAAACTTCGCCATTCTCGATGTAGCGAGGGAAAAGCGACGGATCGCCGAAGGGAAGGCCACAGACCCGGACGCCCTCCTTCGTAAGCATCCGCTTGACCTTGAGACCGGTGGCATTGCGCCGGACCCGCAGCGTCGGGGGATGCACGCCGCCGTATTTCTGAGCATCCTTCCAGGCATCGATCGGACGCTTGCCGAACAGGCCCATGTGCGGGCGCTGGGGATGGTGGTCGACGATGTACCTCGTCAGAAGCAGCCGGAACTCTTCCGCGTTGAACGCGGCCATCCCCTCCTTGTCGTAAGCAACGAGGCATTGCGGCGAATAGCCGGTCTTGCCTGGCAATTCGTCCGCAAAAAGGGTGCGGAGTCCGCCGAAGTGCCGTTCCACGAACGGCTTGTCCATCGGCACCCCGGCGCGACCGTAGATGAACGATCCGCCGGCGTTCAGAATTGCTGTCTGGACCGCCTCGTTGAAGAACTCATTGCCAGTGTCGAAGATCACGGTGCCAAGACCGGTGTGCTGGCTCCAGACGCTCGTGCATCCCGCGGCGCGGCTGATGTCGGACTTGTCCCGCATCACCATGTCGAGAACCTCGATCACCGTGCGCTCGTTCGGCTTCTCGGCGATGCCCATTCCTAGATCCATTCGCGTGGCAACGTCGGTCGCCACGCAGATCCACAGGCGCTGGCGAGGCTTCTTCTTGCCGCTGGACTTCTTCTCGCCATCCTTCAGGACGGCCTGGAGATCCGGTGTCAGGAGGCCCCAGAACTCGCTCTGCTGGCTGAAGGTGAAGACATCGCCTTTCCAGAAGTCCAGTTCGATCAGTTCACCGGGTTTCAGGGCGCGGACGCCGTGCTGCGTCGGGGAAAACTCCTTCTGCGCCGCGCGGAATCCCTTGCGCCCGATGACCAGTTGCAGAAGTTTGAATTTGCCGAGGCGCCTGTAGACCGTGTTCCGGTGAGGTGTTGCAAAGTCGCTGTTATCGCCCCTCGCTTGCTTGTCCTCCCGCACTTTCTTGAACCGCCGCTCGACCAACGCGACGATCGACGACTTCTTGGGCTCGGACGTGCTCAGGTAGAATTCGCAGCACCGGTCGAGGAGAATGCATTGCTCTTGCGTCAGATTTCGACGGGTATTGCCTTTCGGGGTCTTGTCGATGAGCACCCGCGCGTGCGGCTGCCGCATGGCGAAATAGGCCATGCAGAAATTGCTTACAGACTTCGGCTTCCAATCCCGGGCGCCGAATTCGCCGTTGTCATCGACACCACGCTTGATCAGCTTTTGTCGATCGTGCGCAATGGCCTTGATGTCGGCATAATGTTCGGTAATTCGACTGACGTAATACGGCCCGCCCTTCAGGACGACTCTGGCGGCGTGGCACCAGGCCTCCTTCTGGTAGGCCGTGCGCCGCTCCGCGGGCTTCCTGTTTTCAAAGTCCGGCTCCTTCGACGCATCCGGCAGGTCATCGGGCCGGTCGGAGCTGAACTCAGGATCAATGACGATGTCGTGGCGCTGGAGAAGTTCATGTACCTTCCCGTCGTCCAGCACGAAATGCCGGACAGTTTCCCCATCGGCCAGAAAACGGTCGCGTACCGCCAGGCCGCTCTTCACCGAGCCGGTGACCACCAGCTGATATCCATCATAGGCGATCAGGGTCCCAGGCTCGAAATGGAAATGCTGGACGCAGGCGTTCATCCCAGGTGCTCCACGACCGTGGGGTAATGGATGAGTTCCCGACGGTTGGCGGCCAGTTTGCCATCACCGATCGCTCGAAGGATGGCGTTGAACGCACGGCCATGGTCGGCCGCCCGCGGCCCGAGTCCGCAGCGGAACACCAGTTCCTCGATGGTGAATTTCGGGGAGTCGATCAGGCCGGCGAGAACTTCGGCCAGACGGTCGTCCGCATCGGGATCGGGAAACCGCTTGGCGAGGAAGATCCGCTCGTTGTTGCCGCGCGTGTATTGCGGAAACGATGCCTCGGAAATGACGGCGAAGCCATGGCCCTCCGGGAGGCCACGGCGGATCGCCTCGCAGATCAGCGCGGTCTTGGCGCGACGGACGGAATCGAGGTTCTTGACGAACAGGTAGATCTTCTGGCCGGTCCGAAGCGTGAGCAGATAGTCGAGAGTATTCGACCTGATGTCCGCAATCGGCTTCTCGAAGATCACCTTGCGCGGCTGACACTTCAGGCCGTACGTATTCGGGTGGATCAGAGCGGAGATCGCAGTGGCACGCTCGAGGCCGGACTCGTGGCCGACCGCGCGGGGCAGGAACTTGTCCTCCTCGGTCCTTGCGACCAGCATGCCGGTCTTTGCACAGGCGCTGCGGTGAACGACACCCCGCGTTCCGTCATAGGGCAGAAGAGCATCGAGGTTCTCGTGACCAAGACACTGCGGCGCGCCGAGTTCGACGCGCAAGCGGCCGTCCGTCGGCACGTCGATCATGAGTGACCGCTTGGAGCCGTCATCTCCAGCCGGCGGCGTTGCGCAGGCACGGGCGGGGCTTCCCGCCGCCTCGCCGGGCAGCTGTTCGGGCTCGGGATGAATTCGGTCCGTGGATTGGACACGGTTCAGAGGGAAAGGTACAGACACGGGCAAAAGGTTTCCTGGCCCGGAAGCGCTGCCTCCGGGGATGCGGGCTGATCAAATGGGACACTGACCGCGCTTGCCTGGGCCTCTTCGGGCCTCTAGGGTGGCAAGATGTTACGGGCGACCAGTGCCCCGACTCATGGCGCACCTCCGGGGGCGCCTTTTCTTTTTCTCCTCATCTGCAGCGCGGATGCGCCGTTTCGCTCAGGCTATGGTGAGTCGGGGGCGTGAAAACGCGAAACGGAAAAATCCGGACGACCACGACGAATTTTGATTCTTTTCAAGCCATTGACTCGGATAGCCTTTTTGCGTCGTCCCGCGCCTTTCCGGAAAATTTTCGGCGAGTGCCGTCGAAAGAATCCGGAGATCTTTCGTGCGCGGTGCCTCCAATCGTCCAGCACTGGTGCCACTGCTGCTCAGTGCAGGGGCGGTCGCCGCTCCATCCTCTCGGCACGGTCGAGCATTCGGATCACGGAGCGCATGTCCGGCACGTGACCTCGCGTGGCCGCCCGGTCGAGGGCCTCGCAGATCGCCTCGATCGAGGCCTCGGACAGCCCACGCCGGGCGCCCTGATGCCGGGCGAACCCCTTGAGATGCTGCACCGTCGGCCGCTCAAGCCGGATCGGCGGGCAGCGGCTGAGCAAGGGCGGCGGCAGGGATCGCCAATCGTTGGAGGCGAGTATCCAGCTGATCCAGCGCATGTCGAGGCCGATCTCGTAATAGGGGCAGCTCCAGTTTGCCGCGGAGGTTGGTTCCAGCAGCGGCAACAGCGCGTCGGTCAAGGAAAAGCACTGGCCCTTAGTGGAGTCCGCCCTGCCCGCCTTCTCGATTTCGTCGACGAAAATCACCGGGTTTCCAACAAGTTCGGCGAGGATCAGGTTGATCATTCGCCCCGGCGCCGCGTTCCCCCAGCCGCGTTGCGACCCGACCAGGCCGAAGGACGCATTTTCCACGGTTGCTTCGAGCGTCAGACCCGGCACGCCGATCAGATCCGCGAGCAGGCGGGCAAGATAGCTCTTGCCGATACCCGGGGCGCCGTCGAGCAGCAGAGGCATAACATGGCAGCCGGGCTCGCCCCGCTGCACCGATTGCAGCAGATCATGCCATATCCGGTTCGTGGCCGGCGCCAACCATGGCATTTCCGCGTGCAGGGCCGCGGCGATCTCGTCCGCGCGATGTTGCGAGGGCAGAGCGACCAGCTCCACGCCATGGCGCAACACTTCGAGCCGCTTCCTGTCCTCCGGCTTCAGCCGGGTCAGCGGCGATTTCCGGTTGGCGCAGCTGACGATCCGGTCCGTGCGACGCACGATGCACTGCCGCTGACTCCAGCTCAGATCGGCCTTGTTGGGAGCATCCTCCTCGAGGTCGTCATTGGCTGCATCGTCGACCTCTGGCTGCGCATCCAATTTCTTCTTTCCGACAAGTAGGCGTCGGAGGAAGCGCGTCAGCCGCCGCTCGATCCGCGGCTTGAGTGTGGGATCAGGAAAGGCGGCGTTCAGAATCTGTATGCGGGTCATGATGTTCCCTTGGGTATGAGGAGACCGGCGGACGGCGAAGCGTCCGATCGGCAGGAGGATCAGGCAGAGAATGGAGGCCGCGGATCAGTGTCGCGCGGCGTGCCTCGCGAGGCGGCGGATGCTGTCAATGCGGGCGGCCAGAAGGCGCGCAAGAGCATCCTGGTCGTCGATCGGGACGAAGTTCGGGAGACTGAAGCCGATCACCTCGGGCAGCTCTCGGTTGTGCGGAAACTCGGATCCGACGACCTGCCGCAACGTGTCGAACGGCACACCCAGCTTGTACCAGCGGCTGAAGGTGCGAGCCCAGCCGGCATCTCGGTCGAGCGCGATCAGGGGCGAGGTGGTGATCAGCGCGTCCCCGAGGCGCGGGTGGCGGGAGACCCGGCCCAGAGAAGCGGGACGCCGCCAAGGGTCAGCACCGGCCGCCAATGATCAAGGCCAGGTGCATCGGCGAGATCGGCCTTGGTGGGTCGGGCCTCGGCCGCAGCGATTGCGGCGAGGTAGAGATGGAGCAGAAGCTCATCGTCGGGTATCATGCGGTCAGTTTTCCTGTTTGGAAGGCGTCAACGGTTGGCCCGCGGAGAAGACGCGGGTCGGATCAGGTATCAGGAAGCGAAAGCGGTGGCGGGTCGGGGAGACCGGGCGGTTCAGCTTGCCCGGCATCCCCTGCGAGGTTGACCGTGCTGATGTTGGCGCCGACGCGTCCGGCGGATGGGGGAGCCGAACGGGCCCGCGATCGGTCGCGCGACGTCGGCGCCGGATCCGGCAACACAGTCCCTCAGCGCCGTCGGCGCCCCGGTGCGCACTCCGGATCGGAGGCGTACACCGTGACTGCGGCGCTGCTCGAGCAGGACGCCCGCCTGGACGCCGATGGCGAGAGCTTGCGAGCGATTCGGGATCTCATCCTCGTCGGTGATGAGGCCAATGACGCTTCGCGCGTGATGATCAGTCGGATCCGGGTCGGGCCCCATGGTGAGTTCCTGCGCTTCCGCGCCATGGGAGTCTGAAGGAGAGTTGCGGCCTTCAGACCTTGCCCATGAGGCGTCGATTCTGTCTGCGCAACAGGGAACAGAATCCTCAAATTGAGTCAAACTATTGATATAGTGCGAAAAAATGCCCACCAACTAGACAGGGAACACCGGGCTGACGGGGTGGCGCAGCTTGGAGACTTCAGGATGCGGGGCGACGTTGGCGGCGGCCGGGGGGCGTTTGCCCTGTGCGTTTCAAGGCGGAGAGGCGCACCCGGACCAACCTAGCAAGGCGCCTGAGTGAAACCCGGTCGCGAGAGGCGCATGCCAAGGCCTTCCGCTCCGACGGCCGCGCGCTGCGGCCCCCTTCCGCGAAAAATGCCCGGACGTTTGGTTCGGTGCGCCCGGGAAGCCGGGCCGGCTCCGGCTGACGCAAGCCAATGCCGGTGCGGCAGATTGCCGCTGGCGTGGATCGAGGGCTTTGAAGGCGCTGCAGCGATGCGTGGGCAAAGTTCGACAAGGCAGCCTTTGAGCGTGCAAGGCTCCAGGCCACCGCCACATCAGCGCTCGGCGGATGTTGCGGACCCGAAGTTCGAAGGAGGCGATTGCGGCGCTCAGGACGATCAGGGTCGCCGCCGCGATGATGCTCCAGTTCATCGGGGTCAGGCCGAAGAGGAGAAGAAGGAGCGTGGAGAGGAGGGGCGCGAGGTAGGACAGCGCGCCGAGCAGCGGCAGGTGACCGTGCTTCGTCGCATGGTCCCAGGCAAAGAAGGCCAAGCCGACCGGACCGGCTCCAAGCAGAAGGATCGCGCCCCACTGCATCATGTCGGGCACCACGGTCTTCTCGAGGGCCAGGTGGGCGCCGAGTCCCGCGATTGAAACCAGGCCGCAGACCCCTCCGATGAACTCACTCGGGACATGCCGCAAGCGTCGGTTGAACACGGAATAGCTGGACCAGAACAACGCACCCGCGGCCGCGGCCGCGTAACCGGCCAGCGGGAAGGCTCCCCCCGTGGGGCTGCCATCCGGCCCCAGTATGACCAGCGCGGAGCCGGCGACCCTAGCAACAAACGGCAATCGCAACCTCTCCCACCCCTTTTCACGTCGCGGGACTGCCGATACTTCTACAGGGAGCGCCCAAAGCACTTGGGCTAACAGCCGCCCCCCGAGTCTTGGCGCAATTGAAGGATACTTACAGTGTTTACAAGCTTGCAGCTCCGAAACTTCAAGGCTTGGGTCGATTCCGGAAAGATCGACTTGAAACCCGTTACGATGCTTCTGGGAACCAACTCCTCAGGAAAGTCAACATTAATTCAGAGCCTCCTCCTCCTGAAGCAAACGGCAATGTCTCCGGATCGAACGATACATCTCAATCTGGGAGGGGATGAGGTTAACGACTTGTTTAACTTCGGCGACTTTGATGATGTACTCAATCAGTATGCCGAGGCTCCCCGGAGCTTCTCTCTGGATGTCGCCCTTCGCCGCAGGGAGGCAAAATCCGATATTAATAACATCGGCCTCCGATGCGTATACCAAAAAATCTCCTCGGGAAGTGTCGCATTGCAGGAGGTCGAGATATCTACCAATGGGCAGATTTTTCGCGCCGCACGAAGAGAGAAGGGTGCCTACTCTATCTATGTAGATGAAGAGCCGCAGCCGCGCGGTAAGGGCAGGAGTTACGCTCCTGAAAGGTCGATCTCATTCTCAGCAGAAGCGTTGTTTATGCTTGGCGAGGACGGAGATTTGCTCGAAGATACCAGTTTAGAAATTAGGCGGGAGCTTGAGGGTATTTCATATCTTGGGCCACTGAGACGCAAACCAGAGCGCGATTACTCTTGGAACAAGTCTAGGCCCGGGGATCTTGGCTCGGACGGCAAAGGCGCAATTGATGCCTTGCTTGCCAGCTCCTTGATGAAAGGCGACGACAGGGATTACATTCTGAACGGCGTTTCACGATGGCTGTCTCGCATGAAGCTTGCAGATAAAATTGAGGTTCGCCAACAAGGCAGGTCAAACCGGTATGAGCTAATCGTGCATCGCGGAGAGGTTTCCTGCAATTTGAGAGATGTTGGGATTGGTGTCTCGCAGATTCTGCCAGTTCTGGTCGTATCTTATTTTGCGAAGCGAGGAAGCGTGGTCATCCTTGAGGAACCTGAGATCCACCTCCACCCATTGGCGCAATCCACGCTTGCCGAGTTGTTTGTGGAGGTTGGTAAAGAGCGCGACCTGCAGTTTATTGTGGAAACACATTCAGAACATCTTTTCCGTCGCATGCAGACTCTAATTGCGAAGAACCCCCGCAATCTTGAAGATGTCTCAATGTACTTCATCGAGCGAGAAGACGGAAAAGCGAAGCTTAGAACGCTAGAGGTGGACGAGGTTGGCAGGCTTCTGAATTGGCCTGACGGTTTCTTTGGGGACGCCATCGGCGAAACCAGAGAACAGGCTCGGATAGCGATAGAGCGGATGAAAGATCGAAAAAAATGAGGGAGCGATATGTTGTTGATACCAATGTCCTTATTGCCGCCAGTGCAGGGAGCCCAACCGATCCTAAAGAAATTGATGCCACCCCGGATGACAAGGACCTGCTGCTGCAGGTCTGGTCTTGGCTGAACTCCTTCAGCGAGGGGGACGCTAGGATGGTCTTGGATTCCGAGAGTAAGATCTACGATGAATACAGTAATAAGTTAAGTTATAATGACTACGGGATTCAGGTAATAATGCATAAGTGGAGCACAGCTGCCGTGGATGTGGTCTTGGTTGATTACGATTCCGACGGTCATGGCGTGTTGCCGATGGCTCTTGAGAAAGTCATTCATGATCGGGCAGACCGCAAAATGGTTGCCGCTGCGATTTGCTCACATGCCGAATTTGGCGAGGGGTGCGTGGCATTCGCTGGAGATACTGATTGGCATGGCTGGGAGGTCGATCTCTTGGCGCACAACGTGATACTTGAGCCACTAATAGAGGATTGGTCGCGTGCGCGATACATGGAGAAGCAGCAGAGGTGAACTGGCAAAACGGAAGTGTCTCTTGCCTCACAACTTCTCTTGATGATATCTTGGTGGCTACTGCTAAGCGATCGCCCGCTGTTGACCACCCTGCCTGCGGGGAAGGAACACGGTTGGGCCGATCTGCCGTGACTGGTTAGGACTATTACTGCAACCTTCGCCGCGACGTTCAACTGAATCTTGGGCACTCTGGCAACTGTTTCCCATCCGTCTTATTGGCTCTAAATGAAAAAGTATGGCCGGACATTCCACCTTCCAATGTCACCCGGTGCCGGAAGTGACGACAAGGTGATGTCGTCTATTGAAGGACTGCAGGTTGAAGATTTAGTCGTCACTGAGAAAATGGACGGAGAAAACACGACCATACACGCTAATGGCTCGCACGCGAGGAGCCCCGACAGCCGCTATCATCCTTCGCGTGATTGGCTGAAGGCTTTTGCGGCGAACATCTCTCCTTACCTTTCCGAAGGAGAGCGGATCATTGGAGAAAACCTTTACGCTCGACACTCCGTCGCCTACGACGCCCTCCCCTCATATTTTCTCGGTTTTTCTTGGATCGTGGGAGGTGAAGTCCAAGCATGGGACCGCACACTCGAGCGCTTTGCTCAGCTCGACATAAGCCCAGTGCCAACTATTTATCGTGGACCGTACCGGATGAGATTATTTGAGGATTTGGCCCAGTCTTTGGATCCAAGCCGCCAAGAGGGTTTCGTGGCGAGGACCGGAGACTCTTTCGCTGAGACTGAAATGCCGACGCGGATGGGGAAGTATGTTCGAGAGGGGCATGTACAGTCTGATCTGCATTGGATGAAGTCGGAACTCGTGCCGAACAAACTCCGCCGGAACTGATGCGCCCTTCGTTTTTGAAGCTGTCTCATGGCATCTGTTTTTTGACGATCTTTTTCCTTGGGCTTGAAGCTTCGGGCCGCGAGCACAACTTTCTCCACTCCGAAGAAGCTCTCCCAGCAGCTTGCGCCATGTCGCCTGACAGCTCACTTGACAAGCCAATGGAGGCTAACCCAACTCCGTGCCGCGCTTAGGTTCGACCGGCAGCTTTGGGCCGATTGTGTTGAAAAACGCGGGTCGCAACGGAGCGTGGATTGGGTTTGGGTGGGGGCCGCGTCGGCCCGCTATGCGGTTACCGGCGGCATTGGGATCAGTTTCGCCATCTTCCTCAGGTTCTGGGCGGTGGCGGCGAGGTGGAACTCGTCCCTGGCGCCATTCGGGCCTCTCAGGCGCAAGCGGTCGAGGCGCAGGATGCGCTTGAGATGGGCGAAGAGCATTTCGACCTTCTTTCGCCGTCGGCTGGCCTCGGCGTACTCCTCGGTTCCGGCCAACCGGCGGGCGATGTCCCTTGCCGCCTCGTGGATATGTCGGGTGATCGTCCGCGCCGGCTGACCCGGGCAGCACTTGTCCTTCAGCGGGCAGGTGGAGCAGTCCGACTTGCTGGCGAAGTAGCGCCGGAACCCGTCGCGGGTGATCCCGGTTCGCGGCACCGTCATGTCGCGCCAGTACTTCTTCAGCAGGTTGCCTGCAGGGCAGGTGTACTGGTCTGCCTCCGTGTCGAAAGCGAAGTCCGATGCCGAAAAGGTCCCGTCGCTGCGCAGGGACCGGTCGATGACGGGAATGTGTGGCTCCACCCCGGCCTCGTCGACCAGCCAGCCCAGCATCTCGCCGGAGCCGTAGGCGGTGTCGGCTGCCAGACGTTTGGGGGACAGATCGAACCGCTCCTTCGTACGCTCGATCATGGTGCGGACCGATCCGACCTCGGCCTGGCGGATCGCCCGGGTCGCCTCGACATCCACGATCACGGCATGATCCGTATCGATCAGGTAGTTGTCCGCATAGGCGAAATGCGCTGGTCCCTTCTTGGCACCGGTCCATTGTGCGGCCGGATCGGCATAGGACATGAACTTGGGCTGCGTGTCGCTGGCCGCGCCGAAGGCAGCGTCGTCAAGCACCTCCAGATACTCCCGCACCGCGCGCGGTGCGGAGGCGGCCTCGATCCGGGCCTGCTCCCAGAGCGGTTGAGGCGCCGAATACTGCCTGTTTGCATCCGCCCGGATCAGACTGGCATCGGCGGCAAAGGTCTCGCCGCCGACCAGACCCTCGGAAATGCATCGCGCCACCACCGCTTCGAAGAGCTGCCGGAACAGATCGCTGTCCCGGAACCGGCCGTGCCGGTTCTTCGAGAAGGTCGAGTGATCGGGCACCGGGCCGCTCAGGTCGAGCCGGCAGAACCAGCGGTACGCAAGGTTCAGATGGACCTCCTCGCACAGGCGCCGCTCGGACCGGATGCCGAGGCAATAGCCGACCAGCAGCATGCGGATCATCAGTTCGGGATCGATTGAGGGTCGGCCGGTGGAACTGTAGAAAGGCGCGAGGCGCCGCCGGATGTCGCTCAGGTCCACGAAACGGTCGATGGACCGCAGCAGGTGGTCGGCCGGGACATGGTTCTCAAGCGAGAACTCGTAAAAGAGCGAGCCCTGCGCCGCCGACCGCGTTCCCATCATCGGATCGCCCTCCTTGATGCTGAGACCAGTGAATCAGCCCCCCACACGGCGATCAAGCGGTGTTTTTCAACAGAATCAGCCCTTTCCTGCCCTTCGTGCCCTGTGCAGCATGATGCCAGACGCCGACACGAAGGGCGGATTCCGGACCTTCTCTGCGCGTGCGAACCGAGCTCTGCCAGATCATGGACGCGGACGTCCGGCCTGGATCGGGCCTCGGAACCAGGTGCGACCAACATTGAGGGCGAATTCCGGAAGTTCGCCGCAATGAAGCCGTGGGGGACATTGAAGCCAAATTCCGGCACTTAGAACGCCATGTCGCCAAGAGGAGTGTTGGCAGTACACTTCTATTGAAAGGCTTGGAATTCGAGCACGTGATAATTATTGAGTACTATGGGATGATCAAGGAAGATTGGTATGTGGCTCTTACGCGTGCGACGAAGTCGGTGACTGTGTTGTCTGCCTCTCCGCGACCTAGCGTTTCATGGATCTTTCAATGAGATCAGTCCGCATTCGGAAGCTTCCCTTGAGGATCAAATAGATTGCTATACGCAGACCCGCTAAAGATCGTCTACCTGCTCGTCATGGACGACAACACCTTTGAGTCCATGTCGCCTTTTCAAGGGTTTGGCGAAAGCTGGCTAGACCTCCATTGGGCAATGCATCTTATTATACATTTACCAGGTGACGTTGCGGAGAGAAGTCACAGTTTGGAGGCCATGGCTCCGCAGCGTGTTGCTGGTCTTCGCCCGTTTCTCTGGCAACCCATCAACGTGTCTGCATTGGAGCAGGTGCCGCCCCAGTCCTTCTCGCCTTGCACAGTTGCGTTTTCAGGGAATTCAGCCGTTGGTGATCGCGTAGAAAGGTACATAGGACAGAAAAAAACGATCTTGCACTTCCCCTTCGATATAGCGGTCAATTTAACTGTCGAGGAAATAACCGACGACTTGAGCGACTTTTGTTTTCGCAGGCTTTGGGAGGCGAGCGAAAGCCTCAATCCAGATCAGAAAAGGCTTGTTGCAAATCTCGAGGGAAATTGGCGAAGGCCAGAAGTTGAGTTCCAAAGCTTGGCAATCAAAGGTCACAACGTTTCTCTCCCCAACTACATGGCTTTGGAACGAGTCGGGTTTCGGCTTAAGGAAGGGGAACCATTCGTCGGGGCTAAAGAACAGAGTATACTGATCTTATCCTTGAGACTGCAGGTGCGGTTAGGCACATCAGGCAGGAGGTTAGAGCTGCGGGAAAAGATTTACCTGAACAGCCCAACCCGAACTTGATACTCTTCGAGCCAGCCTTGTTCCGGCAGAGCTATAAGAACAGCAGACCGACTTCTGGCATGCATGCCGAAATCAACAAGGCTCTGAAATTTTTTCAAAAACAGAAGGGGCTTCACAACTCGGTATCAGAAGAACAATTCAATAGGATGTTGTCGTCTTCTGGGGCAGTTGTCTCACAAATCCGATCTAGCGAACTCGTTACGCAAGCGCTCGGAGTCGGACTTTATGCAGCGGCCAGCACGTCGCCCGTAATGAGACTCTCTCCCGCAGTAAACCATGTACACAATAAGCTGACGTTCTTTTCCCGAAACGTGCGATCTGAGAATGCCCAAGCTAGAAGAAAAACCAGCAGGTTATTTCAAGATATACAACAATCGTTGGCTGCGAGTATTGGTCCCGACCGACTTCGCGCGGTTTCGTTGACGTCAGATCCTATCAAGATTATCGCTGACGCGCCGTTAGAATGGCTGCCATTGGATGGGGTGCCACTTTCGTTAATCAAAAACTGCTCGAGGATTCCGGTGACACCAGGAAACGTAATGATGTCGCAGCTAATCCCAAGTCAACCCATGACGCTTTATCCAGGCGCGGTAGCCAAAATCCTAGTGATATCGTCTTTCACCGAAGACGATCCTCTTAGGTACATGCTTCGGAACACATTAGAATATACGAAACACCTTTGGGGCGGTAAGCTTAGTATCAAGCAGGTCTTTGTCTCTTCAGTGCAAGGATTCGAGGATGCCCTAAACGGCTTTGATGGAAGCATCCTGGTATTTGATGGTCATGGCGCAGCCAATGATTTGACGCCGGTTGGAACTGTTTTGCTTGGAAAGCAAAAGTTTGACGTCTGGGATTTGCGAGGTAGGGTGAGGTGCCCACCTATTGTCATACTGAGTGCGTGTGACACGCAGGGCGTTGACGCTAGCACCCACGCAACGGTTGTAAACGGTTTCTTAGCGCTTGGTGCAACGTCTGTCTTAGGGACTTTCTTGCCCGTCGGAGGGTTTTCATCGGCCGTCTTTGTTGCTCGTCTCATGCACCGTTTGGCTGAATATATTCCGGCAATGCTGAAGTCAGTGGGGCACCCTCTCAGTTGGCTTGAGGTTATCGCAGGGATGCTGAGGATGACGGTCGCAACCGAGATCATCAACGAACTTGTTGGCGTACACGGAGCAATTCAAACGAGACAGAGTGCAAATATCGACATTAACTCTCGGAGAACTGATTGGTTTGAGATGCTTGTTGAAAACTTGGCACCTGAAGTAGGAGAGGAACCGACTAGAGTAAGGAAAAGAGCTTTGGCTGCTATCGCTCGCTCAGATGCAATTCGATATACACACCTTGGCAACCCTGAACGGATTTGTTTTTTCGAGTAGTGTTTGATGCAGTCGTCACTAAACTCCGCAACGACTTCGTTGACCGAAAGATTTTAGTGTTGCAGCGAATGTCTCCTTCGACGTGCCGCAGCGCAGCATTGGGCGGTCCAACCGGATGACGGCTTAGGGCCGGGTGCATCGGGTCGCATAGGGCGCGCCTTCCATCCGCGTGGCCGTTTCCTGCGCATTGCGTCGCTCTCGACGCGTCGCGCGGATGGCTGCTTCCGCCAGTTGCCGCGGATGCAATACCGCAACCTCATAGGCGGCAACCCGCCCAGTGCTGCGGGGGCGACGATTCAATGGTGCCGAACAGGACATCGCGGCTGATCTGCTTTCCGATTGCGAGGTCGATACCACGCCTGGCGGCGGCCATCGACCTCGCGCACCTGCAAGTCGAAAAGGCCGGATTCATGGATGACCTAGCGCCAGCTCCGACAACCACACATTTCGGGCCGTTCGCCGGGGTGGCGCGCCAGTACCCAGTTCACGGCGGCCTCGACGGATGTCCAGCCGCCCGGTGCCAACTCACTTGCGGCGTCCACCAGGGCTTGGGCGATCGTCGTGACGTGCCAAGGCACTTGAGGTTGCAGGCCGGCGTTGCGCACGCAAGGGCGGCACACCTTTTCCACCGGCGCTGCGGCAGAGTGTCGTGATTCCTGTGATCAGCGCGCGCCCTCCTGCGGCAGCTTCAGTGGGGGAACCAGCGTCGGGAGGAAGCACATTCTGGACGCAGCCGCAGCCGATCTCACGCGCGAGTTTCTTTCGGCCTGCCGGTCCCGGTCTACGACCTTTGGAAGATACGCCCCCTCGGCTGACACCACCGCGTCCGGACGAATCCCGGCCCCGGTTCCGGCATCCACTGGGAGGAAACGATGCAGGACGAGACCATGCGCGCGGTCGTCCGGCCCAGCCGACCTCGGGGCAGCCAGTGAGCATGAGATTCATCCCGGGTGACCAGCGGCCCCGCCATCTACAATGCGGCGAAGCCCCGTAGGCCCCTCACGAGATGGCCGGATGCTTATGGAACGGACGGCCGGATGCCGTGGAATGCGCAGGGCGGAACAACAGACACGCGTCCGGACACATCATAGCGCATGTCGGTCCGGCATCCCGGCGCGCTGATCATCGCCATTCCTGATTGATTTCTCGACCTTTCTTGGGTTCAACTCCGACCCAGCCTGAAAAACCATTTGATGGAAGCGGATGGATAGCGTTGGCCTTTCCGAACGAGACATCTGCTCCCAGCGGATCACGCCCGCCATTATTCAGGCCGGCTGGGACCTCTCAACCCAGATCAGGGAGGAGGTCAGTTTCACGAAGGGCCGCATCATCGTCCGCGGCAGGCTGGTCAGCAGGGGCAAGGGAAAGCGTGCCGACTACATTCTGTCCGTGCGCCCGAACATCCGCCTCGCGGTCGTCGAGGCGAAGGACAACGGTCATGCTGTTGGCGCGGGGATACAGCAAGCGCTTGAGTACGCCGAGACGCTGAACCTACCCTTCGCGTTCTCCTCGAACGGTGAGGGCTTCGTCTTCCACGACCGGACCGGCCTGAGCCCAACGCCGGAGCGGCTTCTGACACTCGATGAATTTCCGTCGCCTGCCGAACTCTGGCAACGGTACTGCGAATGGAAGGGTCTGGATGCCGGGGCGAGCCACGTCACCCTGCAGGACTATCATGACGACGGCAGCGGCAAGGAACCGCGGTACTACCAGATCAACGCCGTGAACGCCGCAATCGAAGCAATCGCGCGCGGCGATCGCCGCGTGCTGCTCGTCATGGCCACCGGCACCGGCAAAACCTACACCGCATTCCAGATCATCTGGCGCTACCGGCAAGCCTTCCCCGGCAAGCGCGTCTTGTTCCTCGCCGATCGCAATGTCCTGATCGACCAGACGATGGTCAACGATTTCCGGCCATTCTCGGGCAAGATGGCCAAGCTCTCTACTCAGGCCAAGACCATCGAGCGCGCCGACGGGAGCACCGTCGACCTTCCGCTCGGGCTCGACCGCAAGCGGCGGATCGACCCGTCCTACGAGATCTACCTGGGCCTCTATCAGGCGATCACCGGCCCTGCGGAAGAGGACAAGATCTTCCGTGAGTTCTCCAGGGATTTCTTCGACCTCATCATCATCGACGAATGCCACCGCGGCAGCGCGGCCGAGGACTCGGCCTGGCGGGAGATCCTCGACCATTTCTCGGGCGCGGTGCAGATCGGTATGACGGCCACTCCGAAGGAGACCGAATACGCCTCGAACATCGCCTATTTTGGCGCACCGGTATACAGCTACACGCTGAGGCAGGGCATTCGCGACGGCTTCCTGGCGCCGTACAAGGTGATCAAGGTCCACATCGACCGTGACGTTCAGGGCTACCGCCCCGAGGCTGGGCAACTCGACCGGGACGGGCAGGAGGTCGACGACCGGATCTACAACATCAAGGACTTCGACCGCACACTGGTGCTCGACGACCGGACCGTCCTCGTGGCGAGAAAGGTCACCGAGTTCCTGAAGGAAAGCGGCGATCGGATGGCGAAGACCATCGTCTTCTGCGTCGATCAGGAACACGCGGCCCGGATGCGCCAAGCCCTGATCAACGAGAACGCCGACCTGGTAGCGCAGAACTCCCGCTACGTCATGCGCATCACCGGCAACGACAAGGAAGGACTCGACCAGCTCGGGAACTTCATCGATCCGGAAGTGGCCTATCCTGTCATCGTCACCACCTCGCGGCTGCTCTCAACCGGTGTGGATGCCCAGACCTGTCGCCTTATCGTGCTCGATCGCGAGGTCGGCTCGATGACCGAGTTCAAGCAAATCGTCGGTCGCGGCACACGGGTCCACGAGGACACCGGCAAGTTCTACTTCACGCTGATGGATTTCCGGGGCGCATCGAACCATTTCGCGGACCCCGCCTTTGATGGCGAACCGGTTCAGATCTACGCTCCGACTGATACCGACCCGATCACGCCACCGGAGGACGTGCCGCCAGCGGGCGACGAGGACGATCCGATCCCGCCCGTTCCCGGGGCGGACGAGACTGTCGTCCAGGATCCCGATTGGACGGACGCCGGTCCCCGGGAGCCCCTCCGCAAGATCTACGTCGACGGGGTTGGCGCCCTGATCATCGCCGAACGCGTCGAATACCTCGATGAACACGGCAAGCTGATCACCGAGTCTTTGCGCGACTACACCCGCAAGGCACTGAAACGGCGCTTCGCCAGCCTCGACGACTTCCTGAAGCGCTGGAAGACACAGGAGAAGAAGCAGGCCGTTGTCGAGGAACTCGAAGCCGAGGGCCTGCCGCTCGACGTGATCGCGCAGGAACTGGGGCGGGATCTCGATCCCTTCGACCTGATCTGCCACATCGCCTTTGACGCCAAGCCATTGACTCGGCGCGAGCGTGCCGACGGCGTGAGGAAGCGCGATGTCTGGGGCCGGTATGGCGACACCGCCCGTGCCGTCCTCAACGCCCTGCTCGACAAGTACGCCGATGACGGCCTTCTCGACTTCGACGACCCCAAGATCCTGAAAATCAACCCGTTCTCCCAGATGGGAACCGAGGTTGAACTCATCAGGGCTTTCGGCAAGAAGCAGGACTATCTGAAGGCCATGCATGACTTGCAGGTCGCCCTCTACGAAGAAAGTGCCTGAGGCCATGTCCGTCCGCACCCTCGTCAAATCCGTTCAGGACATCATGCGCAAGGATACCGGGGTCGACGGCGACGCTCAGCGTATCAGCCAGCTGTGCTGGATGTTCTTCCTCAAGATCATCGACGATCAGGACGAGGCCCTCGAACTCACCCGGGATGAGTACATCTCACCGATCCCGGCCGATATGCAATGGCGGGCCTGGGCGGCGGACCCGGAAGGCATGACGGGTGACGAGCTTCTGTCCTTCGTCAACGAGTCCCTGTTTCCCCGCCTGAAGAATCTCCGCCCGACCGCGCCGCGCGCCCGCGTCATCCGCGACGTGTTCGAGGACGCGTACAACTTCATGAAGTCCGGCCAGCTGCTGCGGCAAGTGATCAACAAGATCAACGGCGTCGACTTCAACAACCTCACCGAGCGCCAGCATTTCGGCGACATCTACGAACAGCTGCTGAACGACCTGCAAAACGCCGGCAACGCGGGCGAATACTACACGCCCCGCGCCGTCACCGCCTTCATGGTGCAGCAGATCGACCCGCGACCGGGCGAGATCCTGATGGACCCGGCCTGCGGCACCGGTGGCTTCCTCACCTGCGCCATGCGCCACATGCGCGATCGGCACATCCGCCTGCCTGAGCATGAGGACCTGATGCAGCGCTCCCTGCGCGCGGTCGAGAAGAAGCCACTGCCGCACATGCTCTGCGTCACCAACATGCTGCTGAACGGGGTCGAGGAGCCGCATTTCGTCCGCCACGACAACACGCTCGCCCGCCCGCTGACCAGCTGGACCCGCGACGAGCGCGTCGACATCGTGCTGACCAACCCGCCCTTTGGCGGCAAGGAGGAGGACGGGATCGAGAACAACTTCCCGACCTTCCGCACCCGCGAAACCGCCGATCTGTTCCTCGCCCTGATCATCCGCCTGCTCAAGCCGGGCGGCCGCGCCGCCGTGGTGCTGCCCGATGGATCGCTGTTCGGTGAGGGCATCAAGACCCGGCTGAAAGAGCACCTGATGGCGGAATGCAACCTGCACACCATCGTGCGGCTGCCGAACTCGGTCTTCAAGCCCTATGCCTCTATCGGCACCAACCTGCTGTTCTTCGAAAAGGGCAGCCCCACCACCGAGACATGGTTCTGGGAGCATCGCGTGCCCGAGGGGCAAAAGGCCTATTCGATGACGAAGCCGATCCGGCTTGACCATCTGGCGGGTTGTGCGGACTGGTGGGGCGGCGCCAGCCGCGAGGGGCGCGTCGAAGGCCCGCAGGCCTGGAAGGTCTCGGCCGAGGAGATCAAGGCCCGCGGTTACAACCTCGACATCAAGAACCCCCATGCCGAGGCCGAGGATCTGGGCGACCCCGAGCATCTTCTGGCCGCGCTCGACGAGGCCGAGGCCGAGGTCGCCCGTCTGCGCGCGGCGCTGAAAGCGATCCTGACCGAGGCGCTGACGCGATGAACGCCGATCAGCTTTTGCGCCTTTACGATCGGGTTTGCGAGGCCGAGGACGCCGTCCCCCGCCTGCGCCGGCTTGTCCTCGATCTGGCCGTGCGCGGCAAACTGGTGCCGCAAGACCCGGAAGATGAACCGGCGGCCGAGTTGCTGAAGCGGATCGAGAAGGAAAAGGCCCGGCTGGTGAAGGCGGGGGAGATCCGGAAGCCGAAATCCATAGAAAGCCCGGATGACGCCCCTTTTAACCTTCCGGCGAACTGGGCATGGAGCAATATCGCATCTCTTGGTTCCGTCTCGCCTCGTAACGAAGCCGAAGATGACGCAATGGCGTCATTCGTGCCCATGACTCTTATTCCGACCGAAATCAGGGCGGCAAATGGACATGAGCCGCGTCATTGGCGTGAGATTAAGAAAGGCTACACTCATTTTGCAGAAGGCGATGTAGGGCTGGCGAAGATAACGCCCTGTTTCGAGAATGGCAAATCTGCCGTATTTCGCGGTCTGACAGGTGGCTTCGGTGCGGGAACGACCGAGCTTCACATTGTTCGCCCGATCTTCGTTTCACCAGACTACATTCTGACATACTTGAAAAGCCCGCAATTCATCGAAAACGGGATTCCCCGGATGACCGGCACAGCGGGGCAAAAACGCGTTCCGACGGAGTATTTCATCGGCACCCCTTTCCCCCTCCCACCCCTTGCCGAGCAACACCGCATAGTCGCCAAGGTCGAGGAACTGATGGCGCTGCTCGACCGGATCGAGGCGGCGCGGGCGGGACGCGAGGAGACGCGCAACCGCCTGACCGCCGCAACCCTTGCCCGCCTGACCGACCCCAAGGCCGACGCCCCCGCCGCCACCCGGTTCGCGCTGGACACGCTCGCCCCCCTCACCACCCGCCCGGACCAGATCAAGACCCTGCGCCAAACCATCCTCAACCTTGCCGTTCGAGGCAGGCTCGTCCCGCAAGACCCTGCGGATGAACCGGCGTCGGAGTTGTTGAAACGGGTATCCGTCGAACGCGCTCGACTTGAGAAAGCAGGAGCCATCCGATCAACGAAGCGCGCTGCATCCCTTGAAGGTACAAAATTACGGTTCAACCCACCGCCAAGATGGCGCTGGACGAATCTTGAATGTCTCTTTGCAATAACAGGGGGAATACAGAAGACACCGGGTAGAATGCCAAAAGCCAATGCGTTTCCGTATTTGGGCGTCGGAAATGTTTACCGGAATCGGATTGATCTAACTAATCTGAAGAAATTCGAATTGCAAGACGGTGAAGTTGATAAGTTCGGCCTGCAACCGTTCGACATTTTGGTTGTTGAAGGCAACGGAAGCGCAACGGAAATCGGACGTTGTGCAATGTGGGAAGGTCAGATTGAGCAATGCGTTCATCAAAATCACCTGATACGGTGCCGGCCCATTGATCCGAACCTGTCGCGATATGCGTTGCTCTACCTCAATTCCCCGCTTGGAATGGACGAGATGACGGAGTTGGCCATCACATCGGCAGGTCTTTACAACCTCAGCGTAGGCAAAATCTCAACAGTTCCCCTTCCCCTCCCGCCCCTCGCCGAACAGCACCGCATCGTGGCCAAGGTCGACGCGCTGATGCGCCTCCTCGACGATCTCGAGGCAGCGCTGAGCGCCTCGTCCACCACCCGCGCCCGCCTCCTCGACGCCACCCTGCGCGCCGCGCTGGCCGAGCCGGGGCACACGAGGGCCGCCGCATGAACAGCATTCCGCCCGAGGGGAAGAGCCTCTGGATCCGTGCCTTCTACGGGTTCAATCCGGAGGAGGACGGCTACGCCGGCTGGACACAGGAGGCCGGCCGCGACCACATCCTCAAGCATATCAAGGACGGTGACCTGATCCTGATCTACGGGGCGGGCTCGAAGGAGACGGACAAGGCGCTGCGCTCCTACGTTCTGGGCTTCCTGCAGGTGGATGCCACACCGATCCGGGATCATGACAAGGCGGCCCCAGAAAGCTTGCGGCGCAAGGCAGAGAGGGGCTGGGCGGAAAAATGGACTCATGCGATCCCCGTCCGCCGGGCGTGGCGGGCAGATGAAAAGCTGCTGATCCGGACCATCGCTTTCCGGACCTATCGCCCGGAGGCCGGGCAGTCCATCGCCGTCTGGGGAGCGGCACTGGGCCCTGACGAAATCGCCCAGGCCCTGAAGATCAAGGTCACCGAGGTGAATGTGTTCGGCGAGCCGCCGGTCTCGGAGAAACGTCTGAAGAAGGCAGCCTTCGGAAATGAGTTCAGGCCCTCCCGTGCGTTTCCCGGGTCCTTCGGCACCCATTCGGTGACCAGGCACGACGGCGAAACCGTCCTGTATCTCGCCCGCTTTCAGGGCGACGGTCACGCCCTGCTGAACAGGACCAAGGTGTTCGCCGACAAGTCCGTGGCGCTGAAAGTCGGCGTTGCCAGCGATGTTGCCGGCCGTCTCGCACAGCTGAACGCAGGGATACCGCCTGCGGCGCAGGGTCGATGGTCGATCTACATGCAGGCGATCTTCCCCGACCGCAGATCGGCGGAGCAAGCCGAGCAGGAGTTCAAGGCCAGGAGCGTGGCAAAGCTGGAGAGTCTCGGGGGCGAGTTCTTCTGGGGCAACGAAGAAAGCGCGATGCTGCTGTTCACCAGCGTTCCAGGAGTTGCTCGGTTTTAGGTTCAGATCACGGCGTCGAGCCAGCGTGCGAGATTGCGCCTTGAGCGACGGCCGGCATCATCTTGCCCCGCTCCACGACGCCAGCAGCAATGCGCGAGGCTGCCGGCAGGTCAGGTCAATTGGGAAAGCCGTCTGCTGTGCCCCACTTCGCCGCACTATCTGCAGCAGCTGAGGGAAAGAAGGAGCCGATTCATGCCTTGACCCCGTCTTCTCCCAGAATTCATAGTCGTAGGTGGCTCAGTCGGTGAAGAGCCCCGCCGGCCTCTTCTGGGTATGAATCAACGGAGGAAGGCCGGATCCATGACTGCCCATCAGTCTCGCCAACTGCTCCTCGCCCCGCGCGAGACCGCAACTTCTTTCGTATCGCGGCTGGCAGCCAGCAACTGGATCGACGCCGGCACCTTTGCGATCGACAAGGCGACGTCCTTTCAGCGCATCATCGATGGCTTGGCGGATGCTTTCGAGCCGATGGCGGAACTGGGTGACATGGTTCCCGAGGGCATCCTCGACTGGAGCCCGATCAAGCTGGACGGCAAGCGGCGCAGTCTCCATGGGCACATATTCCCCAGCAAGGTGATCCTCGGATCGCAAATGCGCGGCTGCCCGATGTGCCTGCGGGACGCGGCCGCGACCAGCGCCGGTCCGGCACACACGGCCATGGCCATGAAAGGGCATTGGCTCGTGCCGCATGTGACGCTCTGTCTTTTGCACAACCACCCTCTTGTGCCCCTCTGGCGCGATCCGACGCCCTACACCCGGTTCGACTCAGCAATCCATCTCGCCGCCATCTGGGACGACCTGATGTCGGGCCACCTGGACAGCGAGGTTCGGGAGCCGACGGACTTCGACTTCTGGGTCGATGCCCGGCTGTCGGGTGTCGAGGACGGTGGTTGGCTCGGTGCGCACGCGCTGCACGCAAGCGCACGATTTTGCCTGCTTCTGGGGTCGGCGCTTCTCAGGCTCGAGGACATCCGCACCTCCTGGGTCGGCAGGTCCAACGACTGGGCGCTCTACCAGATGGGCTACGAGGTCGCGAGACATGGCGAGGTGGCGATCCGGGAAACATTGATGAGGATCCAGCAACTGCCCGGCACACCGCAGGATGGCGCGAGGAAGATCTTCCCCGTGCTCTATGACGGCTTGGCCTATGATCATCGGGATGACGAGACGTTCGAGCCGTTCCGCCGGATCCTCCGAGAACACATGCTCGAGACTTGGCCCCTCGGTCCGGGAGACGAACTCCTCGGTGAGCCGGTGATGCAGCGGCGCCTGCATTCCGTGCGAACTGCGGCGCAGGCCACCGGGGTCGATCAGCGCCGCCTGCGCAAGATGCTCGCGGCTGCCGGGATCGTGCCGGAAGCGGCGCAGGGTGTCGCCGACGCCTGGGAGATTTTCGAGGCGGCTGAGGCCCAGCCGCTTCTTGACGACTTGACGGCTCTGGTGCCCGCCAAGGAGTTCGCCGAACTCATCGGTGCCAGCCGGTCGCAGTTCGACCTACTCGTCCAGGACGGCATCCTGAAGCCGGCACTCGACGCACCCGGGGTCAAGGCGGTCTGGAATCCGGCGGACGGTCGCGCCCTCCTCGACAGCCTGCTCGCCGGAGCGGTGCCGCTCCACCAGGCGCAGCATGGATGGGAGCATCTATCGAAGTCGGCCCAGAGACTGAAGATGGGACCCGGGCTCATCATTGCAGCGATCCGTGAAGGCCGCATAACCCGGGTTGCCAATCATGCCGATTTCGAGGGCTACGCCGCCATCTACGTTGACCATGACGAGGTCAGCCGGATCCTGGGAGCGGTTGCACCTGCCGGGCAGTCCATTGAACTCTTCGCCAAATCTGTCGGCCTTTTGCCGCCCAGCCGGCTGCGGCGGCTCATCCTCGCGGGCTTCGCAAGCGCCACGATGCTGCGTAACCCCAGGACAAAGGCCGATCAGCTCTACATTACGGAAGAGGATGCAGTGGCCTTCCACCGGGTGTTCCTCACTTCGCGAACCATGGCCAAGGAACTCGGGCGCAGCTGGCAAAGCTTGGGCGCCGAGTTGCGGGCGAAGGGTGTTCAGCCATTCTCGCCAGACGGCGGCGACTACGGCCAGCTCTACTTGCGCTCAGACGTAGCCGCAGCACTCCAGTAACCACCTGACCTAAAATTACAATTCCGCCTTGCGGCGTGGATCAAGTGGCGGCGCAGCGATGCTCTTCCTCATTCCCCCATCCTGCTCAAGAAAAAGGATGGGGGAATCCAAGAACCGGGATGGTGTAACGGACACTTGCCTCCCCGCCCTCATCCGCACTTGGAGAAGCCGCAGCTGGCGCAGGTCATGCAGCCTTCCACCATGCGGAGGTCGTAGCTGCCGCAGGAGGAGCAGGCCTTGGCCTTCACCCCCAGGACCTGCACATCGGCATGAGGGTCGGTCTTCAGACCCATGCCCTCGCCTTCGATGAAGCCGATCGCGATCAGGTGGCGCTCGATCACGCCGCCGATGGCTGCGAGGATCGAGGGAATGTAGCGCCCCTCCATCCAGGCGCCGCCGCGGGGGTCGAAGACCGCCTTCAATTCCTCGACCACGAAGGAAATGTCGCCGCCGCGCCGGAAGACGGCCGAGATCATCCGCGTGAGCGCCACCGTCCAGGCGAAATGCTCCATGTTCTTCGAGTTGATGAAAACTTCGAACGGCCGGCGGTGGCCGGAGATGACGATGTCGTTCACCGTGATGTAGAGCGCATGTTCTGAGCCCGGCCATTTCACCTTGTAGGTCGCGCCCTCAAGGGCTGCGGGGCGGTCGAGCGGATCGGTGAGATAGACCACCTCGCCGCCCTTGGGCTCGGGCGCCTCGGCCGGAGCCGCCTGCCCCGCCTCGGAGACCGAGAGCACCGAGCCCGTCACCTCGTTCGGCCGATAGGTCGTGCAGCCCTTGCAGCCCTGATCCCAGGCCGCGAGGTAGACGTCGGCGAATTCCTCGAAACCGATATCCTCCGGGCAGTTGATCGTCTTGGAAATCGAACTGTCGATCCATTTCTGCGCCGCCGCCTGCATCCGCACATGTTCGAGCGGTGCCAGCGTCTGGGCATTCACGAAATAGTCCGGCAGCGGGGCATCGCCCATCTGTTCGCGCCAGAGGCGGACGGCGTAATCGACGACCTCCTCCTCGGTTCGGCTGCCATCCTTCTGCAGCACTTTGCGCTTGTAGGCATAGGCGAAGACCGGCTCGATCCCCGACGAGACGTTGCCGGCGTAGAGGCTGATCGTGCCGGTGGGGGCGATCGAGGTCAGCAGCGCGTTGCGGATGCCGTGGGTGCGGATCGCCGCGCGCACATCCTCGTCCATGTGGGTGAGCGAGCCCGACGCGAGATACTTGTCGGCCTCGAACAGCGGGAAGGCGCCCTTCTCGCGGGCGAGATCCGCAGAGGCGAGATAGGCCGAGCGCGCGATGGCCTTCATCCAGGCCTCGGTCCGGGCGGCGGCTTCTTCCGAGCCGTAGCGCAGCCCCACCATCAGCAGAGCATCCGCAAGGCCCGTTACGCCAAGGCCGATCCGGCGCTTCATCTGCGCCTCGCGCGCCTGTTCGGGCAGCGGGAAGCGCGAGGCATCCACCACATTGTCCATCATCCGGACGGCAAGGCGCACCAGCTCGTCCAGCTCGGCCAGATCGAGCTCCGCCCCGTCGGAAAACGGTTTGGCGACCAGCCGGGCGAGGTTCACCGAGCCGAGAAGGCAGGCACCGTAGGGCGGCAGGGGCTGCTCGCCGCAGGGGTTGGTGGCAGAGATCGTCTCGCAGTAGGCGAGATTGTTCATCTGGTTGATGCGGTCGATGAAAATCACGCCCGGCTCGGCGAAATCGTAGGTGGAACGCATGATGCGGTTCCAGAGGTCGCGCGCCTGCAGCGTCCTGTAGACCTTGCCGCCGAAGGTGAGCTCCCACGGGCCGTCCGCCTTCACGGCCTCCATGAAGGCGTCGGTCACGAGGACCGAGAGGTTGAACATCCGCAGCCGGGCCGGGTCCTTCTTGGCCTCGATGAAGCTCTCGATGTCCGGGTGATCGCAGCGCATCGTGGCCATCATGGCGCCGCGCCGCGAGCCTGCCGACATGATCGTCCGGCACATCGCATCCCAGACATCCATGAAGGAAAGGGGCCCCGAGGCGTCGGCGGCGACGCCCTTCACCTCGGCGCCGCGCGGGCGGATGGTCGAGAAGTCATAGCCGATCCCGCCGCCCTGCTGCATCGTCAGCGCCGCTTCCTTCAGCGCGTCGAAGATACCCGCCATGCTGTCCGGGACGGTGCCCATGACGAAGCAGTTGAAGAGCGTGACGGTGCGCCCGGTGCCCGCCCCGGCGGTGATCCGGCCGGCCGGCAGGAAGCGGAAATCCTCGAGTGCGCTGTAGAACCGATCCTCCCAGAGCGCGGGGTCGGCCTCGACTTCGGCCAGCGCCCGCGCGATCCGCCGCCAGGTATCCTCGACCGATCCGTCGACCGGATGGCCCGCGCCATCCTTCAGGCGATACTTCATATCCCAGATCTGCTCGGCGATGGGGGCATGGAATCGGGACATGGGCAGATCCTTGGGCTTGTGGTTCTCAGGGAGGAGTTGCCCAAGATATGCCCATGGGCGGGAGCGGTCAAACGTAAAGAGCCATGTCCGGGGCGCTTGGAGGCCGGGGCCCGCGCGTCTATATGATGGTCCTCTGCGGCGGAGAATCCCCTTGTCCGATCATGTGAACATTCTCAAGCTCTGCGTGGGCGCAGAGGCGGTCGAAGACCTTCTCGACTGGCAGAAGAGCCAGCGCGCCCGTTGGCCGGACGGCTTTCCGCGCCATGTCACGCGCATGTGGCCGAAGCGCGAGGCCGAGGTGCTGGCCGGGGGCTCGCTCTACTGGGTGTTCAAGGGGCTCGTGCTGGCGCGCCAGCCCATCGTCGGGCTCGAATCCGTAACGGGTGCCGACGGGATCGCGCGCTGCGCACTGGTGCTTGAACCGGAGGTGATCCGCACCGTCCCTGCCCCGCGGCGCCCGTTTCAGGGCTGGCGCTATCTCTCGCCCGAAGAGGCCCCGGCCGACCTGCCCAGGGACCGCGCCCGCGAGGAGCCGCTGCCGCCGGAACTGGCCCGGGCCCTGGCCGACATCGGCCTCAGATAAACGCCTCGGGCAGGGGCAGGCCCAGCCGTGCGCCGAGCGCCGCGAAAGGGCCCGCAGCCTCGGACCAGTCGGCCCGGCGCGAGGCGAAGAGCACGGCCTGCGAACTGTGCACCAGCGCGTCGGAAAGGATTTTCAGGTGGTTCGCCCGCAGCGTCTCGCCCGACGAGGTGATGTCGGCGATGGCCTCGGCGGTTCCGTTTTTCACCGTGCCCTCCGTCGCGCCCTGACTGTCCACCAGCTGATAATCCGCAACCCCGTTGGCCATCAGGAACTCGCGCACGAGCCGGTGGTATTTGGTGGCGATCCGAAGCCGGAATCCGTGGGCCGCGCGGAAGGCCGCGGCGGCGGCGTCGAGATCGTCGAGCGTATCCACATCGATCCAGAAGGCCGGCACCGCGATGATGAGATCGGCATGACCGAAGCCGAGCGGCGCCATCTCGGCCACCTGCAGCGACCAGTCCGCAAGCTTCTCGCGCACCAGATCGGACCCCGTCACCCCGAGATGGATCCGCCCGGCGCCGAGCTCGCGCGGGATCTCGCCCGCCGAGAGCAGCACGAGCTCGACCCCGTCCACCCCGTCGACGGCGCCGGAATATTCCCGCTCGGCCCCGGTCTGGCGCATGGTCACCCCGCGCGCGCCGAACCAGTCGAAGGTCCTTTCCATCAGCCGGCCCTTCGAGGGCACCCCGATCTTCAGCGTCATGCGAGCCCCTTCAGCCTGGCCACAAGGCCCGGGCGGATCACGCCCCCGATGGCCGGGATGGACCGCCCCTGCCCCAGCACCGCCGTCAGCGCGTCGTAGCGCCCGCCGGTGGACACCGGCGGCAGCCCGGCGTCGGCGGCGTGGAAGCTGAAGACGAATCCGTCGTAATATTCGAGCGAGCTCTGGCCGTGGCTGGCGTCGAACGGAAGCCGCTCGACCGCGATCCCGCGGGCCGCCAGCGAGGCGAGACGGCGGCCGAACCGCGCCACCGAGGGCTCGAGCGCGGGCATCCGCCGCGCCAGCGCCTCGAGGCGGCCGAGCGCCGCCGCCGCCGGAGCTTCGAGCGACAGCAGATCGTCGAGCACCGCGGCCTCCTCGGCCCCGAGCGGCGCGGCCTCGGCATCCTCGATCAGCGCCGCGGCGCGGGCCTCGATCTCGCAGGGCTCGCGGAGCCCGATGGCCGGGCCCGCGGCCTCCATCAGCGCGCCGGCGCTCGCCCCGGCCAGCCGGTCGAGCAGCCGCAGCCGCGCCTCGGGCACCGGCGTGCGCCCGGCGAACCGGTCGAGCAGCGCGCGGAACCGCGTGGGCCGCCAGACATGCCGCAGAAGCGCCGCCTTGCGCTTTTCGGTGGTCGAGAGACCGCGCACCGCAGCCATCAGGATGCCGATGTCGCCGGTGGCCGCCTGAAGGCCCAGAGGCGCCAGAAGCTCGGCGATCAGCGCGAAGACCTCGGCATCGGCGGCCTCGGGCTCGGTGCGGTCGAACAGTTCGAAGCCCACCTGCAGATATTCCGACGCCCGGGGCCCCGCATGTTCCTGCCGCCGGAAGACCTCGCCCATGTAGGTGTAGCGCGCGGGCTCGGCCCCTTCGGCCATATGGGCCTGCACCACGGGCACGGTGAAGTCGGGGCGCAGCATCATCTCGCCCCGGAGCGGGTCCGAGGTGACATAGGCCCGCGCCCGGATGTCCTCGCCGTAAAGATCGAGGAGCGTGCCCGCGGGCAGCAGGATGTCCGCCTCGACCGGCAGCGCCCCCGCCGCCTGAAAGGCCGCGAAGAGCGCCTCGGCCTCGGCGCGGACCGCGGCCTTGGTCACGAGAGCATGTCCTGAACCGCCCGGACGAGATCCGCCCGCGGCACCTCGACCTGCGCCGGCCGGCTCTTCCATTCCTCGAGGCTCGCACCGGCCGCGATCTGCGCGCCGAGCACCAGATCCTTCAGCACCACGACCCCGCGCGTGGCCTCGTCCGACCCCTGGATGACCGCCACCGGAGACTTCCGCGCATCGGCATATTTCAGCTGGTTGCCGAAGTTCTTCGGGTTGCCGAGATAGAGTTCGGCCCGGAGGCCCGCGCGGCGCAACTCGCCCACCATGGCCATGTAGTCGCCCATCCGGTCGCGGTCCATGACGGTCACCACCACCGGCCCCTGCGCCTCGGCCCCCGCACGACCCTTGGCGCGCAGTGCCGCGAGCAGCCGGTCGACGCCGATCGAGACGCCGGTCGCCGGGACCGACTGGCCGGTGAAGCGCTTGACCAGATCATCGTAGCGCCCGCCGCCCGCGACCGAGCCGAACTGCCGCTTGCGGCCCTTCTCGTCGAAGATCTCGAAAGTGAGCTCGGCCTCGAACACCGGTCCGGTATAATAGCCGAGGCCGCGCACGACCGACGGATCCACCACAATCCGGTCGGGCCCGTAGCCCTGGGCTTCAAGATAGTCTGCAATTTGAGCGAGTTCGCTCACCCCATCTTGCCCCTGCGATGAACCTTTAACGAGATCTCCTAGAATACCAATTGCGGCCAAGCTGGTAAGGCGATTCTTGGACGGCTGCTCAGACGGAGACTGCGATGTCCACGCGCGAGCAATTGAAACCGCAGTTCGAGCTTCAGGATGAGCTTCAAGAGTTTCCGAATCGACGCTTAGAAATTCGGAAAAGTCGTTCATCCGTTCGTTGATTGCTCTCGGTGCATTAACGAACGACATGATGATAGCGGCCTGGTCGTCCGAGAGGCCCGCGCCCTTGGTGAAATCGCCGCTCTCGTCCTTGCGGCCCGAGCCCAGCAGTGCGCGCACGCCCGTCTCACCCAGCCGGTCGATCTTGTCGATGGCGCGGAGCACGATGCCGCGCTCGGCCTCGAACTTCGCGGGGTCGGACGGGTCGAGCACGCCCGCCACCTCCATCACCCCGTTCAGGACCTTCCGGTTGTTCACCCGCACGATATAGTCGCCGCGGGGAATGCCCACGACTTCGAGCGCGTCCGACAGCATGGCGCAGATCTCGGCATCGGCCGCAACGCTCGCCGACCCCACCGTATCCGCGTCGCATTGATAGAACTGGCGGAACCGCCCCGGCCCCGGCTTCTCGTTGCGCCAGACCGGGCCCATCGCATAGCGCCGGTAGGGGCTCGGCAGGTCGTTGCGGAACTGCGCCGCGACGCGCGCCAGCGGCGCCGTCAGATCGTAGCGCAGCGCCAGCCAGTCGCCATCCTCGTCCTGCCAGCCGAAGACGCCCTCGTTCGGGCGGTCCACATCGGGCAGGAACTTGCCCAGCGCCTCGACGGTCTCCACGGCCGAGGTTTCCAGCGGATCGAAGCCGTAGCGATGGTAGACCTCTGCCACGGCGTCGAGCATCGCCTTGCGCTCGGTCACATCCGCACCGAAATAGTCGCGGAAGCCCTTGGGCGTCTCCGCGCGCGGGCGGCGGGAAGCCTTGTCCTTGGCCATGGATCGCACCCTTCGCTGTTCGTCGCGCGCGGTGTATCGGATGGGCGGGCCGCGGACAAGCACCGGGCGAAACACGAGGAGCAGGCGATGGACGAGCGGATCGAGGCGGCCGAGGTGCAGATCGCGCATCTGGTGCGCAGCGTCGAGGATCTTTCGGAGGTGGTGGCGCGGCAGGCGGGCGAGATCGCGCAGCTCCGCCGCCGCGTCGAGATGCTGCTCGAGCGCGAGGCCGAGCGCGAGGCGGACGGGGTGGCGCTGATCGCCGACCAGCGCCCGCCGCATTACTGACGCCTGCGCCCTCGTGTCGCGCCAAAGGGCGGCTCCCGCGCGAAGCGAGACGGCCGGCTAAGCGCCGCTGACCTTGCCCGCCGTGCCGGTCGGTGTGGAACGGCAGAGCTGCGGGCCGTTGCTCTCGCCGTCGAGCCGGAGGCTAGATCTCCTCGACCATCTCCACCCCCGGCACGGCGCGGAGCGCGCTGCGGATCTGCGGCGAGACGGCGAAATCCTGACCGAGCTCGATGTCGATCTCCTGCCCGCCCGACGGATCGCGGACGCAGATCCGCACCGGCGCCCGGGCGCGGCCCTGCGCACGGGCCAGCAGCGCCGCCACCGAGGCCGCGGCCTCGGCACGGTCGAGATGGACGCGCAGGCTCATCGCGCCCGCATCGGCCGCCACCGCATCGATGGGCGAGACCCCGCGCGCGAGGAGCTTCAGACTGTCGCCCTCGAGCGTGGCCTCGACGGTCAGCACCACATGGCCGCCCGGCTCCAGCAGGTCGCGCGCCTGCTCAAGCACGTCCGAAAAGACGGTGCATTCGTAGAGCCCCGTCGGATCCGAAAGCTGGACGAAGGCGAAGCGGTTGCCCTTGGCCGACTTCTTCTCCTGCCGCGACGAGACGGCACCGGCGAGCTTGGCCACCATGGGCCCCCGCTGCGCCAGATCGGTCAGCGCGGCAAGCGTGGTGACGTTGCGCCGCTTCAGCGCGCCCATGTAATCGTCGAGCGGATGGCCCGAGAGATAGAAGCCGATCGCCTGATGCTCCTGCGCCAGCCGCTCGACCGGCAGCCAGTCGTCGCGCGACGGCAGCCGCGGCTCGGGGATGTCCGCCCCTGCTTCGCCGAACAGCGACACCTGGCTCGAATTTCGCGCTTCGTGAATGGCGGCGGAATAGGCCACCAGCGCATCCAGCGCCTCGAACACCCGGGCACGGTTGCGGTCGAGCGCGTCGAAAGCCCCGGCGCGCGCCAGCATCTCGAGAGGACGCTTGCCGATCCGCTTCAGCTCCACCCGCCGCGCCATGTCGAAGAGCGTGGCGAAGGGCCGGTCGCCGCGGGCCTCGACGATGAGCCGCATCGCCTCGACACCCACGTTCTTCAGCGCGCCCAAGGCATAGACCACCGCGCCGTCGCGCACCGTGAAGGTGGCGAGCGAGGCATTCACGCAGGGCGCCACCGTGCGGATGCCGAGCTTGTCCACCTCGCGCTTGTAGACGGCGAGCTTGTCGGTCAGGTGGATATCGCAGTTCATCACCGCGGCCATGAACTCGACCGGATGGTTCGCCTTCAGCCAGGCGGTCTGGTAGCTCACGACCGCATAGGCCGCGGCGTGAGACTTGTTGAAGCCGTAGTTCGCGAATTTCTCAAGCAGGTCGAAGACTTCGCCGGCTTTCTTCGCGTCGATCCCGTGGGTCTTCTTTGCGCCTTCGATGAACTTCGGGCGCTCCTTCGCCATCTCCTCGGCGATCTTCTTGCCCATGGCGCGGCGGAGAAGGTCCGCGCCGCCGAGCGTATAGCCCCCCATGACCTGCGCGATCTGCATCACCTGTTCCTGATAGACGATGATGCCCTGCGTCTCCTTCAGGATCGGGTCGATGGTCGGATGCAGGCTCTCGAGATCGCGCAGCCCGTGCTTCACCTCGCAATAGACCGGGATGTTCTCCATCGGCCCCGGCCGGTAAAGCGCCACCAGCGCCACGATATCCTCGATGCAGGTGGGCTTCATGCGTCGCAGCGCATCCATCATGCCCGAGCTTTCGACCTGGAACACCGCCACGGTCTTGGCCTGCGCATAGAGCTCGTAGGTGGCCTTGTCCTCGAGCGGAATATGCCCGATGTCGTTCTCGGCTCCCGGCGGCGGATCGTAGAGCACCCGCCCGTCCGCAGCCATATGCAGGGGCCGCCCCGTGCCGCGGATCAGATCGATCGCGTTCTGGATCACCGTCAGCGTCTTCAGGCCGAGGAAGTCGAACTTCACCAGCCCCGCGGCTTCCACCCATTTCATGTTGAACTGGGTGGCGGGCATGTCCGAGCGCGGATCCTGATAGAGCGGCACCAGTTCGTCGAGCGGCCGGTCGCCGATCACCACGCCCGCGGCATGGGTCGAGGCGTTGCGCAGAAGCCCCTCAACCTGCATCCCGTAGTCCAGAAGCCGCTTCACCACCTCCTCGGTCTTCGCGGCCTCGCGCAGCCGCGGCTCGTCGGCCAGCGCCTTCTGGATCGAGACGGGCTTCACCCCCTCGACCGGGATCATCTTCGACAGCCGGTCCACCTGCCCGTAGGGCATCTGGAGGACGCGGCCCACATCGCGGACGGCCGCCTTCGAGAGGAGCGCGCCGAAGGTGATGATCTGCCCCACCTTGTCGCGGCCGTATTTCTCCTGGACGTAGCGGATGACCTCCTCGCGCCGGTCCATGCAGAAGTCGATGTCGAAGTCGGGCATCGAGACCCGCTCGGGGTTGAGAAACCGCTCGAAGAGAAGCTGGTAACGCAACGGATCGAGGTCGGTAATCGTCAGCGCATAGGCCACGAGCGAGCCCGCACCCGACCCCCGTCCCGGTCCCACCGGGATGCCGTTGGCCTTGCCCCACTTGATGAAGTCGGCCACGATCAGAAAATAGCCCGGAAAGCCCATCTGCTCAATGATGCCGAGCTCGAAGGCGAGGCGCGCCTCATAGTCCTCGACGGGCGCCGCATGGGGGATCACGGCGAGGCGCGCGGCCAGCCCCTCCTTGGCCTGCCGCCGCAGCTCCTCCACCTCGTCGTCGGCGAAGCGCGGCAGGATCGGCGGGCGCTTGGCCGCCTTGAAGGCGCAGCGGCGCGCGATCTCGACGGTGTTCTCCACCGCCTCGGGCAGGTCGGCGAACAGCGCGACCATCTCGGCCTCGGACTTGAAATAATGCTGCGGCGTGAGCCGCCGCCGCGGCGCCACCTGATCGACATAGGCCCCTTCGGCGATGCAGATCAGCGCATCGTGCGCCTCATACATCTCGGGCTTCGGAAAATAGACGTCGTTCGTGGCCACGAGCGGCAGGCCCATCGCATAGGCCAGCTCGACATGCCCCGGCTCGGTCGCACGCTCGGCCTCGGTCAGCCGCCCGCCCTCGCCCGGATGGCGCTGCAGCTCGACATAGAGCCGCCCGGGATAGATCGCGGCGAGGCGGCCCAGCAGCGCCTCGGCCTTCGCCCGCTGCCCCTCCCGCAGATGCCGGCCCACCGGTCCGTCCGGCCCGCCGGTCAGGCAGATCAGCCCCTCTCCATGCCGCTCGAGTTCGGACAGCGTCACCTGCGGCAGCGCCCCCTCCTTGCCGAGATAGAGGCAGGAGGAGAGCTTCATGAGGTTGCCGTAGCCCGCCTCGGTCTGGGCCAGCAGCACGACCGGCGCGGGCGGCTTCGGCCGCTCTCCCAGCGCCGCCGTCTCGTAGGCGACCGAGACCTGACAGCCGACGATGGGCTGGATCCCGGCGCCGCTGGCCAGCACCGAGAATTCCAGCGCGGCGAACATGGCATTGGTATCCGTCACCGCCACGGCGGGCATGGCGGCGGCCGTGCAGAGGCCGATCAGCTTCTTCACCGGCACCGCGCCCTCGAGCAGCGAATATTCGGTATGGACGCGCAGATGGATGAATCGGGGAGCGTTCGACATGGGGCGGAGCCTACAGAAGCCGCTCTCCCGCGGAAAGATGCTGCGCGACCGGCGAGCGGACCCCCTTGCCATCGGGCGGTCCGGCAGGCTTTGATGGGTCCGAATTGTCGCAGGCCGCTTTACGCCGCATCGGGTGGCCTGCACCGGCGCAGCCGGACCCCCAGAAGGCGGCAGGTTTTCACATGACCGAGATCGCGTTCATCCTGAACGGAACGCCCCTCAGCGTCGCGGCCGAGCCCACCCGGACGCTGCTCGACTTCCTGCGCGAGGACCGCGGGCTCACCGGCACCAAGGAGGGCTGCAACGAGGGCGACTGCGGCGCCTGCACGGTGATGGTGACCGACGAGACCGGGCCCCGCGCGCTGAACGCCTGCCTCCTGTTCCTGCCCCAGCTTCAGGGCAAGGAGGTCCGGACTGTCGAGGGCCTCGCCGCGCCCGACGGCCGCCTCCATCCGGTGCAGCAGGCGCTGATCGACCATCACGGCTCGCAATGCGGCTTCTGCACCCCGGGCTTCGTCATGTCGATGGCCGCGGCCCATGCCACCGGCTGCCGCGACCATGACGATACGCTCGCGGGCAACCTCTGCCGCTGCACGGGCTATGCTCCCATCGTCCGCGCCGCCCGCGCCGCCGAGGAGGCGCCTCCGCCCGACTGGCTGCCCTCTTTCACTCTGCCTCAAATATCCTCGGGGGGGACCGTGAGCGGCGAGAGTCCCTCCCCCGGAGGGGCGGCCGCGAACGCCCGCCCCGCGGGCGGGCCCGGGGGGGCAGACAGCCCCCCCGCAGCCGGTTGCCGCCCGACCAGCCTCGAGGAGTTCGCGCGACTCTACGAGGCCCATCCCGAGGCCACGCTGATTGCGGGCGCAACCGACGTGGGCCTCTGGGTGACCAAGGATCTGCGCGACCTGCCGATGCCCCTCTTCCTCGGCGCCATCCCCGAGCTGCGCCGCATCGAGGAGGCGGCGGGCAGTCTGCGTGTCGGCGCCATGGTCACCATCTCGGACCTGCGCGCGGCACTTGCCCCCCGCCTGCCGGGCCTCGCGGACCTGCTGCGCCGCTTCGCCAGCGTGCAGATCCGCAACGCGGCCACCCTCGGCGGCAATATCGCCAACGGCTCGCCCATCGGCGACACGCCGCCTGCGCTGATCGCGCTCGGCGCCACGCTGCACCTGCGCCGGGGCGAGACCCGCCGCGACCTGCCGCTCGAGGAGTTCTTCCTCGATTACCGCAAGCAGGACCGGCGCCCGGGCGAGTTCGTCGAGGCGGTCACGATCCCCACCGAGGCGCCGGGGCTGCGCTGCTACAAGCTGTCGAAACGGTTCGATCAGGACATTTCGGCGGTCTGCGGCTGTTTCAACATCTCGGTCGAGGCGGGCCGCGTGGCGGCGGCCCGTCTGGCCTTCGGCGGCATGGCCGGGATCCCGAAGCGCGCGGCGGCGGTCGAGGCGGCGCTTCTGGGCCGCCCCTGGACCCTCGCCACGATCGAGGCGGCCCGCCCGGCCTTCGCCGAGGATTTCACCCCGCTGTCCGACATGCGCGCCTCGGCCGGCTACCGTCTCGAGGCCGCGGCGGCGCTTCTCGTCCGCGCCTTCCACGATCTTCAGGGCCGCCCCGTCTCGGTGCTGGAGGTGGAGGCATGAGCCTCGGTCGCGCCCTGCCGCATGATGCGGCCCCGCTCCATGTCACCGGCGCCGCGCGCTATGTGGACGACTTGCCCACCCCGCGCGGCACGCTGCATCTGGCCTTCGGCCTGTCGCCCGTGGCCCATGGCGAGATCCTGACCCTCGATCTCGATCCGGTGCGCCGGATGCCGGGCGTGGTGCGGGTGATCGGGCCCGGCGATCTCGATCCGATGCCCGACTGCTCGCCCTCGGCCCATGACGAGCCGCTGCTCGCGGCGGGCCGCGTGCAGTATGTGGGCCAGCCGCTCTTCCTCGTCGTGGCCGGGAGCCACCGTGCCGCCCGCCGCGCGGCGCGCGCCGCGCGGCCCGAGATCCGGCCCCTGCCCGCGATCTTGACCGTCGAGGAGGCGCTCGCCGCGAATGCCCGCTTCGAGGCGGGGCCCGTCGTCTGGGAGAAGGGCCGCGCGGCCGAAGCCATCGCCACAGCCCCGCACCGGATCGAGGGAACGATGGAGGTTGGGGGACAGGAGCATTTCTACCTCGAGGGTCAGGTGGCGCTCGCCCTGCCGCAGGAGGCGGGCGACATGCATGTCCATTCCTCCACCCAGCATCCGACCGAGATCCAGCACAAGGTGGCCCATGCGCTGGGACTGCCCATGAGCGCCGTGCGGGTCGAGGTGCGGCGCATGGGCGGCGGCTTCGGCGGCAAGGAGAGCCAGGGCAATGCGCTGGCCATCGCCTGCGCACTGGCCGCCCGCGCGACGGGGCGGCCCTGCAAGATGCGCTATGACCGCGACGACGACATGGCGATCACCGGCAAGCGCCACGACCTTCGGATCGACTATCGCGCGGGCTTCGATGACGAAGGGCGGCTCGCGGGCGTCGAGTTCCGCCATCTCTTCCGCTGCGGCTGGTCGCAGGACCTGTCGCTGCCGGTGGCGGACCGGGCGATGCTCCATGCCGACAATGCCTATCACCTGCCCGCGGTGCGGATCGAGAGCCACCGGCTGCGCACCCATACCCAGAGCGCGACCGCCTTCCGCGGCTTCGGCGGCCCGCAGGGCATGATCGGGATCGAGCGGGTGATGGACCATGTGGCCCATGCGGTGGGGCGCGATCCTCTGGCGGTGCGGCAGGCGAACTTCTACGCGCCGATGGGGCAGGTCGGGGGCAGACGTGCCGCGGATCCGGCGGGAAGGCCGGGGGCGCTGCCCCCGGACCCCCGGGATATTTCCGCCAGAATGAAGGAGGAGGAGACGGAGGCGCGGGCGCGGCTCGGGGCGGAGGAGGTGGATCTGACCTCGCGCGGGGCGGAGGCGATGGAGCATGATCTGCCGCCGCCCGCGCCCGAGGGGGTGCAGACCACGCCCTATCACATGCCGGTGGAGGATTTCATCGGCGACGCGCTGGTGGCGGAGCTCGCCGAGCGGGCGGACTATGCCCGCCGCCGCGCCGAGATCGCCGACTGGAACCGGCAGAGCCCGATCCTGAAGCGCGGCATCGCGCTGACGCCGGTGAAGTTCGGCATCTCCTTCACGCTCAGCTGGCTGAACCAGGCGGGGGCGCTGGTCCATATCTATCAGGACGGCTCGGTGCATCTGAACCATGGCGGGACCGAAATGGGACAGGGGCTGTTCCAGAAGGTGGCGCAGGTGGCGGCGGCCGAACTCGGGCTGCCGGTCGAGGCGGTGAAGATCACGCCGACCGACACGGGCAAGGTGCCGAACACCTCGGCCACGGCGGCCTCGTCGGGATCGGACCTGAACGGGATGGCGGTGCGTGCGGCCTGCGTCACGCTGCGGGATCGGCTGGCGGAGCTGGTGGCCGAGCGGCATCAGGCGCGGGCGGAGGAGGTGCGGTTCGAGGAGGGGCGCGTGCGCGTGGGCGGCGCGGATCTCTCCTTTGCCGAAGTGGCGGCCATGGCCTATCAGGCGCGCGTGCCGCTCTCGGCCACGGGCTACTACCGGACGCCGAAGATCGTCTGGGACCGGCTGAAGGGGCGCGGGCGGCCCTTCTTCTACTTCGCCTACGGGGCGGCGGTGTCGGAGGTGGTGATCGACAGCCTGACCGGCGAGAACCGGATCCTGCGCGCGGACATCCTCCACGACACGGGCACGAGCCTCAATCCGGCGCTTGATCTGGGGCAGATCGAGGGCGGTTATGTGCAGGGCGCCGGGTGGCTTACCACCGAGGAGCTGGTCTGGGACGCCGAGGGGCGGCTGCGAACCCATGCGCCGTCGACCTACAAGATCCCCGCCTGTTCCGACCGTCCGCGGATCTTCAATGTCGAGCTCTGGGGGCGGCCCAATCCCGAGGAGACCGTGGGCCGGTCGAAGGCGGTGGGCGAGCCGCCCTTCATGCTCGGGATCTCGGTGCTGATGGCGCTCTCGGAGGCGGTGGCGGCCTGCGGCGACGGCAGCATCTATCCGGCGCTCGATGCGCCCGCGACGCCCGAGCGGATCCTTGCCGCGGTGAGGCGGCAGCGTGGCTGAGGGCTTCGAAATCGAAGGGCTGCGGGCCGCGGTGGCCCGCCACGGACGCGTTGCGCGCGTGGTGGTGGGCGCCGTCGAGGGCTCGGCCCCCCGCGGACCCGGCGCCGCTATGCTCGTCTGGGCCGGGGGAGCCCGGGGCACCATCGGCGGCGGCGCGCTCGAATGGGAGGCCATCGCCCGGGCCCGCGCGCTTCTGGCGGAGGGCGGGCTCCGGGTGGACAGGAGGCCGCTCGGCCCCGCGCTCGGCCAGTGCTGCGGCGGATCGGTGACGCTGGTGACCGAGGTCTGGGACGCGGCGGCCCTCGACGGGATCGAGGGGCCGCTCGTCGCGCGCAGCCTCGACGGGCGGCCGATGGCGCTCGAGGTGCGCCGCCTTCTGGACCGCGCCCGGCGCGAGGGGGCGCGGCCTCCGGCGCAGATCCGGCAGGGCTGGCTGATCGAGCCTCTGGCCCTGCCCGAGCGGGAGATCTGGATCTGGGGGGCGGGCCATGTCGGCCGGGCGCTCGTCGCGGTGCTGAACCCCCTGCCCGATCTCGCCCTGACCTGGATCGATGTGGCGCGCGACCGCTTTCCCGAGATCCTGCCCGAGGGGCCGCGGGCGATCTGGACACCGCGGCCGGAGGAACTGGTGGCCCATGCGCCACCCCATGCCGAGCATCTCGTGCTCACCTTCTCGCATGCGCTGGACCTCGAGCTCTGCCATCGCATCCTGTCGCGCGGCGCGGCCGGGCTCGGCGTGATCGGCTCGGCCACCAAGGCCGCCCGCTTCCGCGGCAGATTGCGCGCGCTTGGCCATTCGGACGGGCAGATCGCGCACATGGTGTGCCCGATCGGCGACAAGTCCTTGGGCAAGCATCCGCAGGCAATTGCCTTGGGCGTCGCGGTGGGGTTGCTGGGGCAAAAGCGCAGGGTGGGGGCGGAGATCGCGTCATGACGGAACTTCTGCGGATCGAGGGGGTGACGAAGGCCTATCCGGGCGTGGTCGCGAACTCGGACGTGTCTTTCTCGATCCGGGAAGGCGAGGTGCATGCGCTTCTCGGCGAGAATGGCGCAGGCAAATCCACGCTGGTCAAGATGATCTACGGCCTTGTGCGGCCCGACGAGGGGCGGATGCGCCTGCGCGGGCAGGACTACGCCCCGCGCGAGCCGCGCGAGGCGCGGGCGGCGGGCGTCGCCATGGTGTTCCAGCATTTCAGCCTGTTCGAGGCGATGAACGTGGCGGAGAATGTGGCGCTCGGCATGGAGGATCCGCCGAAGCTGCGCGATCTGGCGGCCCGTATCCGGCAGGTGTCCGAGGAATACGGCCTGCCGCTCGATCCCGACCGGATGGTGGGCGATCTGTCGGCGGGCGAGCGGCAGCGGGTCGAGATCGTGCGCTGCCTGCTGCAGGATCCGAAGCTCCTCATCATGGACGAGCCGACGTCGGTCCTGACCCCGCAGGAGGTGGAGATCCTGTTTCAGACCCTGCGCCAGCTCTCGTCCGAGGGCACGGCGATTCTCTACATCAGCCACAAGCTCGAGGAGATCCGCGCGCTCTGCGACGAGGCGACGATCCTGCGCCGCGGCAAGGTGGTGGCGACCTGCACCCCGCGCGAGCGCTCGGCCCGCGAGATGGCGGAGCTGATGGTGGGCGCCGTCCTGACCCCGCCCGAGCGGCATGCGACGCCCAAGGGCGAGGTGGCGCTGGAGGTGGCAGGGCTCTCGGTCGCCTCGCCCATCCCCTTCGGCACCTCGCTCAAGGACATCGGCTTCAAGGTGCGCCGCGGCGAGGTGCTGGGCATTGCCGGCGTGGCGGGCAACGGGCAGGACGAGCTTCTGATCGCGCTCTCGGGCGAACTGCGGGCCGCGCGCGATGCGGTGCAGATCGAGGGAAGCGGCGTGGGCGACCTCGGGCCGAACGAGCGGCGCCTGCGCGGCCTCGTGGCCGCCCCCGAGGAGCGGCTCGGTCATGCGGCTGCCCCCGACATGAGCCTCGTCGAGAATGCGCTTCTCTCGGGCGTGGTGCGCAAGCGGCTGACCTGGCGCGGCTTCATCGACTGGGCGGGCACCCGCGCCTTTGCCGCCGAGATCGTCGAGCGGTTCGACGTGCGCACCCCCGGCACCTGGGTCGCGGCCCGCGCCCTCTCGGGGGGCAACCTGCAGAAGTTCGTGGTGGGGCGCGAGTTGTCGCAGGAGCCCTCGGTCATCGTCATCAACCAGCCGACCTGGGGCGTCGATGCCTCGGCCGCGGCGGCGATCCGGCAGGCGATCCTCGATCGGGCCGCGGCGGGGGCGGCGGTCGTCGTCATCAGCCAGGACCTTGACGAGCTTCTGGAAATCGCCGACCGCTTCGCCGCGCTGAACGAGGGCCGTCTGAGCGCGCCCCGACCCACGCAGGGGCTGACCATCGACGAGATCGGTCTGATGATGGGCGGCGCGCATGGAATGGAGGTGGCCCATCATGCTCACGGGTAACGGCGCAGAGGCGCGCCCATGCTGAGGCTCGAGAAGCGCCCGAACCCGTCGCGGTTCTGGAACTACGCGACGCCGGTCCTCGCCGTCGTCCTGACGATGGTCGCGGGCGGGCTCATGTTCGCGCTGCTGGGCAAGAACCCGGTCGAGGCGATCCGCACGATCTTCTGGGATCCGCTGTTCGGAGAGTTCGCCTGGTATTTCCGCGGCCAGCTTCTGGTGAAGGCGGGGCCGCTGATCCTGATCGCGGTGGGCCTCAGCCTCGGCTTCCGGGCGGGGATCTGGAACATCGGCGCCGAGGGGCAGTACATGATGGGCGCCATCTTCGGCGCCGCGGCGGGGCTTGCGCTCTATCCCGCCGACAACCGGCTGATCTTCCCGCTGATGGTGGTGGCGGGCGCGCTCGGCGGCTGGATCTGGGCCATGATCCCCGCGATCCTGCGCACGAGGTTCCGCACGAACGAGATCCTCGTTTCGCTCCTTCTCGTCTATGTGGCGCAGTCGATCCTCGCCTCGATGGCGCTCGGCGCGCTGCGAAACCCTGAGGGCGGCGGCTTTCCCGGTTCGCGCAACCTCTCGCAATGGGCCTCCTCGGCCAACCCCGAGCTGATCGCGGGAACGGGCATGCACTGGGGAGTGGTCGCGGCCTTCGCCTCGGTGATCGCGGCCTATATCCTGTTGCAGCGCCATATCCTCGGCTTCCAGATCCGGCTTGCGGGTCAGGCCCCGCGGGCCGCGCGCTTCGCGGGCGTCTCGCCCAACCGGCTGGTCCTCCTGTGCATGGGGATCTCGGGGGCGCTCGCGGGCCTCGCCGGGCTCTTCGAGGTGACGGGCCCGGCCGGGCAGATCTCGATCGATTTCGCGCAGGGCTACGGCTTCACCGCCATCATCGTGGCCTTCCTCGGCCGGCTCAACCCGGTGGGCATCCTGCTCGCGGGGCTTCTCATGGCGCTGACCTATGTCGGCGGCGACAATGCCTCGACCAACCTCGGCCTGCCTGCGGCCTCGATCCAGGCCTTCCAGGGGATGCTCCTCTTCTTCCTCCTCGCCGTGGACCTTCTGTCCAACTACCGCATCCGCCCGAGCCGGAAGGAGACCGCCTGATGGACCTGCTCGGAGGCATCAATCCCGCCGTGCTGGTGGCCTCGCTGATGATGGCCTCGGTGCCGATCATCCTCGCGGCCATCGGCGAACTGGTGGTGGAGAAGTCGGGCGTCCTCAACCTCGGCGTCGAAGGCATGATGATCATCGGCGCCATCTGCGGCTTCGCGGTGGCGGTCGAGACCGGAAGCCCGCTTCTGGGCTTCGTGGGCGGGGCTCTGGGCGGCGCGGCGCTGAGCCTGATCTTCGCGCTCCTCACGCAGGTCCTGATGGCCAACCAGGTGGCGACGGGCCTCGCGCTCACACTCTTCGGCCTCGGCCTCTCGAGCCTTCTGGGCCAGAGCTATGTGGGCGTGAAGCCGCCGCCGACCGGGCGGCTCGACCTCGGCCCGCTCTCGGACATCCCCTGGATCGGGACCATGCTCTTCCGGCACGACGCGATGGTCTATCTCTCCATCGCGGCGGTGGCGGCGGTCTGGTTCGTCCTGCGCCACACCCGGACGGGCCTCGTCCTGCGGGCGGTGGGCGAGAATCACGAGGCAGCCCATGCGCTCGGCTACCATGTGGTGCGGATCCGGGTGCTGGCGATCCTGTTCGGCGGCGCGATGGCGGGGCTCGGCGGGGCCTATCTCAGCCTCATCCGGGTGCCGCAATGGACCGACGGGATCACCGCCGGCGCGGGCTGGATCGCGCTGGCCATCGTGGTCTTCGCCAGCTGGCGGCCCTGGCGGGTCCTGCTCGGCGCCTATCTTTTCGGCGGCATCACCGTCCTCCAGTTGAACCTGCAGGCGGCGGGCGCACGGATCCCGGTGCAATACTTGTCCATGTCGCCCTATCTGATAACGATCCTCGTGCTGGTCATCATGTCCGCGGACCGCCGCCGCAGCACGGCGGCGCCGGCCTCGCTGGGCAAGACCTTCCACGCCTCGCGCTGAGGCAGCTATCGGCCGGCAGCGTCCGGCAGGAACAGGGAGCTAAAGAATGGATCGCAGAACGCTTCTCGCGAGCGCCGCCTCGGGACTCGCGCTGTCGCTGGCGGGAGGCCGGGTCGCGATGGCCCAGGCCAAGGACAAGGTGAAGGTGGGCTTCGTCTATGTCGGCCCGATCGGGGATGGCGGCTGGAGCTTCCAGCACAACGAGGGCCGGCTGGCCGTCGAGAAGGAATTCGGCGACCGGGTCGAGACGATCTATCAGGAAAGCGTGCCCGAGGGCTCCGACGCCGAGCGCGTGCTGACCCAGATGGCGCTGTCGGGCTGCGACATCATCTTCACCACCTCCTTCGGCTACATGGATGCGACGAACAATGTCGCGGCCAAGTTCCCGAACGTGAAGTTCGAACATTGCACCGGCTTCAAGCGCGAGCATCCGAACGTCGCCACCTACAACGCCCGCTTCTACGAGGGCCGCGCGGTCTGCGGCACCATCGCCGGCCTGATGACCAAGTCGAACAAGATCGGCTACATCGGCTCCTATCCGATCCCCGAGGTGATCCAGGGCATCAACTCCTCGTTCATCCATGCGCGGAAGGTGAACCCGGAAGTCTCTATCTCCGTGGTCTGGGCCTACACCTGGTTCGATCCGGCCAAGGAAGCGGATGCGGCCAAGGCGCTCATCGAGCAGGGCGTGGACGTGATCCTCGCCCACACCGATTCGACCGCGCCGCTGGCCGAGGCCGCCAAGACGCCGGGCGTGATCGGCTTCGGTCAGGCCTCGGACATGGCGAACTACAAGCCCTCGCCGCGGGTCTCCTCGATCATCGACAACTGGGCGCCCTACTACGTCAAGCGCGTGGGCATGGTGCTCGACGGCACCTGGGAGAGCACGGACGCCTGGGAAGGCATCGGCGGCGGCGAAGTGCTGATCGGCGAGATCACCGAGGCCGTGCCGGCCGAGGTGAAGGCCAAGGCGATGGAAGTCCACGATGCCATCGGGGCGGGCACCTATCATCCCTTCACCGGCCCGCTCAACAAGCAGGACGGCTCGGCGTGGCTCGCGGAAGGCGAGACGGCGGCGGACACGGATCTTCTCGGCATGAACTTCTATGTCGAGGGCATCTCGGGCGAGATCCCAAAGTAAGCCCTGCCCCATTCGTGCAGGAGGCCCGGGCCGGAACGGCCCGGGCCTCTGGCCATTCTGGGCGCGCTTTCGTCGCTTCTCCGGGCAGGAGCCTCCGAGTTCCTCGCCGGCGGCCTCCCGGCGCGCCGGACCTTCCTCTCGCGCGCCTGAGCCCCTCGCGGGGATTCCCGGGATGAGAACCCAGAGCCGGACGCGCCGGAGCGCCTGCCATTCGCGAAGCGCGAAGGATGCGGCTCCTCGGCGCGGGGCGCCCTCTTTGGCGGTATCCGGTGCGGACCACGCACTCCCCGGCCCGAAAGGTCGCGCGCCCGTCTCTCTCCCACTGGGCTGGCACACCATGCCGGTCCGTTGCCCGAGTCGCGGCCGGAGCCAATTCCGGGCGCTCTGGACCGTCGGCTTCGCGGGCCCGACGAGGCCGCTCGCCCCCTCCCCTCTGCCCCGCACGCGCGAAACTGCGCCCTTCTTCCCGTTTTGACGTGAAACTTCCGTCAATTCGAACGGGAACCCCGGCCCCCCGTATTCGCGGGAAAGGCAAGGCGTGTTATTCAGAATTCAGCGGTTCCGGGGAAGCCTGTTCAATCGATCCGTTGAGACCTTCCCCCGCACGAGTTCGCCATCGTTCGGCTTTTTTTGACCCCAATGCCTTTTCATCACGAAGCCCTGGGACCGCTGCCTGTCGATACCCTTCCCGATGCGACCTCCTCGGCCCCGGTCCCCGCGACCGGGGTCCTTTTGTGCCTGTCTATCGCGCCCGCCTCGCCGCTCGACATATTCATGATTCATGATCTATCGTCTTGGCAGGGAAGAGGAGGAATCAATGGCACATGTCGTCGTTCTCGGGGCCGGTCTGGGCGGCTCGATCATGGCCTACGAGTTGCAGCAGCAGCTCCGCAGCGAGGACCGGATCACCGTCGTGACCCGCGATCCCACCTATCACTTCGTGCCCTCAAACCCGTGGGTGGCGGTGGGCTGGCGGACGCGCAGCCATATCAGCGCCGATCTGGCGCCGACGATGCAGCGGCTCGGGATCGCCTTTCGGACGGTGCCCGCCACGCGCCTCGTGCCGGCCGAGAACCGGGTGGAACTCGCCGACGGCAGCGCGCTCGACTACGATTACCTCGTGGTGGCGACCGGCCCCGAGCTTGCCTTCGACGAGATCGAGGGCTTCGGCCCCGAGGGCCACACCCAGTCCATCTGCCATGTCGACCATGCCGAGGCCGCCCACGCGGCCTTCGAGCGGTTCTGCGAAAACCCCGGCCCCATCGTGGTGGGGGCGGCGCAGGGCGCGAGCTGCTTCGGGCCCGCCTACGAATTCGCCTTCATCCTCGATGCAGCCCTGCGCCGACGCAGGATCCGCGACCGGGTGCCCATGACCTTCGTCACCTCCGAACCCTATATCGGCCATCTCGGCCTCGACGGGGTGGGCGACACCAAGGGGCTGCTCGAATCCGCGCTGCGCAGCCGCCATATCAAATGGATCACCTCGGCCCGGATCTCGCGGGTCGAGGCGGGGATGATGCATGTCGAGGAAGTGGCCGAGGGCGGCGCCACGAAGCCCCATGCCCTGCCCTTCGGCTATGCGATGATGCTGCCTGCCTTCCGGGGGGTGAAGGCTGTCTCGGGCATCGAGGGGCTCTCGAACCCGCGCGGCTTCACCCTCGTCGATCCTCACCAGCGCAACCCCGCCTTCCCCAACATCTTCGCGGTGGGCGTCTGCGTGGCGATCCCGCCGATGGGGGTCACGCCGGTGCCGGTGGGCGTGCCCAAGACCGGCTTCATGATCGAATCGATGGTCACCGCCACGGCGCACAACATCGGCGCGCTGGTCCGCGGCAAGGAACCCGACGAGGTCGCCACCTGGAACGCGGTCTGCCTCGCCGATTTCGGCGACCGCGGCATCGCCTTCATCGCCCAGCCGCAGATCCCGCCGCGCAACGTGAACTGGTCGGCCGAGGGTCGCTGGGTGCATTTCGCCAAGATCGCCTTCGAGAAATACTTCCTGCGCAAGGTGAAGCTCGGCACGGCCGAGCCGCTTTACGAATGGGCGGCGATGAAGATGCTCGGCATCGACAAGCTCAAGGCCGCCCGCAAGGGATGACCCCTTGCCAATCCGCGCGGCGCGGGCCAGCCTGCGCCGCATGGACAGCGATTTTCTCATCATCGGTGGGGGCATAGCCGGTGTCTCGGCCGCCGCCCGCCTCTCGGAGCTCGGCTCGGTCACGCTGCTCGAGGCCGAGGACACGCTCGCGCATCACGCCTCGAGCCGGTCCGCCGCGCTCTACGAGCCGCGCTACGGCCTGCCGCCGGTGGTCGAGCTGTCGCTCGCCTCGGGCGATTTCTTCCGGGCAGCCGACGGCATCCTCTCGCCACGCGGCCTCTTGGTCGTGGGCCGCGAGGCCGAGCGTGACCGGTTCGAGGACGAGACGGTGGGGATGCATCTCGAGCGCATCTCGGCCGAGGAGGCGCGGGCCGCCGTGCCGATCCTGCGCCCCGACGTGACGCTCGCGGCCCGCGCCGACCACGCCTGGGACATCGATACCGACCGCCTGCTGCAGGGCTTCGCCCGCGAGGCCCGCGCCCGGGGCGCCCGGATCGTCACGAAGGCGCGAGTCGGCGCCATCGCGCGCGACGGGGCGGGCTGGCGCGTCGAGGCGGGCGAAAGCTACCGCGCGCGCATCCTCGTCAATGCAGCCGGTGCCTGGGCCGACGGGGTGGCCGCGCTCGCAGGCGTGCGGCCCCTGGGCCTCGTGCCCTACCGCCGCTCGATGGCGCGCATTCCGGCGCCCGGCGGCCACGACATCTCGCGCTGGCCTATGATCTTCGGCGTGGGCGAAAGCTGGTATGCCAAGCCCGATGCCGGCGCGCTGATCGTCTCGCCCGCCGACGAGGATCCGCAGGAGCCCCACGACGCCTGGGCCGACGACATGGTGCTGGCCGAGGGCCTCGCCCGCTACGAGGAGATGGTGACCGAGCCCGTGACGCGGCTTCTGGCCTCCTGGGCGGGCCTGCGCACCTTCGCACCCGACCGGGTGCTGGTGATCGGCGAGGATCCGGCCGCGCCCGGCTTCTTCTGGCTTGCGGGCCAGGGCGGCTACGGCTTCCAGACCTGCCCCGCCGCGAGCCGCCTCGCAGCCGACCTGATCGGCGGGCGCAGCCCCGAGGTGCCGGCGGCGCTGGTCGCGGCCCTCTCACCCGGCCGCTTCGCATGAGCCTTCGGCTGCCGGATTCGGGCGCGCCGACCGGGCCGGATGGCCGCCGCCACGCGCCCTCGGCCGACCGCAATGCCGAAGCCATCCTCGCCGTCCTGCGCGACGAGGCGCCCGAGGGGCGGATGCTCGAGATTGCGTCCGGCACCGGCCAGCATGCCGCCCGCTTTGCGGCAGCGCTTCCGGCCCTTCTGTGGCAACCGACGGACGTGGACCCCGCAAACCTGCTCTCGATCGAGGCCTGGCGCGAGGCTTCCGGCGCACCGAACCTGCGCGCGCCGATCCTTCTCGACGCCACCCGGCCCGGATGGCCCGCCCGCCATCCCTGCGAGGCGCTGCTGATCGTGAACCTCCTGCACCTGATCCCGGAGACGGAGGCCGCGGCCGTCCTCCGTCATGCCGCCTCCGCGCTGACCCCGGGCGGCACGCTCTTCCTCTACGGCCCCTTCCTGCGCGACGGCCGCCCCGGCAGCGCAGGCGACGAGAGCTTCGATGCGAGCCTGCGCGCCCAGAACCCGGAGATCGGCCTCAAGGACAGCACCTGGATCGAGGAAAGGCTGGCGGAGGCGGGCCTCGCGGTGCGCAGGATCGAGATGCCCGCGCACAACCTGATGTTCGTGGCGCGCCGGACCTGAAGCGCAGCCCGGGCCGCGACCGGAGATCCGGCAGCGGCGGCTGCGCCCGCTGAGCCGCCCCCCGCCCCCCGCCGTCAGGCTCTGGCCGCGCTGCTGCCCGCCTGCTGACAGCGAGGCGCGGCCCCCGACCCGGCCCATGTCCGGGCCGCGCCGGCACGGCGACCGGCTTCGGCAGGTGGCGCGGCCGGGACTCCTCCTCCAAGGGGTGACAGGCGACCTCGCTTGCGGCACAGTCGCGCCTGTTCTCCTCATCGCTCCGGAGCCCCATGACCCGACGCCTCCTCGCCCTCGGCCTCGCCGCGCTGCTTCTGTCCTGCGGCCGGCCGGAGGTCATCGCCGAACTGCCTTCCGGCCAGACCGTCACCGTCGCCCAGCCGAGCTTCGGCGATGCCAAGCCCCACCCCTGGAGCGGCCGGGCGCCCTCGAGCTACCAGGTCCACGGGATCGACGTCTCGCGCTTCCAAGGCCCGATCGACTGGCCCACCGCCGCCTCGGCCGGCGTCTCCTTCGCCTTCATCAAGGCCACCGAAGGCGGCGACCGGGTGGATGCTGCCTTCCACGAGAACTGGCGCGGCGCCGGCCGCGCGGGTGTGCCACGCGGCGCCTACCATTTCTTCTATTTCTGCCGCCCGGCCGCGGAACAGGCCGACTGGTTCATCCGGACCGTGCCGAAGTCCCCCCGCGCCCTGCCGCCGGTGCTTGACATGGAATGGAACCCCTTCTCGCCCACCTGCACCTTCCGGCCCGAGCCCGCGGTCGTCCGGGCCGAGGCGCTCACCTTCCTGCGTCAGGTCGGGGCCCATTACGGCAGGCGCCCGATCATCTATACGACGATCGACTTCTTCGAGCGCAACGAGATGTGGCGCCTGACCGGATACGACTTCTGGCTCCGCTCGGTCGCCGCCCATCCGCACGAGCGCTATGCCGGCCATCCCTGGACCTTCTGGCAATATACCGGCACCGGGATCGTGCCGGGCATCGGCAAGGTCACCGACATCAACGTCTTCAACGGCGACGCCACCCGCTGGGCCGCCTGGCTCACGCTGAACCTGCGCTGAGCCTTTCACGCTGGTGCAAATATCCTCGGGGGGGCCGCCGGCCCCGGCCGGCGGCGGGGGGCAGACAGCCCCCCGTCCCCGGGATCAGCCGTCCTGGCGGATCCGGGCGTTCTTCGGGTCGTAGGGCGAATCCTCGGACACCACGGCCTCGTAGGTCTCGCGGAACATGCGCAGCTGCAGCTTCGTGCCCACCTCGGCCAGATCGGGGCGGACATAGCCCATGCCGATCTGCTTGCCGAAGGCCACCGACCAGCCGCCCGAGGTGAGCCGGCCCACCTTCTCGCCGTTCAGAAGCAGCGCCTCCTTGCCCCAGGGATCGGCATCCGCCGGCCCGTCGATCAGGAGCGTCACGCATTTCGAGCGGATGCCGGTCGCGAGCATCGCTTCCTTGCCCTGAAAGTCCTTGCCGAGGTCGATGAACCGGTCGAGCCCCGCCTCCATCGGCGTGGCATCGCGGCCGAGCTCGTTGCCGAAGGCGCGGTAGCTCTTTTCCTGCCGCAGCCAGTTCTGCGCCCGCGCCCCCACGAGCTTCAGCCCGTGCTTTTCGCCCGCCTTCAGCAGCAGGTCCCAGAGATAGGTCGACATCTCGATCGGATGGTGCAGCTCCCAGCCGAGCTCACCCGTATAGGCCACCCGCACCGCCCGCACCGGGCACATGCCAAGCTCGATGTCGCGGTAGCTGAGCCAGGGGAAGCGCTTGTTCGAGAGCCGGGTGGCGGGATCGGCATCCTTCACCACCTCGTTCAGAATCGCGCGCGCATTGGGTCCGGCCAGCGCAAAGACCCCCCACTGGGTCGTCACGTCATGGATGTCGATCCAGCCGAAATCGCCGATCCTGTCTTCGGCGCATTTCCTCAGCCAGTCGGCGTCATAGGCCGTCCAGGCCCCGGCGGACACGAGGTAATATTCGTTCTCGGCCAGCCGCACGATGGTATATTCGGTGCGGGTGGTGCCGGCGGGCGTCAGCGCGTAGGTCAGGTTGATCCGGCCCACAGCCGGCAGCTTGTTGCAGGTGAACCAGTCGAGGAAGGCCGTGGCGCCGGGGCCGCGCACCAGATGCTTGGTGAAGGCGGTGGCGTCGATCAGGCCCGCGGTCTCGCGCAGCGCCTCGGCCTCGGCGCGGGCGAACGGATGCCAGGCGCCGCGGCGGAAGCTGCGGGATGCGTGGTCGAAATCGGCCGGCGCATCCACGGGCCCGTAGTAGTTCGGCCGTTCCCAGCCGTTGACCTGCCCGAACTGCGCGCCGAGCGCCTTCTGCCGGTCGTAGACCGGCGCGGTGCGCAGCGGACGACAGGCTTCGCGCTCCTCGTCGGGGTGGTGGAGGATGAAGACATGCTCATAGCATTCCTCGTTCTTCCGCGCGGCGTATTCGGTCGTCATCCAGCTGCCGTAGCGCCGGGGATCGAGCGAGGCCATGTCGATCTCGGCCTCGCCCTCGGTCATCATCTGCGCGAGATAGTGGCCGGTGCCGCCCGCCGCAGTGATGCCGAAGCTGAACCCTTCCGCCAGCCACATGTTGCGCAGGCCCGGGGCGGGACCCACCAGCGGGTTGCCGTCGGGCGTGTAGCAGATCGGACCGTTGTAATCGTCCTTCAGGCCCACGGTCTCGGACGAGGGGATCCGGTGGATCATCGACATGTATTCCTCCTCGATCCGCTCGAGATCGAGGGGGAAGAGGTCGGCGCGGAAGCTCGAGGGCACGTCATAGAGGAAGCGGGCCGGAGCGTTGCGCTCGTAGGGGCCGAGGATCCAGCCGCCCCGCTCTTCGCGGACATACCATTTGGCGTCGGCGTCGCGCAGGACGGGGTGCTGCGGGTTGGTCTTGCGCCATTCGACCAGCGCCGGGTCGGGCTCGGTCACGATATATTGGTGCTCGACCGGAATGGCCGGGATCTTGATGCCCAGAAGCCGGGCGGTGCGCTGCGCATGGTTGCCGGTGGCGGTCACCACATGTTCGGCATGGATCTCGAAGCTCTCCTCGGTCGGGACGAGGTTGCCGCCCTGCTCGGCCATCCGCACGCAGGAGACGATCCATTCGCTGCCCGTCCAGCGGTAGCCGTTGACCTGGATCCGGCGCTCGATGGTGCAGCCGAGCTGCCGCGCGCCCTTGGCCATCGCCTGCGTCACGTCGGCGGGGTTGATGTAGCCATCCTGCGGGTGGAAGAGCGCGCCCTTGAGATCCTCGGTGCGCACGAGGGGCCAGCGGTCCGCGATCTCCTTCGGGCTCAGGAACTCATGATAGACCCCCGCCGTCTCGGCTACGGAGGAATAGAGCATGTATTCGTCCATCCGCGCGTCGGTCTGGGCCATGCGCAGGTTGCCCACGACATAGAAGCCGGGGTTGAGCCCGGTCTCGGCCTCGAGCCCCTTGTAGAAATCGACCGAATACTTGTGGATATGGGTGGTGGCGTAGCTCATGTTGAAGAGCGGCAGAAGCCCCGCGGCGTGCCAGGTGGAGCCCGCGGTGAGCTCGTCGCGCTCGACCAGCATCGTGTCCCAGCCGGCCTTGGCGAGATGGTAGGCGATGCCGTTCCCGACAGCACCGCCGCCGACGACAAGGGCTTTCACATGGGTCTTCATCCGCGCACTCCGTCACCGCAGGGTTTGCCGCATCAATGACTGATCGTCGCCGCTGCGGAGAGGTGAGCCCGACATTTGGCGTCCGAAAACGACATGGGCGCGGATGGTGCGACGGAATGCCCGGAGCCGGCCGTGGCGCGGGGGGCTTTGCGCCCCCCGTCCGCCGCCGCAGGCGGCGGCGGACTTCGCCTGCGGCGAAGCCCCCCGCAGGATATTTGGGCAGAGTGAACGGGCTCAGGCGCGCCGCAGGAGCGCCGAGACGAGGAAGGCCAGCGCCGCAGCCGCGACGATCGAGGGGCCTGCCGGCGTGTCGAAGGCCAGCGAGGCGCCAAGGCCCGCGAGGCTTGCGCCCGCGCCGATCAGGGCCGCGAGCAGCGCCATCGGCTCGGGGTTGCGGGCCAGGCCGCGCGCGGCCGCGGCCGGGATGATGAGCATGGCCGAGATCAGGAGCGCCCCCACCACCTTCAGCGCGACCGCCACCGTCACCGCGAGCGCGAGGGTGAGAATCAGCCGCTCGCGCGCGGGGTCGATGCCGGAGGCCGCGGCCAGATCCTCGTTGATCGTGGCCGTGAGAAGCGCCGACCAGCGCCAGAGGAGAAGCGCCAGCACGAGCGCCGCTCCCGCCCAGATGAAGGCCAGATCCGGCACCGAGACGGCGAGGATGTCGCCGAAGAGCCAGGCCGAGAGATCGGTGCGCACCGAGGGCAGGAAGCTCACCGCGACGAGGCCGAAGGCCAGCGCGGAATGGGCGAGCACGCCCAGCATCGTGTCCATGGCCCAGCCGCGGCCGCTCAAGGTGGCTACGGTCGCGGCCATGACCAGCGCCACGGCGAGCGTGCCGAGCCCCACCGGCAGTTCGGTGGCGAGCGCCAGCGCCACACCGAGGATGGCGGCATGCGAGGTCGCGTCGCCGAAATAGGCCATGCGGCGCCAGACGACGAAGGCGCCGAGCGGCCCCGCCGCCAACGCCACGCCGATGCCCGCGAGCGCCGCGCGGATGAGGAAGTCGTCAAGCATGATGGGAATGATCGTGCGTATGGTCGTGATCGTGTTCGTGGCGGTAGAGCGCGAGCGCCCCCTGGGTGCCGTGGCCGAAGAGCGCGCGATATTCCGGCGCATTCGAGACCACGCGCGGCGTGCCCTCGCAGCAGACATGGCGGTTGAGGCAGATCACCCGGTCCGACGCCGCCATCACCACATGCAGATCGTGGCTCACCATCAGGATCGCGGCACCGGTGGTGGAGCGCACCTCTTCGATCAGCCGGTAGAAGGCCGCCTCGCCCGGCTGGTCGAGCCCCTGCGTCGGCTCGTCGAGCATCAGCAGCTCCGGCTCGGTCAGAAGCGCGCGCGCCAGTAGGACCCGCTGGAACTGCCCGCCCGAAAGATCGGCGAGCTGACGGTCCGCCACCTCGGGCACGCCCACCCGCTCCAGCGCCGCAGCGACCTCGGCAGGGGCGCGCCTGCGCGGCAGCGACAGGAAGCGCGCGGCGGTGAGCGGCAGCGTCCCGTCGACCTGCAGCCTCTGCGGCACATAGCCGATCCGGAGCCCCGGCCTGCGGCTCACGCGGCCCGCGGCGGCGGGCAGGATCCCCAGGAGAGCGCGCAGGAGCGTGCTCTTGCCCGAGCCGTTCGGGCCCACGATGGTCACGATCTCGCGGGGCGCGACCGACAGGCTCACGTCCGACAGGATCTCGTCCCGCCCCCGCCGCACGGCGAGGTGATGGGCGGCGATCAGGGTCATGCGGCCTCCCGGCAGGCGGGGCAGAGGCCCACCGCCTCGATGTTCGTCCGCTCGATCTCGAAGCCGAGCTGCGCGGCCGCCGCATCCAGCGCGGCCCGCACCGGCTCGGCCGGCGCCTCGGCCAACACGCCGCAGCGGCTGCAGATCAGGAAGGCGGGCGCATGGGCCTCGCCCGGATGCATGCAGGCGGTGAAGGCATTGAGCCGGCGGATCCGATGCGCGAGCCCCTGCTCGACGAGGAAGTCGAGCGCACGATAGGCCACGGGGGGCTTGTTTCCGAATCCCTCCTGCGCCAGCCGCTCCAGCACCTCGTAGGCGCCGAGCGCCCGGTGCTCCTCGAGGAGGATCTCGAGCGTGCGCCGGCGCACCGGCGTCAGGCGGGCCCCAGCCGCGGCCGTGGCCTCCTCGGCATGGGCGAGGATCGAGGCCGCACAACGGCTGTGATCGTGCGGCGCGAATGCCGCGGTGCCTCCGGTGTCGGCGGTCATCCTCTCCCCCATTGACGCGTTATGATATAACGTAATACATGTGCGCCCATCTCAAGGAAAGGCAGACCATGCGTTATACCATATCAGTCGCTCTCGCCAGCCTGCTCGCGGGCCCGGCCCTGGCAGAGGTGCCGCGCGTGGTGACGGACCTGCCGCCGGTCCATTCGCTGGTGGCGCAGGTGATGGGCGATCTCGGAGAGCCGGACCTCCTGCTGGGCCAGGGAGCGGATCCGCATTCCTTCCAGCTGCGCCCGAGTCAGGCGCGCGCGCTGGCCAATGCCGATCTGGTGGTCTGGATCGGACCGGAGATGACCCGCTGGCTCGAGCGCGCGCTTGAGGGCCGCAAGGGCGAGGAGCTGCGTCTCATGCAGGTCGCGGGCACGCATCTGCAGGACTTCGGCGAAGGCGCGGCACACGACCATGCTGGGCACGGCCACGACCATGCGGACGAGGGCCACGAGCATGCCGGCGAAGGACACGATCACGCGGACGAGGGCCACAACCACGGCGACGAAGCGCACGATCACGCGGACGAGGACCACAACCACGCCGGCGAAGCGCACGATCACGGCGAACATGAGGGCCACAGCCATACGGGCCTCGACCCCCATGCCTGGCTCGATCCCGAGAATGCGCAGCTCTGGCTGACGGCTGTCGCGCGCGAACTGGGCCACCTCGATCCCGAGAATGCGGCGACCTACGCCGCCAATGCCGAGGCCGCCCGGGCAGCGCTGGCCGAGCTCGACCGCGAAACGGCCGCAAGGCTGGACGAGGCGCGGAACCAGCCCTTCTACGTCTTCCACGACGCCTACGGCTATTTCGCAGGCCACTACGGGCTGACCGTGCAGGGCAGCGTCTCGGCAGGCGATGCGGCCGCGCCGGGGGCGGCGCATCTCGCGGACCTGCGCGCGGAGATGGCGGGCACCCCGCGCTGCATCTTCCCCGAGGCGCAGCATGACGCGAAGCTCGCCCGGCAGATCGCGCAGGAGACGGGCGCGAAGGCCGGCCCGGCGCTCGATCCGTCGGGCAGCACGCTCGAGCCGGGCCCGCAGCTCTACGCGAACCTGATCCGCGGCCTCGCCGACGGCATCCTGTCCTGCGTCGCCCCTTGACCTCGCGCGGCCTCCGGCGCAGCCTGCCCGCCCGCACCGGAGGCGCCCATGACCCTCACCCGTTTCGGCACTGCCCCTGACGGGCGGGCCGTCCACGGCATCGCTCTGGCCGCAGGCGACCTCCGCCTGGCCCTGCTCGACCGAGGCGCCATCCTGCAGGACCTGCGTCTGGCCGGGATCGACTGGCCGCTCACGGCAGGCGCGGCCGACCTCGCGGCCTATCTCGGACCGCTCCGCTGGTTCGGCGCCATCGTCGGTCCGGTCGCGAACCGCATCGGCGGCGCCCGGGCCTGCATCGATGGCCGGCCGACCCGCTTCGTGCCGAACGAGGGCCGGACGCTCCTCCATTCCGGGGCGGCGGGAACCCATGCCCGGCACTGGCAGCCGGTCGAGGTCGAGGCGGGCCGCGCGCTCCTGCGGCTCGAACTCGCGGACGGCATCGACGGATTTCCCGGCAACCGGCGGCTCGAGGCCGAGTTCGTGCTGGACCCGCCCGCGACGCTCCGGCTGATCCTGACCGCGGTCACGGATGCGCCGACGCTGATGAACCTCGCCAATCACAGCTACTGGACCCTCGATCCCGAGCCCGGGATCGGCGGCCAGCAGCTGCAGATCGCGGCGGAGCACTGGCTTCCGGTCGAGGCCGGCCTGCCTACGGGCGAGATCCGCTCCGTATCCGGAGCGATGGACTTCCGCGCGGGCCGCCCCCTCGGAGAGACCGAGGAGATCGACCACAATTTCTGCCTCGCCAGCGCGCCGCGAGACCTGACCGAGGTGGTGCGCCTCACCGGCCGGTCGGGCGTCCGTCTCACTCTCGCCACTACGGCCCCGGGCCTGCAGGTCTATACCGGCCGCGAGATCGACAGCGGACCCTTCGCGGGCCACGGGGGCCGACCGCTCCGGGCCTTCGACGCCATTGCGCTCGAGCCGCAGCTCTGGCCGGACGCGCCGAACCGGCCGGAGTTCCCCCCCATCACCCTCGCCCCGGGCGAAACCTTCCGCCAGGAGACGCGCTTCTCCTTCTCCGCCTGAACCGAGCCGGGTCCGCGGCTCCGCGAGGGGGGTCGTGCCGAGCGCGTCCACAGCTTGCCCGCTTCGGCAGCGGCAAGACGCTCCCGGCATCCCGATCCATGCGCCCCCGTCCGGTTATCCTGCATCTTACCTGTTCATTCCCGTTTGACCTTTTGCCGGTAACTCTGTGGGGACCGCATCAGCGGACAACCCTGCAAGATATCGAGGAAGATAATGGCCATTGAGAAAAGCGTTGCCTCCGCTTCGATCGCGGAAGTCATCGATCGCATTCTGGACAAGGGCGTCGTGATCGATGCCTTTGTGCGTGTATCCCTCGTCGGGATCGAGCTGATCGCCATCGAGGTCCGTGCTGTCGTGGCGTCGATCGAGACCTGGCTCAAATATGCCGAGGCTGTAGGCCTCACGGTGGATCCCGCCACGACCTGAGGCCGCGCTCAGACGGGAGATTGCTGCAAGAGGTGCGTAGCAAGCGCGGCAATTTCCTGTCCCAGGGGCCGATCCGTCTCAAGCGGCGGGAACTGCTCGCGCAGGGCCTGCACCAGCTTCTTCCCCGCGGGAGATACCCCGTCGAGGCCGCTGCCGCAGCGCAGCTCCGCAGCTTGTGCAAGACAGAGAGCGAGGATCGCAAGGATCTCCGCCCAACGGTCGATCTTCTCGCGGCAGAGGCGCGCGGCGATGGTCCCAAGCGAGACCACATCCTGATTGGCGGCGTTCGTGGAGATCGAATGGATCGAGGCAGGTCCCGTGGCTCGCATCTCGGCCAGGAGCGCGGTCGCCGTCACCTGTGCGCCCATGAACCCGGAATTCAAACCGGCGGGGCCCCGGTGGAGGAAGGGGGGCAGCCCACGGTTCAGCCTTTCATCTGTCAGACGTGCAATCTGGCGCTCCGCAAGGCCGGCCAGAACGGTGACGGCCGTGGCGAGCGCATCGGACGTCAGCGCCACATGCTGGCCCATGAAATTGCCCCCGTGCAGGGCGGGCACGCTGCCATCGGGCGGAAACACCGGATTGTCGGTCACCGCGTTCAGCTCGATCGTCAGCACCCGGTCATGCCATGCGAGCGTGTCGAAGCCCGCCCCGAGAACCTGCGGAGCGCAGCGCAGACTGTAGGCATCCTGCCCCGCCTCCGGCTCCGTCCCGATATCGCTGGCGCCGAGCCTCCGCTCGGCAATGACGTGCCGGACCACCCGCGCGCTGCCGTCCACGCGGGCGCGCAGCCTCGCTGCGGCGTCCTTCTGTCCGGGATGCGGCCGCAGGTCGGACAGTGCCGCGGCCCATGCCTCGGTCCGGCCTCCCAGACATTCCGCAAGCAGGGCCGTCAACGCCACCGCCCAGTTGCCGAGATGGCGGCAGGCGTGAGCATTCACCAGCGCGATCCCGGTCATGGCGGAGGTCCCGTTGACCAGCGCCAGTGCATCGCGATGGGAGAGATCGAGCGGTTGCAGCCGTCCGCGCCGGAGCCCTTCTGCGCCGTCAAGCCGCGTCCCGTCCCGGTCCAGGAAGTCTCCCCGGCCCTGGAGGCAGAGCACCATATGCGCAAGCGGTGTCAGGTCACCCGACGCGCCCACCGTGCCGCGCATTGGCACGGCCGGAGCGAGCTCGGAATTGAGCAGGTCGATCAGGCGAGCGATGGTCCCCTCGCTGGCACCGGAGGCTCCCTGAGCGATCGCCACCAGACGCGCCAGAACCATGGCGCGGGCCGTCGTCCAGTCAAGCACCGGCCCCACGCCGCTGGCCAGATGATGGACAAGATTGGCCTGCAGCGTTCGGACATTCTCACCTGAGACCAGTCGGTTCGCAAGGGGACCGAAGCCGGTTGTCAGTCCGTAGACATGGCGCGCCTCGCGGATGACAGCGCCGAGCCGCGCTTCGGACGCACGGCACCGGTCGCGCGCTGGAGGGGCAAGGACAATCCGCGCGCCGCCGCTCGCCACGGAATGGGCCTCGTCCAGATCGATGTGGCGATCCAGCTCGACGGCCGGCTTCGGGGGGCTCATGGCGAGCATTGGCTTCACTCCCTGTCATCTCGCCGAAGGTAGTGGAAGCTGGTTAATGCAGAGTTTCCTGCTTCAGATCGTCCGCCCCAGCGGGCCCAGATCGAGCGAGAGATCCGCGGGCGTCAGGCCGAAACGGGCCGCCATCTCGTGGATGGCCGCCTCGGCCCGCATCAGTGTCGTGCCAAGCTGCTCTTGCTGACTCTCGCTCAGCGAGCCCGCCTCCATCCTGCGGATCGCCTGCAACTCCATGATCTGCCTCAGCATCTCCATCAGCCCCAGCAGAATACGGGCCAGATCATGCTCGAGCCGGTCCGGGTCGAGCGCGATGCGGGGCGCCGTGACCGGGGCCTCCGTCGGAGGCAGGCGGTCGTCGCGCAGCAGGAGCGGAGGAAAAGGATATGTCATGCTGTCTCCCAACTGATGAAGGCGTAAGGCGGCCAAGGGCCGGTCACGATGCAGGCGGACAAGAGGGCATCGCCCACCCGCAGGCGTTCGCGAAGCTCGTGAAGCACAGGATGCGTCTCTGCCGCCGGAACCAATAGATTGACCTGAACTTCGTCCTGAAGCCGCCCCGGGATGCAGCGAACCTCTCCGAGCAGCGACATGATCTGCATGAGCACAGTGCGCAGCCGCGCCTGATGCGCGGAGGCATCCCGGCGGGCGCGCAGCCAGCCCGCCCCGGACGCGGCTGCATCGGGCAAAAGGGGGGCGATCAGCCGCGCCGACACCGTCAGTTGCCGCTGCCGGCTGAAACGATCGATCTCTTCGGCGAGCGCATTCGTCCGCCTTCCACACCAGGCGATCGCCTCATCGACGGCAATTGCGGCCGCGGGTGGGAACGGCAGGAAGGTCTCGCAGTCCCGCATCGCAGCCAGATGCAGCCGAACGCGGCTGCGCGCATCGCCCGCCATGTCGTGCGGAGCGCAGACGAGGTGAAGCCCCGCGCAGGAAAGCGCGCAGCAGGTCGCCGGAACAGGTCCTGCGCGAGCGAGGCCGATGGGTATCATGCTGCGTCCGGCACTCTGCATTGCAGCCTATCCGGGTTCGCCAACAGCAGGTCGAGCCCGAGGAAGACGAGATCCACATCCGCAATCGTAAGCCAAAGCTCCCCCCGGATCGCGATGCCTTGTGAAAGAAGGGCATCCACCACATCGACGAGGCGCGTTTCGCTGCTTTGCAGCGCTTCCTCCGCCGTCGCGAACTGGAGGATCGGGGCTGAGTCAGTCATGACCGCGGGTCTCCGGCAGGAAGGAAAAGGGAGCGCAGGGTCCGATCAATCGGACGGAGAGGGCGAGGCGAGATCCGGCACGGGAAGAGGCCTCTGCGGCCCCCAGCAGGGCTGGCACCCGATCCCGCGCGACAAGAAGGGAGAGATCAAGCAGCGGCCCGTCGGGCTTCAATGGACGCGCCGACGCCGAGCAGGACAGCGAGGCCAGCTCTTCGGCCGTGGCTCTCGCAAAGCCGGTTCGCTCGCGCGCCAGATGACGTCTCTGCTCGTGACGAGCGGAGCGGGCCTTGAGGAAGGCGGATCCCGAGGCCGGAGCTGGCGCGGCCCCGTCCGCGACCTGTTCCGCGATCAATTGCGCGACATACTCCGCCCGGCCCGCCAACCGTTCCATTCCGGCATCAAGGGTTGCGCGTTCAGCGTCCAGATGGCGCTTCACGGCGGCAATACCAGTAAAGGCCGCCCCGAGAGCGACCGGGAGGACATCCTCGGTCGCGGCATAGGCGGACAGGATGGCGTTCTGCGCAAGAGCGGCCTGTACGGCCCAGTCAGGCGAAGCGGGATCCGGGGGCAGACGATCAAGCGACAGGAGAATCGCCGCGTAGCCTTCACCCTCCAGACGCAGGTGCGGAGGGGTGATCGCGGGGCTGATCCCAAGGCCGGAGACCACTCCCAGAAGAAGGAGGCCGCTCATGCGGCGTCCTCCAGATCGGAGGGCACGGCCTGACCTTCTGACCAGATACGCACCAGATGCAGGTCTCCACCCGATGCGGCGCATCGTGTGAGCAGATCCAGAACGTCGGCCGCGGCAAGAATTTCTGCCCGCTCGGCCTCTGCCGCGCGCAGCAGAAGGTCGCGCCGGAGCGCCCGGAGGCGGATCGGATCGATTGGCCCTTCCAGACCGAACCGGTGACGGGCGCGGCGGATCGCTGCCGAAGATACTCTGCGGAAGTTGAGACTGGCGAAGGAAACGGGCGGCGACGGGCCGATCCGGCGGATCCTGAGCCCCTCTGTCCAGAGCGCATCAATCTGCTCGAGGGATCGGTCGAGATCGTCGGTGCGGGTCTGCAGCAGAAGAAGTGCCTGGTTGGCAAGAATATCTTCCCGCAGCGGGAGATCGACGTGCTGCTCCGCCACCCGCGCCAGGGCGTCCGCAATCCGGTGAGTGAACTTGAGCCGAAGGTCTTCGGCCGTCTCGTCGGGGTCCGTGCGTGTCGGAACCAGCGCCGCGTGCCACTGGACGAGAACCTGAAACTGCACCCGTCCGGCGAGACGCCGCAGCTCCTGTCTGAGCCGCGGGCTGTTTGCCGCAAGCGCGGCGGCGGCTTCGGCTGGTGTCAGGCAATTGCCGGTGAGGACGGGCAGCACCGTGCCGAAAGCCATCAGTCGCTCGAGCACCGCCTGCCTGCAGGCAGCATGTTCCAGAAGCGCGCGGCGACCGCTCAGCAGCCCGGGTGGCATACCGAGTATGGCGGTCAAGCCCGCCTCGCAAATGGCCTCGGTGCCTTCGGGCAGGACGGAAGGCGGATGGCCCTCCAGCACGGCGACGACTTCCCGGAGCCTCATCACGCGCCCCTTTCAAGCGAAAAGATCATGCATTCTCGAGTGGCCGCGAAGCACTGCAATGCCTGCAGAGTGTTCAGACCATCCGCCATGGCAGCTTCTCCTTCCGGCAACAGGTCCTCGACGGGGGTACGGAACGATGCGTTTCGTGTGGCACCGCCACGAGGATTCGCGAGCCTTGCTGGGATTTGCTGGCCTGAGGGCGCGCAGCCGCGCGAACCAGCCTTCGGCCCTTTCACTTTCACCGCCGGAAATCTCATCTCACCGTTCCTTTGAGCCGCTCGAGAAGATCGAGTTCAATGGCGTCGTAGGTCTCCTCGGAAAGCTCGCCCGCGAGCAGTTGCCGCTCGGCTTCCACCAGAGCTGCCCGCAGCGCGGCGGGATCGTTCCAACTCTGTTCGGCAGCCTCGCCGATGCGGGCGGCAATCCACAGGGTTCCGTCGAACGGACCCCGAAACGGCAGCGTCAGGAGAGAGGTGAGGAGGCCCATCAGGCAACCTCTTCGCGGCGGGGAGAGAGAACCAGATCGACAAAATTGAACAGGGGCACCGGTCCTATCACTCGAACGGACGGTTCGGCTGTCGGGGCGAAGCTGCAATCTGCCGCGGCTTTCACAAGCGCGGCAGCCAGGCGATCCTGGGCTCCGTCCTCGACCAACACATCGACGGCAATGACCTGAACGTCGGAGTCCGGCACCCGCAGACGATGATCGACCCAAAGCGGACGGAGGCTCTGGAAGAGGAGACGTTGCGTCTCTCCCCGCCGGGCATCCAGCCGCTCTGCCAGTCGGCGCCCGAACTCGGCCTGTGCCATGGGATCGGGCCTGCGCAGGGCCAGAAGCCGCGCCCGCTCCGCCGCAAGGTCGGGCGCGGTGGCGAGGGTAGCGGCGAGCGCCGGTTCTCGGGGAAACGACAGGCGCAGACCGAGTTCCACCCGGCCGCGCACGCGGTCGAAGGCGGCGCAGAGTTCGGTCAGGCGCGACGCCAGCATGGCCGCGACCTCGGCGAGGGTCGATGCCATCATCCCGAACCGCATCGGAAGCAAGTTGCCGAACCAGGCCGCCGCCTCGAGCACCCGGGTATGCGCCAGGAGCAGGCGGCGCCGCGGCAGAATGTCGGCCTCTGTGGCGGAACTGTAGATCAGGATGCCTCCTGGAAGCCTCGCGAGTGCGGTGGGCCCCGTCACACCCGCCATGCCGGCAAGCACCTCGTGGCCGGAGGCGGGTTCCTCGAGCAGGCCGTAGAGATAGATCATGGCGCCTCCGGAAGCGGGGCGGTCAGGTCGAGGATGCCGCTCATGAGCGAGATCCGGATGTCGGCGAGCCCGACGCCGGGCGGGAAGGGGAACCGCCCCTCGTAACGCCGGCCGCTCCCTTCGGCCGAAATCAGGAGATCGCCTGCGTCGAACCCCAGAGCGACGTGCTCCTCCGAAATGCCCGGCAGATCCGCCTGAAGCTGCCACGTCCGGCCCACCGTCGCGATGTCCGCCAGAATGGGTCGCGCGGGCGCAGGTGGTTTCTCGGCGGTCTCCTCAGGCACCGGGCCCGGTTCGGGTTCCGCATTGCCGAAGTCGGAGGCGTACCGCACGCGGATGCGTGTCTCGGTGCGGATCGGGCCCATCCCGACGTCGATCGTGTGGTCCCGCCGGATCTCCCTGCTCTGGCCCGACCCGAGGCGACCTGTCATGTCGGAAAGGGCGCTGCCGAGCGCGCTGAGGAGGTGGCCGAACCTCAGCTCGATGTCAGCGGTCGTCCTGCCGGGGCCCGGCTTCTTCTCGTCGCTCATCTCATCCCTCGCGTGCTGCGGCCAGTTGCCCGATCTGGGTCTCGATCCGCTCGAGCCGGTCCAGCAGGGCGGCCGAACCGTCGGAGGCAGGCGCCTGCGTGCTGCAGAGGCGAGGATCGCTCTCCCACCAGTTGATCCCCATCTCCCGCGCCTTGTCGACGGTGGCGACCAGAAGGCGCAGGCGGATCGTCAGGAGCTCGATCCCCACGAGCGAGATCGAAATGTCGCCGGCAATCACGATCCCCTTGTCGAGGATCCGCTCGAGGACGTCGGCCAGACCGTCCTGCTGGAGCGGGCTCTGCATCTGAAAGCTCATGACGGCGCGCCCTCCTCGCGGTGGTAGCGCCCGAGGCGCTGGAAGCCGCCGACGCGGCCCTGCGGCGTCACCCGGATCTCGTAGGCACAGAGCAGGTCGTTGCGCCCGATCTTGGCCGCGCTTTCGATCACGTCGATCACGACGCGCCAGTCGCCGCCCTCGGTCTGCGCGCAGTTCGCCACCGCGTCGATGCGGCCGCCGTTCATGGTGGTGAAGGCCCGCCGCGCCACGGCGATGACTTCGAGCATCGTCAGGGCGGCCTGACCGGGCTCGGCGCTGAAGGCGAGGGTCTTGGGCTGATCCATCATCCGTCCTTCCCCCTCAGCGGCCCAGCAGGGCGAGCAAGATCTCGCGCTCCCGCTTGCGCCGCTCCAGATCCTGCGCGCAGCGGGCCATCCGGTTCCGGGCAGCCTCCAGCGCCTTCTCGAGCCGGCTGACGTCGAACTCGAGCCGCACCAGATGCATCGCCGCCTCCTTCGGTGTCCGGGCGAGGGCCGGGGAAGTTCGGCATGGCCGCCGGGCCGAGGTCGCTTTCAAGCTCTTCATTGGGCGAGCTCTCCGGTCGTGGGGGCGGCCAGCTTCGCCTCGAGCGCGGCCGCATCGGCCTCGAGGCCGCGGCCCCTCAGCACGTCCGCGGCGATCTCGGCCAAGGCCGCGTCGCTCAGCCGACCCGCGAGCCGCAGTGGCGCGGCGAGCCGGGCGACGAGAATGGCCGTGCGCATCGATGGCGGCGCCTCCGTCTCACCTGTCCGCTGGACGGACAGGATCAGATCCACGATGCGGCGCGCCGTGGCGGGATCGAGGCCGCTGCGCAGCGCGACGATGCCCGCGAGCGTGGGCGCCGAAGGCTCCTCGAGCCGCAGGGTCACCATCCGGTCGATCAGGGCGTCGGGGGCTGCCTTGACCCCCTGATACTCATGCGGGTTCGAGGTCAGCAGGACGCGGAAGTCGGGATGCGCCTCGATATACTGGTGCCGGCTCGCGCCGTCTGTCGAGACAAGCACCCCCTCTTCGAGCACCGAGAGAAGCGCGGCATTCGCCTCGGGCGAGGCACGGGTGAATTCGTCGTAGATAAAGGTCTGGCCGCACCGCATGGCCTGCCCGAGGATCGACTCCTTCCAGTCGATCCGCGCGCTCTGTTCGGTGCGCCGGACGCTCTGGATATAGCGGTCCACGACGCTGGTGACGGTCTGGCCGATCTCGCCGCCGATGAAGTCGCGGCTGCCGAGCCATTCGTTGCCGGTCATGAAGGCCACGGGCCGCCCGAGCGCCTGCGCGATGCGCAGCGCGAGCGTCGTCTTGCCGAGGCCTGCCGGTCCGGCGAGATGGACGCAGACGCCGGCCCGGGCATATCCCAGCGCGCGAGCAAAGAGCGCCTCCGTCTCGGCATTCTGGAAATATCGGCCGCTCCGCCGGAGGCCGAGCCAGGGATTCTCGACCAGGGCGGCGTCGATACCGGCCGCATGCGGCAAGGATGGGCTCAGGACAGTCACGTTCGGCGACCTCGTTCTTCCGGTCGCCCCAGAAGACGCGAGTCAGTTTAAGGACGGATTAAGCCGAACCCGATTTATCCAGGTGCGCTACGGCTGTCCTCGAACCGTCAGCCCGCCACCGAGCGATACCAGCGCACGATGGCGGCCCGCTCCTCGGGCTCCATGTAGCTGAGGTTGCCGGGCGGCATGGCGTGGGTGATCCCGGCCTGCAGATAGATCCGCCGCGCCTCGTGGGCGATCTGCGCGGCCGTCTCGAGCCGCACGTTCTTCGGCGGCCAGTGAAGGCCGTCCCAGCCCGGCTCGGCCGCATGGCACATCGAACAGCGCCCCGTCACGATATCCGTCACTTCCGCGAACCCGTCGGCGGCTGCGAAGCGCGCAGCCCTGCCGCCGAGCGTCGCCTCCTCCGGCACGCCCCGCATCGGCGCGGTCGAGAGCCAGGCGATCACGAGGAAGATCACCGCCGTCGCCGCCCAGGTCCAGTGCGGATTGCCTTTGCGCGCGTGACGGGAGTTGAACCAGTGCCGGATCGTCACCCCCATCAGGAAGACCAGCGAGGCGATCAGCCAGTTGAACTCGGTGGCGAAGATCAGCGGGTAATGGTTCGACAGCATGAGGAAGATCACCGGCAGCGTCAGATAGTTGTTGTGCGTGCTGCGCTGCTTGGCGATCTCGCCGTATTTCGGGTCCGGCCGCCGCCCGGCCTTGAGGTCGGCCACCACGATCCGCTGGTTCGGCATGATGGTCAGGAAGACATTCCCGCTCATGATGGTGGCGGTGAAGGCCCCCAGATGCAGGAGCGCCGCCCGTCCCGAGAAGACCTGCGTATAGCCCCAGGCCATCGCGACCAGCACGCCGAACAGGAGGATCATCAGCGCCGTCGGATGCCGTCCCACCGGCGAGCGGCAGAGCCCGTCATAGACCAGCCAGCCGCCGCCCAGCGAGGCGAGCGACAGGGCCACCGCCTGCCAGACCGACAGTTCCATCACCGTGGGATCGATGAGAAAGAGCTCGGCCCCGACATAGTAGAGCAGCACCAGCATGGCGAAGCCCGAGAGCCAGGTCGCATAGCTCTCCCACTTGAACCAGGTCAGATGCTCGGGCAGGAAGTCCGGCGCGACGAGATATTTGTTGATGTGATAGAAGCCGCCGCCATGCACCTGCCACTCCTCGCCATGGGCGAGCGGCGGCAGCGAGGGCGTCTTGCGCAGGCCGAGGTCGAGCGCGATGAAATAGAAGGACGAGCCGATCCAGGCGATGGCCGTGATGACATGCGTCCAGCGGGCGGCGATCATCACCCATTCCCAGAGCACGGCATAGTCATACATCGGCGAAGCTCCCCGGCTGCGGCCCCTGCGGCCTGTCCTCCCGTTGTTCCCGGATCGCGCGGAAAGTGCAATCACTCCGGCGGGGGCGGCCCCGGCCTTCGCCGCCCTGCCCTCTCCGGAGAAACCCGAAGCCCGGTCCGCCAGTTTGTCCTTCGCAGCGCCGCCCCGCTCGGGCAGAGTGGCGCGAAAGGGAGACGAACCATGATGGAAGCCTCGATCAACGTGCTGGGCGCGCCGCTCGAAAGCTGCGGGACCGACCCGGTCACCGGCTTCTTCCGCAACGGCTGCTGCGACACGGGCGCCGCAGACCGCGGGATGCACACGGTCTGCGCGCTGATGACGGCCGAATTCCTCGCCCTGTCGAAATATCTCGGCAACGATCTCTCGACGCCCAGGCCCGAATTCGGCTTTCGGGGGCTGAAGCCCGGCGACCGCTGGTGCCTCTGCGCCGGCCGCTTCCTGCAGGCCCACGAGGAGGGCGCCGCCCCCCGGGTGCGCCTCGGCGCCACCCACCGCCGCACGCTCGAGGTGGTCCCGCTCGAGGTGCTCAAGCTCTATGCGATCGACCTCGCCTGAACCGCGCGGCTCTCACTCTGGAAAAATATCCTCGGGGGGAGACCGGCCCGGAGGGCCGGGCCGGGGGGCAGACAGCCCCCCGCGCGCGGTCAGATCTTCATGTCGAAGCCCAGATGCTTCGCCACGGTGAAGATGTCCTTGTCGCCCCGCCCGCACATGTTCATCACGATGATATGGTCGCGCGGCAGCGTCGGCGCGATCTTGATGACATGGGCCAGCGCGTGCGACGGCTCGAGCGCGGGAATGATCCCTTCGAGCGCACAGCAGAGCTGGAACGCCTCCAGCGCTTCGGCATCGGTGATCGACACATACTCCGCCCGGCCCGTGTCATGGAGCCACGCATGTTCGGGCCCGATACCCGGATAATCGAGCCCGGCCGAGATCGAGAAGCCCTCGAGGATCTGGCCGTCGGCATCCTGCAGCAGATAGGTCCGGTTGCCGTGCAGCACGCCCGGACGTCCGCCGGTCAGCGAGGCACAATGTTCCATCCGGTCGTCGACGCCCTTGCCCCCGGCCTCGACGCCGACGATCCGCACCGACGGATCGTCGAGGAACGGATGGAACAGCCCCATGGCATTCGACCCGCCGCCGATCGCGGCCACGAGCGTGTCGGGCAGGCGGCCCTCCTCCTGCTCGGCCAGTTGCCAGCGCACTTCGCGGCCGATGATCGACTGGAAGTCGCGCACCATCGCCGGATAGGGATGCGGGCCCGCCACGGTGCCGATGCAGTAGAAGGTGTCGCGCACGTTGGTGACCCAGTCGCGCAGGGCGTCGTTCATCGCATCCTTCAACGTGCCGCGCCCGGAGGTCACCGGGACCACCTCGGCGCCCAGCAGCCGCATGCGGAACACGTTCGGCGCCTGCCGCTCGACATCGTGCGCGCCCATGTAGACCACGCATTTCAGCCCGAACTTGGCGCAGACCGTCGCCGTCGCCACGCCATGCTGGCCCGCGCCCGTCTCGGCGATGATCCGGGTCTTGCCCATGCGGCGGGCGAGGATGATCTGGCCCAGCACATTGTTGATCTTGTGCGCGCCGGTATGGTTCAGCTCGTCGCGCTTGAGATAGATCTTCGCCCCGCCGAGATGCTCGGTCAGCCGCGGCGCGAAATAGAGCGGCGAGGGACGACCGACGTAGTTCTTCCACAGGTCGTCCATCTCGGCCCAGAAATCCGGGTCGGTCTTGGCATGTTCATAGCGCGCTTCGAGATCGAGAATCAGCGGCATCAGCGTCTCGGACACGAAGCGTCCGCCGAAGATGCCGAAACGACCCTGCTCGTCGGGGCCGGTCATGTAGCTGTTGATGCCGTCCTCGGCCATGGCGCGCACTCCTGTCAGTCCAGCGCCCGTTTATACCCGATGTGCGAAGCGGTAAAGCCGAGCCGCTCGTAGAAGCGGTGCGCCCGCTCGCGCGAGCGATGGGTGGTGAGCTGAATGAGCGTGGCTCCCGCCGCCCTCGCGCGGGCCTCGGCATCGGCCATCAGATCCGCCCCGATGCCCTGCGAGCGCAGGTCGGAGGCCACCCGCACCGCCTCGACCAGCGCGCGCGTCGCGGCCCGGAGCGACAGGCCCGGCAGGATCGCGAGCTGGTAGGTGGCGACCACCCTGCCCTCCTGCTCGCCCACGATCAGCAGCATCCCCGGGGCCGCGGCCATCCGGTCGAAGGCCGCGAGATAGGTCTCGAGCGGGGCCGTCTCGCGCCGAGCCCCCAGCGCATCGTCGGCGAGCAGCCCCAGGATGGCCGCCACATCCTCGCGTCGCGCGTCGCGGAAGCGGATCACCGGGCGGTCTGCAGGAAGGCCGCGATCCGGGCCGGATCCTTGACGCCCGGCGCCGATTCGACGCCCGAGGAGACATCGACCTGCGACGCCCCCGTGCGCCGGACGGCCTCGGCCAGATTTTCAGCCGTCAGCCCCCCCGCCAGCATCCAGGGCCTGATCCAGTGCCGCCCCGAGATCAGCCGCCAGTCGAAGGAGAGGCCATTGCCGCCGGGCAGCGCCGCGCCCTTCGGCGGCTTCGCATCGATCAGGATCTGGTCGGCGGCCAGCGACTGTTCGAGGATCTGCGGCAGGTCGCCCTCGTCCGCCACGCCCACCGCTTTCATGACCGGCAGCCCGTAGCGCGCCCGCACCTCGGCCACCCGCTCGGGGCTCTCGCCCCCGTGAAGCTGCAGCATGTCGAGCGGCACCGCCTCGACGATGGCGTCGAGCGTCTCGTCACTGGCATCGACCGTCAGCGCCACCTTGGCCACCCCCGGCGGCGCGGCGAGCGCAAGCCGCTGCGCCTGCGCAAGCTCGAGATGGCGCGGCGATTTCGGGAAGAACACCAGACCGACATAGGCCGCGCCCGAGGACGCGGCCGCCTTCACATCCGACTCCGTCCGCAGTCCGCAGATCTTGACGCGGACTCCTGCCATCAGGCCGATTTCGAGAGCGCGGTCAGAACGTCGTTCTTGGGCGCGCCGACGGCGGTTCCGGTCTCGACCTTGGATCTGAGCGTGGAGACTTCGCGCTGGAGAGTCTTCACTTCCTGCGACTTGCGGCGCACTTCGGCCCGATGCTTGTGCTCGCGCATCCATTCCCAGAAGAACCCGATGAGCAGGCCGGCCACGATGCCGCCGAAGATCACGGCATAAAGCGGCAGCTGCATCGACCAGGCAGACCAGCCCGTGCCCACGAAGGTCGCGAGGTTATCCGGCATGAGTCTCACCGTCACCGGATCCCGGTGAGCGAGCGCGACGGTCAGGAGCACGACCGCCAGGACGACGAGGAACAGAATACGCAACCAACGGATCATAGGGGTCCTGCTCACCAATCAGAGGGGCAATGCCGCGCCGTCACTTCGTGTTCAGGCGATCACGCAGCAGCTTGCCGGTTTTGAAGAAGGGAACCTTCTTGTCTTCGACTTCGACAGCTTCACCCGTTCTCGGGTTGCGGCCGACTCTGGCATCCCGGGCCTTGACCGAGAATGCGCCGAATCCGCGCAGCTCCACCCGGTCGCCACGGGCCAGAGCCTCGATGATCTCCTCGAAGACCGTGTTCACGATCCGCTCGACATGGCGCTGGGTGAGGTGAGGATTCTCGTCGGCTATTTTCTGGATCAGTTCCGATCGGATCATCCTTGCCCCCCTGAGCCGCCTTCGGCGGACGCTTATGCCAAGGGAGGATAGAGGAAAAATCTGCGCCGCACAAACTGGAAAACCGTGGAATCAGGGGCACTTCCGCGGGATGGGCGGAGAAATGCGAAAGGCCCCGCGCAGCCGCGGGGCCCTCCGATCGTCTCTGAGGCGACCTCAGCCGCGATCGCTGTTGCGCAGCGCCGCGCCGAGGATGTCGCCCAGCGAGGCGCCCGAATCGGACGAACCGTACTGTTCGACGGCTTCCTTCTCTTCGGCGATCTCGCGCGCCTTGATCGACAGGCCGAGGCGACGGGTCTTGGCATCCACGTTGGTCACGCGGACATCCACCTTGTCGCCCACCTGGAACCGCTCCGGACGCTGGTCGGCGCGGTCGCGCGACAGGTCCGAACGACGGATGAACGACTTCATCGAGTTGTATTCGACCTCGATGCCGCCGTCCTCGATCGCCGTCACGGTCACGGTGATGACCGAGCCGCGCTTCACGCCTTCGATGGCTTCCGAGAAGGTGTCGTCGCCGAGCGCCTTGATCGAGAGCGAGATCCGCTCCTTGTCGGTGTCGACCTCGGTCACCACCGCCTTCACGACGTCGCCCTTGCGGTAGTTCTGGATGGCTTCCTCGCCGCGTTGATCCCAGCTGAGATCCGAGAGGTGCACCATGCCGTCGATATCGTGCTCGAGACCCACGAACAGACCGAATTCGGTGATGTTCTTGACCTCGCCCTCGATCGGCGTGCCGACCGGGTGGGTTTCGGCAAAGACTTCCCACGGGTTGCGCATGGTCTGCTTGAGACCGAGCGACACGCGGCGCTTGGCGCTGTCGATTTCCAGCACCATGACGTCCACCTCCTGCGAGGTCGAGACGATCTTGCCGGGGTGCACGTTCTTCTTGGTCCAGCTCATTTCCGAAACGTGGACCAGACCCTCGACACCGGCCTCCAGCTCGACGAACGCGCCGTAGTCGGTGATGTTGGTCACGCGGCCCTTGTGGACCGAGCCGATCGGATAGGCTTTTTCCACCGCATCCCACGGATCGGACTGGAGCTGCTTCATGCCCAGGCTGATACGGTGGGTTTCCTTGTTGATCTTGATGACCTGGACCTTCACGGTCTCGCCGATCGACAGGATCTCCGAGGGGTGGTTCACGCGGCGCCACGCCATGTCGGTGACGTGCAGCAGGCCGTCCACGCCGCCGAGGTCGACGAACGCACCGTATTCGGTGATGTTCTTGACGACGCCGTCAACGGTCTGGCCTTCGAAGAGGTTCGAGATGACCTCGGCGCGCTGTTCGGCGCGGCTCTCTTCGAGGATGGCGCGACGCGACACGACGATGTTGCCGCGGCGACGGTCCATCTTCAGGATCTGGAACGGCTGCTTCATGCCCATCAGCGGGCCCGCATCGCGCACGGGGCGCACATCGACCTGCGAGCCGGGCAGGAAGGCTACGGCGCCGCCGAGATCGACGGTGAAGCCGCCCTTGACGCGGCCGAAGATCGCGCCTTCGACGCGGGTCTCGTTGGCATAGGCCTTCTCGAGACGGTCCCAGGCTTCCTCGCGCTTGGCCTTGTCACGGCTGATGACGGCCTCGCCACGGGCATTCTCGACCCGGTCGAGATAGACCTCGACCTCATCCCCGACCGAGATGTCGACCGAGCCCGACATGTCGGCGAATTCCTTCAGGTCGACGCGGCCTTCCATCTTGTAGCCGACGTCGATGATGGCCTGGCCCGCTTCGACGGCGATGACCTTGCCCTTCACGACCGACCCCTCCTGGGGGGTGTCGATCTGGAGGCTCTCGTTCAGGAGGGCCTCGAATTCTTCCATGGTTGCTTTAGCGCACATGCAGTCAGTTATCCTTTTCACGTCATTTCACGGGCCTGGCGGTTGGCTCCGCCGGTCTTTTCGCATCGCGGCGAACAGGGCCGCCTCACGGCAATGAGGGCCGAGGATTACTCCCGACCCTGCGCCTGCCTCAGTTCGATGGCTTCGATCGCCTTGTTCACTGCGGCGTCTATAGTCAGTTCCGTCGTGTCGAGCAAGAGCGCATCGGGGGCAGGCCGGAGCGGCGCGGCCTCCCGCTCGCGGTCGCGCCGGTCGCGCTCGCGCAGATCGGCCAGGATCTCGGCCTCGCTCTGCGCGCCGCCCTTTGCCGCCAGTTCGAGCCAGCGCCGCCGCGCGCGCTCCTCGTCCGAGGCCGTCACGAAGAGCTTCACCTCCGCCTCCGGGCAGATCACGGTGCCGATGTCCCGCCCGTCGAGCACCGCCCCGCCCTCGCGCCGCGCGAAGCTCCGCTGGAAGGCCACGAGGGCCGCCCGCACCTCGGGCAGCGCCGCCACCCGGCTCGCGGCCTGCCCCGCCTCGGCCGAGCGCAGATCGCCCCGCGCGAGATCGGCAAGATCGAGCCCCTCGGCCGCCGCCACCGGATCGGCGCCTTCGGTCACCTTCGCCCCCACCGCGCGATAGAGCAGCCCCGTGTCCAGATGCGCAAAGCGGAAATGCGTTGCGACCGCCCGCGAGATCGTGCCCTTGCCGGCCGCCGCCGGCCCGTCGATCGCCACCGTGAAGCGCATTCCCCGGCCTTTCATTCTGGTCCAAATATCCCGCGGGGGTGCGGGGGCGCGAAGCCCCCGCCGCCGCCTGCTCAGCCCGCCGCCAGATCCGCGCCGAGACCCGTCATCAGGTCCGTGAAGGCAGGGAAGGAGGTGGCGATGGGCGAGCCGTCGTCGACGGTCACCGGCGCCTCCGCCGCCATGCCGAGCACGAGGAAGCTCATGGCGATCCGGTGATCGAGATGGGTGGCGCAGGTGGCCCCGCCCGGCACCCGGCCCATGCCATGGACGATCAGCGTATCCTCGTCCTCCTCGATCCGCACGCCGCAGGCCTCAAGCCCACGCGCCATCGCGTCGATCCGGTCGCTCTCCTTCACGCGCAGCTCCTTCACGCCGCGCATGATCGTGGAGCCCTCGGCAAAGGCCGCCACCACCGACAGGATCGGATATTCGTCGATCATCGAGGGCGCGCGCTCGGGCGGCACCTCCACGCCCTTGAGGGCCGAGGCCCGCACGCGCAGGTCGGCCACCGGCTCGCCGCCCTCCTCGCGCTCGTTTTCGAAGGCGATGTCGGCGCCCATCTCGAGCAGCGTCACATAGAGCCCGTCCCGGGTGGGATTGCGGCTCACCCCCGGCACCAGGATCTCGGATCCCTCGACGATCAGGGCCGCGCAGACCGGAAAGGCCGCCGAGGACGGATCGCGCGGAACCGCCACCGTCTGCGGCCGAAGCTCCGGCTGCCCGGTCAGGGTGATGATCTGCCCCTCGGGCCCCGTCTCGACGCTGAGCTCGGCGCCGAAGCCGCGCAGCATCCGCTCGGAATGGTCGCGCGTCGCCTCGCGCTCGATCACGACCGTCTGCCCGGGCGCGTTCAGCCCGGCCAGAAGAACCGCCGACTTCACCTGCGCCGAGGGCATCGGCACCGTATAGCGCACCGGCACCGGATCGGCGGCGCCCACGAGCGTCATCGGCAGCCGGCCGCCCTTGCGCCCGTAGGCGCGCGTGCCGAACAGAGCCAGAGGATCGGTCACCCGCCCCATCGGCCGCTTGCGGAGCGAGGCATCGCCGGTGAAGGTCGCGGTCAGCGGCGAGGTAGCCATCGCCCCCATCACCAGCCGCACGCCGGTGCCGGAATTGCCGCAGTCGATCACCTCGGCGGGCTCGGCAAAGCCTCCTACACCGACCCCATGCACCGACCAGGCGCCCGGCCCGTGCTGGATCACCTCGGCGCCGAAGGCGCGCATGGCCTTCGCGGTGTCGAGCACGTCCTGCCCCTCGAGAAGACCCGTGATCTGCGTCTCGCCCACCGCCATGGCGCCGAGGATCAGCGCGCGGTGGCTGATCGACTTGTCGCCGGGGATCTCGGCGCGCCCCTTCAGCGGCCCCGAGCGGCGAGCGGTCATCGGTTGCGCGGGCCCGTGTCCGGACATGATCTTCCTCCAGATTGACGGCGCGAGCCTTACCCAATGCGCCCGGTCCGGTCCAGCATCAAACCCGCCCGCAGGCACCGCGCACCACCCGACGACACAAGGCGCAGGGCCTACATTTGGACCGCACAAGCGCGGGGTGCCGATCCCACCATGCTCATGCAGCACGCGAGCAAAAGCACACAGATCACTGAGTTAAAAGTCTTTTTCTAAGGCCGCTCAGCCCTGCCGCCGGAAGGTCAGATAGTGCGGCACGCGTCCCTCGCGGAGCGCCTTCTGTTCGTAGCGGGTCGAGAGCCAGTCCTCCCAGGCCTCGCCGCTCTCCGACACGAGATCGAAGCCGGCCTGCGGCACCTCCTCGAGGGTCTGACGCACATAATCGGGGATGTCGGTCGCGACGCGGAACGTGGCCCCCGGCGTGAGCACGCGGGCCAGAGGGCCGAGATAGCCCTGCGTCACGAACCGGCGCCGGTGGTGGCGCTTCTTCGGCCAGGGATCGGGATAGTTGAGGAAGGCCTTCGAGACGGAGGCCTCCGGCAGCACGTCAAAAAGATCGCGCACATCGCCCGGGTGCACGAGGAGATTCTCCACGCCCGCCGCCCGGATCTTGCCCAGCAGCATCGCCACCCCGTTCACGAAGGGCTCGCAGCCGATCAGGCCGATCCCGGGATTGCGCGCGGACATATGGACCATGTGCTCGCCGCCGCCGAAGCCGATCTCGAGCCAGACCGGACGGCCGCCGAAGAGCGCGCCGAGGTCGAGCGGGCGACGCTCGGGGTTCTCCTCGCGCGTGATGCCCTCGGGCCGCAGCCGGCCGAGATCCTCGGAGAGATAAACCTTCTGCGAGGGGCGCAGCGTCTTGCCCGACCGCCGGCCATAGAAGTTGCGCCAGGCGGGGCCGTCCGCCGCGCCGCGTAGGGATTCGGGGGCGTCGTCGTCACTCATTTCGGCACCTTCTGCAGCCTCCGCCAGCCCCTAAACGCCCCCGCGCCACAGGTCAACCGCCCCCCGCGCAAGTTTTTGCCGCCTTGGGAACCGGGGGATGAGCGGCTTTCCGTTTCCTTACATTTCAGTGACTTGAGGGAGATCCGGGGGCGCTGTTATCCGATAGCAGCCCCGGGTTTTTGCCTGACACGCCGCTTCGACCCATGTTCCGGAGCAGCAGACACCACCGCCCCTGCCGACCGGGGCGCGAACAACGGAGACAGAGATGACCATCGACCTTCGCAAGACCGCCATCGCCGCGCTGGCCGCCCTCTCGCTGGTGCCCGCCGCCGCGGCGCCCGCCCATGCGCTCGGCAAGAAGGACAAGGCCTTCATCGCCGGCGCCGCCACCGCGGCCGTTGCGGGCGTGGTGATGCAGAACATGCGCGCCAACGGCCAGTGGCCCTTCGGCCAGCAGCAGCCCCGCTATGCGGCCCCGCCGGCCCAGCCGCAATATTACGTCCAGCCGCGGGCGACCTATGCCACCACCGCCCCGCGTCAGGTCACCTACCAGCCCCGCTATGTGGCGCCGAGCGTCCATTCCACGCCCGCAGCCCAGGCCTTCCGCGAGCTCTCGCCCCAGATGCGGCGCGAGGTGCAGATCTCGCTGGCCCGCTACGGCTATTACTCGGGCTCCATCGACGGCGCCTGGGGGCCCGGCACCTCGGCCGCGGTCGATGCCTATGCCCGCGACAGCGGCCGCATCGGGCAGCTCGGCAGCGTCGCCGGCGCCTACGGCGTGATGGACAGCCTCGGGGGCTGAACCGGATTTCACGAAGCGCCTTTTCAGCAAGAGTTTCAGAACGACAGAAGCCCCGGCGATCCGCCGGGGCTTCATTTTGTCTGTCAGAGGCAATCCGCCCTTATACGGCAAGGACTTGCCGCCGGTTCCTCAGACGGCCTTCAGCAGGGCGTCGGTCAGGTCCGTCCGTTCCCACGAGAAGCCGCCGTCCGCTTCCGGCGCCCGGCCGAAGTGACCGTAGGCCGAGGTGCGGGCATAGATCGGCCGGCAGAGGTTCAGATGCTCGCGGATGCCGCGGGGCGTGAGGTCCATGCAGTCCGCCACGGCCTTCTCGATCTGCGCCGCATCCACCTGGCCCGTGCCATGGGTGTCGACATAGATCGAGAGCGGCTTCGCCACGCCGATGGCATAGGAGACCTGCAGCGTGCAGCGCTCGGCGAGGCCCGCGGCCACGACGTTCTTGGCGAGGTAGCGCGCGGCATAGGCGGCCGAGCGGTCGACCTTGGTCGGATCCTTGCCCGAGAAGGCGCCGCCGCCGTGGGGCGCGGCCCCGCCGTAGGTGTCCACGATGATCTTGCGGCCCGTCAGGCCCGCATCCCCGTCCGGCCCGCCGATCACGAAGGTCCCGGTCGGGTTCACCCACCATTCGGTCGCCTCGGTGATCCAGCCCTCGGGCAGCACTTCGCGGATGTAGGGCTCGACGATGGCGCGGATATCGTCGGAGGTCTGCTCCTCATGGGCGTGCTGGGTCGAGAGCACGATGGAGCGAACCTCGACGGGCTTGCCGTTCTCGTAGCGCAGCGACAGCTGCGACTTGGCGTCGGGACGCAGGTCGGGCTCCTGACCCGATTTGCGCACCTCGGCCAGCCGGCGCAGGATCGCATGCGAATACTGGATCGGCGCCGGCATCAGCTCGGGCGTCTCGCGGCAGGCATAGCCGAACATGATGCCTTGGTCGCCCGCGCCGTCCTTGTCGACGCCCTGCGCGATATGGGCCGACTGGCGGTGCAGGAAGTTCTGCACCTCGATGGTGCGCCAGTGGAATTCCTGCTGCTCGTAGCCGATGTCCTTCACGCAATCGCGGACGATGCCGTCCACGCGCTCCATGAACTCGTCCAGCTTCTGGGGATCGGAGAGGCCGACTTCGCCTCCGACAACGACGCGGCCGGTCGTGGCGAAGGTTTCGCAGGCGACCCGGGCGGTGGGTTCCTCGGCCAGGAAGGTATCGAGGACGGCATCCGACACGCGATCGCACAGCTTGTCGGGGTGACCTTCCGAGACGGACTCGGAAGTGAAGACGTAGTTCATGCGGGACATGGGAAGTGCTCCGTTGGGGTTAACCCCGTCACGCCAGGAAGCCGTTGTGACGGTTGCCCTCCGCGCTACACCCCTGAGGGGAGGCGGGTCAAGCGCCCCGAGGCCTGCGCGTCGCCACAAGAAGCCCCGCAAGGGCGAAGAGGGCCACCAGAACCGGCAATTCTCCCAGACGGGAGAAGGGGGTAGCCGGAAAGGCCCCCGGCAGTGCGACATCTTTGTAGCCCGCCTCTCCGAGCGGCAGGTCGCTCAGGACGCGGCCGCGCGCATCGACCAGCGCCGAGATGCCGGTATTGGCCGACCGGACCAGAGGCAGGCCGAGCTCGATCGCGCGCAGCCGGGTCTGGGCCAGATGCTGGTAGGGACCGTTGAAGGTGCCGAACCAGGCGTCGTTGGTGATCTGGAGGATCCAGTCGGGCCGCTCGGCGGTGCGCAGGTCCTGCGGGAAGACCGCCTCGTAGCAGATGAGCGGAAGAACCTTGCCGAGGCCCGGGCCGAGGTCGAGCACCTGCGGCCCGGGGCCTGCCGAATAGCCGAACCCCTCCTGCGCCGCGAAGGCGCGCAGGCCGAAGAGCTCGAACATCAGATCCCCCATCGGGACATATTCGCCGAAGGGCGCCAGATGATGCTTGTCGTAGAGGCCCGCGATCTCGCCCGCGGGCCCCACGACCACGAGGCTGTTCCAGAAGCGCCAGCCCTCGCCGCGCTGGACGCCTGCGATGACCGGAGCGCCCCGCCCGGCGGCGGCAATCTCGGGCAGAAGCCCCGGCGCGCGGTCGAGGAGATAGGGCACCGAGGTCTCGGGCCAGATCACGAGGTCCGGCCGCGGGCCTTCGGACGTGAGCGTGAGGAGGCGCGAGAAATGGGTCGCGGCCAGATCGGGATCCCATTTCATGCGCTGCTCGGCATTGGGCTGCACGATCCGCAGCACGGGGCCCGCGGGCGGCGGCTCGGGCAGCGACAGACGCCAGAGGCCGAAGCCCGCCATGGCCGCGAGAAGCGCCGCCGAAAGGCCGAGACCCCGCCCCCGTCCCGCGATGGGCAGGGCCGCGGCCAGCGTGGTGAGGAGCGTGAGGCCCGAGGGGCCGATGAGGCTCGCCACCTGCGCAGGCCAGGCGCCGACCCAGATGTGGCCGATGAGCGCCCAGGGAAATCCCGTCAGCACATAGCCACGGGCCAGTTCGGCCGCGCCCAGGGCCGTGGCGAAGGCGATGGGCCGCCGCCAGCCGGCGCCGAGATGGGCGAGCCAGCCCGCGAGCGCCCAGAAGAGCGCCAGACCGAAGGAGATCAGCACCAGCGCAAAGGGCGCCATCCAGCCGTAGGTCTCGGCGTCGATGAGGAAGGGCTCGACGATCCAGCTGAGCGCGGCGGCGAAATGCCCCGCGCCGCCGAAGAGCGCGAGGAGCGCGGCCTGCCTGCGGGTCGCGGCGCCGGCCACGATCCCGATCAGGGCCGCGAGGGCAGGCAGGGCCAGCCACCAGAGGCCGAAGGGCGCCTGCCCCGAGGCCAGAGCCACGCCCGCTCCGAAGGCAAGGGCGAGGCGCAGGGCCATGGGGCGGGTTCGAACGAGGGCGATCATGGCGGCTCCGGTGACACCGCCCGTGGGTGCCCCGGCCGACCTGCGCCGTCAAGGGCCGGCCGGTCGAGAGGCTGTGAACGAGGCCGGGCTGCGGCAGAGCGGCGTGCACGCCGGGACGGGTCGGGCCACGGGGGGCTGTCTGCCCCCCGCACCCCCCCGAGGATATTTCAGCCAGAATGAAGGGGCTGTTCGGCCGGCAGCGCGCGCCCCCCCACGGGCGCGGTGACGGCGCCCGGAAGGCGGACGCGCAGCCGCTTGATCTTGCGCGCGTCGGCGTCGATCACCTCGAATTCGGCGCCGCTCTCGTGCGGGACGATCTCGCCGCGGACGGGCACGCGGCCGGTGCGCAGGAAGACGAGCCCGCCCAGCGTGTCGATCTCCTCGTCCTCCTCCTCGCGGCGGAGGCGCAGGCCGATCTCGGCCTCGAACTCGTCGAGCGGCGTGCGCGACTGCGCCATGTAGACGCCGGGTTTCTCGAGCGTCCAGAGCGGGCCCTCGACCTCGTCATGCTCGTCCTCGATCTCGCCGATCACGGTCTCGATCAGGTCCTCGATGGTGACGAGCCCGTCGACCCCGCCATATTCGTCGATGACGAGCGCCATATGCACCCGCTCGCGCTGCATCTTCTGCAGAAGGACGCCGATCGGCATCGAGGGCGGCGCATAAAGGAGCGGCCGCAGCAGCGTCTTCAGATCGAAGCTGCCGTTGCCGTTGAACCCGTGCTGAAGCGCCAGATCCTTGAGCAGCACGAGGCCCAGCGGCTGGTCGAGCGTCTCGCGGTAAACCGGCAGGCGCGAGAATCCGTGCTCGCGGAACACCGCCACCAGATCCTCCTTGCCGATGTCCACCGGCACGGCCACGATCTCGACCTTGGGAATCGCCACATCGTCCACCCGGAGGCGGCGCAGATTGGCGATGCCGGGAAGGGTCAGGCTGCTCTGCGCGATGGCGAAGGCCCGGTCCTGCGGGGACAGGGCACCGCCTCCGGCCTCGGCGGGCGAGAAGGCGCTGAAAAGGCGGCCGAAAAGGCCTTTCGGTCCAGGCTCCGCCTGGTCGTCTTCCGTCTGGTCGGGCGCGCTCTGCGCTGCCATAGACCCGTCGCTGCTACTGTCCATCTGTCCTTTCCGAATGGCCGCGCCAGATCCGGCGCCGGATCAATATGGGTCGGGCACCCCCAGCCCCGCAAGTATCCTTGTCTCGGTCGCCTCCATCAGGTCGCCGTCCGCCTCCTCGACATGGTCGTAGCCGAGAAGATGCAGCACCCCATGCACCAGAAGATGGGTGACATGATCCGTCACGGGCTTGCCCTGCTCGGCCGCCTCGCGCTGGCAGGTCTCGAAGGCGATGGCTACGTCGCCGAGCGGCTCGGGATCCTCGGGATCGCCCGGTTCGGGCGGCTCGGGCGCCATGCCCGGCTCTTCGGAGGCGCGCTCCTCGGACGGCCAGGAGAGCACGTTCGTGGGCTTGCCCTTCTGGCGGAAGGCGCCGTTCAACTCGGCGATGCGCGCATCGTCGCAGCCCATGACGACGAGGGTGAAGCCCTCCGCCGGCATGTCCAGCGCCGCGAGGGTGGCCTCGGCCGCACGGGTCGCGAGCGCGGGGAGGTCAAGCTCCTCCCAGCGCCCGTCTTCGATCACTGTCTCAACCAGAGGCTCCATCTTCGGCCTCATACGCCTCGATGATGCGGGCCACAAGCGGGTGGCGCACCACGTCCTTGGCCGTGAAGTAGTTGAACGAGACCCCGCGCACCGACTTCAGCACCCGCTCGGCATCGGCGAGCCCCGAGGCGGTGCCCCGCGGCAGGTCGATCTGCGTGCGGTCGCCGGTGACGACCATGCGGCTGCCCTCGCCCAGACGCGTGAGGAACATCTTCATCTGCATGGTGGTCGCGTTCTGCGCCTCGTCGAGCACGACGAAGGCGTTCGAGAGGGTGCGCCCGCGCATGAAGGCGAGCGGCGCGATCTCGATCCGCTTCTCCTCCATCAGCTTCATGAGCTGCTTCTGCGGCAGGAAATCGTTCAGCGCATCGTAGAGCGGCTGCATGTAGGGGTCGATCTTCTCCTTCATGTCGCCGGGCAGGAACCCCAGCCGCTCGCCCGCCTCGACCGCGGGACGCGAGAGGATGATCCGGTCGACCACGCCGCCGATCAGCATGGTCACGCCGACGGCGACGGCGAGATAGGTCTTGCCGGTGCCCGCCGGGCCGATGCCGAAGGCCAGTTCGTGATCGAAGAGATTGGCTACATAAGCCTTCTGCGCCTCGGTGCGCGGCTCGACCGGCTTCTTCCGGGTGCGGATCTCGTATTTTCCCGGGGTGAAAAGTTCGATCTGCTCGCCCTGTGCCGCGTCGAGCACCGGGCGACCCAGCCGGATCGCCCCGTCGATGTCGCCCGCGACAAGACCGCGGCCCGCCTCGAGCCGGGAATAGAGGCCTCGGAGCACCGATGACGCCTGATCCCGGGCTTCCCTGTCGCCGATCACCGCCAGCCGGTTGCCCCGGCGCAGGATATGCACGCCCATCTGATGTTCGATCTGCGCCAGGTTGCGGTCATACTCGCCACAGAGATCGATCAGGAGACGATTGTCAGGGAATTCGAGAAGCGTTTCCACGACATCCTCGGAACGGGTCGGGGGGGTCAGCGCGCTGATGCCCAAAGACAACTCCTTGTGCTGGAGGGCCATGTATCAAGATTGGGGTCGCGATGGCCCCAAGGCAAGAAAATAGGTGACGAAACCACAATTTCTTGTGACGCTGCACGGAAAGGACGCAAGAGAAGAGCGCGGTCGTGGGTGCCGCCGCGCCCCTCTCCGGCTGATGCCGGGATCAGGCGCCCAGACGCTCTCCGGCGAGGGAGTTGGGCGCGCTTGCGGTGATGCGCACGCGCACCAGATCGCCCACTCGCCCCGCCTTGTCCTCGACATGGACGGCGTGGAGATGGTCGGACTTGCCGACCATCTGTCCGGGCAGGCGCCCGGCCTTCTCGTAGAGCACGCCCACTTCGCGGCCGACCATCGCCATCTGTGCCGCCCGCTGCTGCTCGGTCACCAGCGCCTGCAACCGCTGAAGCCGCGCGTCGCAGACCTCGCCCGGCAGTTCCGGCTTCTCGGCGGCGGGCGTGCCGGGGCGCGCGGAATATTTGAACGAGAAAGCCGAGCCGAAGCCCACCGCCCGGATCAGATCGAGCGTCGCCTCGAAATCGGCCTCGGTCTCGCCGGGGAAGCCCACGATGAAGTCCGAGGTCAGCAGGATGTCGGGGCGCGCGGCGCGGATCCGCTCGATCAGCCGCAGATAATGCTCGGCCGTGTGCTTGCGGTTCATGGCCTTCAGGATCCGGTCCGACCCCGACTGCACCGGCAGATGCAGATAGGGCATGAGCTTGGGCTCGGCCCCGTGGGCCTCGATCAGATCGTCGGCCATGTCGTTGGGATGCGAGGTCGTGTAGCGCAGCCGCTCGAGCCCGTCGATGCGGGCCAGCTCGCGGATGAGGCCGCCGAGCCCGCGGCCGTCACTCGACCAGGCATTCACGTTCTGCCCCAGAAGCGTGATCTCGCGGACGCCCCGCTCGACCAGCCCGCGGGCCTCGGCCATCAGCCGCGCGAAGGGCCGGCTCACCTCGGCGCCACGGGTGTAGGGCACGACGCAGAAGGCGCAGAACTTGTCGCAGCCCTCCTGCACAGTCAGGAAGGCCGCCGGGCCGCGGGTGGCCTTGCGCTCGGGCAGATGGTCGAACTTGTCCTCTTCGGGAAAGTCCGTGTCCACCACGCGCGCGCCGCCTTCGGTGCGATCCAGCATGTCGGGCAGGCGGTGATAGCTCTGCGGACCCACCACCAGATCCACGAGCGGCATCCGCTTGAGGATCTCCTCGCCCTCCGCCTGTGCCACGCAGCCCGCCACGCCGATCTTCAGGTCGGGCTTGGCGGTCTTCAGCGGCCGGAGGCGGCCCAGATCCGAATAGACCTTCTCCGCCGCCTTCTCGCGGATGTGGCAGGTGTTCAGGAGCACCATGTCGGCCTCTTCGGCGACCTCGGTCAGCACATACCCCTTGGCGCCCAGCGCCTCGGCCATGCGCTCGCTGTCATAGACGTTCATCTGACAGCCGTAGGTCTTGATGAAGAGCTTGCGGGCTTCGGACATGGGCGCGCCCCCTTTCGATGACGGCGGGTCTTAACCGGAATCGGCTGCGACTTGCAATCGGCATGGGCACCAGGCGGAGAAACCGGCCTCTCGCCGCGGCGGCAGGGCCTGCGGCGTCAGCGCGCCCCGGCAGGAGCGCGGAGAGGCCGCCGCCCGGAGCGCGCGACGAGCCTACTGCCGCGCACGCTCGACCAGCGCCTGCACGCGCGGCCCCATCTCCTCGACGATCACGGCCACGCCCTCGGCGCTCGGATGGATGCCGTCGGGCTGCATGTAGCGCTGACGCGCGTCGGGCTCGTCCAGCCGTGCGGCAAGGGCGGCGAAGAAGTTCGGTTCCAGATCCGCGCCGTAGCTTTGGGCCAGACCGGGAAAGATCGCATCGAACGACCGCTTGAAGTCGGGGCCGTAATTGCCCGGCGCCGCGAGCCCGACCAGAAGCACCGGCAGCCCGCGGTCCTCGGCCGTCTTCAGGATCGCCTCGAGGTTCCCGCGCGTCAGCGCCGGATCGAGGCCGCGCAGCATGTCGTTACCGCCAAGGTTCACGATCATGGCATCGACCTCGGGCGTCAGGCTCCAGTCGAGCCGCGCGCGGCCGCCCGCCGTCGTGTCGCCCGAGACGCCGGCATTCACCAGCGAGACGCTCTCGCCATGCTCCCGCAGCCATTGCTGCATTTGCGGCACGAAGCCCTCGCCCTCGGGCAGGCCGTAGCCCGCCGTCAGGCTGTCGCCGAGCGCCAGCACCGTGACCTCCTCGGCCGCGGCGGCAGGCATGGCCGAGAAGACGAGGGCCAGCGCCATGTTGCGCATCGCGCCGAGCGCGCCATATCGGGGTCTGAAGCTGAGAGGGACAAGGTGCATGAGCGAGACGATCCTAGCGCTGAAGGACGCGCGGCTGACGTTGGCGGGAAACGCAGGCCCGGTCGAGATCCTGAAGGGGATCAGTCTGGACGTGCGGCGCGGCGAGACGCTGGGGCTCGTGGGGCCTTCGGGATCGGGCAAGTCGTCGCTCCTGATGCTGATGGGCGGGCTGGAGCGCGCCACCGGCGGCACGGTCACGGCACTGGGCCAGGACCTGACGGCGATGGACGAGGACCAGCTCGCGCGGTTCCGCCGGGGGAATATGGGCGTCGTCTTCCAGTCTTTCCACCTCATCCCCACGATGACGGCACTTGAAAATGTCGCGATCCCGCTGGAGCTTGCCGGCGCGCCCGATGCCTTCGCCCGCGCCGAGGCCGAGCTGCGCGCCGTGGGGCTCGGGCCCCGGATCGACCATTATCCCTCGCAGATGTCGGGGGGCGAGCAGCAGCGGGTGGCGCTGGCGCGTGCCGCGGCCCCCCGGCCCGCCATCCTTCTGGCCGACGAGCCGACGGGCAATCTCGACGGGGTGAACGGGGCCGCGATCATGGATCTCCTGTTCGGGCTGCGCGACCGGCACGGGGCGACGCTGGTCCTCGTGACCCATGCGCCCGAGCTTGCGGCGCGCTGCGACCGGGTGGTGCGGCTGGCCGACGGGCGCATCGCGGGCGAGGAGCGCAAGGCGGCATGAGAAACGCGGCACGGATTGCGCGGCGCGAGCTGCGCGGGGGCCTCCGCGGCTTCCGGGTGTTTCTGGCCTGCCTCACCCTCGGGGTCGCGGCCATTGCGGCGGTGGGCCTCGTGCGGGCGGCCATCGAGGCCGGTCTGACGGATCAGGGCGCGGTGCTCCTCGGCGGCGATGCGCAGATGGAATTCACCTACCGCTTCGCCACGCCCGAGGAGAAGGCCTGGATGGAGGCCCGGGCCGAGCGCGTCTCGGAGGTGGTGGAGTTCCGCTCCATGGCCGTGGTGGGCGAGGACCGGGCGCTCACGCAGGTGAAGGGCGTCGACGACCTCTATCCGCTCGAGGGCGAGGTGGAGCTCGACCCGCCCTTCCCGCTCGAGGAGGCTCTGGCCACCCGCGGCCTGCCCGGCGCCGTGATGGATCGGGTGCTCGCCGACCGGCTCGGCATCTCGGTGGGCGAGAGCTTCCGGCTCGGCACCCGCAATTTCCGGCTGGGCGCGGTCCTCGTGCGCGAGCCCGACAGCATCACCGGCGGCTTCTCCTTCGGGCCGCGCACGCTGGTGCAAAGCTCGGCCCTCACCTCCTCCGGCCTGCTCGAGCCCGGCACGCTCTACGAGACGGAATACCGGCTCGACCTGCCCGCGGGCACCGATCTCGCCGCAGCGCAGGCCGAGGCAGAGGCCGCCTTCCGCGACAAGGGGATGCGCTGGTCGGACAGCCGCCGCGCAAGCCCGGGCGTCGAGCGGTTCGTGGACCGGACGGGCTCCTTCCTCGTCCTCGTGGGGCTCGCCGGTCTCGCCGTGGGCGGCGTCGGCATCTCTGCCGCGGTGCGGGCCTATCTCGAGGGGAAGGTGGCCACCATCGCCACGCTCCGCACGCTCGGGGCCGAGGGGCGCACGATCTTTCTGGCCTATCTGTTCCAGATCGGCGCGCTGACCGCGCTCGGCGTGGCGGCCGGGCTTCTGCTGGGCGTCCTTCTGCCGCTCGCGGCTGCGCCCTTCATCGAGGCCTCCCTGCCCTTCCCGGTGACCTTCGGGATCTATCCGGCACCTCTGCTCGAAGCCGCCTTCTACGGCATCCTCACCGCCTTCATCTTCACGCTCTGGCCGCTCGCCCGCGCTGAGAGCGTCCGCGCCGCCGCGCTCTACCGCGGCACGGGCGAAGGCGGTCGGCCGCGCTGGCCCTGGCTTGCCGCCACAGGCGGGCTGACGGCGCTCCTCGTGGGCGGCGCCGTGGCCTTTTCCGGCACGGCGCTTCTGGCGCTGGCCTCGGCCGGCGGCATCGTGGGCGCGCTCCTCATCCTCGCGATGGCGGCGCTCCTTCTGCGCCGGGCGGCCCGCAGCGCCGCGCGCTCCCGCCTCGCCCGGGGGCGGACGGCGCTGCGCCTCGCGCTGGCCTCCATCGGCGGTCCGCGGCAGGAGGCGACCTCGGTCGTCCTGTCGCTGGGCCTCGGCCTTTCGGTGCTGGCCGCGGTGGGCCAGATCGACGCCAACCTCCGCTCGGCCATCGAGCGCGACCTGCCGGCGCGCGCGCCCTCCTACTTCTTCGTGGACATCCAGCAGGACCAGATCGAGGGGTTCCTCTCGACCCTGCGCGGGGATGCGGAGGTGAGCCGGGTCGAGGCCGCCCCCATGCTGCGCGGCGTCCTCACCCGGATCAACGGCCGCCCGGCGCGCGAAGTGGCGGGCGAGCATTGGGTGGTGCGCGGCGACCGCGGCATCTCCTATGCCGCGCGCCCCGACGAGACGGCCCGTGTCGTGGCCGGCACCTTCTGGCCCGAGGATTATCAGGGCCCGCCGCAGGTCTCCTTCGCCGCGGAAGAGGCGGCCGAGATCGGGCTCAAGCTCGGCGACCGGCTCACGGTCAACATCCTCGGTCGCGACATCGAGGCCGAGATCACCTCGCTGCGCGAGGTGGATTTCTCCTCGGCCGGCATGGGGTTCGTGATGGTCATGAATCCGGCCGCGCTGGCGGGCGCGCCCCATACCTTCATCGCCACCGTCTATGCCGAGCCCGAGGCCGAGGGCCGGATCCTGCGCGAGCTCGCCACCGCCTATCCCAACATCACCGCCATCCGCGTCAAGGATGCGATCGAGCGGGTGAGCGAGGCGCTCTCGGCCATTGCGACTGCCACCGCCTGGGCCGCGGCCGCCACGCTGGTCACGGGCTTCGTCGTGCTGATCGGCGCGGCGGCGGCGGGCGAGCGCGGGCGGATCTACGAAGCCGCCGTGCTCAAGACGCTGGGCGCCACCCGCGCCCGGATCCTCGCGAGCTTCGCCCTCCGATCCGGCCTCCTCGGCGGCGCGGCGGGCCTCGTCGCGATCCTCGCGGGGGGGCTTGCGGGCTGGGCGGTCATGACCTTCGTCATGGACGCGAGCTACCGGTTCGAGCCGGTCTCGGCCCTGGCGATCGTGGTCGGAGGCGTGCTTGCCACGCTTCTCGCGGGGCTTCTCTTCGCGCTGCGTCCGCTCCGGTCGCGGCCCGCGCAAGTTCTTCGCGCACAGGAGTAGGATGGCGGGAACCTTGCCACTCCCCCGTGCGTTAGCCTGTGTTTCCTTTGGGGGAACGGGGGTAATGGTCAAGATGAAAGACAAGACTGTGGATCTGACGCCGCCGCCGGAGGTCGCCTCGACCGCCGAGAAGGGGCTGGAGTTGCGGCGAAAATACAAGCGCGGCGGCACCAACGTGGGCGTCGCCCGCGCGCGCGACCTGAAGGGACGCAAGTCGCTCTCGCCGCAGACCATCAAGCGGATGGTGAACTTCTTCGACCGACAGGAAGTGCACAAGCAGGACGAGAACTTCGGCAACGAGGACGATCCCTCGCCCGAATATGTCGGCTGGCTTCTCTGGGGCGGCGATCCGGGCCGGGAATGGGCCGAGCGGAAGAAGGCCGAGCTGGTGGATTCCGCCACGAAGCCCAAGAACTGAGCGCGCCGGCTGCCGCTCCTGCGAGGGCCAGCCGCGGGCCGGGCGAGGCCTCCGTCGGGATCCTGACCTCGCCTCTTGCTCCCGCAGGTGCGTGCGGCCGAAGTTGACGGCTGTCAACCGCATGTTCACTGCGATCAAGGTCGGACGCGGAGCGAAACCTCTCGGCAGCCCCGTTTCCGGCGCTGAACGCCCCGACTGAGCGCGCACGGTGCGACCAGCACATCTTACCGCGTAGGAAAGAGACGGCGCCTGCGACGCTGCCGTCTCGTCGCGAGTGGCAGGGCTGCTGGCAAAGGGGCGCGGCGCGGGCTAGGAAGGCGCATGGCCTATCGTGCAACCGACCTTTCGCAGCTCATCGACCACGGGTTCGACGATGTGATCGACGTGCGCTCTCCTGCCGAATGGCAGGAGGACCGCGTGCCCGGAGCGATCAACCTGCCCGTCCTCGACAATGAGGAGCGCGCGCGGGTCGGAACGATCTACAAGCAGGTCAACCCCTTCTCGGCCCGCAAGATCGGCGCGGCGCTGGTGGCCCGCAATGCCGCGCGTCACATCGAGGAGGTTCTGGCCGACCGTCCGGGCGGCTGGCGCCCGCTCGTCTACTGCTGGCGCGGCGGGCAGAGGTCGAACTCCTTCGCCATGATCCTCGGCCAGATCGGCTGGCGGGTCGAGGTGCTGGAAGGCGGCTACAAGAGCTGGCGCGGCCTCGTGGTGCAGGAGCTCTACGACCGGCCGGTCCGGGCGCCCGTGGTGGTGATCGACGGAAACACCGGGGCCGCGAAGACCGAGATCCTGACGCATCTGGCCGCCTTGGGCGTGCAGGTCCTCGATCTCGAGGGGCTCGCCAATCACCGCGGCTCGCTCTTCGGCGCCTTGGCGGGCGGTCAGCCCGCGCAGCGCGGCTTCGAAAGCCGCCTCGCCGTGGCGCTGGCCCGGCTCGATCCGACGCGGCCGGTGGTGGTCGAGGCGGAATCGAGCAGGATCGGCGAGATCCGGCTGCCGCCGGGCCTCTGGAAGGCGATGCAGGCCGCGCCGCGGATCGAGGTCGCCGCCCCCGTCGCGGCGCGCGCGGCCTATCTCGTGCGCGCCTATCGCGATCTGGTCGAGGACGGCCCGCGGCTCGCCGCCGTCATCGACCTTCTGCGCCCCGTCCATCCGGCAAAACGCATCGAGGAATGGCACGCGCACGCCGCCGCGGGCCGGTTCGAGGAGCTCGCGGCCGATCTGATGGAGCGGCATTACGATCCGCGCTACGCCAAGCACCGCGCCCGCTCGGCCCCGCCGCGCGCGGCGGTCGAGACCGACCGGCTGGACGATCTGCCCGCCCTTGCGGCCCGGATCGCCGCGCAGGTGGCGCGGCTGGCGGAGGGCTGAATGGAGCGTGAACCGCGCGATCTGGTGCTGATCGGCGGCGGGCACGCCCATGCGCTCGTGCTGCTCGGCTGGAAGCCGGTGCCAGACCTGCGCGTCACCCTCGTCAATCCCAAGCCCGCCGCGCCCTACACCGGGATGCTGCCCGGCCATGTCGCGGGCCACTACCGCCGGTCGGACATGATGATCGACCTCGTGGATCTGGCCCGGCGCGCGGGCGCCCGGCTCGTGCTCGACTGCGCCACAGGCATCGACCGGCAGGCGAAGCGCGTGCTCCTCGCGGGGGGCGACAGCCTGCCCTACGATGTGGCCTCGCTCGACGTGGGCATCGCCTCGGACCTGCCGCAGGTGCCGGGGGCGGAGGATCATGCGGTAGCCGCAAAGCCCCTCGGGCCCTATGCCGACCGGTGGGACGCATTCGTGGCGCAGGCGCCGGCCGAGCCGCAGATCGTGGTGATCGGCGGCGGCACCGGAGGAATCGAGCTGGCCATGGCGCAGGCCTTCCGGCTGCAGAGCGCGGGCGCCCGGCCCCGCGTGACCGTCGTCGAGCGCGCAGCGCAGGTGCTGCCCGGCCTCGGCGCAGGCGCGCGGCAGGCGCTCCTCACCCGCATGGCGGGCTTCGGCATCCGGATCCTGACCCGCACCGAGGTGGCGCGGATCGAGCCCGATGCGGTGATCCTCGGCTGCGGCACCCGCCTGCCTTCGGATTTCACCCTGACGGTGACGGGCGCGCAGCCGCAGGCATGGCTGACCGGCACCGGCCTCGCGCTCGAGCGCGGCTTCGTCCGGGTGGGGCCGACGCTGCAGAGTTCGGATCCCGCGATCTTCGCGGTGGGCGATTGCGCCCATCTCTCCCATGCGCCCCGACCCAAGGCGGGCGTCTTCGCGGTGCGCGAGGCGCCGATCCTCGGCCACAATCTCGCGGCAGCCCTTCTGGGCGGCCCCTTGCGGCGCTACCGGCCGCAGCGCGATTACCTGAAGCTCATCTCCTGCGGCGCCCGCGTGGCCGTGGCCGACAAGTTCGGCCTGCGGCTCGAGGGCGCCTGGCTCTGGCGCTGGAAGGACCGGATCGACGGCCGCTTCATGCAGCGGTTCCGGGACTGATCCCTCCGGGCGGCGTGGCGCACCCAAGCGCCAAGACTCCCGCCCCGGTTGCGCCATGGGCGCGCGGGCACTAGGCTCGACGGAACCATGAAGTCCCGCCAGCGCATCAGTATCGCCCAGACCCAGAGGCTGCAGCTCAATCTCGGCCTCACCGCCTCGATCCGCGTCCTGAATTCCGATGCCGAGGGTCTCACGCGCTACCTGCAGGAGCAGGCGGCGGAGAACCCCCATATCCAGCTCGAGCCGGCGACCTCGACCGACTGGCTGCCGCGCTGGACGAGCGTTCTCTCGCGCCTCGCGCAGGGCGAGGGGTCGACGGGCGGAGAGACGGTGGCGGCGGCGGGGCCGAGCCTCATGGCGCATGTGATGGCGCGCATCGACACGCTTTATCCGCGCGGACCCGAGCGGCGGATCGCGATCCTTCTGGCCGAGGCGCTGGAGCCCACCGGCTGGCTCGGGACCGGGACGGACGAGATTGCCCGGCAGGCCCGCGTCCCCTCCGCCGAGGTCGCGGCGGTGCTGGCCGGGCTGCAGAAGATCGAGCCCGCCGGCCTTTTCGCCCGAAACCTCGCCGAGTGCCTGCGGCTTCAGGCCATCGAGGCCGAGCGGCTCGATTCCACCCTGAGCTGCCTTCTCGACCATCTCGACCTCGTGGCACAGGGGGCCCTCGGGCGGCTCGCGCGGCTCTGCAACACGGACGAGGCCGGGGTGACCGCGTGCCTGCGGCTCCTGCGGACCTTCGACCCGAAGCCCGGCGCGCAGTTCGATCCGGGCGCGGCGCCGGTGCGCGAGCCCGACCTGATCGCGACGAAGGGCGAGGCCGGGTGGGAGGTGTCGCTGAACCGCTCGGCCATGCCCACGGTGCAGATCCGCAAGCCGGACAAGCGCCCGACGACGCCGGCCGCCCGCGCGGCCTGGACCCAGGCGCAGGCGGTGGGCCGGATGATCGAGAACCGCAATGCCACGCTCCTGAGGGTCGCGCGCGAGATCCTCGCCCGGCAGGAGGCGGCGCTCGACGAAGGTCCCTCGGCGCTCGTGGCCCTGACCATGACCGAGGTGGCCGAGGCGCTCGGCATCCACGAGAGCACGGTAAGCCGCGTGGTCGCGGGCACCTGCGTGGACACGCCGCGCGGCACCTGGTGGCTGCGGCGCATGTTCAGCGGCCGCCTTGCCGAGGGCGGCCCCTCGGCCGCGGCCATCCGCGCGGCCATCGCCCGCCTCGTCGCGCAGGAAGATCCGGCCGCGCCTTTGTCCGACGGCGCTCTGGTCGAGGCGCTGGCGGCCGAGGACATGCAGCTGGCGCGCCGCACCGTCGCCAAATATCGCGAGATGCTGAACATTCCGCCCGGACACCGCCGCCGCCGCAGGCCCTCGCGCTCGGCCTGATCCGCCAGCACGACGCCGCCGGCCTGTCCCGCGTCGCATGGGGCCTTTCGGACCGCGCGCGATCGGCTAGAACCGGGACAGTTTGTCGCGGAGACTGCCATGACGCTTCTTCTCGGGGTCGATACCGGAGGCACCTACACCGATGCGGTGATCGTCGATCCCGAGGCTGAGCGCGTGGTGGGCTGGGCCAAGTCCCTGACCACGCGCGCGGATCTCGCGCTGGGGATCGGCCGGGCCATCGATGCGGCCCTGGCCGAAGCGCAGGTCGCGCCGGAGGACGTGGGGCTGGTCTCGCTCTCGACCACGCTTGCCACCAACGCGCTGGTCGAGGGCCAGGGAGGGCGCGTCGCGCTGATCTTCATAGGCTTCGGTCCGGGCGATCTGGAGCGGGCCGGCCTGCCCGAGGCGCTCGCGGGCGATCCGGTGATCTCTCTGCCCGGCGGGCATCATCATTCGGGGGCGGAGGCAGCGCCCCTCGACCTCGCCCGGCTCGAGGCCGAAGTGGCGGCCGTCGCACCGCAGGTCGCGGCCTTCGCCGTGGCCGCGAGCTTCGCCACCCGCAACCCCGCCCACGAGCTTGCCGCCCGGGCCGTCGTCCACCGCGTCGCAGGCTGCCCCGTCACCTGCTCGCACGAGCTGTCGGCGCGCCTCGGCGGCCCGAAGCGCGCGGTGACGGCCGTGCTCAACGCGCGGCTGATCGGCATGATCGGCCGTCTCATCGCCGCCTGCGAGCAGCATCTGACCGAGCGCCGGATGACGGCGCCCCTGATGGTGGTGCGGGGCGACGGGGCGCTGATTTCGGCCCGCCTTGCGCGCGAGCGCCCGATCGAGACCATCCTCTCCGGCCCCGCCGCGAGCCTCGTCGGCGCACGCTGGCTGACCGGCGTGCGGGATGCGCTCGTCTCCGACATCGGCGGCACCACGACCGATGTGGCGGTGCTGCGCGACGGCCAGCCCGAGATCGACCCCGAGGGCGCGCTCGTCGGCGGCTTCCGCACCATGGTCGAGGCCGTCGCGATGCGCACGACCGGCCTCGGCGGCGACAGCGAGGTGCATCCGCCCGAAGGGCTCGAGGGGCTCTTCCGCCTCGGGCCGCGCCGGCTGATCCCCGTGTCGCTTCTGGCGGCCGATCATCCCGGGCCGGTCCATGCCGCGCTCGACCGCGCCCTTCTCTCCGCGGCACCGGGCGAGCACGAGGGCCGCTTCCTGCTGCCGACGGGCCTGCCCGCCGCGGGCCTCACCGGACGCGAGGCGCAGTTGATGGAGCGTCTGCGCCCGGCCATGCCGCTCGCCGAGGCGCTGCGCAGCCGGATGGATCTGGCGACGCTCGAGCGGCTGATCGCGCGCGGGCTGGTGATGGTGGCGGGCGTGACGCCATCTGACGCGAACCATGTGCTGGGAAGGCTGGCCAGCTGGGATGCCGCGGCGGCCGAGAAGGCCCTCACCCTCATGGCGCGGCGACGCACGGCGCGGGGCGAGCGTCTCGCGCCCGATGCCCGCACGCTGGCCGCGGCGATCCTCGACCGGCTGACCGAGCGGACGGCCGAGTGCCTCCTCGAGGTGGCTCTGGCTGAGGACGGCTATCCCGATCCCGCCCTCCTCGTGAACCATCCGCTCCTCCGCGCGGGCCTCGCCCGTCGGCCCGGGGCGCTCGCGCTCTCGGCGAGCCTCGCCCTGCCGGTGGTGGGCCTCGGCGCCTCGGCCCGCTCCTTCTACGCCGGGGTGGGCGAACGGCTGGGCTGCACCACGATCCTGCCCGAACAGGGCGGCGTCGCCAATGCGATCGGCGCCGTGGCGGGCCTCGTCTCGCAGCGGCTGAGCCTGCAGGTCACGAGCCCCGGCGAAGGCCGCTACATCGTCCACTTCCCCGACGGCCCTGAGAGCCTGCCCGACCCGGAAGCCGCGCTCGCCGCCGCCGAGGCGCATCTTGCCACCCGGGTGGCGCGCCTTGCGGCCGAGGCCGGCGCGGCGGATCCCCGCGTCGCCCTCACCCGCGCCGTCCGCGAGGCGACGGTGGAGGGCCGGCCCCTCTTCGTCGAGGCCACCGTGACCGCAACCGCCACCGGCCGCCCCCGGATCGCCCGCGACCCGGTTTTTGCGCTTGACGCTTCCCGGCACATCCCATAGTGCAGCGTCCACCGACGGCGAGGTAGCTCAGCTGGTTAGAGCACACGACTCATAATCGTGGGGTCGGGGGTTCAAGTCCCCCCCTCGCCACCATCGGAAATCAGGACCTTAGCCCGAATCGCCAGCCTTGATCGCGGAACCGTTTACAGGACCGTTTACAGGTTTCGTTCCCAGTCCGTGCCTCTCGAGCTTCGCCACGGCCGATTCCCCGAGCCTCCGATCGCGCCCGAGATAGTGCTTCGACAGGATCGCCTCGGCGTCTTTCAGGCTGTGGCCGGTGAGGGCGGCGATCTCCGGAACACTGCATCCGGCAAGCGCGAGGAAGGTGACGGCCGTGCCGCGCAGGTCGTGGAAGGTCACGCCCTCGATGCCGGCCGCGGCCTGCGCCTTGCCGAAGCTCGTCTTGAAACCGTCACTCGTCCAGGGCTGGCCGCGCGAGGTCTCGCAAATCGTCAGGGTCTTACGCCGCGCCTTCGCCGCGTCCAGCGCCTCGCGCAGTTGCCGCGCCACCGGGATCACCATGTGCCGCCCGGTCTTCGACTGCTTGAGCCGGATCACCTGCCCGTCGTAGGCGCTCCAGGTGAGCTTCAGGATGTCGGCCTGGCGCTGTCCGGTCCAGATTGCCAGCAGGAACGGTAGGCGGACCGGCTTCGGCGCCTTGTCGAGGAAGGCCGCGATCTGCGACTCGGTCCAGATGTCGTCTGCGCGCGACCCGGCATAGAGGCGGCCCGGCTTCTCGCAGGGGTTCGACGGAATCTTCCGCCGGTCGTAGGCCCACGCGAGAATCAGCGCGAGGACGCTGAAGGCATAGTCCGCGCTGCGCTTGCTCTTCTGCCCGAGCCGGTCGCGCCAGTCGAGGAACTCGCCCCGCACCCGAGGATCAGCCAGCGCCTTAAGCGGCATGTCTCCGAATTCGGCCTCGATTTGCCGGATGTGGCGGATGTAGCCAGCCTTCGTTGTGGGCGCGAGGACGGTGAATGCTGGTGTCTGCTGGTAGGCGGTAATCAGCGCCTGCAACGTGCCATCATGATGCACGGGCTTCTGGCGCGCCGCGTGCGCGGCGTCATAGGCAGCACGGAACTCCGGGCTGTCCGGCTCGGCCTCGATCTTCGGGCCGCCACGCCACGCGTAGTAGTGCACGGCGACCTTGCCGCTCACGAGCCGGCGCTTGACCTTATGAACGCCCTTCAACTCGACCCTCACGCTTCGCCTTCCATGCTCCGAATGCATCCTCGACCGGCGTCGCGCTCGTCCTCTCCCGGATCACGATTCGCCCGTCCGGCATGATCTCGCAGGCCCCCACCTCCATGCCAGCATTCTTCGCGGCGCGGATCGCGCGGGTCAGGTCGACCTGGCGGAATGCGGCCCTTGTCATATCCCCTGCCCCTCCGCTGCCGCCCACGCCGCGGCCACCGCATCGGCCAACTGCCGCAGTTGGCCGGCCGTCTCCGAGTCGCAGAACTCGTTGAAGAAGGTGGTGAACGACCCGGTATCGCCCTCTCGCGCGACCACGAGCTGCACCGTGCCCTCGGCCTCGAGGACCGTCATGCGCAGCTCCGCCACGCGGACGTGGGTGAGACCGGACACGCGGGCTTGCTGCGCGGGCTGGCGGTGCTGGGCGGTCATTCGGCCGCCCTCGCGAATAGGTCGGCCGTCGCGCTGACGATGCCGCTGATCCGGCGCTCCATCGCCGACAGGTAATCCGGATTGCCCTCGCAGAGGATTGCCCGGCGTCCGAGGCGCGCAGCTACGCCACCAGTGGTCCCACTGCCTGCGAACGGGTCGAGCACCACGCCGCCCGGTGGGCAGGCGTTCAAGATCAGCGGCTCGATGATGGCGGCTGGCTTCTGCGTAGGGTGGACTGCGTGGCCATGCTCCGACCGGGCATAAATCACACTGCGCATAAGGCGCGGGCCGCCGTCCTCGGAGACATAAGAGCCGCGCTCAATCTGCCCCATGTGGACAGGCCGCGTCTTGCGCCGAGCGGTCTTGGCGGTCGCGTCCATCGTGACCACCTTGCCCTTGTAGACGCTGGCCCAGTCTCCCCGGTAGAAGTGCGCCGCCTGCTCATGCACCCGCCGGAAGCGGTCCGCGTGGAAGCTCGAGCCGTTGTGCTTCTCCCACACGATGTCCTGGGCGAGGGTCCAGCCGTCGAACTCGCGCCAGTGCTGGGTGAACATGCGCAGCGTGCCGAAGACCCACACCGAACCGGTCGGTTTCAGGATGCGGGCGATCTCCGGCATCCAGCCATAGACGAACCGATCCCACGGCAGGCTGGTCTGGCCATAGGGCGGATCGGTGACCACGGCATCCACGCTGCAATCCGGCAGCGTGCGCATGGAGGCGAGGCAGTCGCCGGGTAGGATAGTGATGCCGGGGATCACGCCACGGCCTCCTCTATCGGCCAGCCGCCCCATTGATCGGCGCAGGCCTCGGCCACGCCCTCGAAGGTGCGGCTGCGGAATCTCCAGCGGTCTGGCCCCGGCGGCGCGCGGTGGACTGCCGACCAGCGCTTGTGCTCGGGCGTGCCCGGCCGGGGCGGCGTCAGCCGGTTGGTCGCCGTCAGCTGCGGCAGGCCACGCAGATAGAACCCGGTGGCCTTGAACGCCTGTTCGCCGAACCACCACGGTTGCACGATCTGGGGGCGCGGCAGATCGGCCGGGAGCCGCTCCCGCGCGTGCCGGTGCATCACCGGGTTCTCGACCGCGATCCGCGGCACCGGCGCCTGCCAACATGCGGCGAAGAGCGCGGCGCCCTCGTCCAGCTCGGACCACATCTCGTCGCGGGTGCGGCCCGGCGGAGGCTCATGCAGCCACCGGACGCCGCTGTTGCAGAGGCGCGTGCAGGGCGGGTGCGCCACGATCAGCAGATCCCAGCCATCCGCTAGATGGTCCCGCACGTCGCCCACGATGTGGCGGTTCGAGCGGTCCTCCGCCGGCAGGAGGTCGCAGGACCAGACGTCGTGTCCGCGGGCGGCGAAGGCCCGGCGCATCACGCCCGAGGTCTCGCAGCCGATCAGGATGCGGAGGGTGTCAGCCATCGAGCAGAGCCCCCACCAGACGATCATCGGCCACCGCCCCGAGGAGCTGGCGGCACAGGGCGTTGACGGTGATGCCGCGCGCGTCAGCCTCGGGCTGCAGCGTGGCGAGGACGTCGCGGGGGACCACGATGGTCCGGCTCATGGCCTCGACAGGCCGCTTCGCGCGCTTAGCCATCAGGACGGCCTCCGCTCTGCCTGGGCGCCGTAGCGCATGGTGGGGGCGAGCGTGGCCGCCGGCTTCTGGAGGCGCACGAGATCGGCCGCCGCCTTCTCCAGCGAGAGGCCGCCCACATGCGCCGTCAACGCGGCTGCGAAGAGCAGGACCCCCAGCGCCGTCTCGAAATCGGGGCAGGTGTCGATCGTCTCCTCGGCGATGGCACGGGAGCCCCGGCAGGGCTGCGGCTCCATGTCGTCCATGGGATCAGCCATCGGCCTTCCCCTCGATGACCTTGGGCTCCTTGGGGCTCCGCGGCTCCGCTGGAGCCTCGAGCGTCTTCACGGCCGTCAGATAGAGGCGGACCCCGTTGAAGATCTGCTTCGCCACGGCGGCGCGGGCGAGCCCATCGGCCGGGCTGATCTTGCCCGCACGCATGTTGCGCAGATCCTCGGCGAGGCCGGAGATCATGCCATGCAGCCCGAGGCTGTCGGCTACGGGGGTCGAGGCGTAATCACGCGGTTCCATAGTGTCTCCTGTAGTGCTGGTGGGCCGCCTCGGTGTGCAGGGCCTCCGCGAGCGCGGAGAACACGGAGAGCAGCCGCCGGTCCCGGAAAGCCCCGGGCGCGGGAACCACGGTCCCGAAGGTCTGCTCGCACCAGCGGCAGACCGGTTCGACCGACCAGCACTGCACCGGTCCTGGCCAGCGGCAGTCGCGGTGCTCTCCGCAGATGGCGCAGGTGAAGGGGCGCGGCCGGTCAGGACAGATGGGCATGCGCCACCTCGGCGGGTTGCGGGTTGCAGATCGGGCATGCGACGCCAGCCCGGATCTCGACCTCGGTCATGTCAAAGAGCCATCCCGCATCGTGGCCGCAGCGGGGGCAGACGAAGTGCCCGCCCCGCGTTGTGTGCCAACCCGGCATGAGACCAGGCGCCTGGCCGACATCTGCGGCGCGCATCATCACGCGCCGCGGCGGGCGCGGCTTGCGGAAGCCGAAGAGATCGAGGACTGGCTCAGCCATGGGCCACCTGCGCGGGGAAGTCCTCAGGGTCCAGCCGCTCGCCCCGCTTCAGAGCGGCAGTGGCCCCCTTGGGTGTGAGAATGAAGACAGGGTCTCCACCCGAAAGCGCGCTGGCACGGTGTTTCTTGGCAAGGCCATCCGCGACCATAGCCTCCCACTCATCGTAATCAGCAGCGCCGGGCCCGGTGACGAAGTGATTGCGGTAGCTCTGCCCGCGTCTGTTCGGTAGACCGAGGGCGTGACGGGCAAGCTCAATCTGACGCGGGTTCATGCCTTCCCCGCCCGCTCATGCTCGGGGGCGGCCTGCGCCCCATTCCAGTTAGGCCGCTGGCCGGACGCGTGCTCGATGATGTCCGCGACCGCCTCCTGCATCAGGCCCATGAAGGTGGCCTTTCGTTCGGGGTGGTTGGCCACGACAGCCATTGCCACGCCACCGAGGAAGACGGCCCCCTCCATGGTGTCAGGAAGGGCGAAGTAGGCATTCCAATGGTGGCCCTCGACGCGGAGGGCAAGGCGCCCGACTTGGCTCACGACTGCTCCTCCGGCCGCGCGCCCTGACAGGCGCAGTAATCGTCGGCGCCGAGGCAGCGGCAGCGCGCGCGGCGGGCTTGGCGGAGGAACTCCTGGTGCAGCTGGTGCAGGAGGAGATCGGTGGCGGGGATGAGGGTCATGGGGGGCTCCTGTATCCTCGGAGGAAGAGGCCCCGGCCCGGAGGCCGGGGAGTTGCAACAGGGAGGTTGCGCGGATTGCCCGCCGCGCGCGGGGTAGCGTCAGGCCGCCTTCGTGCGGCCCATGAACACGGGCAGGCCCGTCTCTTCCGCCGCTGCCGTGGCGATCTCGACGAAGTAGGCGCGGCGCTGGTGCTCGACCCGGCGCCACTCGAAGCCGAGGAAGAGGCCATTGGCATTCGGCCGGAACCGGAACGCGGCCATCAGCTCGACCGGCCGCTCGCCGTTGAAGAGCGGGATGTTGAGCATGAACTGCCGCGGCACGACCACGTTGTTCTCCACCCGCGTCTCGGTCTCGAAGCGGAAGGCTCGGTCGCCCGTCTCGAGGCGCGTCGACGACTTGAAGTTGAGCCCTTGGGTCGCCTCCAGATCGCGCGAGATCTCGATCATCGTCGCGGCCTCCGGGTGCGCGATGTCCGGCGCGTTCTCCTCGAGGAAGGCCGCGAACTCGGCCTGCGAGTGCAGCTCGCCTTCCATCTTGTCCCAGCGGGCGAACTCCTCGCTCGGCCGCAGCTTCAGCGTGACGGCGTGCTTGAGGCTGCCCGAGCCGCCCCGGCCCTCCGCTTCGTTGTGGGGGTGCCAGTCGAGCTGCGCGGTCACAGTCAGGGCGTCGTAATCGGCCACGATGATCGAGCGATGGTCCCGGAACCGGTTGGCATAGGCAGACAGCGAGGCGCGGTCGTCGACCGTCACCTGCGCGTGGGCATAGGGCGGCAGACGGAAGCGGTCGCTGATGTCCTGCGCGTTGTAGCCTTGCGGCACGAGCAGGTGGACACGCCCGTCGGGCGCCTCGACCATCGGGCTGGCGAGCCGGGCGGCGTCGATTGCCGCGTCCAGCACGGCTCGGGGGTCCGGCCCGAGCACGGTCTGTTCTGAGGTGGGTTTGGGCATCATGGTCTCCTGGTAAAAAACTTCACTCGCCGCGATCGCGACGGCCGCCGAGCTCGTCGAACATCTCGGACTGGTTGGGGTCGCGACGGGTCAGGCGACCGTCGTCGGTCGCGTAGTAGATGCCGGAGCCCATCGCGCGCCGCGGCTTCTTCACGTCCACCTTGGGCGTGCATTCGATCTGCCCGGCCTTGTTCATGGACAGCGGCAGCGTGATGGTAAGGGACCCCTTGCCACCGGTGAGCTGCACCGCGTCCACCAGCTCGTTCAGCATCTGATCCCCCTGCTCGAGCAGCTCGCCCCGCCGGAAGGTCTGGATGAATTCGAGGAAATTCAGTTCGCCGGTGGCCATCGGGCTCCTCCTGGTTGCGGCGGGTTTCGGGTTCGGTAAGGCGTTCATCTGCTCCTCGTCGGTTGCACCTTGAGCCGTCCCGCGCGCGGGGCGGCTCAAGGTGCAGCCGCGGTCACATGCCCCGCATGGCAGCGGCCTGCTCGCGCATCGTCGAGGCCACGTCATTGGCGTGCGCCCAGAGGACGGTGGCGACGAAGAGGAAGCCGAAGAGCGCCAGTGTCCCCACGAGGAAGGCGGTCAGGTTCGGCCCGAGCGGGCTCGGCTTGCTCGTCCGGAAGGTCGGCCGCGGCACAGCGCGGTGCAGCTGGCGGCCCATCGCGACGGCAAGCTCATGATCCGACAGGAGACGGCTGGCGGTATCGCGGCCCTCGGCCGTGGGCGCGTGCTCGGCACGATGGCGGGCCATGTTGAGGGCGCGGGGCGAGAGAGGAAGATCCTGTTTCATTGCCCGAGCGCCTCCCGATACTTGCGGTGGATGGCGGCACGCTCCGCGGCAACATCAGGGTTTGCGTCGGCGCCGATGAGCCACGCGCGCGCGCACGCCAGCGCCATGGCGACGATGAGAAGGAGGCCGGTCAGGGCGAAGGTCAGGAGGGTCACGGGTGGTCTCCCATCTGGAGTTGATGGGAGCAGAGGATATGGAGAAAAACTCCACTGTCAATCAAAGAGTGGAGAAATAATCCATTGCTAGAACGGATTGAGAACGAGAGAATGAGTCGAAAAAGGACGGGGGGGTGATCGTTTGAGGTATTCGTTGCGGGATTTCATAGTGCTGCTGGTCGCCACCCTGACAGGGTGGTCTATCAGCGCCATAAGTAGGTTTGTGCCTGGGGGCCGGAAGCGCGGCGCCAAACGCTAGCTTTCGTTCTCGCCGGGTGGGAGCGAGCGCAGCTTGTGAAGCTCGGCCAGCAGCTGGTGCCTCAAGCTCGAAGGCGTGTCTTGTACGTTCGCCCGATAGAGATAATTCAGTCCGAAGTCATATAGATCCGCGATGAGCGCGGCTTTTGTGATCGACAGCCCCTCCTCGCCCTTCTCAATTCTGGTGAGCGCGCTGCGGTCTAGGCCCACAGAGTCTGCTAGCTGAGCCTTGCTGAGACCGAGCGTCTCCCGCATCGCCGTAAGACGTAGTCCGACCCGCACGGGGTTCATTTCGGGAGAGAGAAGCGCTTCAAGACGTGGCTTTTTCATAGACGCAGCATCATGCGCTGCGGAGAAAACCTCCATGGTTTCATTCTCCATCTTGACTGGTGGAGAAAATCTCCATTATGCATACCCCATGTCAGATCTATGCACTGTCCGTGACGTCATCGCGCTCTGGCCTAGCAGGTCAGAGATGGCTCGAGATCTTACTGCTGTGTCGGCGAGGCCGGTGAGCCTTGGACGCATCCACAAGTGGGCGCTGAGCGGAGTTATTCCGGCAGGATACCATGGCAGCATTCTAAGGGCCGCTCAGGCGCGGGGGCTGCACGTCACCGCGGAGGATCTCGTGCGGGTTCATGATGCCCATGAAAGGGGGGCAGCATGACCACCCGCCATAGCCACCATTCCAGTTGGGCGATACTTCGGCCCAAAATGGGGGCAGCGTGATGACCTACGCTGCCCCGTTCGATCGTCATGAAATCGCTTCGTCATCGAAACCCCGTGCCAAGGGACAAGATGGAGCGAACATGCGGAAAAATCCTGCCAATTCTGACGAGCACGCCAGAACGAGCCGTCGGTGGTTCTCGAACCTGCTGCGCCGGGCCTTCCCGGCCAGCTCTGAGGCCGAACTGGCCGAACGCGCGGCGCCTGTGCTGGGGGTGAGCACCCGGCAGGTGCGAAACTGGCTGCGCGAGGATCACGATGCGTCCCTCCGCTACGTCACAGCGGTGATGATGATCGCAGGCGCGGAGGTGGTCTTCTCGCGGATGGAAGGCCGCAAGCCATGATCCGGGTCTGCTGGCACATCACCAGGCGCTTCTACGAGGTGCGGGCCTGCCGCGCCTCGTCCAAGGGCCTGATGGATAAGCATCGGCGTCTGCAAGGAAAAGCCATGAAATATTCTTCCCTGATCGAGCACTACGAGGCGCATCACCAGAGCCCGGAGCCGGAATTTGATCGCCTGCCGAGCGGCTGGTACCTCGTCCCGCTGTTCGCGGTTCTGGCCGGCGTGGCTGCCATCGTGACGCTCGTATGAGTTTCGCCGCCGCGCCCGTGCCTGCCTTGGTCGCGGCCACTCAGCCGGGGGCGCTCGCTCCTTCTGCCCCCGGCCTTTTCCCTTCGGTGCCGCCCTCTTCCCCGGGCTGGATAGCCGTGGAGCAGCCGGAGGCCGCATCCAAATGACCGCGCCCCTGCGCCCCTTGCCGCTATCCCACGTCCCGGACTGGACCGCGCTCCGCGCTCATCCCGCCCGCGATGCGGGGCTGCTGCATTTCGGCGCCGGCCCGGCGCTGGTGGCGCGCCGCGCGAAGCTCGGCCGGCCGGTCTATCTCGCCACGCCCTACAGCTTGCGAGCCGTGGATCCGGAGGGCCGATGGTCGGCAGACATGTCGGCTGCGGCCATGGGCGATGCCGGGCGCGAGATCGTGCGGCTGCAGCAGGTGGGCGTGACGGCGATCTCGCCCGTCGCCCTCTCGGGCGTGGCGGTGCATGCCACGCTCTATCCACGGCCCGTGCTCGATCCGCTGGATGCGGCGCTCTGGGCCGACTGGTGTCGCCCGATCCTCGATACCTGCTCCGCCGTCGTGGTGCCCGACATCCGCGGCTGGTCGCGCTCTCTCGGCATCTGGCACGAGGTACGCGCCGCGCTCGCGCGCCAGACCTCGGTCTTCATCTATGCGGAGGGGCCGGAGCAATGATCCACCGCGGAAAGATCACGAGCGAGGCGGAACTGCGCCGGCTGTGGGCGGACCCGAGCCTCAGCATCTCTGAGATCGGGCGCCGGCTCGGCATCAGCTATCAGGCGGTCCAGCAGCGGGCTGCGCTGCGCGGGCTCGGCCCCCGGCCGGTGGCGCCCAACGAATGGGCGCGCTGGGTGCCGCCCGAGGACTTTGCCGAAATGTGGCGCGCGGGAGTGAGCCTGCGCGACATGGAGGCGGCCTTCGGCGTCGCGCACAACACCATCACGAAGGCAGCCCGGCAGATGAAGCTCGAGCGCCGGCGGATCTGCCGCTGGACCGCGCTGCCGCTGGCCGAATTCCGCCTCCACCAACGCCTCGCCGCAGCCGCCGCCGAAACACGGGCGGCGATGGATATGCGCGAGATGGTGGACCGCCCCTATCACGGCAAAAGGCGCTCTCGCGTCGAAGCGAGGGCCGTATGACGCCCGAAGACGCCGCCCGCGCTGCCGAGATCCGCGCCCGGGGCTATCCCGCGCGGATCACCGAAATCATCGCCGAGGTCGCAGAGGCGACGGGCTGGGAGCCGCAGGAGATCACCGGCGCGCGCGTGTTCCCGGGCCTCGTCCAGGCCCGCGACCTCGCCTGTTTCATCGCGCGCCGCGAGGGCTTCTCGCTGACTCAGATCGGCAACGTCCTGCGGCGTGACCATTCCAGCATCAAGACGGCGCTGCAGCGCGAGCAGCGGCGCCGGGGAGGGGCCAATGCCACATGATCACCCGCTGGAGACGGAAGTCATCGGAGAATTCTGGGAATACCCGCTCGCCTTCGGCGAGACGCTCTCGAGCCACGACTGGGTGCCGCTCTACACCAATCGGCTGCTCACGTCGCGCTTCGTCGCCCGCGCACTGGCTGAGGGACGGCGGGCCGACATCGGCACCGCGCTCATCCTGTGGGCGGAGGCGTTCCGGCAGGACCCCGCAGGCACCTTGCCCGATGACGATCTCGAACTCGCCCGGTTGGCCGGATTCGGAGCGGATCTCGACGGCTGGCGCGCGGCACGGGCGGGAGCTCTCTATGGCTGGCGCGAGACCCATATCGCGAACCAGGAGGATGCCCGAGACAATCCCCGCCTCGGCCATCCGATGATCGCGGGCATCGCGCGCGACATGTATCGCCGGAAGCGGGGCCGGGATCAGGCGCGAACCGAGGGAGCTAAGGCCATGGCCCGCACGCGGGTCAGAAGGAAGCTCATCGAGATCAACTGCACCCGCGCGGCTGACAGTGCGGACGTGGTCGCGCTCATCGCTGAATGGCTGATACAGCGCGATCTCTACATCACCTCCGACAACGTGCGCGCCGCCTTCGAGGCCACCCGAGGGGGACCCAAGGTCGTGACGTTTCAATGACTTAACAGTGTTATAACTGTTATTAACTGTTAGCCTAACAGTTAATAACTGTGATCTAACAGGCCCGGAAGTGTTATTGCCCTACAGGACAAGACAGGACCGGACCCAACAAAACAGAACCTGACAAAACACTCCTTCTGGTGGGGTGAGATGATCGGGCGGCAGCGAGCGCGGCAGGCGTGGCAATGCTGAGAAAGGGAACGGGGCCATGAGTGGAGCGAAGGCGGAAGACCGGGCGCGCGTGAAGGCGCTGGTGGTGGATCGGCTCGATCAAGCTGGGATGGCGCGCAAGCGCGGCGTGTCCGCAGCAGTGCATGAGGCGACGATGGGGCGGATCTGCGAGCGCCTCGCCTACATGAGCGACGACAACCTCATGACGCTGGCCGAGACCCTGATCGACAACGCCCCGGATAGCATCTGGCCGTCCGAGCTGGTGATCCGGGAGTTCGCGCGGGGGCTCCAGGAGCCGCCCGCGGCCGAGCGGCGGATCGTGACCAGCTGGCTCGCGTCGATCGAGGGGCCGAAGGCGGAGGCGGGCGGACATCTGGTCGAGCTCTATCGCTGGCTCCTGAAACATCCTCGCCCGCCCATGGCGATGGACATGCGCGGGATCCGGGAGCAGGCGGCGGAGAACGCCCGGCGCTGCGAGCTGACCCGCGACCGGATCGACCGGGAGACGGCGAGCCCGGAGGATCGGGGCTGGCTTGAGCAATACCTGCGGGACCGGGATGCGGCCCGCGCGCTGGTCGATGCCGGGCGGGGGCAGAAGGGCGATGAGGGGACGGCGGCATGATCGGGCGGGCGGTGGATATGCGGCAGGCACGGATGGTGGCGCCGGCGCGGCGAGAGATGTCGATCGAACGCGCGCTCGTCTGGGCGTTCCAGACCGAGTGCGCCAGCGTCGACTTCGCGGAAGAAGCCGCGCCGGATAGCTATCGCCGGGCCGTCTCGTCGGCATGGCTGGTGGCGCAGCGGGGCGCCATCGGGTGCCGCATCGACGGCGGCGGGCATTCCCTTCCGGCTGACGATGCCGAGATGATCGCCTCGGCCGTGGCGGCGCTTCCACCCGAGCATGGCGGGCGCGGCATGGCGGTGAAGATCGCCGCCCTCGCGCGCGCCGGCATGCGGCCCGACTGGATGCCCGACGCGCGCCCGCGTTGCGTTCCGCGGGAGTGGCATATGAACCCCCACGGGAGGCACGCACGCAAGGAGGTGGTGGGAGAGTTCACCATCGAGCATCGCGGGCGGAAGCTCGTGCGGAAGATAGAGGCCTGCCCCGTCACCTATGTGCCGAGTCAGGCTCAGATTGCGGCGGCTCGCCGCGAATGGCTCAGCTGGTGGGGCGCGCTGCTCCATCTCGGCCACGAAATCGGCTCGATGGGCCTTCTGGAAACCATCGCGTTGACCAGGGACATGCCGCCCATGACGCCGTGGCGCGCACAAGAGGGTTGACAGAAGTTAGCCCCGTTGACATTTTGCAGGCGGACCGAATGGCGCCCGGAGAGCAGATGCTCCCCGGGCGCTTCTCGTTCTGGCACCCTCACATCGGCAGGCAGACATGGCGCGGCTCAGGAAGATCCCGCAGCGGCTTGCCTCTGCGCCCGCACGTCTGGCACCGCTCTCAGGCGGTGACGGTCGCAGCAGAACCAAGGCTCGCCTGACGTTCTCGCCGTGGCGCGCGTGGTATAACACCGCCCGCTGGCGCGCTCTTCGGTGGGAGATCCTGACCAAGGCGGCCTTCACCTGCCGCCTGTGCGGCCGGATCGAGGGGAACACATCGCAGCTCGTGGCTGACCACAAGGAGCCGCACCGGGGCGACGAGGCGCTGTTCTGGGATCGCGACAACCTGCAGTGTCTGTGCAAGCCCTGCCATGACAGCGTGAAGCAGAGTGAGGAGCGCGCGCAGCCGCAGGCGGCATCGCCTGCTCCGATGGCACGGCCGGATTGGTTCCGGCCCGTGCATGTGCCGCTCACCATCGTCGTGGGCCCGCCGGGCGCGGGCAAGTCGACGTGGGTGAGAGCAGCGGCCGCACCCGACGATCTGGTCATCTGCTTCGAGCAGATCACGCGCCGGGTGCTGGGGATTGACCGTCTCAATGCGGAGGATGGCGACCGGCGCATCGGTGATGTGCTGCGCCAGCGGAACGCCATGCTCGGCGACCTGATGCGGGTCAGCGCCCGGGACCGGTGGCCGCGCGCATGGCTGATCCTGACGGAGCCGCGGGCCGATCACCGGCAGTGGTGGGCGGATCGCCTGCGCCCCGAGCGGATCGTGGTGCTGGCCACGCCGGAGGCAGAGTGCGTGCGCCGGTGCCAGGCCGATGCAGCCGCAGGAGACCGGCGAAAGGCGGGCATTGCCGCCGTCGTCGCGAGGTGGTGGGCCGACTACAGCCCCCGGCCCGGCGAGATCGTCATCGCGCCCCCTCCCCCGGGGGTGGGTGCAAAGTCCGGGGAGTGACGGAAGGAAGACCCGCGCTCCCCTCACGCGGAGATTTTTTTCTTGGACAGCGGAAAAACGACAATCGACCTCTTCGGCGACTGCGTCACGCTGCCCTCGGGGCGCCGTGGACGGCCGTCCCATCAGTGGTCCAAATCGAACGCCGACAAGGTGATCATGGGCCTGGCGCTCGGCTACAAGGCCGAGGAGATCGCGCAGGGGCTGCACATCTCCCTGCCCACCTTGCGGAAGTATTATTTTTCCGAGCTGCGCGCCGCGTCGATGCAGCGGATCCGGTTCGAGCTGTGGCGGGCGAAGATCCTCGCGGACGAGGCCAACAAGGGCAATGTCGGCGCGTTCAAGGAACTCGGGAAGATCATGGAGAAGCGGGACCGTCTGGCGGCCGAGCAGGCCCTGAAGGATCAGCCGGCCGATGCGGCCGCTGAGCCGATCGGCAAGAAGGAGGCCGCACGCCGCGCCGCGGCCGAGGCGGCGAACTCGGACCCGGACCTGACGCCGGGCGTCTACCGGACGCACTGACATGATCCACGCCAACGACTGGTCGACCGCCTGCCCGGACTGGGCGGAGCGGCTCGCGGCAGGCCGTCCGCTGATCCCCGACCTGCCGCTCTTCCGGCCGGTTGCGGACAAGGCGCTGCGGATCTTCAAGAGCCTGCGCGTCCCGGACATGATCGGGACGCCGACGCTGGGCGAGGTCTGCGAGGAATGGATCTTCGATCTCGTGCGCGCCATCTTCGGCGCCTACGACCCGGAGACCCGCCGCCGGATGATCCGGCAGTTCTTCGTGATGATCCCGAAGAAGAACGGGAAGTCCTCGATCGCAGCCGCGATCATCGTGACGGCGGTGATCCTCAACGAGCGCCCGCTGGCAGAGGCGATCCTGATCGCCGAGACGCAGAAGATCGCGGACATCGCCTTCCGCCAGGCGGCCGGGATCATCCGGCTCGACGCGCGGCTCGACAAGGAAAAGGGCGGCATCTTCGACGTCAAGGATCACTCCAAGACGATCGTGCACATGAACACGGGCGCGGTGATCCGCATCCTCTCGGCCGATGGCGATGTCATCACCGGGTCGAAGGCGGCCTACATCCTCGTGGATGAGACGCATGTGCTCGGCCACAAGTCGAAGGCGGATGCGATCTACCTTGAGCTGGAAGGCGGGCTCGCCGCCCGGCCCGAGGGCTTCCTGCTGGAGATCACGACCCAGTCGAAGGTCCAGCCGCATGGCGAGTTCAAGCGGCGGCTGAAGCTGGCCCGCGACGTGCGCGATGGCAAGGTGAGCCTGCCGATCCTGCCGGTGCTCTACGAGCTGCCGGCAAAGATGCAGGCCGCCAAGGCATGGATGGACGACAGCACCTGGGGGCTGGTGAACCCGAACCTCGAGCGGTCGGTCTCGATCGACTTCCTGCGCGAGAAGTTCGTGGAGGCGCAGCAGGGCGGGGACGACAAGCTCGCGCTCTTCGCCTCGCAGCATCTCAACGTGGAGATGGGCATCGGCCTGCATTCCGACCGTTGGGTCGGGGCGGACTACTGGCTGAAGAATGCAGAGCCGGGGCTGACCTATGCGCAGCTGCTCGACCAGTGCGAGGTTGTCATCTTCGGCGGCGATGTCGGCGGCGCGGACGATCTCTTCGGCCTCACGGCCATCGGCCGGCACCGCCAGACCAAGATCTGGCTGACCTGCAGCTGGGCGTGGTGCGTCAGAGACGTGCTGAAGAACCGCAAGGAGATCGCGCCCCGGCTCGAGGAGCTGGAGAGGGCCGGAGATCTTCGGATCACCGATGGCGCGGCCGAGCATGTCGAGGAGGCGGTCGCGATCATCTGCGAGGCGCGGGACGCGGGCAGGCTTCCGGACGGCGTCTGCATCGGCCTCGATCCCTATGGCGTGGCGGCTCTCGTCGATGCGCTGGAGGCCGAGGGCTTCGATCCGTCCACGCGGATCGCGCCCATCGGGCAGGGCTACAAGCTGAACGGCGCGGTGAAGGGACTGGAGCGGCGGCTGCTCGACGGCCGCATCCGGCATGCCGGCCAGCCGATGATGACGTGGTGCGTCGGCAACGCGAAGGCCGAGCAGCGCGGAAACAATGTCTACATCACGAAGGAGGCTGCAGGTGTGGCTAAGATCGATCCCCTGATCGCCCTCTTCACGGGGGCGGTGCTGATGGACACCAATCCTCAGGCCCCGGCAAGCCTCGACGACTTCCTGTCCGACCCGGTGATGGTGATCTGATGTCCCTCATCACCCGCCTCGCCGCGCGCCTGCCGGCGCAGGTCCGCAGCGCCGCCTACGACATCGAGAAGGAACGGCGGCTGTCGCTGTCGGACGGCTCGGCATGGTCGCGGCTCTTCGGCCGGACATCCGCGGCCGGCAAGCCGGTCACACTCGACAAGGCCATGCAGCTCTCGGCCGTCTGGGCCTGCGTCCGTCAGACCGCCATGGCCATCTCGGCCCTGCCGCTCGCCGTCTACCGCAAGGAAGGCGACGGCTCCCGCAGCTCAGTGGATGACCGACTGGCCGAGGTCCTCTCGGTCTCGCCGAACCTCGATCAGACCGCGCTCGAGCACTGGGAGGGGCAAGTGGCGTGGCTGATGGTCAACGGCAATTGCTATTCCGAGCGGACCGACATCGGCGGGCGGCTGTCGTCGCTGCAGCCGCTGCCGGCCAACATGACCCGCCCGATCCGCAACAGCGACGGCGAGCTCTTCTACCAGATCCTCGATCGGGGGAAGAGCGAGGTGCTGCCCCGCGACAAGGTCTTCCATGTGAAGGGATTCGGCTTCGGCGGGGACATGGGGCTGTCGGCCATCAACTTCGGCGTCCAGACCATGGGCACGGCGCTGGCGGCCGACGAGAGCGCGGGCAAGCTCTTCTCGAACGGGATGCAGATCTCGGGGGTGCTGAAGGCAGGGCAGACGCTGACCGCCGAGCAGCGTCAGCAGATGCGGACGATGCTGGAGGCCTACCGCAGCTCGGACAACGCCTGGAAGGTGATGGTGCTCGAAGCCGGAATGAGCTTCGAGGCGCTGACGCTGAACCCCGAGGATGCCCAGATGCTGGAGACCCGGCGCTTCCAGGTCGAGGACATCTGCCGCTGGTTCGGGGTGCCGCCGATCGTGATCGGCCACGCGGGCGAGGGCCAGACGATGTGGGGCTCGGGCGTCGAGCAGATCCTGATCGCCTGGATGGAGCTCGGGCTGAACCCGGTGCTGCGGCGCATCGAGAAGCGGATCCAGAAGGATCTGATGCCCCGGGGTGAGCGGCTCTCGCGCTACGCCGAGTTCAACCGCGAGGGCATCCTCCAGATGGACAGCAAGGCCAAGTCCGAGTTCCTGACCAAGCTCGTCTCCAACGGGATCATGTCCCGCAACGAGGCCCGCGAGAAACTGAACCTTTCCCGGCGCGACGGCGGCGACGAGCTGACGGCTCAGACCGCGATGGCGCCGCTATCCGATCTCGGCCAGAAGGAGAATCAGGCATGAGCATGCGCGACCTGCCGAAGGCCGAAGTCTCGGCCAAGCCCGGTATCCGGAGCGATGTGAACGTGAAGGCGCTGCAGCGCTGGAACCCCGATGTTCGATCGGCCGCCGAAGAGGGCGATGCCAGCATCTCGATCCTCGAGGTGATCGGGCAGGACTTCTGGGGCGACGGCGTGACGGCCAAGCGGATCAGCGGGGCGCTGCGCGCAATCGGCGACCGGGATGTGGTGGTCAACATCAACAGCCCGGGCGGGGACTTCTTCGAGGGCCTCGCGATCTACAACGCGCTGCGCGAGCATCCCGCGAAGGTGACGGTGCGGGTGCTGGGTGTCGCCGCCTCGGCCGCCAGCGTCATCGCCATGGCGGGCGACGAGATCCGCATCGCCCGGGCGGGCTTCCTGATGATCCACAACACCTGGGTGCTCGCGGCCGGTGACCGCCATGCGCTGACGGAGGTGGCGCAGTGGCTCGAGCCCTTCGATGCCGTCTCGGCCGACATCTATGCGGCGCGCAGCGGGATCGACGCAAAGAAGATCGCGGCCATGCTCGACCGGGAGACGTGGATCTCGGGCGGCCAGGCGGTGGAGCAGGGCTTCGCGGACGGGCTGCTGTCGGCGGACGAGCTGGACCTGTCCGATGCCGACGAGGGGCGGGCCTCCGCCCGCGCCGAAAGGAAATTCGACGTCCTCGCCAGCAAGGCGGGGGTCTCACGCTCTGAGGCGCGCGAGCTGCTCGCCGCCCTGAAGGGGAGCAAGCCGGGCGCTGCTCCTGCCAGCATGCATGACGCTGCGGTCGCTGCGGAGGTGCGGAACCTCCTGAACTTCGCGAAAACCATCTGATCGGAGATCACCATGAAACATCTGAACATGCCGCTGGTGGCGTCCGCGCTCCTCGCGGCGACCCAGCCCCATGCCGTGCTCTGTGCCCCCCGGGCAGAGGGTGGCGCGGGCAACCTCGAAGCCCTGCTGAAGGAGGTCAAGCAGGAGCTCGACCGCATCGGCAATGACGTCCGCAAGACGGCCGACACCGCCTTCCAGGAGGCGAAGAACGCGGGCAAGCTCTCGGACGAGACGAAGGCCAAGGCCGACAGTCTGCTGACGGCGCAGAACGCCCTGCAGGATTCGGTCGCCAAGCTGCAGCAGCGGCTGGAGGACATGGACGCGCGCAACCTCGACATCGAGCAGCGCATGTCCGGTCGCCGGGGCGGGGGCACCGCGCGCCAGACCCTCGGGCAGGCGATCTCGATGGACGCCCAGGTGAAGGCCTTCAACGGCAAGGGCACCATCACTCTCATCGTGCAGAACGCGATCACCTCGGGTTCGGCCTCGGCCGGCCCGCTGATCGCGCCCCAGCGCGAAACCGAGATCGTGGGTCTCCCGCGCCGGCAGGTGTTCGTCCGTGACCTTCTGAGCCGGTCCACCACCAACTCGAACCTCGTGCAGTATGCCCGCATGAAGGCCCGCACCAATGCCGCCGGCGTCGTGGCGGAAGGCGCGCTGAAGCCCGAGAGCGGGCTGGAGTATGAGGCCGCTGATGCTCCGGTGCGCACCATCGCGCACTGGATCCCGGTCTCGCGGCAGGCGCTGGAAGATGCCGACCAGCTGCAGGGCGAGATCGACGGCGAGCTTCGCTACGGTCTCGACCTGACCGAGGAGGCGGAGATCCTCTCGGGCGACGGCGAGGGTCAGCACCTGTCGGGCCTGATCACCAACGCCAGCGCCTATTCCGGCGCCTACGAGCCTGCCGGTGCCACGGCGATCGACAAGCTGCGCTTCGCGCTGCTGGAGGCGAGCCTTGCTCTCTATCCGGCGGATGGGATGGTGCTCAACGAGATCGACTGGGCGCTGATCGAGACGGCCAAGGATTCCGAGAACCGCTACATCTTCGCGAACCCCCTGCAGCTGGCCGGCCCCGTGCTCTGGGGCCGCCCCGTCGTGCCGACGACCGAGATCGACGAGGACAAGTTCCTGGTGGGCGCATTCCGTGCGGCCGCCACGATCTACGACCGCATGGACACCGAGGTGCTGATCTCGTCCGAGGACCGGGACAACTTCGTGAAGAACATGCTGACCGTGCGGGCCGAGAAGCGGCTGGCGCTGGCCATCAAGCGCGCGGCCGCGCTGATCTACGGCGACTTCGGCCGCGTCGCCTGATCGCGACGCAGGTGACCGGGGCGGGCCTTCGGGCCCGCCTCTCAGTTCCGATCCCCTTTGGAGAGAGACCATGTCGAAGATGACGGTCACGCCGCTGCGCATGCAGGTCGGCGACTACGGGCGTGCGCGTGCGCATGTGCCGATCAAGGTGGATGCCGACCTCGGCGCCCGCCTCGTGAAAGGCGGCAACTTCGTGGAGGGCTTGTCCGATGTCGCGAAGAAACGCGCCGCCGGCATCAAGGCCCGGCTCGATGCCGAGACCGCAGCGGCGCGTGCGGCCGAGGCCGCGCGCCAGAAGGCCGAGAAGGAGGCCGAGCGCGAGGCGGAAGCCGCCCGCAAGAAGGCCGAGGCCGCGCGGAAGGAGGCCGAGAAGGAGGCGGCAGCTGCTCGTGAGCGGGCGGATCAGGAGGCGAAGGCCGAGCAGCAGCGCCAAGCCGATGCAGCGAAGGCGGCCGGCGGTGAGGGGGGCGGCTCCGAATGATCACCGATCTGGCCATTCTGAAGGAGCATCTTCGGGCCAGTGCCGAGATCCAGAATGGCCTGATCGTTCTCTATGCCGAGGCGGTGGAGGAGCGGCTGACGGCATTCCTCGATCGCCCCGTCTACGCCGACGCCGCGCTGATCCCGGCGCCCGGCGACCCCGACCATGATCCGCTTGCCATTGTTGCGCCGCGCGCCTTCCACGTCGCGGTGATGCTGCTGGTCGGCATGATCTATGACGGCGAGTGGACGCAGGCCGCCCCCGACCTGCCCGGACCGGTGCGGAGCCTGATGGAGCCCTATCGCGCGTGGCGGGATCTGCCGGAGGAGCGGCCATGAAGGCCGAGAAGCTCGACCGCAGGATCCAGTTCCGCCGGGCTGCCCCGGTGGACGATGGCTTCGCCGAGGTCGAGACCTGGTCCGATCATGGATCGCCGGTCTGGGCCGCCCGCGCGGATCTCAGCGACGGCGAGCGCTGGCGCGCGGCCGAGGTCGCGGCCGGCGTCACGACCCGCTTCACGGTGCGGTGGTCGGCCTTCGCGGCCGCCATCACGCCGAAGGACCGTCTCGTCTGCGAAGGTCGGGAGTTCGACATCACCGGCATCAAGGAACCGCCGGAGACCCGGCGGCAGTGGATCGAGATCACGGCAGCGGCGAGGACGGACCAATGAACATCATGCACCCGCGCCACTGGCGCATTTGCAGGGTGCCGCGCGGCCTGGCCTTTGCCTTCACGCACCAGCGTGGCTTTGTCGTCTGGTGGCCCGTCATCCGGTGGCGCTGAGATGCGGGTCAAGGTCGAGGGGCTGAAGGAGCTCGAGGCGCAGCTGGCGCGCCTGAGCAAGGGGGCCGCTCGGGGCGCCCTGCGCCGTGCCGGCGTGAAGTCCCTGCAGCCGATGGCGGAGATAGCCCGCGGTCTCGCCCCGAAAGACACCGAGGAGCTGGCGAACAGCATCACCGTGGCGGCCAAGGCCGTGGGCGGTGGCGCCGAGATTGGGAAGGCGGAGTTCGGAGCCGTGATGCGCGCTGGCGGCTCTAAGGGAGAGGCCCGGGCTGCCCTGCGCGATGCGCGCCGGGCGGCAACCGACGCGGGCAACCTCAGCGCGGTCGAGCTCTACATGGGCCCCGCCAAGGCGAAGTCGAAGCAAGCTGCCATCAAGGCGGTGGTGCAGGAGTTCGGCTCCGTCAAGCAGGCGCCCCAGCCCTACATGCGGCCCGCATGGGATCAGGATCGAGAGGCCCTGCTCGGGCGGCTCAAGGTCGAGATCTGGGCCGAAATCCGGAAGGCCATCGTCCGCGCCGAGAAGCGCGCGGCCCGGGCCGCAGCGAAAGGAACCGCGAAGTGACCGACGAGAAGAAACACCCCGACGAGGTTGTGAAGATGCTCTCCGACCTGGCGGCGCAGCACGGCTATGCGCTGATGGCGGCCGAGCTGACTGGCTCTCAGCCGGTCGGCCTGAGCCTGCCGCGCTACACTTACAACATGGAGTGACGGGCATGGCGACGGTCACCTTGAAGATGCCGAAGTGGCGCGTTCGCGTATTCATCGCAGCGGCGTGGCTGCTGGCGCCGTTTATTCGCTCGGAGGCCATGGGCGAGCGGATCGTTGCCGCGATGGGTGAGTGGGTCCTTCGCGGCGTCCGTTGCTACGACGGCGACCGGCGGATCGGCTGATCCATGGAACAAGCCCTCCGCGCGCTCCTGCTGGCCTCCAGCGGGGTTACGGCGCTTACCGAAAAGAGGGTCAACTTCGGCTCGCATCCGCAGGGTGCCGGCTTCCCCTATGTGGTGCTGAACACCATCAGCGACCGTGAGGGGCTGACCGTCAACGGACCGGACGGGCTGCAGCAGGCCCGCGTCCAGATCGACTGCTTTGCCGAGACATACATGGCAGCGAAACAGCTTTCCCGCGCCGTGCGCGCCGTGCTCCACGGCCACAGCGGCGGCGGGTTCCAGGGTGTCTTCCTCGACGGCGCGCGCGACCTCCGCGAGCCGGGCGATGACACGGGGCGGCCCTATCGGGTCTCGCTCGACTTCCTCACCATCTACTCAGCATAGGAGGGCCACATGGCCTCGAAACAGATCATCGCCTATGGGGCCTTGGTGGAGCGCTCCACCGATGGGACCACCGGCTGGACCGTGATCCCGGAAGCCAAGGGCATCGCCGTGCCTGTCGTCGAGCAGGACTATCAGGATGTGACCTCGCTCGACAGCGAGGGCGGCTACCGCGATTATATCAAGGGGCTGAAGGACATCGGCCAGATCACCATCCCGATGGGCTACACCTCGGCCGGCTACGCCGCCATGATCGCCGATCAGGAGGCCCCGAACCCCATCCACTATCGCGTGACGATGAAGGCGGCGCCCGATCAGGCCACGGGCGACGTGTTCGAGTTCCGCGGCTTCCCGGTGCCGCAGCTGGAGGCGGGCGATCTGGGCGCCCCGGTCGGCATCAACCTCAACATTCGCGGGACCGGCGCCCCGACCTGGACTGCGGGGACGGCAGCATGAACCTGATGCGCGGTGCGGTTGCCTTCGAGGCGGAGGGGCGCGAGCGCTTCATCCGCCTGACCACCAATGCCCAGGTCCGCTATCAGGAGCGGGCCGGAGAGACCCTCGTCGATGCCATCGTGGCCATGCAGGGCGAGGCGTCGCATGGCGACATGCTGCGGCTCCGGCGGCTGATCTGGGCCGGCATGGGCCATGAGGGGCTGAGCGAAGATGCGGCAGGCGACCTGATCGACGAGATCGGGCTGGCCGAGGCCTCGCGGCTGCTGGGCGAGGCGATCCGCGCCGCCTTCCCCGAGGCGGCGAAGGCCGAGACCGAGGACGCTGGGGGAAACGCCCCGGCGCCGGCCAAGCCCAGGGCGAAGCCGGCCGCGGCCTGATCGAGGACCTTCTTGCCCGGTGGCTCGCCGCCGGGCAGGAATACGAGCTGTTCTGGCGGCTCACGCCTCGCGAGTTGATCTCGATCCTGGAGGGCGACTACAAGCGGCGCCGGCGCGAGATCGAGGACAGGCGCGTGCTGCAGCACGAGCTCGCCACGCTCGTGGGCTTCGCCTTCCACCAGCCAAGCAAGATGCCGGACTACAAGCCGCCGGCAGAGGCAAGCGCGCCGCCGCCTCGGAAGGCGGAGGCCGGCTGGGATGTGGATCACGAGCGGGTGCGCGGGTTGCTCATGGGGATGGCACTGAGGGGGCGCGGTTAGCGGCAGTCCATCTGCGCTGCCGGCTCAAGGAAAACATCCTCGCCAATCACGTTGAAGACCTGCCAATCCGACAGCATCCCAATCGCATTTTTGCCGCGGACCTCGCCGCACCAGACGTTCGGGATGGTTGGGTGCGCGGCAACTTCGCGAAACTCCGCGGTGTCCGGGATCATCAGTCGCTCGCGCACGAGAGACAGGTGCCGCGGTTCTGGCCAACTTGGCAGGCTAATGCTTCGCCCGCTGGCAAAGATCACCGCCGCTGCAACGATTGCTCCGGCCGCGAGGATGGACATGGCGATCCTGTTCATTCGCACCTCTCTCAACTCGCTCTAGCAGAGCACTCTATTAAGGGCGGAACTTCATGTCAGCAGTCATTGGCAGCCTGCGCGTTAACCTGGGCCTTGACAGCGCGCAATTCCAGCAGGGGCTGAAGACGGCTCAATCGTCGCTTGGCCTCGCCGGCAAATCCTTTGCCGCCCTTTCCGCCGTTGGGGCCACGGTCGGGGCCGCCATGACCGCCATCGTGGCGCCCACCGCACGCGCGGCCAACGAGATCAGCCGTCTGTCGCAAGTGGCCAGCACCACGCCCGGGACGCTGCAGCGCTGGTCCGCAGGGGCGAAGACGGTCGGGATCGAGCAGGAGAAGCTGGCCGACATCCTGAAGGATGTGAACGACAAGGTGGGCGACTTCCTGTCCACCGGCGGCGGGCCGATGAAGGACTTCTTCGAGCAGATTGCGCCGCGCGTCGGGGTGACGGCCGAGCAGTTCCGCAAGCTCTCCGGGCCGGATGCGCTGCAACTCTACGTCACCAGCCTCCAGAAGGCGGGCCTCGCGCAGTCAGAGATGACCTTCTACATGGAGGCCATTGCAAGCGACAGCACGCTCCTTCTGCCGCTTTTGCGCGACAACGGTGCCGAGATGGAGCGGCTCGGCGCGGCGGCCTCCAGTCTCGGCGCTGTTCTTGGGGATGATGCTGTCGAGGCGTTGCGCCGGGCGCACCTTGCGCTTGGCGACGTGTCCACCGCCCTGCAGGGCGCGCGTGACCGGATGGCTGCCGAGCTTGCCCCCGCGGTCGAGGCGATGGCCGTTGCCTTCACCAATTCGATGCGCGAGGGCGGCGCGCTGCGGACGGTGCTGGATGGACTCGGCGGTGTCGCGGCTTCGGCGGTGCAGGGCGTCGCTTCCCTTGCGGACCACGCGGACATTCTGGCCTCTGCGCTCGTCGGTATAGCGGCCACTGCTATCCCCAGCATGATGACTGCGGTCGCAGGCATGACGACCGGATTGGGTTTGGCTACGATTGCGACCAACACCCTGGCCGGTGCGCTTGGCTATCTTCGAGCGGCCATCGCTGTGGCGGGCGGTCCCTGGGGCATTCTCGCTGGGGCCGTGGCATCGGCAGCGGCCTACTTCCTCGTTTTCAGAGACAACGCAGGCCACGCAGAAGACGCAGCCTATAACATGGCAGCGGCAGAGGCAGCGCTCCGGGGAGAGATGGAGGCCTTCGCCACGTCGTCGAGCCCGGCGGCTCGCGAGGAAAGCCGAAAGCGGGTGATCTCACTTAAGGAGCAGGCGACAGCGGCATTGCAAACCGCTCAGGCGGAACTCGCGCTTGCCGAGGCGATGGGCGAGGATATCAAGCCCGGCTCGCTTATGGATACGGCTGGCCCGGAGGAGGGGGCGCGGAGCCTCGACGCGCGGCGCCAGAAGATCGCCGACCTGACCGCGCAGCTCCGCGACATGACCGCGGCCCTGAAAGACATGGACGCAAGTGCCGGCGGCGGCGCAACGGTGATCCCTCAGCCGTCTGCAATCACACCCACTACGAAGGCGGTCAAGGATCTTGGATCGGCTGGGCGCTCAGCGGGCAAGCAGATCAAGGACGGGATGAATGGCGCCAAGGACAGCGCCAACGAGTTTGCCGATGCGCTGCGCGACAACGTGGTGCGGTCGATCTCGTCCGCCGTCGGCAGCGCCGTCGACTGGATGCTCGACGGCTTCGAGGGCGGCTTCAAGGGCCTCCTAGATATCGCGAAGAACACGCTGAAGCAGATCATCGGCATGTTCATGACGAACCGGATCACGCTCTCGCTCGGCCTCGGGGTCTCGGGCGGGGCCGCCGGCGTGGCCAGCGCCGCGGCGGCGGGCGTGCCGGGCATGGGCGGGGGCGGCCTCGGGATGCTGGGGAGCCTCTTCGGCGGCGGTGGCGGTGGCGGGTTCCTGGGCGGGATCGGCAATGCCTTCAGCGCCTTCGGCAGTGGGGCTCTGGGCTCGCTCGGCAACTTCTTCTCGGGCGGCCTCTCCGGGGGCTTTGCCTACATCGGCCAGTCGCTCAGCATGGCGACCAGCGGTCTCGTGGGACTGGCGCAGGCCGCGGGCGCGATCCTCGGCCCGGTCGCCGCCGTGGCGGCTGCCGTCTCCTTCTTCGGCACAAAGACGAAGCTCCTCGATGCCGGCCTCCGCGTCACGGTGCGCGAGTTGAACGCGATGGTCGAAACCTACAAGAAGGTGGAGAAGTCCCGGTTCGGCGGGCTGTCTAAGTCGCGGCGCACGAGCTATGGCCTCGCGGATGGCGAGGTGGCCAGCCCCATCGTCAAGGCCGTGAGCCAGATGCAGGCTTCCGTCCTGGATGTCGCGGACACGCTCGGCATCGGGGCCGAGGCCTTCAAGGGCTTTGCCGCCTCCGTGAAGTTCTCGACCAAGGGGCTCTCCGACGAGGAGATCGGCGCGAAGCTGCAGGAGAAGCTCACGGAGCTCGGCGACAACTTCGCGGCGCGTGCCTTCGGCTATGTCGGGAAGAACGACCAGGCGATCCGGGATCTCGAGAAGCGGATCGCGGAGGGCACGTCCGAGGCGGTGGTGACCGGCCTCAAGGGATCCATCGGCGACAAGATTCTCTCCGCCTTCTTCGGCCGCAAGCAGCAGGGCGATCTGGCCGACCTGATCGCGGGCAACAGCCTCGTCTCGACCCGCCCCGAGCTCGCCGCTCTGGTCAAGGAGGGCGAGAGCTTCGTCGAGGCCCTGCAGCGGCTGAGTGCGGCCATGACCGGGGTCAACGGCGTGATGGACACGCTGGGCATGAGCTTCCGGGCGGTGGACATGGTGACCGCCGGCATGGCCTCGGATCTGGCCGCGCTCTTCGGCGGGCTCGAGGGAATGGTCTCCGCCACCACCACCTACTATCAGGCCTTCTACAGCGAAGCCGAGCGGATGGAGACGGCGACCCGGCAGGCGACCGAGGCGCTGGCCAAGATGGGTGTGGCTCTGCCCGAGACCCGCGCGGAGTATCGCCGGCTGGTCGAGGCGCAGGATCTCACCACCGAGCGGGGGCGCGAGCTTTACGCGGCCCTCGTCGGCATGGCCGGCGTCATGGATCAGATCCTGCCGAGCGTGGCCAGTCTCTCGGCCGAACTAGCGGGCCTCGTCGGCACGATCACCACCGATCTCGACGGCATGATCTCCGGCGCGGCCGAAGCGCAGCGGGCGGCGGCCGCGGCGGCGAAGGGCTGGTATCAGGTCACGCTGTCTCTGCGCGACTATATCGGCGATCTGCGCTCGGCGGCCTCCGAGCTGATCAGCCCGGCGGTGGCGGCGGCGCAGTCGCAGGCGCGCTACCAGACGATGCTGGCAGGCGCGATGGCAGGCGATCAGGAGGCGGCCAAGGCCGTCTCCGGCGCGGCCTCGGCCTATATCGACGCCGTGCGCGGGCAGGCCCGGTCGGCGGTAGATGTAGCCCGCGCGCAGGCGCGGGTGCTCTCGGACCTCCAGCTCCTGCAGGGCGTGACCGGCCTCGAGGGCGCGAAGGAGGATGTGCTGGCTAGCCTCTATCAGGAGCAGGTCGATCTCCTGACCGAGGTGCGGGACTATCTGACCGGCGGCGAGGCGCTGAAGCCCGAGCAGATTACGGCGCTGAACGCGCAGCTCGGATCGCTCGAAGGCGCCATCGCGGCGGCGAAGGAGATCTCCTACGCCGCCCTCCGCGAGCGGATCGACGTGACCGTGGGGCTGACGGCGACGGCCGAGATCCCGGCCGATCTGCGGCGCATCCTGAAGACTGCCACGAGCGGCGTCGAAGTCTCGCTCGACATGGTGTTGCGGCGGATGGACCTCTCGCCGGATCTGGTCTGGATCGCGGCGAAGGCCTCCTCCGACCACCTCGCGCGGATCACTTATCTGGCGAAGGCCGACGCGCTGCCGGACGATCTGCGCACGCTGGCGGCCGTCCGCGTGGCGCAGTCGGTGCGCCGGCTCGCGCTGGTGATGGACAAGCCCGCCTCCGACCTCGGCATGGCGGAACTGCTGAAGGCCATCGGCGCCAAGGGCGGCCGGATCACCCTCGGCGGCAGCTTCGCCTTCGACCCCTCGACCGGCTTCTCGACCTGGTTCGAGAGCACCACCCGCACCACGCTCACCGGCCCCATGGGCGCCCTACGCACCGCGCTCGACGATCTGCGGGACGCGATCCTCGCCCAAGAGCGGGCGGCCGGGCAGCGCCAGCGCGGCGCGGCGCTGTCGGCCTATGCCGGGGGCCTCGCGACCAATGCCGCAGGGGACATTCTAGCCACGGATGCGCAGATCAGCGCGATGGCCAAGACGGCGGGCATCGACACGACCGGGAAAACCACGGCCCAGATCATGCGGGCCATCGAGGGCTTCTCCTCGCTCGACGGGATCGAGACCATCAAGCGGCTGCCGGGATCGCTGACGGACTATCTGCGGAGCGTCTATGTCGCCCGCAAGGGCAACGTCCCCCTCGACGAGGCGGATTATCTGCGGCTCTATCCGGACGTGGCCGCGGACGAATATGGCTATGATCCCAAGATCCACTACCGCAACCACGGCCGCGAGGCGATCCTTGCGGGCCTGCGACCCTTCAAGCCGGAGGTGTTCGACTGGTCGGCCATCGGCCTCGATATCCCCGGCTTCGCCGCGGGCGGGCTCCATGCGGGCGGCCTGCGCCTCGTGGGCGAACTCGGGCCTGAGCTCGAGGCCACCGGCCCGAGCCGCATCCACAGCGCGGGGCAGACCGCCGACATCCTCGGCGGCGCCGCCATGGGCGCCTCCGAGGTGGCCGGTGCCGTGCGCGACCTGCAGGCCGAACTGGTGGCGCTGCGGGCCGAGAATGCCCAGATCGCACGCGAGCTCGCAGAGATGAAGGTCTGGGCCCGCAAGGGGGCCGAGGCCTCCACCGCCACCGCCAAGGACCTGCGCCGGATCGGAACGGTGGGCGTGCGGATCGACCCGACGGAGGCCCTCTGATGCGGATCATCCTGCCGACCCCGGTCACGCCGGCGGCGCTCCTCGCGAGCAACATCCCCGAGGACGATCATCCCGCCTGGGGCGCGGGCGTGACCTATGCCCGGGGTGCCCGCGTGGTGGCGGATCACGGCGTCTGGGAGAGCGTGGCCGACGGCAATACGGGCCACGATCCGGCGGCGGACGTGCTCGGCAGCTGGTGGCTCCGGATCGGGGCCACCAACCGCTGGCGCGCCTTCGACGAGCGGATCGGGGGGCAGACGGTCGGCGGCCCCACGATCACCTACTCGATCCGGCTGCCGCGCACGCTGAACCGCATCGCCTTCTTCAACCTCGATGCTTCCTCCGTCCGCGTGAAGGTCACCACCCCCGCAGCCGTGACGATTCATGACCAGACGGTCGATCTCGTGGCCCGCGACCCGGTGGGCACCTTCTGGGAATATGTCTTCACCGAGTTCGCCTTCACCCCGAACGTGATCGTGGCCGCCCCGCTTCCCGCAGGTGCCACGCTCGACATCACGGTGACGGGCGGCGCCGTCACCCGCGTGGGCGAGATCGTCATGGGCCGCGACACGCCGGTCGGCACCACGGTGGCCGGCACCGGCCTCGGCCTCGTCGACTATTCCGTGAAGCAGCGCGACGAATGGGGCGGGCTCTATATCGTGCCGCGCCCCGTCACCCGCACCGTCTCGCTCGCCTTCCAGGTCCCGCTCGAGGGCGCGGCGCGCGTCCAGTCGATCATGGAGCGGGTCTCGAGCCGGCTCGCCGTCTTCTATGCCGGCGAGGGGGTCGATGTCTGGGGCACCACCGTCGCCGGCATCCTCCGCGATTACGACCTGACCCTCGGCCATGTCATCTGCGACGGCCGCGCCGAGGTCGAGAGCCTCGCCTGACGCAAGGGAGCACCCCATGGACTTCTTCTCTCCTCCGCCGACGCCGCCGAACAGCGGCAACCCCGGCACCTTCAACGACGATGCCGATGCCTTCCTCGGCTGGTTCCCGGCCTTCGTGGCCGAGCTGAACGCGCTTCTGCCCTATCTGACCGGAGCGGGCTTCGGCGACGGCACCGCCGCAGCGCCCGGCCTCTTCTGGCGCGACGATCCCGACACCGGGCTCTTCCGGTCGGGGAGCAATGCGGTGGGGGTGACGGCCGGCGGCATCCTCCGGCTCACGGTCTCCGCCCTTGCGCTCACCTCGACTGTGCCGCTCCGGGCGCCGCTCGGCACGGCGGCGGCCCCGGGGATCTCGTTCGAGACCGATCCGAACACCGGGATCCGCAGCGACGGGGCGGACGTCCTGCACTTCATCACCGGCGGGGTGACCCGCGGCTTCTTCTCCACCACCCACTTCCAGTCCACCCTCCCGGCCGTGGTGCCCGTCGGGGCGGCTGCAACCCCGAGCCTCACCTTCGCGGGCGATCTCGACACCGGGATCTTCCGGGCGGCGGCAGACCTCCTCGGGATCGCGGCCGGCGGGGAAGAGCGGTTCCGCGTCGGCTCCGGCCGCGCGGCGGCGCTGGTTCCCTTCAGCGTTCCGGACGGGACGCAGGCCTTCCCGGGCCTCACCTTCAACGGCGAGGTGGGTTCGAACACCGGCTTCTTCCTCGCGGCCGAGAACGAGATCGGCGTCACCTGTCAGGGGACGGAACGGGCGCGGTTCACGCCGTCGGGCATGCAGCTGCAGGGGCTCCTCTCCGGCACGGCCGTGACCCAGACCGATCAAGACACCACGCCCGGCCGCCTCCTGAAGGTCGGAGACTATGGCCTCGGCGGGACCGCGCGCCCGATCCCGGGCAACGATGCGGACCAGATCTCCGTCACCGGCTTCTATCAGGTCACGGGCGCCACGCTGAACCGTCCGGCCGGCATGTCCATCGGCACCCTGCAGCACATCCAGCACGGGGCCACACGCGCCATCCAGATCGCCTATCCGCAGACGGCCAGCGATACCGGGCGCTGGTGCCGTTACAAGGATACCAGCTGGGGCGACTGGTTCCTGACCTACGACCAGCGCAACATCGTGGGAGCGGTCAGCTGGGCCTCCGGCTTTCCGCGCGGCGGCATCATCGAAAAGGGCGAGACCGCTGGCGCCGAATATGTCCGATTTGCGGATGGGACGCAGCTTTGCCGCCTGGTCCAGACCGGGGTGCCGGGTCCGACCACGCCGCAGGGCTCGCTCTATCGCACCGAATGGCAGACGGTGACGCTGCCGGTCGAGTTCGTGAGCGCGGCCCTGAACGGCCATTGCGTGACCGGCGGCTGCCGGGGCGGCTCGGTGATCTCGCTGCTCGGGCGGCCGGGGGCCTCGAACGTCGCCGCTTACATGCTGCTGGCTCCGACGTCCTACGGAGGCACGCAGACCGTCGATCTTCTCGTAACTGGCCGCTGGAGGTAACCCGCCATGATGCGCATTCGCATGGCCCCGCTTCGGCGGATGTATGAGCTGACCGTCTTCCGCGTGCAGGGGGACACCCTCACCTGCAACGACATGGTCTATGACTTCAGCGGCGTCGAGGAGGGCGACGTGCTCCCCTGGGACGCCATGGACAACACCTGGGTCACGAGCAACGTCACCCGGGTCAACGGCGTCCTAGAGTTCGAGGTGGTCTTCCCCCACGGCTACTACGGGGACAGTCCGCTGCCGAACCCCGGCACCCTCGAGGTCGAGGATCAGGATATCCCGATCCCGCCCTATCTCCCGCCGTCCACGGAGGGCTGATCCATGGCAAGGAAGAAAGCAGCAATGAAGACGACCGCGACCATCGATTACAGCAGGCTCGTGAAGGCCGCGGACATCAAGGCGCAGGCCGAGGCCCGCGCGCGGGGGCCGGCCGAGGTCTCTGTCCTGCAGGCCATGATCGTGGTCGGCGAGGAGAAGTGGGGCCAAGCCATGGCGATCGCGGAGGATGTCTCCTACCCCTGGGCGATGCGGGCCGCGATCCGCGGCGCGACGGTGCTCGTCCGGGATTCGGAGACGATGGACACGCTGGCCTTCCTCCTCGGCTTTTCCCCGGAGGAAACCGATCGGCTGTTCGTTGAGGCCGCGAAGGTGACACTGTGAACCTGCTCGAGCCCGACGCGCAGCCCCATCAGCCATACGCGTGGCTGACGAACCAGGCCGCACACTCCGCTGTCGTCGGTCTTCCGCTGGGACTTCTGGCGCTCGGTTTGAGCCTCCCTCCAGAGGCCGTGCCCCCCGCCGTCGCGCTGATCTATCTGATCGTCTGGGAGCGGCTGATCCAGCGCGGGCCCGACCTGCGCGACAGCCTGACCGACACGGCCCACGTCGCGGCGGGCGCGACCCTCATAACCGCCGCCCTCTGCTGGGGCTACTGGCCGACCGTGGGCACGCTCGCGGTCTGGGCGGCCATGCTCGCTGCCGGGATCTGGCGGCGCATTGGACCGAAACCCTTCAGGGAGGACTGACCTTGATCGTCGTCCGAAGAATCTGGGAGGGCACGCGCAGCCATTTCCCGATCCGCGCCACCGAGTGGATCATGGCCGTGCCGCTGCTCGGCATAGGCTATGCGCTCTATCTCGACGATGAGCTGTTCTCGCGCACACCGTCCTTCTCGACGCTGGCGGAATATGGCGACGAGACGAGCTGGTGCATCGTCATCATGGCCTGCGCGATTTGCCGCCTGCTCGCGCTGCTGATCAACGGGACATTCCACGGCTTCACCCACTCGCCGCTGATCCGTCTGGCGGCGGCGCTGACCGCCATGTCCTTCTGGAGCCTCTTCACCATAGGGATTGCGGCGGCCTACCTCACCCATCAGGGCGCTCCCACGGGCATCATCGCCTACGGGACCTTCATGGTCATGGAGTTGCGGAACATATACCTGAGCCGGCAGGACATGGTCCTCTCGAAGGGCCGGTGAAGCATGCTCGGTCTGGGGGCTGAGGAGATCGCCACGGTCATCGTGGGGATCGCGACAGCGTTGACCGTGCTGCTCGGCGGGCGGAAGGCGAAGCAGGCGCGGCAGAGAGTGGAAACCAGCGACGACATGGTCGAGGTGGCGGGTGCGCTGATCAACGGCGAGGACGCCCGGGCGCTGTCGAAGGAGTTTCGCGCCAATATCGAGGAGAAGGTGCTTCTGCGCGGCGAGATCGTGAAGCTGCGGAAGGCGGTCGATGCGAACACCGAGGTTTGCGAGGATGTGCGCAAGGCCGCTGGCGAGGTGACCGACCAGATGAAGGAGCTATGGGCCGAGATGGTCCGGTCGGGGCGAAAGTAAGCCCTCATGATGAAGATCTGACACCGCCCCGCCTCGTGCGGGGCTTTTTCATTTCAGGAGATGCACATGGATGTTCGTGACATCCAGCGGCTGCTCGCAGCCGTCGGGCTCTACAGGGGTGCCATCGACGGCGATGCAGGCCCGCAGACCATGGCCGCGGTGGCCGTGATCCTCGGCCGCCACGATGCCGTGCCGTGGAAGGCATGGCCGCGCGACCGCCGCCTGATCGCCGCCGGGCAGGCGGTGCTGGCGCAGCTCGGGCATGAGCCGGGCAGGATCGACGGGCTCCTCGGGCCGAACACCCGAGAGGCGCTGACCGCCTGGGCCTCGGGCCGCGCGAAAGCGGCGGTGGAGCGGGTGCCCCTGCCGGGCCATGCCGTGGCCGATGCGCAGGGGGCCTATCCCCGCCAAGAGTCGGTGGCGAGCTTCTACGGCGTTGCTGGGGGGCCCGACTGCACCGCCGGCGTGGTGGAGCTGCCGGTTCCGTTCCGGCTGGCGTGGGACCTTGGGACCGTTGTCTCCAGCTTCCGCTGCCACAAGCTGCTGGTGGCGCCCATGACGCGGATCTTCCGCGATGCGGTCGCCCACTACGGCTCGGCCGAGTTCGAGCGGCTGCGGCTCAACCTCTTCGGCGGTTGCTTCAATCACCGCACCATGCGCGGCGGCTCGAGCCTCTCGATGCACGCCTGGGGGATCGCCGTCGATCTCGATCCCGAACGGAACCAGCTGCGCTGGGGCAGCGACCGGGCGACCTTCGCCGCGCCAGCCTACGAGCCCTTCTGGAACATCGTCGAAGCCGCCGGGGCCACCAGCCTCGGCCGCGCCTGTAACCGCGACTGGATGCACTTTCAGTTCGCCCGCCTCTGAAGGAGAGAACCCTTGTCCCCGATCATCGTCCTCGCGCCCCCGGCGCCCCTCGTGCTCATGCTCGCCCTTTGCGCGCTGGCCTTCATCCTGCTGGTCGGCTGGCCGCTTGTCGCTGCTCTGGCGCGCATCGTGGTCTCGGCCGTGATCATCGCCATGATCGCCCTGCCTGCCGCCGCCGCGACCGGCAGCGATCTCCTGACCGCCGTGACGCCCGGCCTCATCGATCTCGCGAGCGTGGCGCTGACCGCGCTTATCGGCCTCGCAGCCGTGCGCTTCCAGCGCTGGACCGGGATCCAGATCGAAGCGCGGCACCGCGAGGCGCTGCACTCCGCCATCATGACCGCTGCGCGGGTTGCCGTGGACCGGGGCCTGACCCGCGACGTCGCCACCGAGTTCGTCGCCGCCTACGCCCGCGCCTCCGTGCCGGATGCCCTGAAGCGCCTGTCGCCCTCGGCCGAGACGATGGATGCGCTTATCCGGTCGAAGCTGCTCGAGGTCGGCGGACGCTGATGGCTGCTCCCCCCATGCCCCGCCCTCGGCCGCGCCGCTGGGGGCGGTCCAGATCATGACCGACCGGGACCAATGGGCCGCCCTGATCCTCTGGGCGGCCTGCATCACAGATCTGGCGCGCCGCGCTGAGCACACGAGGGCGACATGACGACGACATGGGAGAGCGACGGCTTCTCTAGGGCGCTCGCGGCCGGCGAAGGGACGGCAGCCGAAGCGGTCGCGAGGAAGCTCTTCGAGGGCGATGTCGTGATCGGCGAAGCCTCCATCGAGGGCGGCCAAGTCAACGTCAGGTTCGAGCCGTGGGCTCTCTCACACGGACATTGGCGCGTGCAGGTCCGCGTCGGGCCCGAGACGGCCACGATCTACGACGAGACGATCACTGTCCTGGTCAGCGTCCGGTCGCCCGGGTCCGCACCCATCCCTTACCTCCTCGACGACAACGGCGAGCAGGTCACCGACGACAACGACATACCTGTGGAGGCCGCCTGAAATGGCTCGACTTTCTGACAGCGGCGCGCTGGTCGTGTCCGCTCTTGCCAAGCTGAGCGGGACGGAGCGCCTGAGCGCGAACGTCCTGCGCGACCTTCCTGCTGGCACCGCGGGGCCGCAGGGCGAGCCTGGCCCGACTGGCGCCGAAGGACGTTCCGCCTACGAGGTGGCTCTCGATGCTGGCTTCGTAGGCACAGAGGCGCAATGGATTGCCTCGTTGCGCGGGCCGAAGGGCGATATGGGCGATCCGGGTCCGGCCGGGCCGAAGGGCGACACCGGGGACGCAGGGCCGCAGGGTGAGCCCGGCGCTGCGGGGCCACAGGGGGACGAGGGGCCGGCTGGGCCGCAGGGCGATCCGGGTCCGCAGGGTCCGGCGGGTCAGGACGGCGCATCCGCGGTTATCACGGTGGTCGCGGATCAGGCGGCGTTCGATGCGGCGGTGCCGGGGCCGGGCGAATTGGTGATCCTCTATGCCTAAGCTGGATCTCTCGCGGGCCATCGCGATCAAGTCAGCCGGCGGCGAGGTGGCCGCCCTGCGGGGGCCGGGGTTCTCCTGGCGCCCGTTCGACCCCGCGGCGCGGCTGGCGGTGCATGTCGACGCGGATATCGACACGGTGGGCGAGCGGGACGACATTCCGGCCGTCGCCCTCTGGCTGGCGACTCAGGACCGGTTCCGCATCGTCGGCCTGACCGCCTCGGCGCCCGACAGCAACGCGCAGGAGTTCCGCAACTGCATTGCTGCCTATGCCGCGGATCGGGACGTGATCCTCGGCAAGGGAAAGGATCCGGCCGACTTCCTGACGCAGGCCGAGCTCGAGGCGCTGGTCCTGCAGGGGGCCAAGGTGGACGCGCCGGCGCGTGGCTACTGGATCGCTGGCGAGGCGGGATATGCCGCGGCGCATGCCTGCGCCCAGCTGCTGATCTCGAATGCGCAGGAGTTCGGATCGACGGGCGCCGGGCCGTGGCAGAAGCTCTGGGTGGTCATTCAGGGCGGCTACACGACGCTGGCGCAGGCCGCCTATGAGGCGGTGGAGCTGGGGCAATGCCCGGATTTCTTCGACAGGATCCGTGTGGTGGGCCAGCCCAACTGGAATTCCTCCTGGGCACCGAACGCGTGGGGCTACCTGTTCTCGCGCATGTGGCCGGCGCCGGATGATCCGGGGCTTTTCGGCAACGCGTGGATGCTCTCAGGCTACCTGCAGTGGCATGCCTTCAACCGCGATAATGGCGGTTCGGACCGAACCTTCTGGACGGCGGTCACGGCCGATTCCGCGATGGGCGCTCATCTCCGCTCGCTGCTGACGCGGCCGGGCGGGGCCTTCACCTCGCCGCACTTCCGCGCAGGGGACGCAGGGGCGTGGTTCTGGCTCATGTCGGCGCTCGAGCGCGGCAACTTCGATCCGGAAAACCCGGACAACTGGTGTGGCGCCTACCGCACCTATGTCGGCCGAGATCCGTGGCCGTCCCAGACTGTCGGCTATGGCGCGGGCTCCGGGCTCGGCTCGGTGCCGAATCCCGAGGGCGTGACATGGTCGCCTCGCCATTGGGCGCCGCACCTGTCGGTGAACAGCTTTGCGGCGGCCGAGGCCGCGGTGGACCTTGGCCGATGGTATGCGCTCGTCGCGGATGTGATGGCCCTCTATCAGGCTGATCCTGTCGTGGAGGAGCCCGAGGAGCCCGGTGACCATCTGGCCGGTCTGGTCGGCGAGTGGCTGCTGGACGAGGGCTCCGGCATGTCGATTGCGGATGCCGGGCCGAACGGCTTGGCCGGCCGCCTGGGGCTTTACGAGCCGGATCCGGGAACCTCCGCGCCGGCATGGGTGGCCGAGGGGCTCTCCTTCACGCCGCAGCAGGTCGCCGTGGTGCCCTACTCGCCGCTCCTCGATCATGGCGATCTGACCGTGGTGGCAGTGGTGCGCCCGGACACCACCGGCGGCAATCAAATGTTCGCCTCCCGCAGCGAGGTGCCCTATCCGCCCGGGTCGCCGGCTCGCAATGTGTTCCAGCTGCGCAACAGCAACGGGGCGCTTCAATTCCTCGGCTTCTCTGGCGGCACCGTCATCATTGCCGCGGCGGGCGCCGTGGCAGTGGGCCAGTGGATGCTGGTTGCCGCGCAGAACGTGGGCACTGCCGCCGTGCTCCGGAAGAATGGCGCTCAGGTCGCGGCTGGCTCGCTCAATGCGCCGATGGCGCTCGGGGTGGAGACCGATCTGCGCTTCGGCGGTCGCTTCAACTCGACTGCCTCCGTCACCGATCCTGTCGACGGGCTCGATGGGACGATTGCCTATGTGGCCATCTACGAGGGCCTCTCCTCTGCCGATCTGCCCGCGGTCGAGGAACGTGCGCGACAAGCCGTCGCATCCAAGGGCATTTCCCTCTGAACAGGAGACCCACATGGGCAACATCGATCCCGACATGCAGCCGATTCTCGATGGCATCGCAGGGCGCCTAGCAGCGCTCGAAGAGGCCGCGCGGCCCACACGCGAGGCGGTGGATCTCGGCCCGCTGACCACGCGCGTGGCGAAGCTCGAGGCTGCGTTCGCGGCCATGGCCGCGGCGCTGGCCGACTCGGTGCAGCCGGAGACGGAGGCGCCCGCCGACGCGCTGCCCGAAGGCTACCGGGTCATGTCGGCGCTCGCGCGGAAGCGGGGCGACGAGGCGGGCGCATGGGGCGCCAGCAACAACATCGTCATGACCACCTGGAAGGGTGGCGCGGGCACGACGGGCGACCCGAGCCTTTGCGACTGGCGCATGGATGGCTCGGTCGCGCTCTCCTATCGCAATGATGGCCGGCGCTCCGGCGTGCTCCAGGTGGCCAACCCGAAATTCTCATCCGGTCGGATCGGCGCAATGATCGAGGTGCTGGGCGCCAACGCCGTCTGCGCCTTCTTCACCTACCGCGACGACACCGAGAAAACCGGGGGCAAGGGCAAGGAATTCGACTTCGAGCTCATCAAGCGGAATGGCGAGGTGGTGTGGGCCATCGGCATCCATATGCCGAAGCCTGGCGGCGGCGTCGTATCGTCCGAGAAGGTTTACGCGCCGCTCAAGGCGGGCGTTCACCAGTATGAGATCGAGCACGGAGACGGGTTCGTGGCGTTCTACATCGACGGCGAGAGGGTTGCGCGGTTCACCCCCGTCGACGTTCCCGGCGCGACATGGGATCTTGGCCACGAGATGCAGTCGCTGTTCTCGGTTGAGTGGCATCAGGGCTGGGCTGGATGGAGTGAGGCGGACTACGCCACGAACCAAGGCAAGATGCGTGTCCTCGGCTACAAGGGCTGAGCAGTCAGCTGATGGGCCGATCTGCCGCCGCCGCCATCTCAGCTGCGGCGGCGGCAGAAAGTCAGAAGCCGGCGATCTCGCGCCGAGCAACCGCGGCGAGGAAGGCCGACCTGGTCATCCCCCGGGCCGACGCCGTGGCATCGATGGCACGCAGAAGGCCCCGGTCCATGGAGACGTTGACCCGCTCGAGCTTCCCGTCCGCGGGCACATAGGCGAAGGTCATCAGAGAAGCGCCCTCGGCCAGCGCCTTCCGAACGTCCTCACGAGACTGGATCGCGTCGATGGAGGCGGGCTCGACGGCCGGCTCATCCTCGAACCAGAGGTCGAGCGCCTCCGCCGCTTTAGCGGGGATCTCCGACCAGTCGTCAGCGGCGGCAAAGCAACCGGGAAGATCCGGGAAGGTGAGGCCATAAGCTGAGTTCGGGTCTTTGTGAACGATTGCGGTAAAGTAGTGCATGGCAAGCGGCTCCAAATGGGCAGGCAGTAGGGGGCGAGAGTAGTGCCGGGCTCAGATGAGCCCGGCTTGCCGATAGATGCTTCGAGCGGTTCCTAGCGAAAGGTCCTTCTTCGGGTGTGGAACGATCACCGTTCTGCCCTCCTTCCGCAATTTGAGGTGTGACCCTCTTTTCGAAACCTCCTCAAATCCGGCTGCTTTCAAGATCGTCAGGATCTTCCGGCTGTCTGTTTCTATCTTCACTTTCGCCCCCTTTCATGTGTATATATATACACAACACCGGTGGAGCCGTCAAGTGTTTTTTGCGCAAGAAAGTGTGTTTTCCTATGGCTGGCCGCCCGCCGAGGTTTACAGTCACCTCGAAACCCATTGATCCTGAATGGCCTGATTTCGCGTCGGTTTACCGCTCGTCGGCGGTATTTTCAGGCACTTGGCCCTGACTCATAATCGTGGGGTCGGGGGTTCAAGTCCCCCCCTCGCCACCATCGGTTTCCAAGCACTTAGGCAGAATCGCCGCCCTCGGTTCCGCGCCGTTTTACAGCGCGTTTTACAGCGGGCGTTCCGACTCCGTGCCTTTCGAGCTTCGCCACGGCGGATTCTCCCAAGCGGCGATCCCGCCCGAGATAGTGCTTCGACAGGATCCCCTCGGCATCCTTGAGGCTGTGCCCGGTGAGCGCAGCGATCTCCGGCACGCTGCAGCCGGCGAGCGCCAGAAAGGTAACGGCCGTCCCCCGGAGATCGTGAAACGTCACGCCCTCGATGCGGGCCGCGGCCTGCGCCTTGCCGAAGCTCGTCTTGAAGCCGTCGCTGGTCCAGGCCTGGCCGCGTGAGGTCTCGCAGATGGTCAGGGTCCTGCGCCGCGCCCTCGCCTCCTCCATCGCCTCGCGCAAGGGCTGAGCCACCGGGATCAGCATGTGCCGGCCGGTCTTGCTCTGGCGCAGCCGAATCGCCTTCCCGTCATAGGCGGTCCAGGTGAGCTGGAGGATGTCGGCCTGACGCTGGCCGGTCCAGATCGCCAGCAGGAACGGCAGGCGCACCGGCCTCGGCGCGGCGGCGAGGAAGGCCGCGATCTGCGCCTCGGTCCAGATCGAGTCGGCGCGCGAGCCCGTATAGAGCCGGCCGGGCTTCTCGCAGGGGTTCACCGGGATCTTCCGCCGGTCGTGCGCCCAGGACAGGATCCGGGCGAGGACGCTGAAGGCATAGTCGGCGCTGCGCTTGCTCTTCTGCGCCAGCCGGTCGCGCCAGTCGAGAAACTCGCCCCGGACGCGCGGATCGGCCAGCGCCTGCACCGGCATGTCGCCGAAGTCGGCCTCGATCTGGCGGATATGACGGATGTAGCCCTTCCGCGTCGCCTCGGCGAGATCGGTGAAGGCGGGCGTCTTCTGGTAAGCCGTGATCAGCGCCTGCAGCGTGCCATCGTGATGCGCGGGCCGGTCCCGCGCCGCGTGAGCGGCGTTGTAGGCCGCCACGAACTCGGGGCTTCCGGGGGCCGCGTCGATCCTCGGGCCGCCGCGCCACGCATAGTGGTAGACGGCGATCTTGCCGCTCGCCAGCCTGCGGCGAACCCTATGAACGCCCTTCAACTCGACCTTCACGTTTTGCCTTCCATGCTCCGAATGCGTCGTCGACCGGCGGTGCCTTCGTGCTCTCGCGGATCACGATGCGCCCGTCCGGCATGATCTCGCAGGCCCCGACATCCATGCCGGCATTCTTCGCCGCGCGGATCGCACGGGTCAGGTCAACCTGACGGAACGAGGCCCGCCTCATGGCGCGTCCCCCGATCCGGGCACCGCCGCATGAGGCTCATCCCGGCTAAGCTCGCCCTCGTCCTCCACAGCGAGCGCGCTCCAGTCGGTCGGATCCCAGACCGCCCCGAGCCCCCCGCATTCCCGGCAGCCCGTCCCCAGAGCGCAACTGAACACCGGATCGGTGCCGGCTGTCGGGTAGCCTTCATCGGTCGCGTAGCAGCCGGTGCAGGACACCCATGCCCCGCATTCCTCGCTCAGGACGCGCGCAACATCGTCCGCGATGGCCTGCCATGTCGGCGGCCCAGCCTCCCCCAAGCATCCCCGGTGTGCCCGCTCCCGGGAAAGCTCGGCCCGCAGCCGCGTGATCTCCGCCAGATCCAGAGCATCCGTCATTCTGTCACCTCCGGAAAGCCGAGCTCGGCCGGCACCCACGCGTCGATCTTCGCGCAGTCCTCGCGGTTGAGGCCGAGGGCCTCGCGGGTGGCGGGGTCGGCGAAGAGCGCCTCGAGGCGCTTCGCCTTCTCCCCCTTCTTCAGCTTCTGGAAACTCTGATCCGCCTCGGCCGCCGGCACGAGCTCGCTCCAGAGCCGGTCGAGATAGCCCGCGCTGCAGCGCCCGAGGAAGCCCTGGGCGGTCGGCGTCCAGATCCGGCGCACCTCCACCCCGAGCTGGCGCGCGAGCGCCGCCGAGAGGCCGGAGCTGCCGGTGCAGAAGGTTCGCGCCAGCGCCTCGGTCAGGATCTGGTTGCGGTGCTTCTTCCCCAGCGCCCGGAAGGCCTCGAACTCGGCCGGGGTGCCGTCCGGGCCGAGGCTCGTATTCGGTTCGAGCCGTGCCGCCAGCCGCGGCGGGTAACGCGTGCCGTCGGCCTTCTCCGGCGCGATGGGCTGGTCGGTCGGCGAGACCGCGAGCGGGCGCGCCCAGGGGCGGAGGCCGCCGCCGAGCGAGAAGGCCAGCAGGTCGAGCATGAGCTCGGACTGATCCATCAGCCGCGCCTGCAGCGCCCCGAGCCGGATCCGGTGCAGGTCCTCGATCAGCGATTGCGGCAGGTCGGGCGCGGCCTCGGCCGCGCCGCGCGGGACCGCCCGCGGCTGCTGATAGGCGCGCTCGACCGAGAGCCCGTCCCGGCTGCTGCAATAGACGAAGATCCCGGCCGAAGCGCGCTGCGCGTCGGTGAAGCCGCCCTCTCTGCGAGCCTCGAGCTCCGTGAGGCGCGCGCGGCCGGCCTCGTCGAGGGCGTCCTCGGTCTCGCGCTCCTCGAGCGCCGCGAGCTCCGCTTCCTCTCCTTCCGAGAGCTTCCCCGGCCGCGCGTAGAGCCGCACCAGCTTCTGCGTGACGGTCCAGGAGACATATTCTTCCGGCACCCATGTCGCCCATTCCCAGCCCTCTTCCGCGCGGATCCGCTCCGCCTCGGCCGCCCCCTTCTCGGCGAAGAGCCGGTCGAGGAGCGCCTCGTCCTCCAGCAGCGTCCGGTCGGCGAAGAGATCGCGCTGAGAGGTTCCGCCGGCCGCCTGATAGGCCTCGATCCCCACGAAGACCGCCCGTCGGTCGGTCGAGGGCACGGTGCCGGGCGTGAGCTCGCGCCGCACCTGCTCGGGCCGCACGTCGCGGCCCCGCACCGAGGTGAGAACTTCGAGGCAGCGCGCGCCGCTCGGCGCCAGCGTCAGCGCCTTCGCCATCTCGAGCGAGATCTCGTTCGCGCGGAGTGCCGCCAGCGCCTCGGCCGGCAGATCCGCGAGCTTGAGGCGCCGCTCGACATGGGCCTCGGAGCGCGCGAAGCTGCGCGCAATCCGCGACAGGCTCGCACCGCGCTCGCGCATCGCGGCATAGGCGCGGACCTCGTCGGCCGGGTGCAGCGCCGAGCGGGCGCTGTTCTCGGTGCCCGCCCAGGCCACCGCCTCCTGCAGGTCGGCCGTCACCTTCACCGGCACCGGATCTATCGGAATGAGATCCGGGTGCCGGCTCCAGCCCTCGGCCGCGAGGCGCTGCAGCGCGCGGAGCCGGGTGCCGCCGCCCACGATCTCGACGCCGGAAGGCGTCAGATGGCCGATCAGGTTCTGGAGAAGCCCCGCCACGGCGAGGCTCTCGGCCATGGCCTCGACCTCCTCGGCCGCGATCTCCTGACGGCTGTTCAGGGTCGAGAGCCGGAGCTCGGCGAGCGGGATGAGGCGCAGATCGCCTCGGGAGATGAAGTCCTTAGCCATGCGGGATGCCCTTCATGCAATTCTTCTCCGGCGCGCCGGAGCGCGGGACAGGGCCCTGCGCGCGCGAGGCGCCGGGCAGGTTGAACGGAAGCTGCGCGGACGGACCCGCCGCGCCGGGGGTGGGTCAGGCCATGCCGAGCGCGGCCTTGTAGAGCTCGAGGAGCGTCTCCTCCTCGGCGATGTCGTCGGGGGTCCGCTTGCGGAGCGCCACGATCATCCTGAGGATCTTCGGCGCATAGCCCCTGCCCTTCGCCTCGGCCATCAGCTCCTTCTGCTGGCCGCCGATCTCTTTCTTCTCGGCCTCGAGCTGCTCGTAGCGCTCGATGAACTGCCGCAGCTCGTCGGCCGCGACCTGATAGGCGGCCTCGGCCACGGCGCGGTCGGCGGGCGTCTCCTTCATCGGCGGCTTGCGGATCCGGCCGCTGTCGATGGCCGCAGCCATCCGGTCGAGATCGGCGGCATTGAGGCTCTCGACCGGCACGGGACGCGGGCGCGGCGCGGGATGCGGGGCGGCCTCCATCACATGCCTCGCATCGCGCTGGCCTGCTGGCGCATGGTCTCGGCCACGTCGGTGACATGGGCCCAGAGCACGGTGGCCACGAACAGGAAGCCCAGGAGCGCGAGCGCGCCCACGACGAAGCCGGTCAGGTTCGACCCGAGCGGGCTGGGTCTGCTCGTCCGGAAGGCGGGCCGCGGCCGGGCGCGGTATAGCGGACGGCCCATGGCGACGGCCAGCTCGTGATCCGTCAGGAGCCGGCTGGCGGCCGCGCGGATCTCGGGCGTTGGCGCGTGCTCGGCACGATGGCGCGCGGCATTCAGATCGCGGGGCGTGAGGGGCAGGATCCGACTCATGCTCCGAGCGCCTCCCGCGCCTGGCCGAGGATCGCGGCGAGCTCGGCCCCGGTCTCGTCGTCGGCGGCGTCGAGCTGCGGGAGCCCCGCCTCGGCCGCCGCGAGAAGCCGGCGCAGCTGGGGCTCGGTCAGATCGAGAAGGGCGAAGCGGGCAACTGGCGCAGAGGCCGGATAGCGAATGGCGGTGGCGGGCATCGTAAACTCCCATGTGAGTGCGATGCGCCATAGTTCGCATGTGGCGAACTTTCTTTCAAGCAATATATTCGCTATTAGCGAACTCTCGGGTGACTGACGATTCGTGACCGCCCGACCCTATCAGTCGGAGGGCGCTGAAGAGGATGTTCCTGATCGGGTAACGCTTCGAAGCTGCATGTGGGATGTCCGCCGCTCGCCGGAAATGGCGAGGACGCGGCGCGGCGCGCCAGCGACTGATCTGTCCCGGAAGCTGCGCCTACAGTGAACTTAGTAAGAACGATAGGATATGGAAATGACCCGGAAATCAGGCGATGACGTTCTCGCGAAGCTCATCGCGATCATGTTGCGCCTCGATTCCGCTTCGCGGGCCGAGGTTCTGGCGGAGATAGCTGCGCGTGCTCAAGAAGACCAATCGCATGCCGAATTACAGCCTTCTGATCGTGCTCCGGCAGATCTCTCATGACCTCGAGATGAGCCATCAGATCGGTGCCGGCCTGATCGTCCTCGATGAGCGCCTGAACGGGAACTTCCATCGTATGAGCAAAGGCTTTCAGAAGCCGACCGCTGGGGAACTTCTTCCCGCTCTCGATCTCCGAAATGTAGCTCTTACTAGAGCCAACCATCTCGGCGAGCTGCTCCTGGGTAAGGTTCTTTGCTTTCCGTAGTTCTTTGAGGCGTACACGCATTGGCCATTCTTGGCATCGCTGAGAGCGAAACGCTAATCGCACATAGCGAACTTCCGCCTTGCGTGCTTGTTCGCTATGTGCGAACTTGCGGCGCATGGCTAAGCTCTCCCAGTACCTGACTGACAACCGCACGACGCAGCGCGAGTTCGCTGCCCGTCTCGGGACGTCGGCTAGCTACCTCAGCGAAATCGCTGGTGGTCGAAAGACACCTAGTCTCGAACTCGCGTTCGCCATCGAGCGCCTGACAGCCGGGGCGGTTCCCGCGGCCAGCTGGTTGGCGGGTTTCGATGGAGCGAACGCCGCTCAAGAAGATAAAAAGGGGGCGGCGTGATGCTCTACGCCGCCCCGCTCTCCGGTCGTGAAATCGCTTCGTCATCACAAACCCTGCCCAAGGGAGAAGATGGAGTGAACATGCGGAAAAATCTTGCCCAAAGTGACGTTCATGCCCGAGCGAGCCGAAAAAGGTTCGCGGGGCTTCTGTGGCGGGCCTTCCCGGCCTCGTCGGAGCGGGATCTGGCGGCGAAGGCCGCGCCGGTGCTCGGCGTGAGCGAGCGGCAGGTCCGGAACTGGCTGCAATGCGAGAACGACGCGGCGCTGCGCCATGTCTTCGCAGTCATGACCATCGCCTGCGGCGAGGAAATCTTCAGCATCATCGAGGGACGGGGATGAGGCGGGTCTATTGGTATCTCATGCAGCGGTTCTACGAGGCGCGGTCCTTCCGCGCCTTCTGCAACCATCTGCACTTCAAGAAACAGTCGCGGAAATATTCTTCCCGGCTGGCCGAGACATGGCTGCACCGTGAGGACGGGAGCGAGGAGCATTCGCCTTGCCGCCTGCCCTCCTGCTGGTGGCTCGTGCCGTCCGTGGTGACCGGCACCCTGATCCTCGCCACGGCTTTCGGAAGCCTACTGTGACCGCCGCCGCGCCCTTGCCTGTACAGGACGCGGCCACTTCGCCGGGGGCTGCGGCCTCCGGCGCTTTTCGATCGAGCGGGTGGGCCGCGCTGCGGCGTCATCCTGCAGGGCGCGCGGATCTCCTGCGCTGGCATGCCGACCCGGCACTCGTCGCGCGGCATGCGCGCTGGGGCCGGCCGGTCTATCTGGCGAGCCCTTACACGCTCCGCGCGGTCGGCCCGGACGGGCGCTGGTCGCGGGATCAGTCCGAGGCCGCGATGGCCGACGCCGCGCGCGAGGTGGCCCGGCTCCTCGAGGTCGGCGTCACGGCGATCTCGCCGGTGGTGCTCTCGGCCGCCGCGCTGCATGCCACCATGTACCCCCGGCTCCGGATCGACCCGTTCGCTCCGGTCCTCTGGGAGGATTGGTGCCGCCCCATCCTGTCCGTCTGCGCCGCCGTCGTGGTCCCCAAGATCCGCGGCTGGACGCAATCCACCGGCATCCGGCACGAGGTCGCATCCGCCCTCGCCGCCCAGGTGCCCGTCTTCATCTATGGAGGCCTGCCATGACGAAGCCTGACCGCTTCCGACGCGCCGCGGGAGGTGCCCGTGCCGCATGACCGACTGACCGAGACCGAGCCCGCGACCGAGATCCTCGGCGACTTCTGGGAATATCCGCTGGCCTTCGGCGACACGCTCTCGAGCCATGAATGGGTGCCCCTGCACATCAACCGTCTCCTCACTTCCCGCTTCGTCGCCCGGGCGCTCGCCGAGAACCGGCGCGCTGACATCGGCACCGCCCTCCTCCTCTGGTGCGAGGCCTTCCGGCAGGACCCGGCCGGGACGCTGCCCGACGACGATCTCGAGCTCGCCCGGCTTGCGGGCTACGGCGCCGACCTCGAGAGCTGGCGGGCGGCCCGCGAGGGCGCGCTCTATGGCTGGCGCGAGACCCATATCTCGAACCAGGAGGAGGCGCCGGGCAACCGCCGGCTCGGCCATGTGATGATCGCAGGCATCGCCCGCGACATGCACCGCCGGAAGCGCGGGCGCGATCAGGCGCGGACGGAAGGCTCGAAGGCCGTGGCGCGGACGCGGGTGAAGAAGAAGCTCATCGAGATCAAATGCTCCCGCGCGGCCGAGAGCCCGGACGTGGTGATTGCCATCGCGGACTGGCTCGGCGAGCGCGATCTCTACATCACGACGGACAATGTGCGGGCCGCCTTCGAGGCCACGCGCGGCGGGCCCAAGCTCGTGCAGGTCCAATGAGTTACAGCTGTAATCGGCTGTAATCGACTGCAATCCTTACAGTCATTTACAGCAATTTTCAGGGCCGGAACTGTAATTGCCCCACAGGACAGGACCGGACCCGACAAAACAGAACCTGACAAAACACCCCTTCTGCAGGGGTGAGAAGATCGGGCGGTGGCGAGACGGCAGGCGTGGCTGGCTGAGAAAGGGATGGCCATGACGAAGGCAGAGGAGCGGGCGCGGGTGAAGGCGCTGGTGGTGGACCGGCTGGAGCAGGCCGGGATGGTGAGACGGCGCGGCATGGCCGCCGCGGCGCATGAGGCGGCGATGGCCAGGCTCTGCGAGCAGCTGGGCTACATGGGGGCGGAGAACCTGATGACGCTCGCCGAGGTGCTGATCGACAGCGCGGCGGATGGCGTCTGGCCGTCCGAGGTGCTGATCCGGCAGTTCGCGCGCGCCATCGAGGAGCCGCCGCCGGCCGAGCGGCGGCTGGTCTCCAGCTGGCTCGCCTCGGTCGAGGGGCCGAAGGCGGAAGCGGGCGGGCATCTGGTCGAACTCTACCGCTGGCTCCTGAAGCACCCCCGCCCGCCGCTTGCGATGGACCTGCGCGAGATCCGCGACCAGGCGGCGGAGAACGCGCGGCGCTGCGAGCTGACCCGCGACCGGATCGACCGGGAGACGGCGAGCCCGGAGGATCGGGGCTGGCTCGAGCAATATCTGCGGGATCGGGAGGCGGCCCGCGCGCTGGTCGATGCCGGCCGCGGACGGACGGACGAGGAAGGAACGGCGGCATGATCGGACGGGCGGTGGATATGCGGCAGGCACGGAGGGTGGCGCCGGCGCGGCGGGAGATGTCGATCGAGCGCGCGCTCGTCTGGGCGTTCCAGACCGAATGCGCCAGCATCGACTTTGCCGAAGAGGCTGCGCCGGACAGCTATCGCCGGGCCATCTCGTCGGCCTGGCTGGTCGCGCAGCGGGGCGCCATCGGGTGCCGCATCGACGGCGGCGGGCACTCCCTTCCGGCTGACGATGCCGAGATGATCGCCTCGGCCGTGGCGGCGCTGCCGCCCGAGCATGGCGGGCGCGGCATGGCGGTGAAGATCGCCACCCTCGCGCGCGCCGGCATGCGGCCCGACTGGATGCCCGGCGCCCGCCCGCGTTGCGTGCCGCGGGAGTGGCGCCGATCCAAGCACGGGATGTTCGCGCGGATCGAGGTGGTGGATGAGATCGTGACGGTGCATCGCGGGCGTCGGGTGGTCCGCCCGGTCGAGGCCTGTCCTGTGACCTATGCCCCGAGCCACGCCCAGATTGCCGCCGCGCGGCGGGAGTGGCTCACATGGTGGGGGGCTTTGCTCCATCTCGGCCACGAGCTGCGCACGCTCGATATTCTATCGACGGTCAAACTGACCGCAGACATGCCGCCCATGTCGCCATGGCGCGAAGAAGGCCGTTGACAGAACCTCACTGCATTGACATTTTGCAGGTGGACCGAATGGCGCCCGGAGAGCAGACGCTCCCCGGGCGCTTTGCATTCCGGGGGCGCCGATGGACCTGTCTCTTCGCATGGAGGATGGCGGGATCGGCCGGGCGCTGGCGCGGCTCGGCGGCCCGGATCTGCGGCGCGCGGTGAGCTGGGCGCTGAACGACACGGCGCAGGATGTGCTCGGCCATGTGCAGGAGCGGATGGGGCAGGTTTTCGACCGGCCGACGCCCTTCACGAAGAACGCCTTCATGGTCTGGCGGTCGACGCCGCAGTCGCTCGAGGCGGCGGTGCAGGAGCGCCCGAGCGTGGGCGCCCGGCATTACCTGAAGGTGCAGGAGCGGGGCGGGCCGCGCGGCCGCACCGGGTTCGAGACGCTGCTCGACCGCAGGCTCTCGTTCGCGGGCGATATCCGCTCGGTGATCCCGGCGGACAATGCCCGGCTCGATGCCTACGGCAACTGGTCGCGCGGGGAGCGCAATCAGGTGCTCTCGGCGCTGCAGGCGCAGGGCGATGCCCGGGCGAACACGACGGCAGGCTCGAAGAAGCGCAACCGGCGCCGGGCCAGCTACTTCGTGCCGAAGGCGGGCCTCACGCCGGGGGTCTACAAGCGGACGGCCGGCGGCCAGCTGGGGATCGTGGCGGTGCTCTCGCCGAAGGTGCCGGTCTATCAGCAGCGTCTCGGCTTCTACGAAGGCGCCGAGGATGTGGCGCGGGTGAAGCTGCCCCAGCACCTCGGCCGGACCCTCGGTCGGGCGTTCGGCAAGCGGTTCGGGGGCTGACCCCCCTTCGGGTCCTCCCCCCGAGGGGTCCGCACGCGGGTAATTCGCACCCCGTCACAGATCGGACCGCCCAATCCCGCCGGGGTGCAGGTTGCGGTTCTTGTTGTTGTTTCTACAGGAGTAAGCCCGTGCTGACCACCGTCACCCTCGTCGATGGGAGCGTGCTCGACCTCGCGGCCTGGCCGCTTCCCGAGGGGATGGAGGACGGCACGCTCAACCGCGCGCAGCTCGCCCGCGCCTTCTCGGTCTCCGAGAACACGATCACGAAGTGGATCTCGCAAGGCATGCCGGTCATGTCCGACGGGCAGAACGGCGTGGCCTACGAGTTCCGCCTCCGGCACTGCTACGCCTGGCGCATGGAACGCGATGCCCGTGCGCGCGCGGCCAAGGCCCAGGGCGACAGGCTCGCAGCCCAGGCCGCACTGGCCTTCCGCAACCTCGACGAGGATCAGGCCGAGGAGGAGGCGGAGCTCACCGCGGACGATCTGAAGAAATGGTCCGAGGCCGAGTATCACCGCAACCGGGTGGCCGAGCAGCGGGGCGATCTGGTGCGCGCAGGCCGGATGCGCGAGCTCCTCGAGGAGCTCATGGTCTCCTTCGGCAATGCGCTCGATACGCTGCCGGACTTCTGCGAGCTGAACTTCAGCCTCTCGGCCGAGCAGGTGGCGAAGCTGCAGGAGCGCTGCGATGCGGCCCGGATCGACGCGCGGGCGCGGATCGAGGGCGCGCTCCTGCGGCCCGGCGAGGTCGTGGCCATGGGCGCGCAGAAGGCGCTGGATCTCTGATGGTCGAGATGCTCGACCGCGGCATCGGGCGGCTCACCCGCATTCCGCCCCTGCCGCCCTTCACCGCCCCCGAGGAGATCCTGGCCGACGCCCTGCCGCTCCTCGATCCGCCGAGCCGGGTCACGGTGACCGAGGCGGCCCAGCGGCACATGCGCGTGCCGGTGCAGGGCAACTGGGTGCCCTTCGACCGGGCGGTGACGCCCTATACCGTCGAGCCCGCGGACATGACCCAGTCGCGCCGCTTCAAGGCCGTGGTCTTTCTCGGGCCGTCGCAGAGCGGCAAGAGCCAGATGATGCAGTCGGTCTCGGCCCATGCCGTCACCTGCGCGCCGGGCCCGGTGCAGGTCATCCACATGACCAAGACCGATGCCGATGCGTGGGTGGAGGAGAAGCTCGACCCCACGATCCTGAACAGCCCGGCGCTCCGCGAGCGGCTGGGGACCGGGCGCGACGACAGCACCTTCAGCCGCAAGCGCTTCAAGGGCATGCGGCTCACCATCGGCTATCCGGTGCCGAACCAGCTCTCGAGCCGGTCGCAGCGCCTCGTGATGCTGACCGATTACGATCACATGCCCCAGAAGCTGGGGCCGAAGGACAGCCCGGAAGGTTCGCCCTTCGGCATGGCGCTGCAGCGGATCCGCACCTTCATGAGCCGGGGCTGCGTCCTGGCGGAATCCTCGCCCGCCTTCCCGGTGGACCCGAATGCGGACTGGGCGCCGCATGCGGGCCATCCGCACATGCTGCCGCCGGCCACGGCCGGGCTCGTGCCGATCTACAACGAGGGCACGCGCGGGCGCTGGTACTGGGAATGTCCGGACTGCGGCGATCTCTTCGAGCCGCGCTTCGACCGGCTGCATTACGACGCGGAGCTCGATCCGGGCGCCGCCGGCGAGCAGGCGATGATGGAATGCCCGCACTGCGGAACGCTCATCGCCCACCGTCACAAGGTCGGCCTCAACCGCGCCGCGCTCGAGGGTCGTGGCGGCTGGCTGCACGAGGGCCGCCACATCGAGGCGAACGGGCGCCGGGCGCTGGTCCGGATCGACGATCCCGACATCCGGCGCACGCCCATCGCGAGCTACAGTCTGAACGGGGCCGCCGCGGCCTTCGCCTCGTGGGAAGAGCTGGTCCAGCGCTACGAGACCGAGCGGCGGCGGTTCGAGGCGCTCGGCGACGACACCGACTTCGCCCGGGTGCATTACACCGACATCGGCGTGCCCTACCGGCGCCCGGAGGCCGAAGAGGAGGGCGCCCTCACCGCGGCGCAGATCCGTGAGCACATGCGCGAGCAGGAGAGGCGCCTCGCCCCGGCCTGGACGCGCTTCGTCACGGTCTCGATCGACGTGCAGGGCAACCGCTTCGAGGTGCTGGTCATGGCCTGGGGCGCGCAGGGCGAGCGGATGCCGATCGACCGGTTCGCCGTGGCGCAGCCTCCCGACCATGCCCCGCGCGCGAAGGGCTGTGACGACCGCTACCGGGCGCTCGACCCCGGGCGCTATGTCGAGGATGCCGATGCGCTCCTCGATCTGCCCGAGCGTCTCTACCCGGTGGAGGGGGCGAGCTGGAGCCTGAAGCCCTGCGCGCTGGTGATCGACTTCAATGGCCCTGCCGGCTGGTCGGACAATGCCGAGAAGTTCTGGCGCGCGCGCAGGCGCGACGGTCAGGGCGGGCTCTGGTGGCTCTCGATCGGCCGCGGCGGCTTCCAGCAGCGCGACCGGGTCTGGCACGAGGCGCCGGAGCGGGGCTCGAAGGGCAGGCGGGCGCGCGGCATCAAGCTGCTGAACATGGCGACCGACCGGATGAAGGAGAGCGTCCTCGCGGCCGTCGGCCGGTTCGAGGGCGGTCAGGGCGCCCAGCATGTGCCCTCTTGGCTCGAGGCGGAGCATCTCGACGAGCTCCTCGCCGAGCGCCGGGGCGCCAAAGGCTACGAGAAGCGCACGCCCGCCGCCCGCAACGAGACGCTCGACCTCTCGGTGCAGGCGTTGGCCGTGGCGGAGTTCAAGGGGCTGAACCGGATCGACTGGGAGGCGCCGCCCGCCTGGGCCGAGGCGGGGCCCGCCAACCCGTTCGCCGTGGCCGTGTCCGCGGCTGCGGCAGAGGCCGCACCGGCCCCGCGCCGGCGCGCGCGGACCTCGCGCTCGCGATACATGGAGGGATCATGACGCTCGACGATATGGAGCGGCGGCTCACGGGGCTGCTCGACATCCGCCACCGGGGCGTGCGGTCGGGCTCGGTCGGGTCCGAACGGGTGGAGTATCAGAGCGATGCCGATCTCGCGCGGGCCATTGCCGATCTCGAACGGCGCATCGCGAAGGCGCGGAAGACGGCGCGCCGGGTGATCCGGCCCTATGCGGTGAAGGATCTGTGATGGCGGGGACCTTCCTGCGCCGGCTCGGCGCCTGGGTCGGCGGGTTCGATGCGGGCCTCGCCAACCGGCGCCTGCGCGGCTTCCGCCCCGCACGCGCCCATGTGAATGCGCTTCTCGCCGCGGCCGGCCCCGACATGAACGCCCGCGCGCGCTACCTCGTGCGCAACAACGGCTATGCCCAGGGCGCGCTCGACAGCTGGGCCGCGAACACGGTCGGCACCGGGGTGAAGCCCTCCTCGCTCATCGCGGCGCCGGCGCGGAAGGCAGCCCTCCAGCGGCTCTGGCAGGACTGGACCGACGAGGCGGATGCCGAGGGCGTGACCGACTTCTACGGCCTGCAGCGCCGCATCGCGCGCGAGTTCTTCCTCACGGGCGAATGCTTCGTGCGCCTGCGCGCGCGGAGGCCCGGCGACGGGCTCACGGTGCCGCTCCAGCTCCAGTGCCTGCCCTCCGAGATGCTGCCGATCGGCCGGACCGAGGTGCTGGGCGGCGGGCGCGCGATCCGGCAGGGGATCGAGTTCGACGCGGTGGGCCGGCGGGTGGCCTATCACTTCCATCGCCGCCATCCGGGCGATCCGACCGAGCCGGGGCTTGCGGGCGAGACGGTGCGCGTGCCGGCCGAGGATGTGCTCCACATCGTCGATCCGGTCGAGAGCGGCCAGCTCCGCGGCGTCTCGCGCTTCGCGCCCGCCATCGTGAAGCTCTTCCTGCTCGATCAGTACGACGATGCCGAACTCGACCGGAAGAAGGTCGCGGCCATGTATGCGATGTTCATCACCTCGAACGATCCGGATGCGGCGCCGCTCGAGGGCGAGCTGGGCGATCAGGTGGCGCCGGGGCAGATCGTGCGTCTCGACCCGGGCGAGGACATGAAGGTGGCCGATCCCGCGGACTCGGGCGCGACCTACGAGCCGTTCCAGTACCGCACGCTCCTGCAGGTCTCGGCCGCGCTCGGGATCCCCTACGCCCATCTCTCGCAGGACATGGTGAAGGCGAACTATTCCAATGCCCGCACCGCGCTCATGGAATTCCGCCGCCGGGTCGAGGCCTTCCAGCATTCGGTCCTCGTCTATCAGCTCTGCCGTCCGGTCTGGGCGCGCTTCACCGATCTCGCGGTGCTGACCGGAGCGGTGCGGCTGCCGGGCTATGAGCGCCGGAGGCGGGACTATCTCGCCTGCGAGTGGCTGCCGCCGAAGTGGCAATGGGTCGATCCGCTGAAGGACATCCGCGCCGAGATCGAGGAGATCGGCGCGGGCCTCAAAAGCCGGTCGCAGGCGATCGGGGAGCGCGGCTACGACGCCGAGGAGGTCGATCGCCAGATCGCCGCCGACCGCAAGCGCGAGGGGCGGCTCGGGCTCGACTTCCGCCGCAGCGCGCAGGGCTCCTCCGCACCTGCGGCGCAGGACGGGGCGCGCGCCGACGAGGAGGACGACGAGGATGACGACGGCCGCGCGGCGGACCGCGACGCCGGCAGGAGGGCAGAGCCATGAACTATCCGATGATCGCGGGCCGGGTGTTCGGCACGCCGCTGCTGGTCGATCCCGTGAAGGGCGCGGCCTTTCTGGCAGGCCTCGGCCCCCGGCTCGTGAACGGGGCGCTCGAACTGCGCGGGCTCGAGGAGCTCGCGCCCGACCGCGTGGCCGAGGCCGGGCGGATCGCGCCGCGCGCCTCGGTGCTCCTCGACGATGCGGGCGACGCCCGCCGGGAGGCGGGCCGGCCGCTCTACCGTGTGGAGGGCGGCGTCGCGGTGATCGAGGTCACCGGCACGCTCGTTCACCGTGGCGGCTGGATCGGCCAGTCCTCGGGGACGACCTCCTACGAGGGGCTGATGGCGCAGATCACCGCGGCCGTGGCCGATACGTCCGTGCGCGGCATCGCGCTCGAGATCGACAGCTACGGCGGCGAGGTGGCGGGCCTCTTCGATCTGGCCGACGCGATTCGGGCCGCGCGGGCGGTGAAGCCGGTGCGCGCCTTCGTGGCCGAGGCGGCGCTCTCGGCGGCCTATGCGATTGCGAGCCAGGCCGAGCGGATCGTGCTGCCGCGCACCGGCGCCGTGGGCAGCATCGGCGTGCTTCTCGTTCATGCCGACTTCTCGCAGGCCATGGCCGACCGCGGTGTCGCGGTCACGCTGATCCATGCCGGGCGGCACAAGGTCGACGGCAATCCCTACGAGGCCCTGCCCGAGGGGGTGCGCGCAGACCTGCAGGCCCGCGTCGAGGCCTCGCGCGCGCTCTTCGCCGAGACGGTCGCGGCCGGCCGCGGCGCGCGGCTCAGCCGACAGCAGGCGCTCGCCACCGAGGCGCAGGTCCTCGACGGCGCCGCCGCGGTGGCCGCGGGGCTGGCCGACGAGGTCTCCGATCTCCGCAGCGCCTTCGCCGCCTTCCGCGCCGAACTGTCCCATCCGCACCTTACATCCCCCCGGGCCGGCGCGCCGGCCGCAGCCAAGGAGACCCCGACCATGACCGACGAGACCACCGACCAGACCACGACCGGCGCCGCGCGAGGTACGGCCGCAGAGGGCAGCGCGCCCCCGGTGGATGCCGCGGAAGGATCCGGCACAGCACCGGTCGCGAATGTCGCCGTGGCCGAGGCCGCCGAACTGATCGAGATCGGCCAGCAGGCGGCCCGGCTCGGCCTCACCGTCGATGTGGCCGACGCGATGCGTCGCGGTCTCTCGGCCGCAGCCCTCCGCCGCACCGTGCTCGACGGGCTGGCGGCCCGGGGCGACGGGGCCGACCTCGTGGCCCATGCCCCGACTGCGGCCGCCGGGCCGAAGGAAAGCCCGCTCCTCGCCGCCGCGCGCCGCACCGCCGAAGCGCAGGCCGCCAGCCGCCGGGCCTGATCCGGCGGCGGGGCGCCCGAACCGCGCCCCACGCGCGCGCACCCTCTTCCTCCCGCACCGCTCCGAAGCCCCCGCATCCCCATGGACCGCGGGCGCTTCTGCACGCCCTCATCCCCGAAAGGACCCCCGACCATGGCACCCCTGATCAAGCCGCCCAGCCTCGGCGATCTCGTGAAGTACGAGCTCGAGCCGAACTTCACCCGCGAGACGGTCACGCTGCGGGCCGGCACCGCCTATCCGCTGGGCGCCGTCCTGGGCCTCGTCGCCACCGGCCCCGACGCCGGCCGGTTCGCCTTCGCCGCGGACGCGGCCGAGACCGGCGAGACCGCGGCCGCCGCCGTCCTCCTTGAGCCGGTCGACGCGACGGACGGCGAACGCCGCGGCACCGTCCTGCGCCGCGGCCCCGCGATCCTCTCCCGCGCGGAGCTGGTCTTCGACCCGACCCTCGAGGAGGAGAGCCAGCGGGCCGGCCGGATCGCCGAGCTCACCGACCTCGGCCTCGTCGTCCGCGACACGGCCTGAGCCCCGGCCGCCCTCCCGTCCCATCCATTCTCACCGGCAGCCCGCCCGGCGCCGATCCCCGTTCCTGAAGGAGCCCGATCATGACGATCACCCGCAATCCGTTCGACGCCGGCGGCTATTCGCTGGCCGAGATGACCCAGGCCATCAACATCCTGCCGAACCTCTACACCCGCCTCGGCCAGATGGGCCTCTTCCAGTTCGAGGGCGTGACCCAGCGCAGCGTGATCATCGAGCAGGCCGAGGGCGTGCTCTCGCTGCTGCCTTCCCAGCCCTGGGGCGGGCCCGCGACCGTTGGCGGCCGCGAGCGCCGCTCGATGCGCTCCTTCGCGCTGCCCCACATTCCGCATGACGACGTGATCACCGCGGCCGATGTGCAGGGCCAGCCCGCGCTGGGGTCGACCGGGCAGGCCGATCCCCTGGCCGAGGTCATGACGCGTAAGCTCGCGCTCATGCGCCGCAAGCACGCGGCGACGCGGGAATATATGGAGATGAACGCGCTCCGCGGCGTGGTGAAGGACGGGGCCGGCCTCACGCTCTACGACTACTTCGCCGAGTTCGGCCTCGTGCAGATCTCGGTGGACTTCCTCCTCGGCACGGCCGGGACGAACGTCCAGGCCAAGTGCCGTGAGGTGCTGCGGGCGGTCGAGGAGGAGCTCAAGGGCGAGTCCATGACCGGCGTCACCGCCCTCGTGAGCCCCGAGTTCTTCGACAAGCTGATCGGCCATCCGAAGGTCGAGGAGGCCTACAAATACTATGCCTCGAGCGGGGCGCAGCCGCTGCGGCAGGACGTGCGGCGGAGCTTTCCCTTCGCGGGCCTCCTCTTCGAGGAATATGTGGGCTCGGTCACGCTCGCAGGCGGTGCCTCCGAGCGGCTGGTGCCGGCACAGGAGGGCACGGCCTTCCCGCTCGGCACGATGGACACGTTCCGCACCTACGGCGCCCCGGCCGATCTTCTGGAAGCCGTCAACACCATCGGCCAGCCGATCTATGCCCGCCAGCTCCTCGATCCGAAGGGACGCTGGATCGACCTCATGACCGAGGCCAACATCCTGCCGGTCAACAAGCGCCCGCGCCTCGCGGTGCGGATCCTGACCTCGAACTGAGCCGGCCGCCATGTCCGGCCTCTTCGAGGGCATGGGCGCGACCCTGACCGCCCTCTTCGGCGCGCCCGCGCGCTACCTGCCGCAGGGCGGGCCCGCGCGCGACGTGCCCTCGATCTTCCGCGAGGAGCAGGTCGAGGCCGAGGATCCGGAGGGGCGCATCGTGCTCGTCATGGCGCCCACCTGGCGGGTGCGCCGCGATCTGGTCCCCGAGCTCGCGCGGCGGGACCGGATCCGGCTGGCGGACGGCCGGGTCTATGAGGTGGATGAGATCTGGCCGCCCGCCACCCCGGCGGCCGATGCGCTCACGCGTTGCACCCTGCGGAAGGTCGCGCCATGACCGGGCGCATCCGCTTCCGTCAGATCGCCCGCGCGGCGCTCGCCGCCGATCCGCGCATGGGCAGCTTCTCGCAGATCTCCGCCTGGGAGGCGCGCCCCGACGCGGGCCGCCTGCCGCTCCTGATGGTGGTGACGCCGGTCGAGCGGGCGGCGCAAACCACGCTCTCGGCCTTCGAGCGCGCGACCGTCCTTCAGGTGGGCGTGAAGCGGCTCGGCAGCGACGATCTCGAGGATCTCCTCGACGCGGATGCGGATGCCGTCGAGGGCGCGATCTGCCGGGCGTTCCAGCAGGCGGCCATCGTCTGCCTGCCCGAGGAGGTGACGGTCACGCTCAACACGGACGGCGAGCAGGCCGTGGGCACGCTGATCTCGAGCTTCCGCATCGTCTGGCGCAGGCCGATCCCGCGGCCCGCGCCCTGACCTTGCCCCGGCCCGCGGGCTGGCCTCGGCCGAAAAGCGGGCGATCCATTGCAACCGGGCCTCGCGCACCCCGCACCGCGGGCCGCGGCCCCTGCCGAAAGGGCAACACCATGAACGATACCGTCACGCCGGGCATCGGCACGCTGATCTATGCCTCGACCGCGCTGCCCGCCGCCGCCACCGACACGGCCTATGGGGCGCTCACCTGGACTGCGGTGGGCGAGGTCACCGAAGTGCCCGAATACGGCGGCTCGGCCGAGGTGGTGAACCACACGCCGCTCGCGACCGGCATCACCCAGAAATACCACGGCGCGGTGAACTACGGCTCGATGCAGATCCCGCTCGCCTTCAACAGCACCGACGCGGGCCAGGCCATCCTCGAGGCCGCGCGGAAGAACCGCAACCGCATCGCCTTCAAGATCGCCTTCCCGAAGATCGACCCGCTCTCCACCGAGGGGGCGGCCGATTACTTCCAGGGCAAGGTCTTCGGCTTCACCAAGAGCGCGCCCGCCAACGGCGTCGTCTCGGGATCGGTGACCGTCGAGATCGAGACCGAGCTCACCTCGGTCGAGGAGGCCTGAGCCTCCCCCCGGATCCCGCCCGGCGACGGGCGGGACCGGCCGCGGCCGACGCGGTTCATCGGCGGCGGTCCCCCTGAACCGGAACCCCAAGGATCATGCACATGGACTTCACCCAGTTCGACAGCCGCACCGCGGCCGAAACCGCCCGCCCGCTCCATCTCCGCCACCCGGCCACGGGCCGGCTCCTCTTCGCCGACGAGGCCGAAGCGAAGCCCTGCGAGGTGCTGGTGCTCGGCTCCGAGAGCCGTGCCGCACAGGCCGCGATCCGCGCCGCGCAGAAGGCACGGCTCAAGACCGACCGCGACGACGAGCGCCAGACCATGGAGGAGGTCCATGCGAACCTCGTCGCCGCTGCAAAGCCCTTGGTCGCGGGCTTCCGCAACGTGAACCGCGGCGAGTCGCCCGCCGGCCCGGCCGACGCCGAATGGTTCCTGAACCTCAACCTGATCACCGGCCGCGAGGGCGAGAAGAGCTTCGTCGAGCAGGTCATGGGCTTCGCCACCAGCCGCGCGAACTACCTGGGAAACGGCTCGCCCGACTGACGCTCTATGCGCGGCAGACGGGCTTCCTGCAGGCCACGCCGGAGAAAGCGAAGCGGACCCGGATGGAAGATCTGCGGGCGGCCCGGCGGCCGCTCGGCCTGCCCGAGATCGAGGCCGGGAAGTATCTGATCGCCTGCCTCACCGCCGAGGACGGTCTCGGCTGGTGCGCGACAGACCCGATGGGCGGGCTCGCCCCGCATTCCTGGGCCGAGATCGAGGCCTACAGCCGCGCGGCCGGCCTCGACCTCGAGCCCTGGGAGGCGCGCCAGATCCGCGCCATGTCGGCCGCCTATGTCGAGGGCCGGATCGAGGGCCGGAAGAAGAACGGCGTGGCGCCGACCTTCTCCGGCGGAGAGGCCGCGAGGAAGCGCGAGCTGGCTCAGGCCATCAGGGCGCAGATGCGGCTGGCGCAGGCGCCAGCGTGACAGTCCGCAGCTGGCCGCCCTTCGGGGCGGCTTTATCGTGAGGAACCCATGTCCATGTCCAATGTCGGCGCCATGCGCGCCACCCTCGGCCTCGACGTCTCTCAGTTCGAGAACCGGGCCCAGTCCGCCAGCCGGACCGCAAAGCAGATGTCCGACGCCATGGCCCGGGCGTTCCAGGTTGCGAAGGCCTCTGCCATGGGCGGCGCCCGGAGCTTCGAGGAGTTGCGGGCCTCGATCGATCCGACCTTCGCCGCGACGCAACGCTATGCCGTCATCCAGCGCGAGCTCGCAGGCATGGTGGAGAGCGGCGCCGCCAGCCAGCGCGCGGCGAACCTCGTCCTCGAGCAGGCGGCGGCGAAGTACATGGGGGTGGAGACGGCGGCCGAGCGGACGGCACGGGCGCAGCGAGAGACATCTGCCGCGGCGGACGCGGCCGCCCGCGGCTATACCGCGCTCCGGGCGCAGGTCGATCCGCTCTATGCGGCCTCGAAGCGGTACGAGCAGGCGCTCGAGACGCTGAATGCGGCGCAGGCGGCGGGGGTCATCGGCGATCAGGAACGCGCGCGGACGCTCAAGCTGCTCGACGCCCAGATGATCTCGGCGGATCGTGCGACGGCGGCGGCCACACAGGGCATCGGCCGGTTCACGCCCGCGATCACCAATGCCTCGTTTCAGGTGCAGGACTTCGCGGTGCAGGTCGCCTCGGGTCAGTCGGCGATGATCGCCTTCACCCAGCAGGCGCCCCAGCTTCTTGGCGCCTTCGGATTCTCCGGGAAGCTGGCCCTGATCGGGGCGGGCCTCGGGACGATCCTCGCGATCGGCGCCGCCCTTGTGCCCGTGTTCCAGCGCATGGCCGCCGGGACCGCGGGACTGAAGGAAAAGATCGACGATCTGACGAAGTCGGTGGACGGCTACAAGAGCGCCTCGGGACGCGCCCACAAGTCGGCCATGGAACTCACCGCCGAGTTCGGCGCCAACGCCGCGAGCGCGCGGGAGGCCTACACCGCTCTGCAGAGCCTGGCGCAACTCACCGCCGTGCAGGATCTTCGCAAGGCCATGGAGGGCATCGGGGACGCCATTCCCTCGTCCTTCGGTCGCCTTGTATCGCAGCTGGATGCCACGGGCCGCGTCGGGGCGCAGGCCGCCGCCAACCTCCGCACTCAGTTCGGGCTGACCGCGGAGGAAGGGAAGCGTCTCGCCGAGGCCATCCACGCCGTGGGAGCCTCCTCCGGCCCCGAGGAGGCGGCAAAGCGCGCGGCCGAGCTTCATCGGACGATGGTCGACGTGTTCGGAGCGGTGGAATCCATCCCGCCCGAGTTCCAGACTCTCGCGCGCCTCGCGGCCGAGGGCAATGTCGCGGCTCTGCAGTTGCTCGGGACCATGAACGGCCTGACCGGCAGCATCTCCTCTGCGGCATCGGAAGCGGCGCGGCTGGCTTCAAACCTCGGCTCCGCGGCCAACAGCGCCGCGGCGGAGGCCTCGCGCCAGATCTCGATCATCGATGCGCAGATGGCCGCGATCCGCGCCGGTCAGGACGAGGTGATCGCGGGCAAGCGCGCAGCCATCGATCTGGATCGGCAGGCCTATGTGGCGGCGAAGATGGCGGCGGGCATGGATGCGGATCGCGCCGAGTCTCTCGCGTCGCAGGTCTTCGCCTCGCAGGAGATCCTCGCCGTCCGGGAAGAGGAGCTGCGGGCGATGCAGAAAGCCCGCTCGGAGGCCGAGAAGGTCGCCAACGGAGGCGCCAAGGCGGCTGCGGCGGAGGCGAAGGCGCTGGACAAGAGCGCCCGGAAATACCTCGAGATGATCGACCCGATGGAGAAGTATCGCCGGAAACAGGCCGAGCTGAAGAAGCTCCTCGATGCCGGCAGGATCTCGGCGGACCAGTATCGGCGGGCACTGGCAGAGATCGCGGCCGAGATGGGCGAGAATAACCCCGTGTTCGAGGAGTTCCGCAGCGCCGTCGGGAGCGCGGTCGACTGGATGCTCGACGGCTTCCGCGGCGGCTTCGACGGCCTCCTCGACATCGCGAAGACCACGCTGAAGCAGATCATCGGCATGTTCATGACGAACCGGATCACGCTCTCGCTCGGCCTCGGGGTCTCGGGCGCGGCCGCAGGCGCTGCCGGGGCAGCCGTTGCGGGCGCGGGCGGCATGGGCACTCTCGGCGCGCTCGGCGGCATCGCGAGCGGGATCAATGCGGTGCTCGGCGGCATCGGCGGCGCGCTTTCCGCCTTCGGCACCGGCGCCTGGGGCGCGCTCTCGAACTTTGCAACGGGCGGCCTGTCCGGCGGCCTGGCCTATATCGGCAGCTCCCTGAACTTTGCCACGAGCGGTCTGGTCGGGTTCGCGCAGGCGGCGGGCGCGATCCTCGGCCCCATTGCCGCCGTGGCGGCGGCCTTCTCCTTCTTCGGCTCGAAGACGAAGCTCCTCGATGCAGGCCTGCGCGTCACGGTGCGCGAGCTGAATGCGATGGTGGAGAGCTACCGGAAGGTCGAGAAGTCCCGGTTCGGCGGGCTCTCGAAGTCGCGGCGCACGAGCTACGGCCTCGCGGACGGTGCGGTGGCCGGCCCCATCGTCAAGGCCGTGAGCCAGATGCAGGCCTCGGTCATGGATGTGGCGGACACGCTCGGCATCGGGGCCGAGGCCTTCAAGGGCTTTGCGGCCTCCGTGAAGTTCTCGACCAAGGGGCTCTCCGACGAGGAGATCGGGGCGAAGCTGCAGGAGAAGCTCACCGAGCTCGGCGACAACTTCGCCGCCCGCGCCTTCGGCTATGTCGGAAAGAACGACCAGGCGATCCGGGACCTCGAGAAGCGGATCGCGGAGGGGACGTCCGATGCGGTGGTGAGCGGGCTCAAGGGATCCCTCGGCGACAAGATTCTCTCCGCCTTCCTCGGCCGAAAGATGCAGGGCGACCTGGCCGACCTGATCGCGGGCAACACGCTCGTCTCGACCCGCCCCGAGCTCGCCGCTCTGGTCAAGGAGGGCGAGAGCTTCGTCGAGGCCCTGCAGCGGCTGAGCGCGGCCATGTCCGGGGTCAACGGCGTGATGGACACGCTCGGCCACAGCTTCCGGGCGGTGGACATGGTGACAGCCGGCATGGCCTCGGATCTGGCGGCGCTCTTCGGCGGGCTGGAGGGATTGGTCTCCGCCACCACCGGCTATTATCAGGCCTTCTATAACGAGGCCGAGCGGATGGAGACCGCGACCCGGCAGGCGACCGAGGCGCTGGCGAAGCTGGGTGTGGCCCTTCCCGAGACCCGGGCGGAGTATCGCCGGCTGGTCGAGGCGCAGGATCTCACCACCGAGCGGGGTCGAGAGCTCTACGCCGCCCTCGTCGGCATGGCGGGCGTCATGGATCAGATCCTGCCGAGCGTGGCCGGCCTCTCGGCCGGGCTGGCGGGGCTCGTGGGCACGATCACCACCGATCTCGACGGGATGATCTCTGGGGCGGCCGAAGCGCAGCGGGCGGCGGCCGCGGCAGCGAAGGGCTGGTATCAGGTCACGCTGTCTCTGCGCGATTATATCGGCGACCTGCGCTCTGCCGCCTCCGAGCTGATCGGCCCCGCGGTGGCGGCGGCGCAGTCGCAGGCGCGCTACCAGACGATGCTGGCGAGCGCGATGGCAGGCGATCAGGAGGCGGCCAAGGCCGTCTCCGGCGCGGCCTCGGCCTATATCGACGCCGTGCGCGGGCAGGCCCGGTCGGCGGTGGATGTGGCCCGCGCGCAGGCGCAGGTGCTCTCGGACCTGCAGCTCCTGCAGGGCGTGACCGGCCTCGAGGGGGCGAAGGAGGATGTGCTGGCCAGCCTCTATCGGGAGCAGGTCGATCTCCTGACCGAGGTGCGGGACTATCTGGGCCAGGGCGGCCTCCTCGACCCCGCCCGGATCGACGCGCTCAACGGCCAGCTCGGATCGCTCGAAGGCGCCATCGCCGCGGCGAAGGAGATCTCCTACGCCGCGCTCCGCGAGCGGATCGACGTGACCTTGGGGCTGACGGGGACGGCCCAGATCCCGGCCGATCTGCGCCGCATCCTGAAGAATGCCACGAGCGGCGTCGAGGTCTCGCTCGACATGGTGCTGCGGCGGATGGATCTGACGCCCGATCTGGTCTGGATCGCGGCGAAGGCCTCCTCCGACCACCTCGCGCGGATCCGCTATCTGGCGAAGACCGACGCGCTGCCGGACGATCTGCGCGCCATCGCCGCCGTCCGCGTGGCGCAGTCGGTGCGCCGGCTCGCGCTGGTGATGGACCGGCCCAGCTCCGATCTCGGCATGGCGGAGCTCCTGAAGGCCCTTGGCGCCCAGGGCGGCCGGATCACCCTCGGCGGCAGCTTCGCCTTCGATCCCTCGACCGGCTTCTCGAGCTGGTTCGAGACCACGACGCGGGGGGCGATCACGGCGCCGATGACGGCGCTGCGCACCGCGCTCGGCGATCTGGCGGCCGCCGTGCGGGCAGAAACGGCCGCCGCGACGAAGAGGGGACAGGGGGCGGCGCTCTCGGCCTTCGCTGGGGGCCTCGCGACCAATGCGGCCGGCGACATCCTCGCCACGGACAAGCAGATCATGGCGATGGCCGCCAAGGCCGGGATCTCGACCGACGGCAAGACCATCGGGCAGGTGATGCGGGCCATCGAGGGCTTCTCGCCGCTCGACGGGATCGAGACGATCCGCCGGCTGCCGGGGAGCCTGAAGGACTACCTCTGGGGCCTCTTCCAGCAGCGGCAGGGCCGGATCCCGCTCGATACCGCCGATTACCTGCGGCTCTATCCGGACGTGGCGGCGGACGAATATGGCTACGACCCGACCATCCATTACCGCAACCACGGCCGCGAGGCGATCCTCGCGGGCCTGCGGCCGTTCCGGCCGGAAGTGTTCGACTGGTCGGCCATCGGCCTCGACGTCCCGGGCTTCGCCGCGGGCGGGCTCCATGGCGGCGGCCTGCGCCTCGTGGGCGAGCTCGGGCCCGAGCTCGAGGCCACCGGCCCGAGCCGGATCCACAGCGCGGGGCGGACCGCCGACATCCTCGGCGGCGCCGCCATGGGCGCCTCCGAGGTGGCCGGCGCCGTGCGCGATCTGCAGGCCGAGCTCGTGGCTCTGCGGGCCGAGCTCGCAGAGATGAAGGTCTGGGCCCGCAAGGGGGCCGAGGCCTCCACCGCCACCGCGAAGGACCTGCGCCGGATCGGCACGGTGGGGGTGCGGATCGACCCGACGGAGGCCGTCTGATGCGGATCATCCTGCCGACCCCGGTGACGCCGGCGGCCCTTCTTGCGAGCAACATCCCCGAGGACGATCATCCCGCCTGGGGGGCCGGCCAGACCTATGCCCGGGGCGCGCGCGTGGTGGCCCATCACGGCGTCTGGGAGAGCGTGGCCGACGGCAACACGGGCCACGATCCGGCGGAAGATACGCTCGGCAGCTGGTGGCTCCGGATCGGGGCCACCAACCGCTGGCGCGCCTTCGACGAGCGGATCGGCGGCCAGACGGTCGGCGGCCATACGATCGCCTATTCCATCCGGCTGCCGCGGACGCTGAACCGCATCGCCTTCTTCAACCTCGATGCGGCTTCGGTCCGGGTGAGGGTCACCACCCCCGCAGCCGTGACGATTCATGACCGGACGGTGGATCTCGTCGCCCGCGACCCGGTCGGCACCTTCTGGGAATATGTCTTCACCGAGTTCGCCTTCACCCCGAACGTGATCGTGGCGGCCCCGCTGCCGGCAGGCGCCACGCTCGACATCACGGTCACGGGGGGCGCCGTCACCCGCGTGGGCGAGATCGTCATGGGCCGCGACACGCCGGTCGGCACCACCGTGGCGGGCACCGGCCTCGGCCTCGTCGACTATTCCGTGAAGCAGCGCGACGAATGGGGCGGGCTCTATATCGTGCCGCGCCCCGTCACCCGCACGGTCTCGCTGGCGTTCCAGGTCCCGCTCGAGGGCGCGGCGCGGGTCCAGTCGATCATGGAGCGGGTCTCGAGCCGGCTCGCCGTCTTCTACGCGGGCGAAGGGGTCGACCTCTGGGGCACCACCGTCGCCGGCATCCTCCGCGATTACGACCTGACCCTCGGCCATGCCATCTGCGACGGCCGCGCCGAGGTCGAGAGCCTCGCCTGACGCAAGGAACCTGCCATGGACTTCTTCTCTCCCCCGCCGACGCCGCCGAACAGCGGCAACCCCGGCACCTTCAACGACGATGCCGACGCCTTCCTCGGCTGGTTCCCGGCCTTCGTGGCCGAGCTGAACGCGCTTCTGCCCTATCTCACCGGCGCGGGCTTCTCCGACGGCACCGCGGCCGCCCCCGGCCTCGTCTGGCGGGGCGATCCCGACACCGGGCTCTTCCGGCCGGGGAGCAACGCGCTGGGGGTGACGGCCGGCGGCGTCCTCCGGCTCACGGTCTCGGCCCTCGCGCTGACCTCGACCGTGCCGCTCCGGGCGCCGCTCGGGACGGCCGGGGCGCCGGGGATCGCGTTCGAGACCGATCCCAACACCGGGATCCGCAGCGACGGGTCGGACGTCCTCCACTTCGTCACCGGCGGCGCGACCCGTGGCTTCTTCTCCACCACCCACTTCCAGTCCACCCTCCCGGCCGTGCTGCCCGCCGGAGCGGCGGCCGCCCCCGCCCTCACCTTCGCGGGCGACCTCGACACCGGGATCTTCCGAGCGGCGGCGGACCTGCTCGGGATCGCGGCCGGGGGAGAGGAACGGTTCCGCGTCGGCTCCGGCCGCGCGGCGGCGCTCGTGCCCTTCAGCGTGCCGGACGGGACGCAGACCCTCCCCGGCCTCACCTTCAACGGCGAGGTCGGCTCGAACACCGGCTTCTTCCTCGCGGCCGAGAACGAGATCGGCGTCACCTGTCAGGGGACGGAGCGGGCACGGTTCACGCCCTCCGGCATGCAGCTGCAGGGGCTCCTCTCCGGCACGGCCGTGACCCAGAGCGATCTCGACACCACGCCCGGGCGCCTCCTGAAGGTCGGGGACTACGGGCTCGGCGGCACGGCGCGCCCGATCCCCGGCAACGATGCCGACCAGATCGGGACGACCGGCTTCTATCAGGTGACGGGCGCCACGCTGAACCGTCCCGCCGGCATGAGCGTCGGTACCCTGCAGCACATCCAGCACGGGGCGGCCCGCGCGGTGCAGATCGCCTATCCTCAGACGGCATCCGATACGGGGCGCTGGTGCCGGCACAAGGATACCAGCTGGGGCGACTGGTTCCTGACCTACGACCAGCGCAACATCGTCGGCGCCGTCAGCTGGGCCTCCGGCTTTCCGCGCGGCGGCATCATCGAAAAGGGCGAGACGGCTGGCGCCGAATATGTCCGCTTTGCGGATGGGACGCAGCTTTGCCGCCTGGTCCAGACCGGCGTTCCGGGTCCGGCCACGCCGCAGGGGCCGCTCTATCGCACCGAATGGCAGACGGTGACGCTGCCCGTCGAGTTCGTGAGCGGCGCCCTGAACGGCCATTGCGTGACTGGCGGCTGCCGGGGCGGCTCGGTGATCTCGCTCCTCGGCCGGCCGGGGGCGTCGAACGTCGCGGCCTACATGCTGCTGTCGCCGACGTCCTACGGAGGCACGCAGACCGTCGATCTTCTCGTCACCGGCCGCTGGAGGTAACCCGCCATGATGCGCATTCGCATGGTCCCGCTTCGGCGGATGTATGAGCTGACCCTGTTCCGCGTGCAGGGAGACACCCTGACCTGCAATGACATGGTCTATGACTTCAGCGGCGTCGAGGAGGGCGACGTGCTGCCCTGGGACGCGATGGACAACACCTGGGTCACCAGCAACGTCACCCGGGTCGACGGCGTCCTCGAATTCGAGGTGGTCTTCCCCCACGGCTATTACGGGGACCTGCCCTTGCCGACCCCCGGCATCCTCGAGGTCGAGGATCAGGATATCGAGATCCCGCCCTACCTCCCGCCGTCCGCGGAGGGCTGATCCATGGCAAGGAAGAAAGCAGTGATGACGACCGCGACCATCGATTACAGCAGGCTCGTGAAGGCCCGGGACATCAAGGCGCAGGCCGAGGCCCGTGCGCGGGGTCCGGCCGAGATCAGCATCCTGCAGGCCATGATCGTGGTCGGCGAGGAGAAGTGGGCCCGTGCGATGAAGGTCGCGGAGGACGCGGCCTATCCGTGGGCGATGCGGGCCGCACTCCGCGGCGCGACGACGCTCGTCCGGGCTTCGGAGACGACGGACACGCTGGCCTTCCTCCTCGGCCTCTCGCCGGAGGAGACGGACCGGCTGTTCGTTGAGGCCGCAGAGGTGACGCTGTGAGCCCGGTTCGGTTCAGCGCGGGCCGCTGACACGCCGGCCGCCCGCGCCGCCGGGGTCGCCTGTCGTCGGAGGCTGCGCGAATTGCCGAGGCGGCCGGGCCCCCCGCCGGGATCGCCGGCTGAGAGCCGCTGGCCGCCCGAGGCGCCCCCGCCTTCCCGATCATGATGAGAAGACCCGGCCGCCTCCGGCCGCGTCCACAGACGCGCAAGGCGCACACCACAGGAGCGGCGCGATGCCGGAAAAGGGACTGATCGACACCATCACGGCGCTCTGGGGCGGGGCCATCGCCACGCTGATCGCCGCCGCCATGGGGCGGCTCATGTATCACACGGGCGAGGTCCGCGCCCGCCGCCGTGCCTTCTTCGGCCGCGAGCTCCTCTGGGAAATCCCCGCCCTCGTCGCCATGGCCTTCATCGGCGAGGCCCTCAGCTCCTACCTCGCCCTCGACGGCCGGGCGGCCATGGGGCTCGTGGCGATGCTGGCCTATCTCGGGCCAAGGGGCACCACGGCAATGCTGGAGCGGCTCTGGCGGGGACGGAGTGCGGGGTGACGTGCGGCAGGTAGGTCCTTAGTCGCCGGCTTTGGCCTGACTCCGCTCATGCAGCCGCACACGGAGATCCTTCCACTTGGCGCAGAATGAGCGAGCCCGCTTCTCTATCTCCGGATCCGGGTTCAGAATGAAGAACGTCCTGGGACTGTAAGCCGTGGCCCGAACGGCCAAACCTGGCAGACCTATTTCGTCCATCCAATGATCGACCTCAACATCATGGCCTCCCCGGCGCCGTGTATTATGGTGGTAAATGATAGCACAGCGGCCGCGCGCGAGAGCCACAACCTCTTCCACAGGAATCTGCTTCCCAAATTTGGACCGACCCTTGCGATCATCCCGATCGTCCACGACGCCATTGTCTGGATCCGCAAATACCAGATCGCACTCCCGCAACGTCTCCAGCACTCGCGAGAACCACGAACGACGCCAGCCACGCCGAAGGGGAGGCGGAACCGACGCGACATCCAAGCTCTCGTCGGATGCAACGACATCGCCAAGCACAGGCAGAAGAGACGCTATTGTCCGAGCATCCACGACCACCTTCTCCAAGTGGTCGAAGAGATGGGGGTCGAGTGACGAATAACGGGCTTGCCGCGACAGATAGGAGATGTGACGGCCATCAGAATTGTGGCTTTCGTCAGGAAACCTGTACCACGCCACCCCGAGGCGGCGTCCAGGCATGAGCGCCCTCAAAAGGCCGAGCTTTACGAAATCTCCAATGTCGCCTGCATATCGGTCCTGCATTGGCATGCCTCATGTCGGTTTCATCTCGAACCGCATTTGGGGGTACGGATATGGCCGTGTCGAGAGGAATGCCACGTACAAAGGCGGGTTCAGCACTCCAAGTAGTAGAGATTCAAGATCGAGATGGGCTGGTTGTCCACGAACCATCGTCCGTCTGACAGATGAATTTCTCGGAAGCCATAACTGTCGAAGAGCTCCACCCGTTCAGTCCCTTCTTTGATGCGAATGACCGTATAGTGATCGAAGGTCCTGTCTTCACTCTCGAAGAAGATCACCGCCCCGTCCTTGGCATGATGCTCTATCTGGCGCGTCGAGGGCCTGTTTAGCTTTTTGCTGTTATGCTTGAGCTCGCTGAAGAAGCCGTTCAAGTCGCTCCGATACACGCCCTTCGTCAGCACAAGTTCCAAATTACCTTCCCTAACGATGTGGGCGACCAGCGTCCTCATTGCCGAGCCTGCTTCTTCGATGCTCCTGATGTGGCCTCGAAGCTGGAGGAGGTTGATTGCCGCGTACATGCTGCACAGGCAGTCAAGATCGCCCTGCTGATAAGGGGGTGTGGGGATTTTCACTTTCCGAACTGCCTTCAAATTAAAGGTGACATAGTGCCTGCGACTGTTTCAGCACCTGAGCCGAACCGTCCATAGGACCGGATGTCCGCGCGACGCATCTACTGTGGCAGCACCACCGTCTTGCGGTCGAGCAGCGCACTGTCCGTCCAAGCCTACCGCCGCTCAAGAGCGTCGGATCCCAGCGCGCCCTTCCTCGGGGCGCCTGTAGCGCCCCTCAGGCAGGGGCCGGGCTGCTGTAACAGCCCGAACCACGCGGCCAATGTGCAACCGTCGACCGCGCCAGCCTGTCCGAAGCCTTTCAGACTGCCTGCCACCCCTCGCGAGGGCAGGCGCCTTGTGAGGCAGAATCACCTTATGAAACAAGTACCTCCCGCCGCCCCGGTGGCCCCGTGGCTCGGCGGCAAGAAACGTCTCCACCCGCTCATCCTCGAGCGGATCGAGGCCATCCCGCACCGCGCCTATGTCGAGCCCTTCGTCGGCATGGGCGGGATCTTCCTCCGCCGCAGGTTCCGGCCCCGGCTCGAAGTGATGAACGACCGCAACGGCGAGATCATCAACCTCTTCCGGATCCTGCAGCGCCACTACCCGCAGCTCCTCGAGATCATGCGCTTCCAGATCTGCAGCCGGCGCGAGTTCGACCGGCTGCGCCTCACCGACCCGGCCACGCTCACCGACCTCGAGCGGGCCGCCCGGTTCCTCTATCTCCAGCGGCTCAGCTTCGGCGGCAAGCTCGACGGGGTCTTCGGCGTCTCGGCCGGGCACGGGCCGCGCTTCTCGCTCGCGCGGCTCGAGCCGGTGCTCGACGCCGCCCACGAGCGGCTCGATGGCGTCGTCTTCGAGAGCCTCGACTGGGCCGACCTGATCCCGCGCTACGACACGGCCGAGACGCTCTTCTATCTCGACCCGCCCTATTTCGGCGGCGAGAACGACTACGGCCGCGGGATCTTCGACCGAGCGCAGTTCGCGCGGATCGCCGAGATCCTCGGGAGCCTGAAGGGCGCCTTCCTCCTGTCGATCAATGACACGCCGGAGATCCGGATGCTCTTCGACCGGTTCCACCTCGAGCCGGTGCGGCTGAATTACTCGGTCTCCGCTTCGGGCAGCACCGAGGCGCAGGAGCTCCTCGTCTCGAACCGCGAGCGGATCGCGACCCTCCTCTGAAAAACCCCACCAGCCCGACCACCGATGCCCCGCCCTCGCGCGGGGCTTTTGCATATGGAGAAAGACGTGACGACATCCGACATCCAGCGGCTGCTCGCAGCCGCGGGGCTCTACCGGGGCGCCATCGACGGAGATGCGGGGCCGCTGACCCAGGCGGCCGCACTCGCCGCGCTCGAGGGAGAGCCGGCGCCCTGGCGCTCCTGGCCCTCCCGCCGGCAGCGGATCGCGGCCGGACAGGCGGTTCTGGCGCGCCTCGGCCATGCGCCGGGCCGGATCGACGGGCTCCTCGGGCCGAACACCCGCGAGGCGCTGACCGCCTGGGCCTCCGGGCCGGTGCGGGCCGCCGTCGAGCGGCTGCCGCTGCCGGGCCATGCGGTGGCCGATACCCAGGGCGCCTACCCGCGGCAGGAGTCTGTCGCCACCTTCTATGGCGTGGCAGGCGGTCCCGACTGCACGGCCGGGATCGTCGAGCTGCCGATCCCGTTCCGCCTCGCCTGGGATCTCAACACGAGCATCACGAGCTTCCGCTGCCACAGGCTGGTGGCCGCGCCGATGACGCGGATCTTCCGCGAGGCGGTGGCGCACTATGGCGCTGCCCAGTTCGAGCGGCTGCGGCTGAACCTCTTCGGCGGCTGCTTCAACCACCGGCCCATGCGCGGTGGCTCGGCCCTCTCCATGCACGCCTGGGGGATCGCCGTCGATCTCGACCCCGAGCGCAACCCGCTCCGCTGGGGCCGCGACCGGGCGAGCTTCGCCGCGCCCGCCTACGAGCCCTTCTGGACCATCGTCGAAGCCGCCGGCGCCACCAGCCTCGGCCGCGCCTGCAACCGCGACTGGATGCACTTCCAGTTCGCCCGCCTCTGAAGGAGAAACCCCATGTCCCCGATCTTCGCCCTTACCCTCGCTTTCTGTGTGTCCGCCTTCATCCTGCTCGTCGGCTGGCCGCTGGTCGCAATCCTCGCCCGGGTGGCCGGCTCGGTGACCGCGGCCGCGATCCTCGCCACCCTCGCCGTCCCTGCCGCCGCCTCGACCGGCAGCGATCTTCTGACCGCGCTGACGCCGAGCCTCTTCGATCTCGCGGGCGTGGTGCTGACCGCGCTGATCGGCTTCGCGACCGTCCGCTTCCAACGCTGGACCGGGATACAGATCGAAGCCCGGCACCGCGAGGCGCTGCACTCTGCCATCATGACCGCCGCGCGGGTGGCCGTGGCGCGGGGTCTTACGTGCAAGGTCGCGAGCGAATTCGTCGCAGCCTACGTCCGCGCCTCCGTACCCGATGCCCTGAAGCGCCTTTCGCCATCGGCCGAGACGCTCGATGCGCTTGTCCGCTCTAAGCTGCTTGAGGTGGCCAGGCACTGACGATCCCGTCCGCTCGGGGCGCGGCAACCGACCGCGCCCCTATGAACGCACCGCGCCCATGGCGGCCATTCCGGCTTACCTGACGTATGCACTAAAGCCGTTGTTTGGCCATCAAGGCTTTCAAGGGAGATTTGTGCCTAAAATTCACCTATTCAATGCGCTCCTAACTAAACCAGACGGCCGGTCTCTTTGCGTGTAGTTTCCGGAGATCGTGCGCGACACACTCGGTGCAGTCACTCTGAAAACGCCTTAGTCTTGATAGCGCCGGCCGCCGGGGTAGCTCAGCAGATCACGCAACTCCGTGCCGTTGCGCAGGGCGTTGCGAGCATCCTCATCCGATCCCGGGGAGATCGCTTTAACAGCGATAAAGGACGTCGAAAGCGACCGCTTTGCGGGCCGCCACGCGAAGGGCGGCTCCGCGCGAATCCACGGCGGGATGCCGTTTCTAAATATATGCGTGTCCAAGAAGAGATTCGGCCCGCGGAAGCCGCCAGCCTTCCCTGACTGTTCCGCCTCATAGGCGCGGGTGAACGCAAAGTTTGCCTGAAGCTGCGGGACGATATCGAAGACGCGCCTAACCCGTCGGACCTGAGCTACCGCAGTATCGCGACTGATGTCACCCCGGGCGAGCGCATCGATGATCGCTGTCAGGGCGTTTTGTTGGGCGATGATGCCGGCGTTGGCGCCTCTCGCACGAAGGCCAACTGCGATCACGGCTCGCAAGCCCGGACCTTCATTGCGAAGATCGGCGCGCGTGGCCTCGTTGTAGAGTGCCCAGCAGCGCTCGACGAAGCGCCACGCTTTGTCGCTGCGCGCATCCTCGATATTGCTCTGTGCGACGGCGCCGTCATTAACGACTAAAGTAGGAAATGCCGCGCTGCTATGTTCGCGCACGATGCGCTGGAATGCCCGCAGCCGCGCTATTGGCCGGGCGGCCTCGGAGTGGACGGGATCGAAGCACGCCTGTTCGATAGAGCTTCCGTAACCCAGCAGATCGAACCAGCACGCGATCGACACGATCGACGACGATGCTTGGCGATGCGAGGACCCGCCATTCATGCTTAGCTCTCCCGGTGGCGTAGGTAGGGCTCGCCCAGAACGGAACTGCTGACAACCGATAACTCGAAGTGATAGCGAGCCCCTTGGTCGCTCCATTCGTCAGGCAAATCGCTATTCGCGACTACATACCCCGCAGGATCGATCCAATGGATCCCGTCGCTGGCCAACAGCGGCAAAACGCTCATACTGTGGTTCAGATAGTCGGATGCTGGCAGCGCGAGCCGCACATCAATTGCCAGATCGCCGCGTGGAGCGTGCGTCGTCCGCGTCGGCCGGCGTTCGTCCAGCCAAGCTCGAATTGCTCGCGGATCAAGCATCTCGTTGGGATCGACGCTGTCACCGCGCGAGGCATAATAGTCCAGCGCATCGCGTTCTGCCTCCGGCCGATCGACGGCATCTCCTCGCGCCAGCAGGAATGCTGCGACAGGGTCGAGTGTGCCCCAGCTGATAAGCTCTTTCAGCCAGAATGCGATCCACGGCAGTCCGCTGTTCGGCCAGTCGTCGATAGTCATCGCGTCGAGCGGCTGCCCCGCTGAATCGCGATCAAGCAAGACGCCGATGGTGCTGCCAAGCCCCCAGCTTCCCCTGTAGATGAAGTTATCAGACACGAATTTGAACCAGTTGCCCAATTCTTTCGCCGGCGGTTGGCGCGGCACGCTGGGCTTGAAGAGCCACCAGCGAAGCACCGTTTCCCATTCGTCGAACGTCCGCTTCCGGCCCAGTGTTCGCCCGATCCGGAACGCCGGGATCTCAGACAACAGTTTGATGATGGAGCGCACGAAGTCAAATCGAGCTTCCGCCGGTCGCGACGCATAGTCCTGACCGTCGATTAAGGCCCCGCGAATCTCGTCGATGCGGTCGAGCAGAATTTCGCCCGAGCGCGGCGCCAGGCTTGTCTTGTAGAGCTGCCGCCGCCGAGTGGGATCAGGATACAGCGCGGCGATGGCCTGGCCTCGTGCGAGCCAGGACCGCGCAAGGCGCGCTTGCTCATTGGCCGCGACATAGGCATAGGTCCGCTGCCAGATTTTTTGAAGCTCGCCCTCGATCTCAGCGGGCTCCAGGCCGCGCCCGAGCAGCAGCTCAACTTCCTGCAGCGCGGCTATCAGGAGACCGTCGAGCGTGTCGAGCAGCGCGACCGCATTCTCTTCGTCCTCTTTGGCTTCGATGATCGCTGTCTTATCGAGCCATTCGAGGAACTCATCGTCGTCGTCGCTGTCCGAGATTTCTTCCCAAGCCTCGCGCAACGCTTCCAAAAGGAGCGCCAGCGGACTGTGCGCTTCGCCCTCCTCGGATGTCATAGCGCCCGAGACCGCCAACTCCGTTGCTTCCTGCAGCTTGCGGACAAGCTGGTCATAACCGTTCCACTGCCGGTTCCATACAGGTTGCTGGCGCCCGCGGCGGCTTTCATATTCGCGTTCCGGTAGGACAACGAGCACGCTTCCCTCGGTCGCCACGCCAGGGCGGCCTGCGCGACCGATCAGGTTCGCGAACTCATTGACAGGCATTACATCGTCGGCTCGGCACACGCTCGGGATCAACAACGTATTGACCGGCATATTCACGCCCTCCGACAGTGTCGACGTCGCAATCACGACCCGTACTTGACCCCGATCAATCGCAACCTTCAGCCGCCGCGCAAGCAGAGGCGGCATCTGCCCGTGGTGGACCGCGACGCCTTTCGACAGCAAGCGATACTCTGCGGATTCTCTCGTGAAGTAGTCTTCGGCGGCAGCGAGGCAGCGCTTCCAGTGTGGATCTTCTTCATCGATTGACCAGTAGTTAGGAAGCTCCTCGTCCGCCCACTTCTCCATGAGATCGGCGCAGGTCGCGGCAAAAGTGCTGACCGACTGAGTAAGCGAGACCAGGACGCTGGGTTTCGTCCCGTCAGGGCGCTCCGCCGCAAGGTGAAGGGCAGCCCAAAGGGTCGGTGCCCGAATGCGCACTTCAGGTCCTGCCTCGGTATCGATCCCGCCGGGCAAGTGCCGGAAGGGCTGCGGCACATAGGGCCGATCGTCTGTGCGCTCGTCCTCGAACTCGAGCGTGCGGCCATCCATCAGATCGTAGCGGATGTCGAAGCGCCCCGACCGCGTCACCTCGAGCCGCCCGAGCATTTGCCGCGTGCTGCGGTGCGTCGAGGTGACAGGTCCTGCCTCCGCATCGCCCGCAAGCCAAGAGGCGATCGCAGGCGCGGCCTTGGCCGCCACCGCCGACAACGCGATGACCCGAAAGCCCTTCTCCTCCTTGGCGCGCAGCAGCCGTGCGCTCAGCTGCTCCAGACGCAGCGATCGTGACGTGCCGTCCGAAAGACCCTGGACCCTTTTCGGATCCTGTTCGACCATATGTGCCTCGTCGATCACAACCAGCCGGACCCGGTCGAGGAACAGGACGCCGAGATAGCGAAGCAACGCATCGGCCTTCTCAAATGTGCAGATTACCACAGTCGGCTGATCGACTTGGACCCATGCATCGGTGGGTCCCCAATCGGTCCCACCATAAAGCCCGGTGACCACCACTGGCTCGGCCGCGACGCCGCGCAGATCCTCGGCGAGCCGGGTTTCGACCTCGGCCGCGAGCGCGCGCGAAGGTACGAGGTACAAGACGAGGTTCTCAGCAGAGAATGCATCCGCGCGTTCCGCAAAAAGCCCTTGAACCGCGCCGAGCGTCGCAATCGTGGTCTTGCCCGAACCCGTTGGCGTGCAAAGCACGAAGGAATCGTCCTCAGCCAATCGGCGCACGCCCTCGGCTTGAGCGGGCCATACTAATGCGCGGCGGTTCGCAAAGGCGGCGCGGGCAAACTGGACCAGCGCCGCGCTTGCGCGGGGGCTAGCATCATTGGCCAGCCGCTTGATCTGCGGCCACAGGCTGGTCTCAACGAACACACGCGCATTGGCAGCTGTCAGCCGCGCCAGAAGATAAGAATAGGGATCGCGGCTATGGAGGAATCCTGCCGCCAACGCATCGAGCTTTGAGAGTGCGCGTTCGACAAGCGCGTCGTCCCCGGTGCGCATATAGGCGCAGATCGTGCCGATGCACATTACGACATGCCGGATCGACGCTATCTCCAGATCTACAAGCTGAACGCTCCTCCCGTCGATCTCCACGGTTTCTGGCCGCAGCGTCCGCTCCAGCCCGAGCTCCATTTGCGCGGCCCAAAAGGTCTGGACCGCAGACAGCGCTGCGGAGAAATCCGCCCGCAAGAAAGGGCGGAGCAGGTTCGAAACAGAATCTTCCGTCGACACATAGCGCAGATGTCCGAGCGCCATCGCGGGGTAGCCGGCCAACTGATACGCCGCAGCCGACAACAGATGCGTCGGCACACCCTCTGGTCTGAGCGAGGATTGCGACAGCCATTCGAGTATTTCGGCTGCGCGCTTCACCGCCGGTTTCCACTCGTCGCCGCCAGCAGATCGCTCGATCCAGGCGGTCTCAAGCAGCAACATCGCCTCGTCGAGCCGCGCCACCAATTCGTCTGCGGTGAAGCTCGCCAGACCGTCCCGACCCATGTCGCGCCGGATGCGCTGGCTGTACAGCTTGGCCTGGAGGGGCGAAAGCCGGCTCCCTGCCAGTGAGTCCCGGATGTCTCGGGCAAGCGCGAGAGTGGCCTCGTTCGGCACCTAGGCTCCCCGATACAGGATGTCGACGAGGCCCTCGAGGTTCTCGAGCTGGAACTCCATAGCTTCAAGCCTGCGGTTGGCCGTGTAGGATGGGTGCGGCGCCGCATGCGGAAGCCAGCTCACCCTGCTCGTCGGCTTTACCGGCCAATGCCCGACCGTATAGGAAAGCCCGTCGCGGCGTGTGGCAGTGCGAAACCCCTCTCTGTAGAATGCGGTCAGCCGGGCGACCCACTCCTGCGACTGCGGGCTGTCATATTCGGAAAGAAGAGCTATCAGCTCGCGCACCCCGCTCGGTCGGCGCTGCCCGGCAGAGAGCTTCTCATGCGCTTCCTGAATCGTCGCCGTGTTGTTTGTTGCGAGGCACTTCGCCTCAAGCGTCAGCACATGCGTTATCTTGCCGCTTGCGTCGATGCGGAACGCGATCGCGTCGTCACCGGTACGCCCCGGTCGCCGCTCGGACACCGTGTCTGGATCGTGCACATCCCCCATCAGCAGGCGCTCGTTGATCAGATCGAGATGTTGGAACTCTGTATCGTGAAATCGGAACAGAAACGCGGGAACATGCCAGTCGGAATGGCCGAAAGCGCCAAAATGCTCGACTGCCAGACCTGCCAGTGTCTCGCCCAGATAACCTTGGAGCGTGATGCGATTGAGCATCGCGGGATAGTGCGCAGCAGGGTCGTCTGCGGTGTCCCGGAACGGCGACAGATCGTCTTCGAATCCCTTTCGAATACGCCGCCGCGCATCGTCGAGCGCCTCCTGCGCATAGGCGACCAACTCGTCGCGAAGCGGCGCGAAATTGCCGTTCACTTCGCGCCACACGCGCAGGCGATACCGAGGCGGGGGCGCAGGCAAGGCTAAGGCGGCCAGCCAGGCTTGCAGCGGTTGTAACGTCACGCGAAGGAACCTGATCATGAAGCCTTAGGTCGCGTTACAGGGTTTCAAATTGGTATTAGCAGGCATCTATGTACCCCGTGCATTCGTACTATTCCTCATTTCAGCGTGCGCACAAGAGCAATAGAATTTCAGGGGGCTAGCCCCCGGGAGCCCGGCAACAGCAGTGGTGCAGCGCCTCGCTTCCTGAATGGCGAGCGCTAACATCCGGCTTGAAGAGTTCAAGCGTCCGGTCTCTCAGTATTTGCCTCGGACCGGACAGGCTAACAGCCGGCCCTCCGCGAAGGCGCCGGGCGTCGTGTCGCGCCTCGCACGACCGTCGGTGAAGGGCCGCCTGCGGTCTTTCGCCGCGTCGCGCTCGGATGGCGGCGATGCGCAGCTAGGGACGCCGCGCTCGAAAGGGCGCGGTTAGCCCAGCCATGCGCAGCCGGCCCTAAGCCGCTAGTCGCCCGGACAGGATGCCGCGTTGCCGCACTCTCCAAAGCCGACCTTCGAGGAGTAACGCAGCAGTACCCTCGGGGAGGCTAACGAGCGGCGGCAGTGCTGCCACCGGCGGCGACAGAATCACAGATCACACTTTTGAAGCAACAATCAACTTGCTAGACTACCCAAGACAATTCACGAGGATAGCAGTGGTCTTTTAAATCCTCGGACTTGCAGTACGGCAGTCTGGCTCGCAATTATTGCGATCAATTATTTGGGAAAACGGCTACATGGCAGAGATCACTGATGCACAGCTCGCCGGGATTTTATCAGGCGATCCAGACGAGTTAGGTGTTCACTTACATCTTGTCGAACGCGACATCGTGATCAACGGCCACAAGACGACAGTGTATTGCCATTGTTTGACGATCGATGGAAACGGAAAAATTAAGATAAAGCGTCTAGCTGAATTCATGCGCCACGCTGCTGCTGATTATGCAATTCCCCGTACTCGCATTGAAGAAGCGAAGCAGCGGGATGCCAAGTTCCGATCCACATCAGCCGTCGCAGCTCTCCACGAAAAAGCAAGAGCTGTGTTCACCGACCTCGCCAACACCGGGGAAGGCGGGGAAATGCTTCTCTTCCTTCTGGCGGAACGCTTTTTGGGCATCCCACATGTTCTCTGTAAGATGGACCTTAAGACCGACAGTCGCATGCATTATCACGGTGCAGATGGTGTCTACGCATCGGTTTCCGACGACGGAAAGCTGAAGCTTTTCTGGGGAGAATCCAAAGTCTACAAGGATCCAACTGATGCGATCCGGGAGTGCCTCAGCTCGCTGGCGCCATTTCTTATTGAAGAAGATCATCTCGACTCATCACGGGAGCGAGATTTAATGCTTCTGAGCGACAAGGCAGATCTTGGCGATCCGGAATTGTCAGCAGCCTTCCGTCGCTTCTTCGACGCAAGCTCGCCCATGTCCAACAGGGTAGAGTATTGCGGCGTAGCGTTGGTCGGCTTCGATGCCGAAATCTATCCTGCCGACGATGGACAGGGTGTGCTGGACGATCTGGTGACTGCCGCGAAAAAGGAGCTCGGGAGATGGTCCGCATCGGTCGGTCGAAGGCTGACCGAGGAGAAGCTTCAGCATTTTGATATCCACTTCCTCTGTCTACCGCTTCCATCCGTCGATAAGTTCAGAGAAGCGTTTCTTGAAGCGATGGGGCGTTAATGTCTCAAACAGAACTCCAAGATTGGCTTTACGACACGTCATTGCGGGGCGAGTTGCAGCAGCTCGGCATGGTTACCACACTTTTAGAACTAGACAACGTTGCCCCGGAACCCACGTTGGCGGATGTCAAGTTCGATTGGCCCCGTCTTATCTTAGGTGCGAGCATCCTTGCACGTTCAAAGAAGCGCCTGCATCGCGAGGCAAGTCTGCGCATAGCCACCAGCGCGATGCTGCTATCGACGTCAGACCCGGTCCGCGATGCAGCCGCGGTGCTTTTCGACAAGCTTTCAAACCGCCGCTCGGTGGCACTCGCCGAAAAGCGAGGGCGGTTGAAGCCCAATCTGGAAGCGCGACTGGGCGTCGCGCTTCGAATCGAGGATCAGCGCAACCAACTCGAAAATTCCATCCTTCTGGAAGCGACGGGTGAGCGCTTGCCAGTCAACGAGTTTCAGCTCGAATTTTGGCGCGCTGCTGGTCAGGATAGGGCTTGGCTGTCCGCCTCTGCTCCCACTGCATCCGGCAAGACCTTCCTCGTATTGAAATGGCTTGTAGATTGTATCGCGACAGAAAAGATTCAGCGGGCAGTCTATCTCGCACCGACACGCGCCCTCGTTTCGGAGATTGAAGCGTCGCTGACAGAGGTTGCCGCACAGGCCGGGCTCGACGTCGAGATCTCGTCGTTGCCTTCCGCACAGAAATATGCCTCGGCAAAGAAATCCGGTAGGCGATCCGTATTTGTCTTCACTCAAGAGCGATTACATCTTCTGGTTAACCTTTTACACGAACGCATCGATATTGATCTCGTCGTCGTGGATGAGGCGCACAAGATTGGTGATCCGCAGCGCGGCGTCATTCTTCAGGACGCCATCGAGCGGCTTCTCCGATCAAGCCCCAATATGCGTGTCACATTTGTAAGCCCGGCCACACAAAATCCTGAAGTGCTGCTCGACGACGCGCCGGAGACCACGCCGACCATACCGATCGACAGTGATGTGGCGACCGTGTTGCAAAATATCGTGGTCGCGCATCAGGTCCCAGCAAAGCCTCTCAAATGGGCACTGAAATTTCGGCACAATGAGGAATGTCTGCCTCTCGGGACCCTGACAATAGCGAGTAAGCCGGGCTCACTTGCGAAAAGACTCGCCTTCATCGCAGCAGCGATAGGTCAGCGGGGCGGCACACTGGTTTACACCAATGGAGCGGCGGAGGCTGAACATGTCGCCGAGCTCATAAGTCAACTACTGCCGAAAGCAAAAGAGATCGATCAAGAACTAGCCGACCTTTCGGACTTGGCCCGGAAATGCGTGCATAGAAGCTATAGCCTGGGTCCATTGGTCGAGGCCGGGGTCGCGTTCCATTATGGAAACATGCCTTCCCTGATCCGTCTAGAAGTTGAGCGCCTGTTCAAGACCGGAAAGCTGAAATTCTTGGTTTGTACTTCCACACTCATTGAGGGTGTTAACCTCTCTTGCAGAACGATCGTGGTTCGCGGACCCCGCAAGGGAAAGAAGACACCTATGGAGCCGCAGGACTTTTGGAACCTTGCCGGCAGAGCGGGCAGATGGGGTGATGAATTTCAGGGCAACATCATCTGCATCGACGCGTCAGACAAAAAAGCTTGGCCGTCTGGCGTTCCCCAACGCACCCGGTATCCTATCCAGAGAGAAACCGATACTGCGCTGTCGAAGCTCGACGAACTGGCTTCCTATATAGAACAGCGCCCTTTGGGCGTTGACATCGATCGTCATCAGGCCCGAGCATTTGAACAGGTAAGCGCTTATCTTACGACCGCCTATGTCCGCGACCGGTCTCTGACAGCCGCACCATGGGCAAAACGCCAGTCTTCTGCAACCTTGCAACGGCTGGAGCAGGCACTCGCGAAAGCGACCGATGGCCTCGACCTCGCTGCCGATATCGGCGCTCGGAATCCCGGCGTCAGCTTGATCGGGCTGCAAAGCCTGCTAGCGTATTTCCGAACTTACGGTGGATCGCCAGAAGATCTGCTGGCTGCACCTTCGGAAAGCGACGACGCGTATCAGCGTTTCTCAAACATGATGGAACGGATCAACGACAATGTCTTGACCGTATTTGTGCCGAAGACCCTGATTCCGCTTCATGCTCTGACGGTGCTTCAATGGCTCAAGGGATTCTCCCTGCCGACGATTATCCGTAAGCGACTAGAGTATCTCCAACGGCGCGACGGCGAGGTCGATACGGCCAGCGTTATTCGTAGCACGCTTGAGATGATCGAAGGGACTGCCCGCTTTCTTGCCCCGCGTTATTTTTCGGCCTATGTCGACGTACTGAACCAGCACTTGAGGACTATAGGCCGGGAAGACCTGATCGACCAAGACCTCGATATCGGCGTTGCACTAGAATTTGGCGTCAGCACCATGACCCTGCGCTCCTTAATGGATCTTGGCATGTCACGCATAGGCGCCGTAGCTCTATATGAAATTGTCGCACTGGATCAACTGGATGAGGCAGCCTGCATTCAATGGGTCGTTGAGCGACGCGAACGGCTGGATGCCATCGGTCTCCCGTCCATTGTGGTCCGCGAAATCCGTGAAAAATTGCTTGCAAGAGCGGTATTGAAGGAGGAGTAGATGGCAAAACCGATCGAACTAACGAACGGTCAGGTATTCAAGACCAAGAAGGCCGCTGAACAGCATTTTCGGGAAATGCTAGCACGCTATAGCGACGGAGATCAAGTATCGGACTATCAGGACCACAGCGATCTCTCGGCCTTGCTCGAACGATTCGATTTGCTGGTTTCCGATGGCCCATCGAAGATAGGCGCCGGCATAAACTGGTTTGAACGGCGGATGAATAAGGGCGATGGATGGTCAAGCAGTGGGTTCTGGGTCATTCGCGTCGACGGTACTCCAACAGACTTTAGCTACGTGCAAGCAGTCGCGGGCCGTCCTAAGAGCGACGCGGAGGAATTCTCGGCGGCATGCCACAATGCGGTGTCACGTGATTTGCTGGCGATGAAGCAGAGGCAATTTGACCATTTTGCGGGGCCGGACGGCTTAATCGCGTGCGACATTACAGGGAATCTCGTCGGATTTGCCGAGGCGCAACTCAGTCACGCACATCCGCCCTTTGGTGTGATTGTGAAGGAATTTCGGCATATGAAGGGCTGGGGCGAAGTTGTTCCGCCAGGGACGCTTACGGCTTCCGCAGATGCTCAAATTTCAACCCATTTTGCAGACAGAGCCATAGCGCGTGAGTTTCTTGACTTCCATCATGATCGGGCTGTTCTCAGGATAATCGGCAAAGTACGTCCACCGATCAGCTTGTCATCGGCACCTATCGTAAAGAGGCCGCTTCGTTTCCGATAAAGGAGCATGCTGCAATGCTGCGCGGGGCACGTGCAGCAACTCTGGGCTGTCTGCGGCCTTAGTTGCCACGGCTCGAGCGGCCGTTCAAGGCTGCCTGCGGTCTCTCGCCGCACCGCACGGATGGCAACGATGCGCTGATGAGCGCCTGCCTGCGGACCCTAGTTAGCCAAGCCCTTTGAAACATGCGTGCGCTTGCCTACGTTGGAGGTGTACCTGTTGGACTGAGATCAGGGCGTGATGATGACCGACAGCCTGACGCCGGACGCAAGGTCCCGGAACATGGCAAAGATCCGCGGCAGGGACACCGGCCCTGAGATGCGTGTTCGCAGCGCTGCCCACGGGTTGGGGCTGCGGTTTCGTCTTTACCGCAGGGGTCTGCCCGGCACTCCGGATCTCGTCTTCCCGAGCCGCCGTGTTGCGCTTTTCGTTCATGGCTGCTTCTGGCACCGGCATCCCGGATGTCGCTTCGCCTATACGCCGAAGTCCCGGGTCGATTTCTGGGAGGCGAAGTTTGAGGGCAATGTCTCGCGCGATCTGCGCAAGAACGAAGACCTCGAAGCGGCAGGTTGGAAGTCGGTAACAATCTGGGAATGCGAGACCCGCGAGCCGGACAAGCTGTCAGAGATCATTCGCGATAGGGTCGTGCAGCTTCCCGTGCTGCCACCAGATTGAGGAAACCGCGAACGGTCATGAGCCACCCAGCCTGTTCCGGTGTGTAGGTCGTATGCAGGCCCCGTGGCACGACGAGCTGCAGGGAGTGACGGATCATCTCGTTCGTCTGGTGGGTGGAGATGCCGGGCTCCAGCGTCAGCAGGTGCTTGCGGTCGATGCGTGCGGCTTCTGCAAGCACCTGGCGCCAGCGATCCTTGAGCGTGGACTTCACTCCCAGCATGGACAGGCGGTCAGCGCTGTAGCCCGGATCGGCGTACTCGGCGACGCCGGGGAACAGGAAATCCGGCTTCGAATTCCCCTCGGTCCGCGCTCCCCGTGCGTATCTGAGGCCCAGTACCGTCAACATCTCCTCGACATGGTTCTCGAGCGACAGGCCCATGCGGCTTTTTCTGCGGTTCTGTACCGACAGTGAGAACTGCAGAAAGCCGTCGACATCGGCCGTGCCATCCGTGAGGAAGCCAACCTCCAAGCGCGCGGCAACGATATGGCGCTCCAAGCGCCGGAAAAGGGCCTCCTCGAACTCGATCCATGCGAGCAGAGCTGCATCGGCATCGTCGCGTGGATCGACTTCGGGCAGGTTCTGCCGGGCCAGCGCGGAGAATGTCCGCGAGCTGGGGAACTGCGCCCCGAACCGGCCGACGATTTCATCCAGCCGATCGGCCTCCGGCACCTCGGGCTCGATGCCGATCTCTTCAAGAACATAATTGCTGACGAAGTCGAGGCCGCGATCGCCGGCTCCCTCGAAACCCTCGTAGCGGAAGCCGGCGCCAAGTCCGTGATCCAGCCCGAAGAGCCAGGCGATCTGGTTCTCGAGAGTGGAACTCTGCGGTGCGACAATGAACATCAGATCGCCGCTCGGGCGGCGGGCCACGACCAGAAGGTCACCGGCCTGCGCGACCTCGGTCACGGCGTTTGCTTGGAAATAGAGCCGCCATTCCGATCGCGTCGGATGGCGCTCCCGAGCGTCGTACCATGTGACTGGCGCGTCGTCGGTAATCCCCTCGTTCTCGCCGCCGAGCCAGATGAAGCGCGACGGCCTGCGCTCGATGCGCTCGCCGCCCAGCAGCCGGCGCAGCTCGTTCGTACCATTGAACTCGTGCTGATTCGACCGCGCCGTATCCGCCTCGACCGTTGAAAGGCGCTTGGCGACGATCCCGGTGAAATGATCCGAGAGAGAGCCGTAACGCATGCCGCGCCCTTACTCGGCCGCGACGGGCGGAGCAGGACGCGTCTGTCCGACGGCGCTCAGGATCACCGGCTGCATGTGGCGCGCGACGGCCTCGACCACGGGCACCACGACGGAATTCCCGAACTGGCGGTAGGCCTGAGTGTCCGACACCGGCATCAGGAACTCCGACTGGCCCGGGCGGTCGAAGCCCATCAGGCGGGCGCATTCCCTCGGCGTCAGCCGGCGCGGGTTCAGGCCCGCCCCCCGGTCCACGAGGATCTCGGACCCGTCCTTGTGGTAGCGGGCGGACAGCGTGCGCGCCACGTCGCCCCGCCGCGTCAGCCCGAAACCGAAGCCATTGCCTTTCTGGCGGTGCTTCTCGGCGTAGTCCTGCAGATACTTCCAGAGCTTGTCCGACAGCGTGTAGCGGTCACTGACCCTTCCTTCGGGATCAAGGAAGGATCGGTTGTTCGGAAGCTCCGAGCCGTCCTCCTTGTGCAGGACGGTGCCGAACCGCGGCCCGGTCACGCCGGAGGGCAGCACCAGCTTCGAGAGGTCGATCTTCATGTCCAGGTCTTTCCGGACGCCGACGATGAAGATCCGCTCGCGATGCTGCGGCACGAAGCAGCGCGCATCAATGACCCGGGTGCTGATCCGGTAGCCAAGCTCATCTTCCAGTGTCCGCCCGATCACGGCGAAGGTGCGGCCCTTGTCGTGGCTGAGCAGGTTCTTGACGTTCTCGAGAAGGAACACTTTCGGCCGGTGGCTCTCGATGATCCTCGCGACATCGAAAAAAAGCGTGCCCTGAGTGTCGCACCGGAACCCGTGCTGACGCCCAAGGGAGTTCTTTTTGCTGACCCCTGCGATGGAAAACGGCTGGCAGGGGAATCCGGCCAGAAGCACGTCATGCTCCGGGATCTCGTGCATCTCGACCTTGGTGATGTCGCCCTTGAACACATGAGCGGGCCCGTCATGATAATTGGCACGATAGGTCTGCTGCGCGAACCGGTCCCATTCCGAGGTGAACACGCAGTGACCACCAACAGCGTCAAACCCCCGCCGCAACCCGCCGATTCCGGCGAACAGGTCGATGAAGCGGAAGGCGGGAACGGTCGGACCGCCGGTGCTCTTCGCTGCTCTGCGCAGCGCCTCCAGGGCCTCAGGCCGCGGCTCGATTTCTCCGTTTTCCCATCGGTACGCAGTGCTCATCGCACACCCGACGATAGCCGCCGCCTGCTGCATGTTCAGGCCGGCTGCCTGCCGGAGTACCGAGAACTGTTCCATGATCGCCTGTCCCTCTGGGTCATTTTTTCCCACAGTGTCACGCGAACGATTCTAGAACAAGTGGGAAAATGCGTCCCAGATAACCATAGCGCCTCATAAGGCTGGCCGCCGATTGCCTCGGCCGAGATGCCGCGACTGAATGGGCCGGCGCCGCCCGCCGCGTCGGCGCCGCCATGCTGCAGTGACTTCCAAAGTAGGAGAAGGGCGGCTCGGATCCTCTCTCCGAGGCTCGCTCGAATGGCAGCTGTGCGGACGAGCGAGAGGATTGACTTGCGGCACACGGCTGACCTCGGCCCTTCGCGACCCCGTCGGGCGGCTCAAGGTCATAATGGCGAAGGGCGCCCTAAGGCGCCCTTCTAATCTCCCGGCAGGACTCGAACCTGCGACCTCCGGTTTCTAAGACCGGTGCTCTATCCAGCTGAGCTACGAAAGGTCAGTGCTCGGTAGGTAGCAATTAACTCTTGAAGCTTCAAGAGGTAGCGGCGACGCATATGGCAGACGGTGGTAAAACGACCAAAGTGGGATGGAGCCGGAACTTCACCGCTTCGACGGGAGGGGCCGCTCCGGGCAGGATGACGGCGTGCCTGAGCTCCCCGGCAATCCTGCCAAGAACTTCCTGACCTCGCTCGAGCTCCGCAGCCGGAAAATGGCCTTCTCGCCAGGCGCGCCAGCCACCAGCCGTTCGATCTGAGTCCGGCTGGCGATCCGTGTATTCCAGATCCAGCGGTAGAAGGACCAGTCGAACTGCTCGGGGCAGCCATCCGGCAGATCGGGGCGCGTGCGCCCCCGATACTGGAGCGAGCGCAGGAACACTCGCCAGAGCCGGACATGGATGGGCACATCCAGCCAGATCAGCGTGTCGCAGCGTGCCAGCCGCTTCGGCCATGTTGCGGAGTGTCCGCCCTCGAAAATCCACTCCTCGCGCGAATGCACCTCCTGGCACAGGCGGGTCTTCTCCTCGCGCGACCGCTCGACCCATCCGGCCGCCCAGTGGATATGGTCGATGTGAACCACCGGCAGCCCAGTGCGCCTGCCGATCTCACGGGCCAATGTGGATTTGCCCGAGCCGGGCTGTCCGACGATCATGACTCGTTTCATGAGGGCCTCCTGCCAGTTCGCGAAAGCCCACCGGCGTAGCAGCGGAAGCTCCGTGCCTCAACCTCCCGCGCGTAGGGCGGCGGCGGTGACCGGAGGAAGTCCCCTGCCCTGCCCACGCAGCATCGTCACCGCGGGGCCGCCTCGGCGAACTCGGGCAGACCAAGGCATTGTCTCGGCCGCGGGTGCCGGCCTGCGCAACGATCCCAGCTCTTCGCGAAATCCGTCGTCACATCGGGCGTAAGGCAGCGTGCGCCCGCCGAGAGGTGAGACAGGCCGAGGGGACGCGAGCGGCCGGGAACTAGGGTCGGGATCGGTGATGGTCTATGCCTGCCGGGACCGCGCATGGCGTCGTCCCGAGCCTTCCAGTTCAGAACCAGACTTGCCAGATACCATATTACCGATGCTTCACGGCCGGTGCCTGCCGTATGGGCCATGATCCGTCGGCCGGCGCTGTCGGGGCGACATTCTGCCCTTCCCCGTCGTCCGGTTCCGCTAGCGAGAAGAAGCCCTGAACCGGGTGCCGCGCAAAGCGCGACGCAGCGCGCGTTCGCCCGACGTCTCGAGCGGCCGCAATACACGCGAGCTGAGCGATCCCGCCAGCAGAACGATGAACAGGAATGCGATCTCCCAAGTCTGACCCACCGCGGTCCAGTCACGGCCAGGCCGCTCAGCGAGCCGACGCCGCAGCGAAGGCGATCAGCGCCGCCGAAACCGACGCGCGGAGGGCGCAGGTCGCGCGCCTGAAGGCGGCACAGCTCGAACGCGATGCGGCGCTCGCGGCCCTGCCTCCGGCGCCAAAGCCGCTCCGCAATCCGGCCGGAAATGACCGCAGGTCTGCGGGAAAACTCCCGGTTCTGCCCCGGAAAATGAGGACCGGTCCCTCCTCCCGGAAGAGCCGGTCCACCGTCAGGATAACAGGCACCCGCCTCCGAACCCGTCGATCCGGCTGGAGGCGGCCCCGCCCCGGCATGGGCACCGCACACCAGATGTTGCAGGGCTTGGGGCAACTCTTGGTCACCCTACGGCCCTACGAAGAATCGGCGATGGCGCCCGTGCCGGCGTTTTACAAACGGACCGCAACATGTTGATTTTCTTGGGTCGGTCCCAGCTGCGCTTTACAGGGTGCAGCCTGCGTTTGCAGACACTTGGCCCCGACTCATAATCGTGGGGTCGGGGGTTCAAGTCGCCCCTCGCCACCATCGGACCCCCCACAATCTGTTGGTCGATCCCGAGCAGCCGCTCCATGTTGCCGCGGACCTCGACCAGGACGTCGCCGGCCTCATCCTTGGGATGGACGGTGATCTCGGTGATGATCCAGCGCAGGGCCTCGACCGAGGTCGCGTCGAACGTGCCGTCGCCCCGCTGCAGCGCGGCCGAAAAATCGGCGATGGCGCGGGTATAGGCGGCCGTCGCCTGCGGGTGCAGCTCCACCACATTGTCCTCGCTCGAGGCGATCTCGAGCTCGCTCCGCGCGATCTCTGCGGCCTGCTTGGCCTGCAGCACCCGGGCGTCGGCTTCCTCGCCCTCGATCAGGCCACGCGCCATCATGTCCACCAGCCGCCTGTAGCGGGCTCGGCTGTCCGCCGCGGCCCGTTCCAGCCGTGCCCGGTCGCGGCGCGCCGTCTCCGTCAGGCGCCGGCGCTCCTCGGCATAGACCCGGACGAACTCCTTCAGATAGTCCGGGCGGTCGAGTTGCGCCCGAAGGCGAAGGAAGATCGCCTCCTCGATCTTCTCGAGCCGATAGCGCGCCTTGTTCTCGCAGCTGCCGCTCTCGTTCGCCGTGCTGCACCGGATTCGGATCGCCTCGCCGCAACGGTCGTGGATGCTCATACCGCCCCCGCAGCAGGCGCACCGGATCAGGCCTGAGAAAGGACGGGGCGGCGCCTTGGTGATCTTGCCCGTCCGCACGGCCTCGGCCTGCTGCGCGTGGCGCCGGACGGCGGCCTCGAAGAGCGGCCGGGGCACGATGCGGGCGAGCTCGAGCTGATCGACCTCGTGCGCCAGTCCGGCTGCAGCGTGCTCCGCGCCGGCCGGGACCGGTTTTACGACTTCGAGGACGGCGCGGGCCTCCGCCGCCGCGCGCCGGCCCGCGCCATGATCCATCTGCGCTACATGGCCGAGGACGGCTGGACCGGCCGCAGCCCGCTCGAGGTCGCGGCCGAGAGCGTGGGCCTCGCGCTGGCAGGCCAGGAGTCGGCGGCGCGCGCTGCCACGGGCGTCACCGCCCGCGCCGTGATCCGGCTCCGCGACGATTACGAGGATGACGAGGCCCGCGTCCGGAGCGCCCGCCGGGTGGCCGCGGCCTTGCGCGCGCCGGAGGTCGAGGGCTTCCGGATCCTCGGCGAAGGTGAGGACGTCCAGACCCTCGACATGAAGGCGGCCGACCAGGAGCTCCTCGGGAGCCGCAAGTTCGACCGCGAGCAGATCGCCGCGATCTACCGGGTGCCGCCGGCGAAGCTGGCCGCTCCATCGTCGCCAGATGGTCCGGCCGACGCGCTTCGATGTGCGCAGGATTTCGTTGCGTGCGATTGCACCGGTGGTGTCAGGTTTACAGACTTTGGCGTTCTTCCGCGGCGGGATGACGGCGGCCGCGCCGCGGGCGGCGATGGCGTTATGGCACTTGCGGGTGTCGAAGGCGCCGTCGGCGGGGACGGTGGCGATGTCCTGGTCGGGCGGGATCTGGTCCAGCAGCTCGGGCAGCATCGGCGCGTCGCCGACATCGCTGATGGTGAGCTGGGCGGCCCGAATTTCCAGCGATTTCTCATCGATTCCGATGTGGATCCTGCGCCAGACCCGCCGCTTCGGGCCGCCATGCTTGCGGGCATTCCACTCGCCTCCCCCCCTCCACCTTGATACCTGTGCTGTCGACCAGCCGGTGCAACGGACCGTCCGAACCGCGGTAGGGGATGTTGACCTTCAGGGGCTTCTGGCGCCGTGACAGCGTGCTGAAGTCAGGCGCGGGCCCAAGCCAGGCCGCTCACCTGCAACAGGCTCTCCACGAACCCGGTCGCCTGGCGGGCCTCGCAGAGTCGGGACCCACATCCCCGCCGCCGCCCGTGATCGTCACCCGGCCCGGTGAGCCCCGCGGACGCGGGACCCACCCCGGATTTCATTCCCGATGCGCGTCGATCAGGGCCTTGAGGATCTCTTCCTCCTCGCCGGTCAGATCCGAGAGCGGCGCCCGCACCGGGCCCGCGTCGAAGCCCACCAGCCGCACGCCCGCCTTGACCGCCGCGACCGCATAGCCCTTGCGGCGCGAGCGGAGCTCCATGAACGGGTAGAAGAAGCTGTTGAGGATGCTCTCGCAGGTGGCGCGATCCCCGGCCCGCAGCGCGGCGTAGAACTTGTTGGCCAGCGCCGGGACGAAGTTGAACACCGCCGAACTGTAGGTGGTGAAGCTCGCTCCGAGGTAGGCCTCGGCAAAGAGCTCCGCCGTCGGCATGCCGCCGAGATAGGTCAGCCGGTCGCCCATCTTCGCGGTGATCTGGCGCACGAGGCCGATGTCGCCGGTGCCGTCCTTGAAGCCCACGAGGTTCGGGCAGTCGTCACAGAGCCGCGCCAGCGTGTCGGCCTGCAGCACGGCATTGTCGCGGTTGTAGACCATGACGCCCATGCCGGTGGCCTGGCAGACCGCCTTGACATGGGCGTAGAGCCCTTCCTGCGGCGCGTCGATCAGGTAATGCGGCAGCAGCAGGATGCCGTCGCCGCCCGCCGCCTCGACCGAGCGCGCGATGCCCCGGGCGATCTCGGTCCCGTAGCCGCAGCCCGAGACGATGGCGGTCTTGCCGGCGCTCTCCTTGGCGGCCCTGACGATGGCGGGGATCTCGTCAGGGGTCAGCGAGAAGAACTCTCCGGTGCCGCCCGCGGCGAAGAGAACCGGCGCGTCGAAGCCGGACAGCCACTCGACGTGCTTCTGGTAGGGGGCGGCGGCGAACCTGTTCTCGGCGTCGAACGGCGTGACGGGGAAGGAGAGCAGGCCGGAGCCGAGGGCCGCCTTGATCTGTTGCGGGTCCATGAGGGGGTCCTTTCGATAGGATGCAGAGAGGTTTGGGGCATGGCCGCGGCCATGCGAAACGGGCTGCCTGCCCGAAGGCGCTGCCGGCGACAGCGCCTTCGGGGCCAAGCGGCAGGGCTCAGGCCAGATCGCGCGGCAGCAGCGCAGGGGGCAGGTTCTGGTAGCTCACCGGGCGCAGGAAGCGGCGGATCGAGAGCGTGCCGACCGAGGTCGCGCCAAAGTTGGTCGAGGCGGGGTAAGGCCCGCCATGCACCATGGCGTGAGAGACCTCGACCCCCGTCGGAAAGCCGTTGACGAGCAGCCGGCCGGCCTTGCGCTCGAGCACCGGCATCAGGCGCTGTGCGAGCGCCGTGTCGCCCTCGTCCATGTGAATGGTGGCGGTGAGCTGGCCCTCGAGGCCGCGGGCGAGCGCGTCCACCTCGTCCGCGCCCGAGACCCGCACCACGAGGCCGAGCGGGCCGAAGACCTCTTCACCGAGCGCCGGGTCCCGCAGGTAGCTCGCCGCATCGGTCTCGAAGAGGTTGGGAAGGGCGTTGCGGCCGTCGCTGTCGGTGGTCAGCACCGGCCGCACGTCCGGGCGCCCGTCGAAGCGGGACCTGCCCTTCCTGTAGGCCTGTGCGATGTCCGGGGTGAGCATGCACTGGGCGGGCACAGCCCGCAGCGCCTCGGCCGCGGCGGCGACGAAAGCGTCGCCCTCGGGGCCGATCTCAACCACGGCAATGCCCGGGTTGGTGCAGAACTGGCCGGCGCCCATGGTCAGCGAAGCCGCCCAGCCGGCGCCGATCGCGGCGCCGCGCGCCTTCACCGCTTCGGGCAGCAGGAACATCGGGTTGACCGAGCCCAGTTCGCCGAAGAAGGGGATCGGCACCTCGCGCTGCGCGCAGAGGTCGAACAGCGCCCGCCCACCCTTGAGCGAGCCGGTGAAGCCCACGGCGGCGATCAGCGGGTGCTGCACCAGCGCCTGACCCACGTCGCGCCGACCGCCCTGAATCAGAGAGAAGACGCCGTCCGGCATCCCCGTCTTCCTGATCGCGGCGAGGATCGCCTCGGCGACGATCTCGGCGGTGCCGGGGTGCGCGCCATGGCCCTTGACCACCACGGGACAGCCCGCGGCCAGCGCGGCGGCTGTGTCGCCGCCGGCGGTGGAGAAGGCGAGCGGGAAGTTCGAGGCGCCGAAGACCGCGATCGGGCCTATGGGACGCATCACGAGCCGGATGTCGGGACGCGGCAGCGGCTGGCGCTCGGGCAGCGCCACGTCGTGACGGCGGTCGAGGTGCCCCCCCTCGAGGATGTGCTCGGCGAAGAGCCGCAACTGCCCGATGGTGCGGCCACGCTCGCCCTGAAGCCGCGCCTCGGGCAGGCCGGTCTCCCGACGGCCGATCTCGGTGATCGCCTCGGCGCGGGCCTCGATCTCGTCGGCGATGGCCCGCAGGAAGGCGGCGCGGCTTTCGCGGGTCGTCTGGCCGTAGGTCCAGAAGGCCTCCTCGGCGGCCCGGCAGGCGCGGTCGACGAGGTCAGGCGTGCCGACCGAGAAGGCGTGGCTCGGGCCGTGGGCGGGATCGGAGGTGAAGCTGGTCTCGCCAGCCACCCATTCGCCCGCGATCAGGTGCTTGCCGTGCGGCGTGAAGACGGATGTGTCGAGCATGAAAGGCTCCCGTGTCTGAGATATCGTCCGACCGCGGGCGGTCAGGTCTGGGTGTCGTAGCCGTTGAGCACGGCCAGGCTTTCGCCGGCGGCGAGACGCCGGCGCCAGTCGACCTCGCGCGCCTCGTCCGCCTCGGCGCGCGCGACCAGCGCCGCAAGATCCGGACGTTCCGGGTCGAGGCAGAGCAGGCCGTTCTCGTCTCCGAAGATCAGATCGCCGTCCCGCACCGGAACGCCGCCGGGACAGACGGTGCCGAAAAGCTCGGCCCCCGGCGCCCGCAGCGGACGCGTGGTGACGACACTCGTGCCGCGCGCGAAGAGCGGGAGGCCCAGGGCCGCGATCTCGGCGATGTCGGTCACCATGCCGTCCACCACGATCCCCGCCGCGCCCGCGGTCCGCGCGGCCAGCGCCACCATCTCGCCCACGCAGGCGATCCGGTCGTCGCCGCACCGGTCGATGACCAGCACATCCCCCGGCCGGATCGCATCGAGCACGCGGTGCACTGGCTCCGCATCGGGCAGCGGCTGGCGCACGGTGATCGCGCGGCCGAGCATGCGCCCCGGCACCAGCGCGCGGATCCGGGGCGAAAGGAACCCCGCCGTCAGATGGTGCCCGAGCGAGGCGGGCTGCAGCGCCCGCAACCGCTCGATCAGGTCAGGGTCCAGCGCAGTCGCGGGGCGTCGGGGATGCCGGATCATGCCCGGGTCTCCCGCAGCGCCGTGGCGATCCCTGCCGCCGTGCGGCAGCCCTGGTTCAGGAAGCCGATGTCATTGCCGACCAGCAGCATGTCGCCGCCCTCGGCAAGAAGGTCCGCGGCCTGTTCGGCCGTGGCGGGCGCGCAGGGCAGCATCACATGAATGCCCTTCTCGCGGCATTTCGCGATAAGCAGGCGCATGGCCTCGCGGACCGTCGGCTCGCGCATGGAATAATTCACCTCGAGGCCGCTCGAGAGGGCGAAGTCCGCCGGGCCGAAATGGACGGCATCGATGCCGGGCACGGCGAGGATCTCGTCGATATTCTCGAAGAACTCCGGGCTTTCGGCCATCGGGACGATGAACGTGTCGCGGTTGCTGCGCCGGGCATAGTCCGCCCAGTCGAACCCCGGCCCCGCCCATCCGGCCGAACGGACGGAACTGTCCCCGCCGCGCCGGCCGAGAGGCGGGAACTTCGTGGCCGCGATGATCGCCCGCATCTGATCCGCATCGTGGACCTGCGGCACGATCACGCCCGCCGCGCCGAGTTCGAGCGCCTTGCGCAACCCGGTGGGTGCGCTGTCGGGCACCCGGACGAGCGGCGCCACCCCGGCCAGCCGCGCAGCGAGGATCATGCGCTCCATCGGCAGATCGAGGCCCAGCACGCTGTGCTCGGCGTCGATGAACACGAAGTCCAGCCCCCAGGCGCCCGCGATCTCGACCGCGGCGGGGCTGCCCGAATAGACGTTCATGCCGAAGACCGGCCCGCCCGCGGCGAGCCTGTCGCGCCACGCGGGGCTCATGCCTCGAGCCCGAGTGCTGCGGGGGCGGCGCAGATGCGGTAGTCCTGCGGGCGACGGTCGCGGAAGGGATGCACCTCGTAGACACCGGGATCGCGGATGATCGACTTGGTGCGCGCGCGCGCAAGGTCGATATCGACGGTGAAGATGCCTTCCTGCATGCCGGCATTGAAGATCTCGTTGCCGTCCGGGCCGATGACGTGGCTGCTGCCCATGAAGGCCATGCCGTCATCGACGTCGATGCGGTTCGAGGACAGGAAATAGACGAAGTTCTCGGCGGCGCGCACGCGGCTGAAGAGGTCGGGCAGGATGCGGGCGGCCTCGGGCCAGGCGGCGGGCAGCACCACGAGCTCGGCGCCTTCCAGCGCCAGCGTGCGGATCACCTCGGGGAAGCGGATCTCGTAACAGATCGCGAGGCCGATGCGGCCGATCGCCGTGTCGAAGACCGAAGGGCCCTCGATCTGGGGGATGTCGGCGAAGCGGTCGCCGATCATGAACGGCAGGTGCATCTTGTGATGCAGGCCGATGATGCCCTCGGGCCCGATCAGGGCCGCGGTGTTCAGGGCCTGCGGGCCGGACTTCTGATAGAAGCCCACGACGACATGGATGTCCGCCTCGCGGGCCGCCAGAAGAAGGGGTTCGAGATCGCCCCGCTCGATGTCGACGGCCGCCTGCAGCAGCGCGGCGCGGTCGTCGAACGAGCCGCCGGTGAGGAAGCACTCGGGAAAGACGATGAGCCGTGCCCCGTCGGCCGCCGCGGCGCGGGCGGCCTCCGCGACGAGCGCGACGGTGGCAGGGGTGTCGCCGTGCACGGGCGACAGCTGGGCGAATGCGATTTTCATGTCCACTCCATTCTGCGGGAGCGGGACCCGCGGCGCGGGTCCCGGCCGGGCTCAATCCAGCGAGAAGCCGACCGCATCGAAGACGGTGCGCACGAGCTCGGGATCGAAGGTCTGTGCATAGGTGCGGATGACCGGGGCGACGGCCTCCTGCATGCGGGCGAGCTCTTCGGGGGTGATCTCGGTCACGACATTGCCAGCCGCCCGGATCTCCTCCAGCGCGCTGTCCTGCGCCGCGCGCGAAATGCGGCGCTGTTCGACCGCAGTCTCCTGCGCGACCTTCTGGATCAGGGCCTTTTCATCGTCGGTGAGCTTGTCCCAGAAGGGTTTGCCGATCAGCACGATCTGCGGATTGTAGTTGTGGCGGGTGACCGAGAGATATTTCTGCACCTCGGTATATTTCGCGGTGAGAGCGAAGGGCGCGGTGCATTCCTGCCCGTCCACGGCGCCGGTCTCGAGCGCGGTGTAGAGTTCGGTCACCGCCATCGGCGTGGGATTGGCGCCAAGCGCCTTCCACATGTCGACGAGCAGCGGGTTCTGCTGCACGCGGACCTTGAGGCCCGCAATATCCTCGAGCCTGTGCACCTCGCGGGTGTCGTTGGTCAGCTGGCGGAAGCCCTGTTCCCAGAAGGACAGGCCGATCACGCCATGCTCGGGCAGCTGATCGGTGAGCTTCCTGCCGACTTCGCCGTCGAGCAGCGTATCCATCACCTCTTCGTCCTGATAGATGAAGGGCAGATCGAGGATGCCGAAATCCTGCGCCTGGGTCATCATGTTGCCGGCGTTCCAGACCATCATCTCGACCACGCCGCCCTGAAGCGACGACAGCACCTGCACATCGCCGCCCAGCACGCCATTGGCGAAGACGCGCGTCTTCAGCTTGCCGCCGCTCTGCTCCTCGAGCTTCTGCGCGAAGATATGCATGCCCTGCACCGGCGGCGTACCTTCCTGACCGGTGGCGGCGAACTTGATGGTGCGGCTGCTGTAGTCCTGCGCCTGTGCGCCAGTCGCAAGAAGGGCGGCGGCCAGAAGGCCGTGGATCAGTTTCATGGGTCTGTCCTTGTTGGAGTTTCGGTCGGTCGGGATATTCCGGAGCTTCTGGGGCTCCTGTGGAATGTCAGTGCAGCAACCACTGCAGCGGCTGGGTCACGAGGGCGGGGAAGAGGATCAGGAGGAACAGCACGGCCACCTGCGCGAGGAGGAAGGGCAGCGTTCCGCGCACCAGCGTCTCGTAATCGAGACGGCCCACGGCGCAGACCACGTTCAGCACCGTGCCGACCGGCGGCGTGATGAGGCCGATCGAGCAGTTGATCATGAAGAGCACGCCGAAATAGATCGGATCGATGCCTGCCTCGATCACCACCGGCACCAGAATGGGGCCGAGCAGGAGGATCGTCGGCGTGAGATCCATCGCCGTCCCCACCATCAGGATCAGCAGCATCAGCACCACGATCAGCAGCGTCTGGTTGCCCATCAGCGGCTCGATCAGGTCGACGAGCTGGCCCGGAATGTCGGCCACCGAGATCATCCAGGCCGGGATCGCGGCCGCCGCCACGAGGAACATCACGCCCGCCGCGGTCTTGCCTGCGTCGAGCACGAGGTCCGGCAGGTCGCGCCAGCTCAGCTCGCGGTAGACCACCAGCGCCACGAAGAGCGCGTAGACGGCGGCGACGGCGGCGGCCTCGGTCGGGGTCACGATGCCGAAGCGCAGCCCGACGATGATGATCACCGGCAGCATCAGCGCCCAGAGGCTGCGGCCGAAGGCCCGCAGCCGCTCGCGCGCACCGACCTTGGGTGCGGTCGCCACATCGTCGCGGCGCGAGACGAAGAACCACGCGATGCAGAGCGCGAGCCCGATCATCAGGCCCGGCGCGATGCCCGCCATGAAGAGCTTGCTGATCGAGAGGTTCGTGGCCACGCCGAAGACGATGAAGCCGATGCTCGGCGGGATGATCGGGCCGATGATCGCCGAGGCCGCGATGAGACCGCCCGAGCGTTCGCGCGCATGGCCCGCGGCCACCATCATCGGCAGCAGCAGCGCCGAGAGCGAGGCCGCATCCGCAAGGGCCGAGCCCGAAAGGCTCGAAAGCAGGACGCCCGCGAAGATGGTCACATAGCCGAGGCCGCCGCGGTGGTGGCCGACGAGCGCCCGCGCCAGATCGACGATGCGGCGCGACAGGCCGCCTGCGTTCATCACCTCTCCGGCGAGGATGAAGAGCGGGATCGCCACCATCGGGAAACTGTCGACCGCGTTCAGCAGGTTCTGCGCGATGATCTGCCCGTCGAAGAGCCCCATCTGCCACATCAGCGCCGCGCCGGTCACGATCAGGGCATAGGCGATGGGGGCGCCGATGCCGATCATCGCGATCAGGGTTCCGAGAAAGAGCCCGATGGTCATTTGCGGCCCTCCGGCGCGAGCGCGCCCACATGGCGCTCGACATCGCTTTCCTCTTCGGAGGTGCCGGGGCGCAGCGCGCTCTGCGGCAGACGCCCGGTCAGAAGGAGAAACATCTGATGCAGAAGGAAAAGGCCGCTCATCCCCGCGAAGAAGACCCCGGCCGCATAGAGCAGGGCCACCGGCAGCCGGGTCCCCGGCGCGATCACCTTGAGATTGATCACCATCTGCTGCCAGCTGCCGAGCAGCATCTGCCAGCTGACATAGAGCATCACCGCATGCGCCAGAAGGAACAGCCCCCGCTGCGCCGCGACCGGCACGCGCCGCACCAGCGCATCGACCCCGATGTGACCGCCGTCGTAGAGCACGAGCAGCGCGCCCGCGAAGGTCATCCAGACGAAGAGCAGGCCGGACAGGCCCTCGGTCAGGAAGATGCCGCTGTTGAAGAGGTAGCGCAGCACGACATTGAGAAAGACCATGGCCAGGATGCCGCCGAGGCACAGGACCACTGCCCCGCGCAGACTGCGCAGGTAGACTTCCCTTAGGTAAGACATAAAGCCCCCTGTTGAGTGTGACCGCGGTCGGTGCCCGGCCCACCGTTCTCGTTGCAAAGAGGCCTGGTGCCCGGAAGACGCCCGGGCTGTGCTCTAGCCCGACGTCTGTCCGGGATCTGCGCGCAGACTCGACGCGGCTACCTCCTTGAACCTTCGATAGCTAATTGTATGATGTCTGTCAAATGATGACTGTTGAATTATGAGTTATGCGTCGGTCAGCCGGCGACGGTAGCGCTCCAGCGAGGTGGAGAGATGCATCCGCATCGCCTCCTGCGCCGCGGCCGCGTCGCCCGCGGCGATGGCCTCGACGATCTGCCGGTGCTCCTCGACCATCTGGCGCAGGTAGTCGCGGGTGATTCCCGATTGCGGGTCGTGCAGAAGCTGGCTGCGCGGAATGATGACGGGGCCGATGAAATCCATGAACTTCGGCATCCAGCTGTTCCCGCTCGCCCGCGCGATCGCCAGATGGAAGGCATAGTCCAGCTCGCGCCGGTGCTCGGCGAAGGCCTCGAGATCGTCCGTCTTCTCGAGCACCTCGCGGATCTGGCGCAGGTCTTCCGCGGTGGCCCTCCGGGCCGCAAGGCCGGCGGCCTCGACCTCGACCCCGAGCCGGAGCTCGAGCAGTTCGAGCACCTCCGAGAGCTCGCCCGCCGCCTCCCGGGTGATCGACAGCGCCGGATTGCCGCGCTCCTCGACGAACACGCCGACGCCGTGGCGCGATGTCACCAGCCCCTCGGATCGCAAGGTCGCGATGGCCTCGCGCACCACGGTCCGGCTCACGTTGTACATCTCGCACAGCTGCGCCTCGATGGGGATCTTGTCGCCCACGGCGTAGTCGCCACGCTCGATGCGCCCGGCCAGATCCCGGGCGACGACGGATGCCAGGCTGTCACGGCGTTTTCTCATGAAGGTCCCCTGTATTGCACGGTCATCAGACAACTGATGAGCTGGCATGTACAGGGCGGAAGGACGGGCGGCAACTGCTCCGCAGAGCGACCGGCCCGAGCGACGGGCGCGTTGGGCCGCATGAGGAGCATGTCCTTCGTTGCCGGTCGCGGATCCCGCACTTCGGAACGCGGCGCACCTCCGAGCCTGTCCGTTCACGAAGCGCGGAATCGACAGGCGGGCAGCCGGACGCGTGGCCCGAGCGCCCTGCCCCCCGCGCCGCGCCTCCGCCGGACGGCAAGGCGGACGGGCAAGGCCGTCGGAACGAAATGCCGAATGTCGGGTTTCGGGCAAAGGAGGAGCCGCATGGCCGGACCCTGACGATAACGGCCTTCTTCGACAGCAAGGAGGCGGCGGCGCGTGCCGTCGAGCGCCTCGTCGAGGCGGGCGTATCGCGCGCATGTCTCCGGCTTGCGTCCGGGCGCCTCGACGCAGAGGGCCGTGAGAGGAGAGCCGCAGCCCCGGCGATCCGGCGCTCGACCATGTGCTGCCCGAACCGGAGCAGGCGCACCGTTCCGAAGGGATCCCACGCGGCGGCACGCTCGTCTGCACCCGTGACGTTCCGCGCGAGCTGCACGAGACGGCTGTGGCGCTTCTCGCAGAGGAAGGGGCGTGGACATCGAGAAGATTGCGCTGGAGTGGCAGCGGCGGGGAGAGGGGCCGGTGCCCCGGGAGCTGTGGGGCGCGACGCGCGACGGGGCCGGGACTGACCCGCACCGGAACGATCGGAAGGCCCACGGCGCGGGCGCCCCGGTCGGACCGGAGGGCGGGGGGCCTGAGCGAACGGGCGGCCCGGCCTCCGGCGGCGAGGGCCGGAGCCGCCGCATCCGGTCCTGGTTCGGCACCGGAGCCTGTTCGTCGGGCGCAGACAGGGACATTGTTCCGGCCCCGGCCGTGCGTCAGCGACCTGTATAGATGCCGACCGCCTGTGTGCGAGATGTCACATCGAGTTTTTTCAGGATCTCGCTGACGTGATAGGTCACGTTGCGCCGCGACAACCCCAGGATGAGGGCGATCTCGCTGTTGCTCTTGCCATGCGCGATCCAGTCGAGGATCTCGATCTGCCGCGGGCTCAGTTTCGCGAGGCCGGCGAGAGCGGGCGACACCGCGGCGGCAGCGGGCAAGAGCGAGCCCGCGCGCACCAGAACGGCCAGCGCCACGATCCGCCCGGCCTCGGCGATCTCCTCCGGATAGTCCTCCCGCTGGGCAGACAACATGGTGATGGCGCCGACCCGCCCCCGACGGTCCGGGAGAGGAACGATCAGCCCCGCCCGAGCCTCGAAACTGTGCAGGCACGGGAAATACCTGTATTTTCTCAATGACTTCCAGCTCCCTGACCGCCAGATCAGGGGCTTGATGCCGGTCACGGCATAATCGAGCAGCGGATCCCGGATCCGGGCCGACGCCGGATCGGAGGCGCCGTCCTGCTCGCAGGGCCAGGTGGTGAGGTGAGGCGCCGTCACCGCCTCCAGTGCATGAGGTCTTTGGTAGGCGAGCGAATAAGTCTGGAACCCAAGGCCCACGACCGCGTCTTTCAAGGCCTGAGACAGTTCGTTCCGGCTCTCGGCGCGAGATATGGACCCCACCGCATTCGCGGTAACTGCAAGAAGACTCATGGATCCATTCCAACGGGTAGCACGCTCTATCCGATGGCTTTGGCCTAGTCCGCATGGGTCAACTGGTCAATCGAACAGTTGAAGCAGTTCTCAATTTGTTGCGATGGGCAGCTTTACGCGCATCCGCAGGGCGAATTCTCTGAACCACCCCGTCCTGCGATGCCCGGGAAGATGTTCCGCCCCGGCGACCCTCTCCTCCCGCACACGATGGCGCCCGCCGCCGTGGCCAGACGAACCGGGTGGCGGGGACAAAGCTGTGTGGACCAGACATTCGCGTAAGGCGGCCGCTGCCGCGGCCTTCGGTGCAACCCTCGTCCCGGCCCTCCTGTGGCTTCTGACCGGCCTCGCTCAGGCGCAGGATGCGGTCGACTACGACTGGCGCGTCCAGCTCGACGGCTCGGCCGGCCTCGCCATCGCGGCAGGCGGCGTGGCGCTCTACAAGGTGGATGTGCAGAACACGGGCACCGCGGGCGCCCCGCCGACGCGGATCGAGACCAACATCCCCGCCAACACGATCTTCCGCCCGGACCTGTCCTCGGCCAGCTGCGCCGTGGTGGGCAGCCTCGTCGACTGCGCCATTCCCGCCCTCGCCGAGGACGCATCCACCGTCGTGGACGTGGCGTTCGAGACGCTGGACGAAGGCACCTTCGTCCTCTTCGCCCGCGTCCCCGACACCGATGCGCTGGCCGGGAACAACTACGAGGAAGTCACCACGACCGTGGAGCGCGGCGCGGACATCTCGGTCTCGCTGACCGCCGATGCGACCGTGCCCTCGGGCGGCACGGTGCATTATGAAGTGCGGGTCGAGAACGAGGGACCCCACACGTCCGAGGCGTTCGAGGTCGAATTCCCCGTTCCCACGGGCGTCGTCGACATGACGGGTCCCGCCGGCTGCACGCGATCCGGCGGCACCTTCCTCTGCCGGGTGGCGGGCCCTCTCGCCGTGGGCGACAGCCTCGCCTTCGACTTCGCCGGTCAGGTGACGGCCGCATCCAACTCCACCGTGGCCGCCTCGGTCGCGATCATGGGCCAGCAGCCGGCCGATGCCGATTCCACCAACAACCTTGCCACGGCCAGCACGTCCGTTACCGCAGGCAGCGACCTGCGCATCGTGAAGTCGCGCACGCCCTCGGGCACCATTCTCGTGGGCGACGAGCTGGTCTTCATCCTGTCGCCCAGCTATCGCGGCGACGCGCCCGGCGGGACCGTGACGGTGACGGATCCACTGCCCGCGGCCTACAGCTTCGTCTCGGTTCAGGCGGACGCGGGCTGGACCTGCGGCGAGAGCGGCGGCACCGTGACCTGCGCCCGCCCTGCCCCCACCACGGGCGCGGGCGAGGACGTGTCCATGGGCGAGATCCGCATCACCGCCCGCGCGGTCGATCCGGGAACGCCCCTCAACATCGCGACGGTCTCCGCCGCCGACACCACCGATCCGTTCCCGGGCAACAACAGCTCGTCGGTGAGCGTGACCATCGAGGCGCCCTTCGTCGATCTCGCCCTGTCCAAGTCGGCGCCCTCTCCGGCCCTCGCCGTGAGCGGCAGCCCCTTCGATTACAGGATCGGCGTGACGAACCGCGGCAATGCGGGCTTCGACGGCACCGTGCGGGTGACGGATGCGGTGCCCGCGGGCCTCACGATCGAGTCTGTGGCAGGCTCGGGCTGGAGCTGTGCGCCCCTGCCCGTCACGGGCCCCGCCGACCTCGTCTGCGACCGGCCCTACGACGGGGCGGCGCCGCTAGCGGCCGGGGGCCGCGTGCCGGATCTGGTGCTGACCGCGGTCGCGCTGCAGGACGGGCCGGTGCGCAACACGGCTGGCGTCGAGACCGTAGACGGCACGCTCGAGGACACGACGCCGGGCAACAACTCGGGCGGCGCCGACGTGACGGTGAGCCAACCGCCGTTCGCCGCCGACATCGGCCTGACGAAGAGCACCGCCGCGACCGCCATTGCGGGCGAGCCGCAGACCTTCGAGGTCGAGATCACCAACTTCGGCCCCACCGAGGCCGCGAACGTGCGCTTCAGCGATCCGCTGACCGGTCTCGCGAACGGCGCGACCTCGGGCGCGGGCAACGGCCTCGTGAGCATCGCGGTCGAACCCTTCGCGGCGACGGGGGCCAGCTGCGGCGGTGCAACGACCGGCGCGACCTCGGTCACGGCGAGCTGCTCCTTCGACACGCTCCCCGTCTGCACGCCCGGCCTCGACTGCCCGCGGATCACCCTCGTGACCACCCCGGGCGGCAATGCCGGCACGCGGACCAACACAGCGACCGTCGTCTCGCAGACGACGGCCGACCCGGCCTCAGCCAACAACAGCGCGAGCGCGAGCTTCACCGTCGAACCCCGGGCCGACGTCACGCTCGAGAAGCTGGCCAACCCCGATCCCGTCGCCGTGGGCCAGTCGCTGAACTATGTGCTGACCGCGAAGAACGTGGCGAACGGCCTCAGCCAGGCCGAGAACGTGACGGTCTCCGACACGCTGCCCTCGGGGCTCGTGTTCCTGTCGGCCAGCCCCTCCACGGGCAGCTGCGCCACGCAGCCGGCGGCCGGCAGCGCCACCTCGGGCGGCAACAATCAGGTGGTGTGCAACCTCGGCACCATCAACAACGGCTCGCAGCAGACGGTGACGATCGTCGTGCGGCCGCTTCTGTCGCTGCTGGAATCGACCCTCGTCAACCGGGCCGAGGTCACCACCAGCACGACCGAGACCGATGAGACCAACAACGCGGCCGAAGCTTCGGTCGGCGTGACCTTCCCCCGCTTCGACCTGCTGATCGCCAAGACCGATACGGTCGATCCGGTGACGGTGGGCGACGAGACGGTCTATCGCATCCTCGTGACGAACAACGGCCCCTCGGCGGCCGAGAATGTGATCGTCACCGACACGCTTCCCGCGACGCGGCTGAGCTTCGTGCAGGCCAGCGCCCCGGCGGACGGGTCCTGCGGCACCACGCCCGCGGCAGGCGCCATCGGCGGTCAGGTGATCTGCAGCGTGCCCTATCTCGCCTCGGGCGAGAGCCGCACCTTCGAGGTGACGATGCGGGCCGAGGCCAAGGGCTCGGTCACCAACACGGCCTCGGTGACGGCCGACCGCGCCGGCGACTTCGAAAGCCGCACCGACAACAACACGGCGACGCAGAACACGACGCTGCGGACCCGGGTGGACGTGCAGGTGGCGAGCAAGACGCCCTCGGCGCCCTCGGTGCCGCTGCGGGAGGATTTCACCTTCGACGTGGTGATCCGCAACGCCAGCGACCCGCGCTATTCCGAGGCCGACAATGTCGTCTTCACCGACAGCCTGCCCTCGGGCATGGTGCTGACGGGCACACCGAGCGTGACGATGGCGTCCGGCACGGCCGGCGCGACGAGCTGCACCGGCACGGCCGGCGGCACGGCGGTCAGCTGCTCCTTCGGCACGCTCTCGCCCGGAGCCGAGGCGGTGGTCACCCTGCCCGTCCGGGTCACGGCGATCACGAGCACGCCGCAGAGCTTCACCAACAGCGCAAGCGTCACGACCGACTCCGACGACCGCGTGCCGGCGAACAACAGCAACAGCGGCTCGGTCGAGATCACCGGCTCGTCCGTCGCGGGCGCGGTCTGGCGCGATTTCAACGAGGACGGCACCCGCGCCGGGACCGACACCGGCCTTGGGGGCATCGCCATCCAGCTGAGCGGAACCGACCTCACCGGCGCCCCGGTTACCCGGACCACCACCACCGACGCGAGCGGCGGCTATAGCTTCGGCCTTCTGGCCGAAGGCACCTATACGATCACCCGCACCGGCAGCCTCCCCGCCCGCCACGAGGATCTGGCGGCGCTGGTCCCGGCAAGCGGCTCGGGCACCGCGTCGAGCGCCACTGTCATCGGCTCGGTGGCGATCGGCCCGGACGAGGATCTGACCGGCTACGACTTCACCGTGCGGCCGATCCCGACCGTGGGCATCGCCAAGCGCGTGTCCTCGCAGCCGGCGCTGCGGGCCGATGGCGCGTTCCGCGTGAGCTTCGCCTTCTCGGTGCGCAACTTCAGCGTCGAGCCGGTGCAGGGCCTGACCGTGACCGACGTGCTTGAGGGCGGTCTGCCGGGCTTCGGCACCTACAACCCGGATCTGTCCGCCCTGCAACCGGGGGAATATGGCCTCGTCACGGCGCCCGGCGGCAGCTGCGGCGGCCTGAACTCGGGCTACACCGGCGCGGGCGCGACCGAACTCGTCTCGGGCGGCACCCTCGCTGCGGGGGCAAGCTGCACCATCACCCTCACGCTGCAGGTGCGGCCAGAGATCCCGCTGCCCTATGCGGCGTCGCCGCGCTACCGGAACCAGGCGCAGCTGGATGCCGAGGGCCAGCTCTCGGGCAAGACCGTGAACGATCTGTCCGACAATGGCTCGAACCCGGACCCGAACGGGAACGGCTATCCCAACGACGAGGGCGAGTTCGATCCGACGCCGGTCAATGTCACCTATGCCCCCGCCATCGCGGTGGTGAAGACGGCGGATACCTCGGGCTTCTCCGATCCGATCGCGCCCGGAGACCCGATCCTCTTCAGCTTCGCGGTGACCAACACCGGCAACGTGCCGCTGGCCGATGTGACGCTGGCCGATCCGATGCTGCCCGCCGCCTTCGACGGGCTGACCGTCCCGGTCCTGCTGCCGGGCGAGACGGACACGTCCACCTTCGCGGCCACCTACCTGCTCACCGCCGCCGACATCGACGCGGGCCGTGTCGAGAACCAGGCCACCGCCACCGGCACCTGGACGCAAGGCTCGGGCGGCGCTCCGGTGACGGTCAGCGACCTCTCCGGCACGACCACCGCCAACAACACGCCGACGACGGTGCAGATTGGAGCGATCTCGCTCGTGAAGACAGCCGACGAAAGCGGTCTCTCCTCGCCGCCCTTGGCGGGCGAGACCATCCGCTACAGCTTCACCGTGACCAACGGCGGCGTGGCCCCCCTCACCGACGTGACGCTCACCGATGCGGTGCCGGGCGTGCAGGTGACAGGCGGGCCGATCTCGCTGGCAGGCGGGGCGTCGGACACGACGAGCTTCACCGCGACCTATGAGCTGACGCAGGCGGACGTCGATGCGGGCAGCTTCACCAACGACGCGAGCGTGACGGGCTTCGTTCAGGTTCAGGGCGGCGGCCGGGTGCCGGTCACGGCCGATGACAGCGTGACCACGCCGCTCGCGCTCGCGCCCGCCATCACCCTGGTGAAGGAGGTCGACACGACCGGCCTCTCCTCGCCGGCGGCGGCGGGCGACGTGCTCGCCTACAGCTTCACCGTGACGAACGCGGGCAACGTGACGCTTACCGACGTGACGGTGACCGACGACAGCCTCCCGGGTCTCGTGCTGACCGGCGGGCCTATCGCAACCCTCGCACCGGGCGACAGCGACAGCACCACCTTCACCGCCTCCTACAGCCTGAAGCAGGAGGATCTCGACCGCGGCTTCGTCGAGAACACCGCACTGGCGACCGGCACCTATGCCGGTCCGGGAGGCACGCCCGCCGAAGTGACCGACCAGTCCGGGACAGACGCCTCCAACGACGCGCCCACCGTGGCGACCGTGCCCCCTGCCCCGGCCATCACGCTGGTCAAGGCGGTGGATGCGAGCGGCATCTCCAGCCCCGCGGCGGTCGGCGAGCCGCTCAGCTACAGCTTCACGGTGACGAACACCGGCAACGTGACGCTGACGGATGTGACGGTCACGGACACGAGCCTGCCGGGCCTCGTCCTGTCGGGCGGGCCGATCACCCTCGCGCCGGGAGCGAGCGACGCTGCCACCTTCACCGCCACCTATGCGCTGAAGCAGGCCGACATCGACCGCGGCTACGTCGAGAACACGGCGCTCGTCACCGGGACCCATGTCGACGGGAACGGCGACAAGACCGAGGTCGAGGACGTCTCCGGCACCGACGCCGCGAACGACCTACCGACCCGCAGCGACGTCGAGGCCGCGCCCGCCATCGCGCTGGTGAAGACCGTCGACCTCTCGGCCCTCTCGAGCCCGGTCGCGGCGGGCGACGTGCTGAGCTACGACTTTGCCGTGACCAACACCGGCAACGTCACGCTCACGAATGTGACCGTGACCGACGACAGCCTCGCGGATCTCGTGCTGACGGGCGGCCCCATCGCCTCGCTCGCGCCGAACGCCACCGACAGCACGAGCTACACCGCGAGCTACACGCTGACCCAGGCCGACATCGACCGCGGCTTCGTCGAGAACACGGCGCTTGCCACCGGCACCTACACCGATGGCGCAGGGGTCGAGACGGAGGTCGAGGATACGTCGGGCACCGACACGAGCAACGACCTGCCGACGCGCGCCGATCTCGACGCCCTGCCCTCCATCGCACTGGTCAAGACGGTCGACGCCTCGGCGGTCTCCTCTCCGGCGGCGGTGGGCGATCTGCTCAGCTACAGCTTCACGGTGACGAACACCGGCAACGTGACGCTGACCGATGTGACGGTGACGGACGACAGCCTTGCCGACCTCGTGCTCGCGGGGGATCCGATCCCGACGCTCGCGCCGGGTGCGGCGGACGCCACCACCTACACCGCGACCTATGCGCTGAAACAGGCGGACATCGACCGCGGCCACGTCGAGAACACCGCGCTTGTCACCGGCACGCACACCGATGGCGCCGGGGTTGAGACGGAGGTCGAGGATATCTCCGGCACCGAGGCCACCAACGACACGCCGACCCGCGCCGATCTGGGGACCACTCCCTCGATCGCGCTGGTGAAGGCCGTCGATCTCTCGGCCGTCTCCTCTCCGGCGGCGGTGGGCGATCTGCTCACCTACAGCTTCACGGTGACGAACACCGGCAACGTGACGCTGACCGACGTGACGGTGACGGACGACAGCCTCGCGGACCTGATCCTCGCCGGCGACCCGATCCCGTCGCTCGCGCCGGGTGCGACCGATGCCACCGCCTACACGGCGACCTATGCGCTCAAGCAGACCGACATCGACCGCGGCTTCGTCGAGAACACCGCGCTCGTCACCGGCATCCACACCGATGGCGCAGGCGTCGAGACCGAGGTCGAGGACATCTCCGGCACCGAGGCCACCAACGACACGGCGACGCGCGCCGATCTCGAGACCGCGCCCTCCCTCGCGCTGGTGAAGTCGGTCGATGCTTCGGCCGTCTCCTCCCCGGCGGCGGTGGGTGAGCTGCTGACCTACAGCTTTGCCGTGACCAACACCGGCAACGTGACCCTGACCGGCGTCACCGTGACGGACGACAGCCTCGCGGGTCTCGTGCTCGCGGGAAGCCCTGTCCCGACGCTCGCGCCGGGTGCGACCGATGCCACCGCCTACACCGCGACCTATGCGCTGACGCAGGCGGACATCGACCGCGGCTTCGTCGAGAACACGGCGCTGGCCACCGGCACCTACACCGATGGCGCGGGGGTCGAGACCGAGGTCGAGGATATCTCCGGCACCGAGGCCACCAACGACACGCCGACCCGCGCCGATCTGGACACCGCGCCCTCCATCGCGCTGGTGAAGACGGTCGATGCCTCGGCAGTCTCCTCTCCGGCGGCGGTGGGCGATCTGCTCACCTACAGCTTCGCGGTGACGAACACCGGCAACGTGACCCTGACCGACGTGACCGTGACCGACGACAGCCTCGCGGATCTCGTGCTCACCGGCGGCCCGATCCCGTCGCTGGCCCCGGGCGCGGCGGACGCCACCACCTACACGGCGAGCTATGCGCTGAAACAGGCGGACATCGACCGCGGCTATGTCGAGAACACGGCGCTCGTTACCGGCACCCATACCGATGGCGCAGGCGTCGAGACCGAGGTCGAGGACATCTCCGGCACCGAGGCCACCAACGACACGGTGACCCGCGCCGATCTGGGCACCGCGCCGGCCATCGTTCTGGTCAAGACGGTCGACGCCTCGGCGGTCTCCTCGCCGGCGGCGGTGGGGGAACTGCTCAGCTACAGCTTCACGGTGACCAACACCGGCAACGTGACCCTGACCGACGTCACCGTCACCGACGACAGCCTCGCCGACCTCGTCCTGACCGGCGACCCGATCCCGTCGCTCGCGCCGGGTGCGACCGATGCCACCACCTACACGGCGACCTATGCGCTGAAGCAGGCGGACATCGACCGCGGCTATGTCGAGAACACCGCGCTCGTCACCGGCACTCATACGGATGGCGCAGGGGTCGAGACCGAGGTCGAGGATATTTCCGGCACGGAGGCCACCAACGACACGCTGACGCGCGCCGATCTCGACGCCCTGCCCTCCATCGCGCTGGTCAAGGAGGTCGATGTCTCGGCCGTCTCCTCTCCGGCAGCGGTGGGCGACCTGCTCACCTACAGCTTCACGGTGACGAACACCGGCAACGTGACGCTGACGGATGTCACGGTCACGGACACGAGCCTGCCGGGCCTCACCCTCACGGGCGGGACCATTGCCAGCCTCGCTCCGAAGGCGAGCGACACCGCCACCTACACGGCGAGCTATGCGCTCACTCAGGAGGATCTCGACCGGGGCTTCGTCGAGAATACCGCGCGTGTGACCGGCACCTATACCGACGGCACGGGCGGCGAAACCGAAGTCGAGGACATCTCCGGCACCGACGCGGGCAATGACACTCCCACCGAAGCCCTGATCGAGCCGGCCCCGGCCCTCGCGCTGGTGAAGACGGTGGATCTCTCGGGTCTCGGCACGCCGGCGGAAGTGGGCGAGGCGCTCACCTACAGCTTCACGGTGACCAACACCGGCAATGTGACGCTGACGGATGTGACCGTGACGGACACGAGCCTGCCGGGCCTCGTCCTTACCGGCAGCCCGGTCGCCCGCCTCGCCCCCGGCGAGAGCGACAGCACCGCCTACAGCGCGCGTTATGCCCTGACGCAGGAGGATCTCGACCGCGGCTTCGTCGAGAACACGGCTCTGGCCGCCGGCCTCCATACGGACGGCACCGGGCGGGAGACGCAAGTCGAGGATGTCTCGGGCACCGATGTCGGCACCGACGATCCGACCGTGGCCCCGGTGGGGCAGGCGCCGGCCGTGGCGCTGGTCAAGGCGGTCGACGCTTCGGCCGTCTCCTCGCCGCCGGCGGTGGGCGACCCGCTGACCTACAGCTTCACCGTGACGAACACGGGCAGCGTGACGCTGACGGACGTGACCGTCACCGACGACAGCCTTCCGGGCCTCGTGCTGGCGGGCAGTCCCATCCCGCGCCTGGCGCCGGGCGAGAGCGACAGCACGACCTACAGCGCCCGCTACCTGCTGACGCAGGAGGATCTCGATCAGGGTCGGGTGTCGAACACGGCGCGCGTCACCGGCAGCTACCGGGCGCCCGACGGCTCGGCCGACACCGTCACCGACATCTCGGGCACCGAGATCGAGAACGACGATCCGACCGACACCGAGTTCGCGCCCGTTCCCGGCATCGCCCTCGTGAAGACGGCCGATGTTTCGGGTATCGGCAACCCGGCGGCCATCGGCGAATTGGTCCGCTACAGCTTCACCGTGACGAACACGGGCAACGTGACGCTCGCGGATGTGACGGTGAGCGACACGAGCCTGCCGGGCCTCGTGCTGAGCGGCAGCCCGATCGGGCGGCTTGCTCCGGGTGAGAGCGACAGCGTGACCTACAGCGCCGCCTATGCGCTGACGCAGGCCGACCTCGACCGCGGCGTCATCGAGAACACGGCCCGGGCTACGGGCGCCTATCGCGGGCCGGATGGCGAACCGGGCACGGTCGAGGACATCTCGGGCACCGAGGCGGAGAACGACGAGCCGACGCTGTCGCTCGTGCCGCAGACGCCCGGGATCGCCCTCGTCAAGGAGGTGGCGGACGAGTCCGTCAGCACGCGCCCGGCCCTGGGCGACGAGCTTCTCTACCGCTTCACGGTGACGAACACCGGCAACGTGACCCTCACCGACGTCACCCTGACCGACGATCTGGCGGGCGCGGTGGTCTCGGGCGGCCCCATCGCCGCGCTGGCGCCGGGCGAGACCGACAGCACCACCTTCACGGCACGCTATGCGCTGACGGCGGCGGATCTCGAGCGGGGCCAGGTCGCGAACACGGCCCGCGTCAGTGGCACCAATCCGGGCGATCCCGACACGCCGGTGACGGATGTCTCGGGCACCGAGGTGGGCAATGACACGCCGACCGTGGTCGAGCTCGACGTGCCCACGGATGTGACGGCCACCAAGACCGCCAGCCCCGAGCGCGTGGTCATCGGCGAGACCGTCTCCTATGTGCTGGCCTTCACCAACGACGCGCCGCGCTCGATGCGCGAGGTGGTGCTGGTCGACCGGATGCCCGACGGCCTCGTCTACACGCCCGGCAGCGCCACGCTCGACGGCACGCCTCTGGAGCCCGAAGTCAGCGGCCGCTTCCTGCGCTGGCAGGCGGACACCCTGCCCGCGGGCGGCACGATCACCGTGCGCTTCGCCGCGCGCGTGCTGGGGGCTGCGCCCTACGGGCCGCTCACCAACAAGACCTGGCTCCTCGACCGCACGGGCCAGCGCTCCTCGAACGTGGCGGAGGCCGTGGTGATCCGCGAGCCCGAGCATGTGTTCGAATGCGCCGACATCATCGGGAAGGTCTTCGACGACCGGAACATGAACGGCTATCAGGATCCGATCGACGGCGCGGCCCACGGCCGCGGCGCCGAGGCCGAAGAGCCGGGCATCCCCGACGTGCGTCTCGCGACGCCGAACGGGACCCTGATCCAGACCGACAAGTTCGGCCGCTTCCACGTCCCCTGCGCCGAGCTTCCCGGCCAGACCGGCGCGAACTTCACGCTGAAGCTCGACACCCGCTCGCTGCCCTCGGGCTACCGGGTGACGACCGAGAACCCGCGCACGATCCGCGTCACGCCGGGCAAGATGGCCAAGCTGAACTTCGGTGCGGCTCTGGGCCGGGTGGTGCGGCTCGACCTGACGGCGGCGGCCTTCGCCGACGGCCGGCCGACCGCGGCCTTCGCCCGGGCGCTCGAGCAAACGGCGGCAGGCCTCGGCGATGCGCCGGTGGTGGTGCGGATCAGCACCCGGCAGGACGCGGGCGGCGCGGGCGCGGCAAAAGCGCGGCTCGATGCGGCCGAGGCGCTGGTGCGCAAGGCCTGGAAGGGTCGGGCCGGGCCGGTGCTCATCGAACGCACGATCCAGCGGGACCAGTAAGAGGATGACCAGAATGTTCGGAATGAACGTGCGCGCGCTCGCGGGCCTCTCGGTCTCGCTGCTGGCTCTCGGCGCAGGCAGCGCGCTGGCGGAGGACTGCGCGGGCAGGCCCGGCCCATCGGCGATGGAAGCCTGCGATCAGGTGGCGCTGCCCGTGGGCGAGAATACCGAGGCCGCGGGCCCGGTGGTGCAGCCTCCGCTGGGCGGCGACGGCTTCCTGATCTCGGTGGACGGCGCGCCGGCCGCGGGCGATCCCGCAACGGCCGACGGCCAGCGGCAGGCGGACCTCCGGCTCTCGGACGCCGATGTGGATCTGCGCTTCGACGGTTTCGGCGTGGCGCCGCGGCTCGATGCGGGCCGCGCCGATCCGGGACCCGCCGGGCCGGGCGACCGCGTGGTGCTGCGGAGCCGGACCAACTATCCGGCCTTCCTCGCCCGGGCCGAGTTCCGCATCTATGACATGGACGCCTCGGGCGGCAGCACGCGGCTCCTGACCACCGTTCCGGTCGCGCCGAACGGCGAGGCGGCGCTCACGCTGCCCGAGGGGCGCGACCTGCAATATGTGCTGCGCGTCTACGACCGCGCGGGCCGCTATGACGAGACGGCCCCCCTGCCCTTCGGCGCCCCCGACCGCCGCGGCCTCGCCTTCGGCGCGGGCGAGGAGGAGGGGTCTGACAATGCGACCCAGCGCAACATCCCGATCCGGGGCGGCGCGGTGACGGTGCATGTGCGCAATCTCGCACCGGGCGCGCGGCTCGAGACGCTGGGCACGAGCGTGGTCCCCGATCCGTCGGGCGCGGCCGTCGTGCAGCGCATCCTGCCGCCGGGCCATCACGGGATCGACGTGCGGGTGCCGGGCGCGCTCGACATCACGCGCGACCTGACGATCCCCGCCTCGGACTGGTTCACCGTGGGCGTGGCCGACCTCAGCTTCGGCCGCCGCATGGGCTCGCTGCCCGAGGGCACCGACAAGACGTGGCAACGCGGGCGGCTGCAGTTCTATGCCAAAGGCAAGACTGCCCGCGGCTACGAGATCACCGCCTCGGCCGACACGCGCGAGGACGATCTGTCGGACCTTCTGGGCAACGTGCTCGACAAGGATCCGCGCGCGGTGCTCGGCCGGCTCGATCCCGATCTCTACTATCCGACCTACGGCGACGACTCGATCCTCACCGACGACACGCCCACCTCCTCGGGTCTCTATGTGAAGGTGGAGAAGGACGGCAGCTTCGGCCTCTGGGGCGATTTCAAGTCGAAGAGCCGCGGCACCGAGCTTCTGCGCAACGAGCGCAGCCTCTATGGCGGCCAGCTCGTGCTGCAGAGCCGGGCGACCACGCCCGAGGGCGAGGCGCGGCTGCGCTTCGAGGGCTACGCGGCCGAACCCGACCAGCTGCCGCAGCGCGACCTGCTGCGCGGCACCGGCGGCTCGGTCTATTTCCTGTCGCGTCAGGACCTTCTGGAAGGATCCGAGACGCTGACCGTTCAGGTCCGCGATCCCGATACCGGCCGGGTGATCTCGACCCGTGGCCTCGTGAACGGGCAGGATTACTCGGTCAATTACGCGCAGGGGGTGGTGACGCTCTATGCGCCACTCTCCTCCTATGCGGGCACCTCCGGGCTTCTGTCCGGCAGCGCGGTGGGCGAGGACGATCTCTATCTCGTGGCGCAATATGAATGGGCGCCGGTGACGGGCGACGTCGACGGCATGGCCTTCGGCGGGCGCGTCGAGGCCTGGGCCACCGACCGGCTGCGGCTGGGGATGAGCGGTCAGGTGGACCGCACCGGCCTTGCCGACCAGACCTCGACCGGGGCCGACCTGCTCTGGAAACTGTCCGAGGGCACCTATCTCGAGGCCGAAGCCGCGCGCTCGGAGGGGCCGGGCTTCGGCTTCACCAGCTCGATCGACGGCGGCCTCACGCTCGAGACGACCGATCCGGTGGACGGCACCGGCGAGGGCTACCGGCTGAAGGCGCGGGCCGATCTGGCGGACCTCCGGCCCGGCACAGAGGGACATGTCGAGGTCTGGGCCGAGCGGCGCACGGCGGGCTTCTCCTCCATCGACCATCAGACGACCGAGGACGAAGAGCTCTGGGGCCTCGAGACCGAGGTCGCGACGTCGGAGCGCGGAAGGCTCGCCTTCCGCTACGAACATTACCGCAAGGATCCCGACGAGAAGCTCGACGAGGCGCGGCTGGGCTATGCCCACCGGCTGAACGACCGCGACACGGTGGAGCTGGCCTTCGGCCATCTCGACCGCGAGGATCCGGGCCGCGCCGACCGTACGGGGCGCAGGCAGGATGCGGGCGCGGGCTTCCGCCGCGAGGTCTCGGACCTGCTGAGCTGGGAGCTCTGGGGACGCACCACCGTGGCCCGGTCGGGCGGGATCGAGCGCGCGGACCGCGCGGGCGTCAAGCTCGACACGGCACTCGGGCAGGACTGGCGGCTGCAGACCGGGATCTCGGCCGGCCACACCGGCTGGGGCGGAGAGATCATGCTGCGCCGCGAGAAGGACGCGGCCGAGAGCACCTATCTCGGCTATGTGCTCGACCCCGACCGGACGCTCGACGACGTGACCCTGACCGGGCGCGACCACGGCAAGTTCGTGGGCGGCGCGCGGCGCAAGCTGGGCGAGAGCACCTCGGTCTTCGGCGAGAACAGCTACGACCTCTTCGGCCAGCGGCGCACCCTCGCCTCCTCCTACGGCGTGGAATATGCCGCGAGCGAGCGGACGGTCTGGACCGGGGCCGCCGAGTTCGGCCGCGTGGCCGACGATGCGACGGGCGATCTCGACCGCGTGGCGCTCTCGTTCGGGGTGCGCTACGACGATGGCGAGCGGCTCTCGATGAAGGGCCGGCTGGAACTGCGCCGCGACAGCGGGACCTACGAGGGGCGCGACCGCGATGCGGACACGATCCTCGGCACGGGCACGGTGCGCTATGCGCTGAACGAGGCCGAGCGGATCGTGTCGAGCCTGCAGTTCGTGCTGCCCGACAACGGCACCGCCACCCTGCCCGAGGGCGACTACATCCGCTACGATCTGGGCTATGCGCTGCGGCCCACCGACAACGACCGGCTGAACCTGCTCGCGAAATACCAGTATCTCTACGACCTCTACGGTCAGGAGACGGACGGGGTGCAGAGCCGGAGCCCGCGGCAGAAGACCCATGTGGTGAGCCTCGATGCCGAATATGACGTGACCGAGCGCTGGACGCTGGGCGGCAAGCTGGGGATGCGGTTCGGTGCGAGCTCGGCCGCCGAGGGCGAGGCCTTCGTGGACAATGACGCCTGGCTGGGCGTGGTCAGCGCGCGCTATCACCTCGTGCACAACTGGGACCTGCTGGCCGAGGTGCGGCAGCTGCATGCCGAACAGGCGGGCACGACCGAGACCGGCGTGCTGGTGGGCGGCTACCGGCAGGTCAACCGGAACATGTCGATGGGGCTGATCTACAATTTCGGCCGGTTCTCGGACGATCTGACCGACCTCGTGCAGGACGACAAGGGGCTGGCGCTGAACCTGATCGCGCAGTTCTGACACGCAGGAGGCAGGGGGCGCTGCCCCCCGTCCACGCCTGCGGCGCGGGCAGGGCGCGGCGGTGCCGCCCCCTGCGGTCCCCCCGGGATATTTGGACAGAGTGAAAGAGGCGAGGGACGGCAGGCCCGGCCTGCGCGCCGCACCCAAGGCAGCGTGTTCGCGGCGGGGCTCGTTCGGCTCGGGCGACGGCGCCGAGCCGTCGGTCGTCTGCGAAAGCCGCGGCGTGGGATCCGCACCCGGAGGGCAGACGGGAGCGGCCGGCCTCTGGCTCAGGGCGGGCGCGGGTGCCGCCGCCTGGGAGACCGGGCGGCGGCGGGCGTCAGGCCTCGATCAGCGCGATCATCCGTTCGAGCCGCTTCATGGCGAGCCAGCCGTCGCGGATCACCGGCGCCCGGGCGGACTCGCCGCGGATCATTGCCGCCACATCGGTCAGAAGCGCATGATAGCCCTTGTGATCCTCGTTCGCCGCCGCGGTGAAGTTCGGCGTCCAGACGAGGCTGTCGCAGCCGGGATCGAGCAGGGCGCGGGGATCCTCGGCCTTGAAGGGCGGGTTGCGGTGCCAGGCCACGTTGATGACATTCTCGACCTCGACGCGGTGATGGTCGCCCATCACCTGAACGAACTCCATCGGTGTGCCGCGCGACTGGACCGTGCCCATCACCACATTGCCGATCACCCCGTTCTCGCAGGCGAAGTTCATGTGCAGGAGCATCTTGCCCTTGCCGCAGACATTCTTGCGCAGCTGCACGTCGGCGAAGTCGGCCCCCGCGAACCAGGGGATCAGGTCCATGTAATGGACGCAATGGTGCAGGTAGAAACCGGTATAATCCACCTCGCCCGCGAAATAGGTGGGCGCGGTCATGTAGCTGCCGTGGATGCCCAGCACGGGGCCGAAGTCGCCGCCCGCGAGGATGTTCTTCGCGATCCGGTTGCCGGTGGAATAGCGCTTCATGAAGCCCACCGTGACCGGCACCTTCGCAGCCTCGGAGGCGCGCATCAGCTCTTCGGCTTGCGCGGCGGTGGCGGCGGGGGGCTTTTCCATGAAGACGGGCAGCCCGCGCGCGATGGCCGCGAGCGTCGCGCGGTAATGGACCTCGGGGCCCACCGCCATGCCGATGGCGTCGAGCCCGCCCGCGGCGATCATCTCCTCGAAGTCCGAGAAGACGGCCTTCGCGCCGAACTGGCGCGCGGCCGCCTGCGCAGCCGCCGCGTCACGGTCGCAGACCGCCGCGATCTCGAAGCCCGAACGGGCGAGCTGCGGCATCAGCATCCAGGTTGCGTGGCGGCCGCAGCCGATCCATCCGATCCTGATCGTCATCAGTGGGTCACCTCCGCCAGGGTGATCGCGGAGCGGATGAGACCCAGCCCCGCGCGCAGCTTCTCGTCCTCGTCCTCGTGCGGGGCGCGCCAGTGGGCGATGGGCAGCGCCACGCGCTCGTCGTCGCGCCGGAAAGGCTCGAGCGAGACCGGACCCGCGTAGCCCGCCTGCCCCAGCGCCCGCGCGATGGCCGTCCAGTCCATGGTGCCGGTGCCGGGGAAGCCGCGGTGGTTCTCGTTGGCCTGAAAATGGACGAGGCGCGCGCCTGTGGCGCGGATCGCATCGGGGATCGAGCGTTCCTCCATGTTCATGTGGAACGTGTCGAGCATGACGCCGAGACCGGGCGAGCCCACCGCATCCACCACCTCGATGGCCTGTGCGGTCGTGTTCACGATGTCGGTCTCGAAGCGGTTCAGCGGCTCGAGCCCGAAGACCTTGCCCGCGCTCGCGGCGAGCGGGGCCACTTCGGCCAGCCCCTCGACGGTGCGGGCGGCGCGGGTGGCGATCTGCTCGGCCGTCCAGGGGAAGGGCGGGCGGCCGGCGAAGACCAGCGGCTCGCCATAGAGCGGGCCGCCGACGATGGTCGCGCCGAGCGCCTCGGCGGCCTCGATGCAGTATTTCAGATAGTCGCGCCCGCCGGCCCGCGCCGCGGCCTCCTCGCTCGCGATCGAGCGCTGGAGGTTCACGCGCGCGGCCAGAACGAGGCCCAGCCCCTCGCCCTCGCAGATGCGCCGCACCTCGGCCGCGTCGAGCCCGTCTTCGGGCTCGGGCACGAGAAGCTCGATGAAATCGAAGCCCAGGGCCCGGGACTTCTTCAGGAAATGCAGCGACTCCGAGGTGAAGGGCCGGATGAACTGCATCGAGATGATGCCGACAGGATTTTTCACGTTTCTTCCTTCTTGGGAAGGCGGGGCCCTCTCCGGCCCCGCCGGGTCTGGGGTCAGCCCTTCACGGCGCCCTGGGTCAGGCCGCCCACGAGGCGCCGCTGCACGATCAGGAACAGAAGGGTGGCGGGCATGGCGCCCACGATGCCGCCGGCGGTCAGGAGGCCCCACTGGACCTGATATTCGCCGATCATGGTCTGCACCGCGACCGTGATGGGCCGCACGTTCTGGCCACCCAGCGTCAGGGCATAGAGATATTCGTTCCAGGCGGTGATGAAGATGTAGATGCCGGTCGCGATGATGCCGGGCGCGCAGAGCGGCAGGATCACCCGCACCATGGCCGAGAGCCGCGAGCAACCGTCGGTCATGGCCGCCTCGTCCAGCGATTTCGGGATACCGTTGATGTAGCTCGTCATCATCCAGACCGAGAAGGGAATGGCGATGGTCGAGTTCGCGATGATGAGCGCGAGATGCGTGTCCAGAAGTCCGAGCTGGCGCATCAGCACGAAGAGCGGCAGGATCAGAAGCACCAGCGGGAACATGTTGATGAGCAGAAACTGCAGCAGCAGCACGCGCTTGAAGCGGAAGTCGAAGCGCGAGAAGCTGTAGGCCGCCGTCACCGACAGGGTGAGGCCCACCACCACGGTGCCCGAGGCCACGATCAGGCTGTCGAGCATGTTGCGCGCGAAGCCCACGTTGGCGAAGAGGCGGGCATAGTTCTCCCAGACGAGGTCGAAGACCGAGGGGCCGCGGGTGAAGAGCTTGTCCTCGGCCGTGAGCGAGGTCAGCGCCATCCAGAGGTAGGGGCCGAGCGTGAAGACGAGGATCAGGACCATCGGCAGATCGACGGTCAGGATCCGCCGGAGGGTGGATTTGCGACCCAGAGCCATCAGTGCACCGCCTTGGCCGAACGTTTCAGATAGAGGATCACGATGCCGAGCAGGAGCAGCGTGAAGGTCATGGCGAGCGCCGATCCGTAGCCGAAATCGAGGTTCGTGCGCGCCTCGAGGAAGGCGTAGAGCGGCAGGGTATAGGTGGCGTAGCCGGGCCCGCCGCCGGTCATCACGAAGATCACGTCCATCGAGTTCGCGACCCAGATCGTGCGCAACAGGATCGCGGTGAAGAGCACGCCCGAGATGCCGGGCAGCGTGATGTGCCAGAACTGCCGGAGGCTCGAGGCGCCGTCGAGCGAGGCCGCCTCGTAGTAGCTGCGCGGGATCGACTGGAGACCGGCGAGGATCATCACCGCGAAGAAGGGAAAGCCCTGCCAGGTCAGCGTAAGGATGATCGCATAGAGCGCGGTGCCGGGGTTCGCGAGCCACGGGATCGACTGTTCGAGGATGCCCACGCGCAGCAGAAGGTCGTTCAGCACGCCGTAGTTCGAATCGTAGATCCAGGCCCACATCAGCGCGATCACGACCGAGGGCAGCGCCCAGGGAATGATGATGAGCGCGCGGGCCACGGGCCGCCAGGGGAACTTCTGGTTCAGAAGAAGCGCCGTCGCCAGCCCCAGAAGCGCCTGCGCGGGCACCGTGATCGCGATCCAGAGCACCGTGTGGCGCAGCGAGATCCAGAAGACCTCGTCCTGCAGGATCGCCGCATAGTGCTTGAGCCCCACCCAGTCGAATTTCTTCGGCCGGAACAGCACATAGTCGTGCAGGCTCATCCAGGCCGTCTGCACCATCGGGAAGAAGACGATGGCGAGCGTGACGAGCACGGCCGGGGACAGCAGCGCCAGCGGCAGCACCTGCCGCCAGAGCCGCGCGCGGCGGGCGGGGGCGATTTCGTCGCGGTCGGAGACCGGAACACTTGTCATCGGGCGGACCTCTCTCGTCCCCTGCGGCGCGGAGGGCCGGCAGGCGGGTCAGGCTCGGACGCGGGCGGCGCGTCGGATGGTTCGGGAAGAAGGCGGGCCGGGGAGGGAGCGCCCCCGGCCCTGCACCGTCACTCTTCGGCGAAGAGCTTGGCGATGGCTTCGTTCATCTGGGCGGCGGTGATCTCCCCGTTCAGCGCGCGCTGCATGTTCGTGGGCCAGACGGTGTTCACGAACTCGGGCGTGGCCGAGGAGGCGGGCAGCAGATGGGCGAAGGGGAGCGAGGCCTGGGTCGCGTCGACGAAGCGCTTCTCGTGCTGGTCCCAGGTGGCGCTGTCGCTCTTGGTCACCGGAAGCTGGCCGGTGGCGCTGTTGAAGAGCGCGTTGTTGCCCTCCGACGAAAGGAACGCGATCCACTTCCAGGCGGCTTCCTTGTCGCTGGCATTGCTGAAGACGCCGGTGGATTCGTCGCCGAAGGTGGTCCAGCGCCCGCCGCCGCATTCCGGCACCGGCACGGCCGCGACCTTGTCGCCCAGCGCCGCCACCAGATCGTTCGAGGAGCCGACATGATGGATCGTCATCGCGGTCACGCCGGTCTTGAAGGCGCCGATGATCTCCTGAAAGCCGTCGTTCGGGGCCGAGGGCGGGAAGACCTTGTCCTTCTGGAAGAGATCCACCACGAACTGCGTGCCCGCCACGCCGGCCTCGGAGGTGAGGCTGTCATCGAGCGCCACGCCCTCGCGGCCGAGGGTGAAGGCGCCCCAATGTTCGTGCCCGGACTTGCCGCCGCGGAAGCCGAACCCGTAGGTGTCGATCTTGCCGTCGTTGTTCGTGTCGCGGGTGAGCTTGATCGCGGCTTCGCGGAACTGGTCGCAGGTCTCGGGCGGGGCGAGGCCCAGCTCCTCGAACATGTCGGCGCGGTAATAGAGGTAGAGCGCCACATATTGCACCGGCAGGTAATAGTGCTTGCCATCCTCGGCCTCGGTCAGGTCGAAGAGATTGTCGAGGATGTCGTCGCGGCCCTCCCAGCCCGCGATCATCTCGTCGAGCGGCTCGAGCGCCTCCATCTCGAGAAGGCGCGGCAGGGCGAACATCTTCAGCATGGCCGCGTCGGGCGCGTTGCCGCCAACGATGGCCGTGTAGAGATTGTCGTAATAGCTGTTCCAGGGCACGTTCTGCGCGTCGATCCTGATGCCCGGGTTCGCTTCCTCGAACTTGGCCACCAGATCCGACATCGGGTTTTCCGGATTGTCGAAGTGATACCAGAAGCGGACGGTGCTGTCGGCCGAGGCGATCCCCGGCGCGAGGCCGGCCAGAAGGGCCAGCGCGCTGATGGTTCTTTTCATTCTCTCTCCTCCCAAAATCGAGAAACGTTCGCCGCCCGGGGCGGCGGTCAGGTGAGCGCCCGGAACACCTCGCCCGCCCGGCGGTAGGCCGCCACCGACTGCGGCAGCCAGCGGCTCATCTGCATGAACCCGTGGACGACCCCCGGCACGATGTCGAACCTGTCGGCCCGTCCCAGCGCCGTGAGCCGCGCCGAGAAGCGCTCGGCGTCCGAGCGCAGGGGATCGATCTCGGCCGCGTTGAGATAGAGCGGCGGCAGCGCCGCCAGCAGCGCATCCGGCGCACGGGCGGGCGTGAGACAGGGATCCTCGAGCCGGCCTGCCGCGGGCGTGTAGAAATCCCAGTAGCGCTGCATCTTGGCGCGGGTCAGGCCCGGCCCCTCGGCCACTTCGACATAGCTCGGGCTTTCGAAATCGGCATCGAACACCCCGTAGAAGAGGAGCGCCGTCGCGGGCAGGTCGCGGCCGTTCAGCCGGAACATCAGCGCGACCGAGAGATGGGCGCCCGCGCTGTCGCCCGCCACCGACCAGCGGCGTCCGGCGAGGATCGCCTCGCGCCCGGCCCAGACAGCGAGACAATCCTCCAGTCCCGCCGGATAGGGATGTTCCGGCGCGAGCCGGTAGTCGAAAGTCACCACCGCCGCGCCGGTCTCGACCGCAAGCTGGCGCGCCGCGCCCTCGTGGGTCGCGGCCGAGCAGAAGGCCCAGCCGCCGCCGTGGATGAAGAGGATCGCCTCGCGCCCGAGATCGCCCGCGGGCAGGAAGACATGCGCCCGCCGCCCGTCCGGCGTCTCGATGCGAAGCTCGCGCGCCATGGCGGGCTCCGGCCCGTTCCAGCGCCGGTTGGCCGCCTCGGCCGCCGCCCGGCCCTCGGCCGGCGGCAGGAGCGTCGGATCGGGCTGCACCCCGTCCTCGGCCAAGAGCCGGTCGAGCACGGCGCGCATTTCGGGAGCAAGGGTCAGGCTCATGGATGCACCTTCAGGGCGGGGGTCGCCATGCCCTGCCCTGCCTCGGGCGCGAGCGGGGGCATGACCTCGGGACCGAAATCGACGATGGTCGCGATGTGATGCGAGAGCGCGCGCATCAGCGCCTCGGCGCTGCGCGTCTCGAGCGCCTCGAGGATCGAGACATGCCGGTCGGCGGTCGCGAGCAGCTCCCGGCTGTGGGCCGCGCTGTTCAGGATCTTGAACCGCTGCGTATGAAGAAGGCAGCGCATCAGCACCGGTTCCACCACCGGCATGGCTGCGGCCTCGAACAGACGCATGTGAAAGCGGCAGTCCTGCTCCAGCAGCGCATATTCGTCTTCCTGCAGCGCGGCCAGCCGCATGGCCTGCAGCAGCATGTCGAGATCCCTGCGCAGGCGAGGGTCGTTCGCCTCGATCACCCGGATCGCAGCGCGGCATTCGATGTCGTGGCGGATGCGCAGAAGCTCCACCACATCGTCGGAATGGGCCTCCGTCACATGAGTGTCGCGGCGGGCGCGGCGCTGGACCAACCCCTCTTCCGACAGCCGCATCAGCGCTTCGCGGATGGTGCCCTGCGCCACCGCGAACCGCTGCGCCAGATCCAGCTCGCGCAGCACGCCGCCGGGCGGAAGCGTCCCCAGCACGATCTCGCGGCGGAGCGCATGCTCCACCTGCGCGCTGCGGCTGCGCTGCGGTCCCGCTCCGAAGGCCTCGCCCACACCCATGACCTCTGCATCCTCTCTGATGTCGTATTGATAATCACATGATTATTGATAATGTCAACGATATTGATAATGTGGGTCCGACGGGCTTCGGCGCGAGGAGCGGCCGGACGACAGGGAGGACAGTGCATGGCACGCATCAGTCTGCAGAAGATCGTGAAGCGGTATGGCGGGATGGAGGCCATCCACGGCGTCGATCTCGAAGTGGAGGACGGCGAATTCGTAGCCTTCGTGGGGCCCTCGGGCTGCGGGAAATCCACGATGCTGCGGATGATTGCGGGGCTCGAGGACATCAGCGGCGGCCATATGCGCATCGGCGACCGGCTGGTGAACGATATCGAGCCCAAGGGCCGCGACGTGGCGATGGTGTTTCAGGATTACGCGCTCTACCCGCACATGACGGTGCGCGACAACATCGGCTTCGGGCTGAAGATGCGCGGCGAGCCCGCCGAGACGATTCGGAAGAAGGTCGAGGAAGCCGCGCGCATCCTCCAGCTCGAGGACCTGCTCGACCGCCGCCCCGGCCAGCTCTCGGGCGGCCAGCGCCAGCGCGTGGCCATGGGCCGCGCCATCGTGCGCAAGCCCAAGGTCTTCCTGTTCGACGAGCCGCTCTCGAACCTCGACGCCAAGCTGCGGGTGGAAATGCGCACCCAGATCAAGCGGCTGCACCGGATGCTGCGCACGACGACGATCTATGTGACCCACGATCAGGTCGAGGCGATGACGCTGGCCGACCGCGTGGTCGTGCTGCGCAAGGGCAGCATCATCCAGCACGGCCGGCCGCTCGAGCTCTACGAGCGGCCCTCCTGCCGCTTCGTGGCTGAGTTCATCGGCTCGCCGCAGATGAACATCCTGCCGGGCCGCGTGGCCTCGTCGGATCGCGGCACGGTGATCGAGGTGGGCGGCGGCGCGATCCCGCTTTCGCATCTGCCGGTGCCGGTGGGCACCAGCCTCGATGTGGGCCTGCGCCCCGAGCATCTGGAGCCCTGCGCGCCCGAGGAGGCCGATTTCGTCGCAGAGGTGGACGTGCTCGAGGAGCTGGGGTCGGATACGCTCGCCATCTGCCTCATGGGCGAGCGCGAGATCACCGTGCGGGTGCCGGCCGACCGGGCCCGCGGCCTCGGCCGCACGCAGCCGCTGCGCTTCGACCGCCAGAACCTGCATCTCTTCGATGCTGCGAACGGCCAGCGGATCGACTTCATCGCCTGACGATCCCGGCGCGCGGCTCCCCCCGCGCGCCGCTTCTGGCCGCTTGGACACAAGGTCCTCTCCAGCGTCTCCGTCCGGCGCGCAGGTGCGCCGCGGGTGGCTTCTGGCTGGCAGGATCCAAGGTTCCCGCAGCGCCTCGCTCCGGCGCGCAGACGCCCCTGGGCGCCTCGTTCGGCTGGCCGCACCCAAGGTCCCGCACCGCCTCATCCCGGCGAGGAATGCCCGCGCCTTTGCGTCCAACGCACGGCCATGAGCCGGAGCGACCGAGGCACTTGGGCCGCGGCTGCCGGACGGCTCCCGGCAGGCGGCAAAGACTGAGTTGACTTGTCAGGTATTCTCGAGTCATTAGGAGGCAACGCCAGCCAGTCGGGCGCTTCGCGTTTTCCCTCCGCGATAAGCTGCCTTGCAAGCCACCGAACCCATCAGCACGGTGGACCATGTCGCTGCTTGCATCGCCCGAACTTACCTTTCACCGACCCGCCCCTTCCCCACGCATCACGCGGAGGCTGCGGCTCGCCGTCCGGCCGGTCCCCACAGGCGGTGCTTCTGCCAGCAGGAGAAGCGGGCCGGTGGCAAGCGCCGAGGAACGTCCGGACCGGAGAACAGCCGCTCCCCCCGCACCTTGTCGGCCGGCGCGGGGAATCCTGCGTGCGCCTCCGGAAGTCAGCAGGTCGATCCCACCGCTCGTGATCCCGCATTGAGGAGACATCCATGACCCTCGCTCAACAGACCGTAGGCTTCTACGAAGGTCCGCTGCCGGAGGGGCTGCTCGACCATATCGAGGAGCATGTGGCGGCGTTCGAGATCCCTCAGGAGCGGAGGGACGGTCTTCTGCGCATCGCCTATGGCCGCGGCCAGACCGAGATCGAGGCCGCGGGCGCGCGCCTGCGCATCGCGATCCGCGCCGGCGGCCCGGTCGAGCTCTACCAGCTTCGCGAGAGCGCGATGTATCTGCTCGACCATGTCTGCCCCGATGCGGGCAAGGGCATCGCCTGGACGGGAAACCCCGAGGCGCAGCGGCCGCCGAGCCTTCATCCCGCGACGCTCCTCGCCCGCGAGCGGCGGGGCGCGAACTTCCTGCGCCTGACGATGGGCTGCGCGGGCACGGCGGCGCTCGATGCGGGGCCGATGCATTTCTCGCTGCTCCTGCCGCCCGAGGGCCGCGCGCCGGTCTGGCCGCGGCTCGACGGGCGCGGCCGCACCGTCTGGCCCGAGGGCGAGGAGGCGCTGCACCGCGCGGTCTACACGTTCGTCGCGCTGGAGCCGGAGGCGAACCGCTTCACCTTCGACCTCTTCCTGCATGAAGGAAGCCGGGCCAGCGCCTGGGCGCTCTCGGCCCCGCTCGGCACGAAGGTGGCGGTGATGGGACCGGGCGGCGGCGATCTTCCGGACGCGGGCGACATCCTCCTCGCGGGCGACGAGACGGCGCTGCCCGCGATCCGGCGCATCCTCGAGACCTCCGCCGCCGACCGGCGCGGCCGGGTGCTGATCGAGATCGGTGACGACGGCGACCGCATGCCCCTCCGCGCGCCCGAGCAGGTCGAGGTGACATGGCTCCGGCGCCACGCGGGAGAGACGCTGCTTGCAGCGCTGAGGGCAGTCGATCTCGATCCCGATGCGCCGCCCCCCTACCTCTGGGTGGCGGCGGAGCAGGCGACCGTGCGGGAGGCACGCGCCCATTTCCGGCGCGACCCGCGGGTGGCGTCGATGCGCCCCTATTTCTCGACCTACTGGCGTCGAGAGGCATGAAGCCTGCGGACGGGTGACGGCACGCATCGAAACGAAGAGGCACTGCACGAAGCGTCCGGGCCGCATCTGATGGGCGGAAGTTCGAACGCCAGGTTGCCGAGCCGCAGGTCCGCATCACCGTCCCAAATGGCTGCCCCGTCTTCGGCATACCTGCCACCGAGGTCGCAGGATAGGTCTGTCCGGCCAAGGGGAGGCCCGGCTGTCAGCCGATTGGCGCAACAGGGTGCCCGTCAGCGGTGCCGCGCCGCACCCAAGCCGTTACGGCCGGGCGACGCCGCTTCGCATCGTCATCCTCTGGGCCCCGCCGAGGCGCCTAACCCGTTGCGGTCGAGGCGAGCATCGTCGGCCGCGTGCGGACGACAGGCTCGGCTCGCTCGACATGGGCCGCCATCTCATTGAGCTGCTGAAGCCGCCGCTCATGCTCGGGCGTGGCCTCGAGCCCCAGCGTGTCGAGCACGCGCTTCCAGCGGTGGGCCCAGTCGTGACGGCGCAGCGACTGCGCGATGTTGCTGCGCCGCGCCCGCTCGACGCGGGCCGGATTGTCCTCGAGCTCGGCCAGCACCTCGCCGATGTCCCGGTCGAGCGGGATCAGCGCATCGGGCCAATCGAAGGCCTGATGATATTCCGGGCAATCGGGCGCACTGCCGAGGACGAGCGCACCGCCGGCCGCCCCCTCGAAATAGCGCGTCGACAGCGCCCGGTCGCCGCCGGCGAGTTCGCGCACCGCAGACGGATCGCCCGGATCCCAGGCGAGGAAGCAGTGGCTGTGCCGGATCAGGTCAGCGTTGTAGCGCCGCACCGGCGCCCAGCCGTCGCGCATCTCCTGCCCCTTCCAGACGTCATAGACATAGACGAGGTCGCGCTCGGCGGAGAGATCGAGAAGACGCTCGTGCACCGACGCATCGCGGCGCCCGATCACCGTCACATCGATGCCGCGCTTCGGCAGATGCGGGAACGGCGCGGTCAGCATCGTGTCGGTTGCCGTGGACAGCTGCGTGATCGGCGCGCTCGTATAGCGCGCCAGCGCTTCCTTGCTCGAGCCGTTCAGCACGAAGACATGGTCGAACCGATCCAGAAGCCGCAGCTTGTCCTTCCATTGCTCGAAGGTCGAGGACCAGCTTTCCAGAAGAAAGATCGCGGCGATCCCCGACCGGTCGCGCCACTGCCGGATCTGGTCGATCTCCGCGATCTCATAGACGAACTGGCAGGTGTAGAGGGTGAGGTCGTAGTCGAGATCGAGCGTCATCGGCTCCATCCGCGGGATGTAGTGCCCGCGCAGCTTGCGGTACTTGAGCTCCAGCCGGTCGCGCAACGGCAGGCTCACCGCGCCCGCGCCCGGCCGGTAGAGACGGTCCTGCGGCGCGATCACCCGCCCGCCCTCGAGCCGCGAGACGACGTTCGCCCATTCCCAGAGCACGCCGCTCCACGGCCGGGCATCCATGTTGTGCGTGGAAACGAGCAGCGTCCTGCGAAGGGTCATGCCGAAAATCCTCGAACGATCAGTTTGCGTGCGGCACCCGACGGTGCGCTTGCCAATGAAAAGATAAAAGATGGGTCAAGGATGCCGATCCGGCTCCGTCTTTCAAGGCACCAATCGCGAAAAGGCCATAAAAACCTGCGCCGCCACACGTCAGGGTTGCACTTGCCACCCGCAGAGGAGGAGTGGGCGCTTCCTGAACGTGCATCGGCCCCCGGCAGACCGCCGGTGGCGTCTCTTCTCAGACCGCAAGACCCAGCCTGGCCCGGAACCTCGCCATCTCGCGCGGCTCCGGGCGCACGCCGGTGTAGATCTCGACATAGTTCGGAATGCGCGCGAGCCGCGTCTCCAGCGTCTCCTCCGCCCGCATCGAGATATAGCCGATCTGCACCAGATAGACGGTCCGCGCCCGCACATCCGCCTCCTGCGGATCGTGCCCCCAACGCGCGAGCATGTCGGTCAGCGCGGCAAGCCGCTCGGCGTCCGCTGCCTCGACGGCCGCAGCCATGGCGGGATCCTGCAGGCCCCAGCTGCGGGCCGCGAATTCGAAACGCGCATCGAACCGACCCGAGAGGAAGCAGGCCAGCACATTCAGCATCGCTTCGGCCCGGCTCTCCGCATATTCGGCAGAGGCCGCCACGAGGGGCGCGGTCGTCGTCCCGGCCCACTGGCTGCGCAGCGCATCCAGCACGTCGGCCCGGTCCTTGAAGAACCAGTAGAAGCTGGTGCGGGAGAGCTTCAGCCGCGCCGCGAGGGTCATGATCTTGACCGATTCCACGCCGCCCTCGATCAGCGCCTCGTAGGCCGCCTGAAGCCAGCCTTCGCGCGACCCGCGCCACCCCGTCTCGGAATCCCGTTCCTCCATGTCCCGTGCTTAGGCGGGCGACAGCCGGCAGGCAAGCGAATGTTCGCCACAGATCATCCATCGGTCACTGCCGAACCTTTAATTGACACACCTGAACATTTCGGCAGATGATGCAGCCGTCCCGCCAAGGAGTCTCCCATGTCGAACGACCCGCTCCTCCAGCCCTACCGGCTCAAGCATCTCACGCTGCGCAACCGCATCCTCATCACCAGCCACGAACCCGCCTATCCCGAGGACGGGATGCCGAAGGACCGCTACCGCGCCTATCATGTCGAGCGGGCGAAGGCGGGCGTGGCCCTGACGATGACGGCGGGATCGGCCAGCGTCTCGCGCGACAGTCCGCCCGTCTTCAACAACGTCCTGGTCTGGAAGGACGAGGTGGTCGGCTGGATGAAAAAGCTTGCCGACGAATGCCACGACCATGGGGCGGCGGTGATGATCCAGCTCACCCATCTCGGGCGGCGCACCCGGTGGGACAAGGGCGACTGGCTTCCGGTGGTGGCGCCGAGCCACGAGCGCGAGGCGGCCCACCGCGCCTTCCCCAAGCGGATGGAGGAGTGGGACATCGCCCGCATCGTGGGCGACTTCGCCGACGCGGCCGAGCGGATGAAGGCCGCGGGCCTCGACGGGATCGAGCTCGAAGCCTACGGCCACCTGCTCGAGCAGTTCTGGTCGCCTCTGACCAACGATCTCGAGGCGCCGTGGGGCGGCAGTCTCGACAACCGGCTGCGCTTCACCTTCGAGGTGCTCGGCGCGATCCGCAGGCGCGTGGGGCCCGATTTCATCGTGGGCGTCCGCTACACGGGCGATCAGGATCTGGCGGGGGGGATGGGCCCGGCCGAGGGGCTCGAGGTCTCGCGCCGGCTGAAGGAGAGCGGGTTGATCGATTTCCTGAACGTCGTGAAGGGACATATCGACACCGACCCCGGCCTTACCGACCTGATCCCGATCCAGGGGATGCGCAGCGCGCCCCATCTCGATTTCGCGGGCGAGATCCGCGCCGCCACCGGTTTCCCCACCTTCCATGCGGCGCGCATTCCCGACGTGGCGACGGCGCGCCATGCCATCGCCAGCGGCAAGCTCGACATGGTGGGCATGACGCGCGCCCATCTGGCCGACCCGCATCTCGTGCGCAAGATCGTCGAGGGCCGCGAAGACGACATCCGCCCCTGCGTCGGCGCGAACTACTGCCTCGACCGGATCTATCAGGGCGGCATGGCGCTCTGCCTGCACAACCCCTCCAGCGGGCGCGAGATCGAGCAGCCCCACGAGATCGCCCCTGCCCCGGTGAAAAAACGTATCACCGTGGTGGGCGCCGGCCCGGCCGGCCTCGAGGCCGCGCGCGTTGCCGGCAGCCGAGGGCATGCGGTGACGGTGTTCGAAGCGGCGTCCGAGGCCGGCGGTCAGCTGCGGCTCGCCGCGCGGCAGGAGCGGCGGCGCGAGATGATGTCCATTGTGGGATGGCGGCTCGACCAGTGCGGCAAGCTAGGGGTGAAATTTCATTTCAACAGCTTCGCCGAGACCGAGGCGGTGCTTGCGACCGAGCCCGATGCGGTCATCGTGGCCACCGGGGGCCTGCCGCATACCGAGGTGCTGGAAGAGGGCAACGACCTCGTCTGCTCGGCCTGGGACATCCTCTCGGGCGATGTGAAACCGGGTGCCAGCGCGCTCGTTTTCGACGATGCGGGCGATCATGCGGGGCTTCAGGCGGCCGACCTCATCGCCGCGGCCGGAGCCGCGGTCGAGATCGTGACACCCGACCGCAGCTTCGCACCCGAGGTGATGGCGATGAACCTCGTGCCCTACATGCGCAGCCTGCAGGCGCGCGACGCAACCTTCACCGTGACATGGCGCCTCAAATCGGTCCGGCGCGATGGCAACCGCCTGCGCGCGGTGCTGGGCAGCGACTACGGCCCCATGCTGCGGGACCGGCTGGTCGATCAGGTGGTGGTCAACCACGGCACGCGGCCGCTCGACGATCTCTACTTCGAGCTGAAGCCGCTCTCGTCGAACCTGGGCGAGGTGGATTACGACGCCCTTGCCACGGGCGGCTCACAGGACCGGCTGATCAATCCCGAGGGCCGCTTCCGCCTCTACCGCATCGGAGACGCGGTGGCTGCGCGCAACACCCACGCCGCGATCTATGACGCGCTGCGGCTGGTGCGCGACCTCTGACGGCCGCAGGCAGGCCCCGAGACGGGGCCTCCGCAGGTCCCTCGGGGGCCGCGCCTCGGGTCACTGCAGGAGCCGCGATCCGAAATCGATCAGCACGCCGAGGGCGGCGAAGGGCAGCGTGAGGAAAAGCGCAAGCCAGAGCCCGCCCATGGCCGTCGGCCGCGGAGCCGGCGCATGGATGCCGCGGACCACGCCCGACCCGGCCCCAATGGTGGCCGCGCGTCCGCCAGATGCCCCATCGCGCGGCGCGCCCCCCGCCCGCGCGCGCTCAGGCCCTCGAGGATCCGCCCCCGTCGCCTCGACTCGCCCCCGCTTCATAAGCGCCTCCCCCGTATCCCCAGCCTGTCGCACCGCCCGGCGTCGCGTTCGCCAGCAAACCCACGACGGCGTTTACCCCCCATTAGTTGCCGTGTGGTTAAAGGCGGAATGCGTTGCTGCTGGACCCTCTGCGACATCCCGCGTCCGCCCGAAGGGGCCGGCCTGCCCATGCAGCAGCATCCCTCCTACGGCCGGGCCTGCGGCAGCCTCGGGGCCGAGGCTCTCTGGCTCGAATGGCGCGAGGGGCGCCGGACGCTCGGCACGGCGCAGCTTCTCGCCCGGCAGCTGCCGCTCGTCGGACGCGTGGCGCTTCTGTCGCGGGGGCCGGTCTGGAGGCCGGACACCGCGCGCGAGCGGTCGGAGACGGCCATGGCGGAGCTTCTGTCGGCGCTCGGTCAAGGGCACCGCGCCGTCCTCGTCACGCCTGAGGCCGAGGATGGCGGCCCCGTCTTACACGGCGGCATGATCCCGGTGATGACGGCCGCTCATGTGGCCCGGCTCGCGCTGGCGCCTGAGCTGTCGACGCTGCGGGCGAGGCTGGCGCCGGCCTGGCGGAACAAGCTGGCGCAGGCGGAGCGCACGGGGCTCCGGGTAACGGAGACGGGCCTGCCCGACGACCCGGGCCACTGGCTGCTCGGGGCCGAGGCGGCACAGGCGCAGGCGCGGGGCTATGCGCGCCTGCCGCCGGCCTTCGCCCGCGCCTGGGCGCGAAGCGGCCGGACGCTGCTCCTTGCCGCGGAGGGGGACCGCGGGCCGCTGGCGGGTATCCTGATCCTGATCCATCCTCCCTGGGCCACCTACCACCTCGCCTGGACATCGCCAGCCGGGCGCAAGCTCCATGCGCACACTCTGCTGCTCTGGAGGGCGATCGAGCGGCTGAAGGAGATGGGGATCCTGGCGCTGGAGCTGGGCCTGCTCGACACGGAGCGGACGGAAGGCATCGCGCGGTTCAAGCTCGGGACCGGAGCGGCGGCCTGTCCGCTCGGGGCGACTTGGCTCCGCGCGCCGGGCACGGGCTCTGTGGCCCGGGTTGCCCGGCTCGGGCTCCGCGCGGGCGTCGTGCCGCAGACCGCGAGACCGTCCGCGCGAGGCTGACGGGCTCCGGGCCGCGCCCGGAGGGTCCGGCGCAAGCCTGCGCGGACGCGGGCGTCCCGCTCAGGTTCGCGCTCACGACCGGCTCACGGCGGCCGGGAAGCGCGACCTTGGGAAGCCTTCTGCACGATGCTGCTCCGGTCAGGCGACAGCACGACGCCGGAGCGGTCCTCCGCCTTGCCCGGCACAGGAGGGGCCGTCACCCCCTCCGGGGCACCATCGCGTCCGCCTCGCTCCACGGCGCCGGACAGGTCCGCTTCACGCCGGTCGGGAAGAGACCGTGCCGGCCGCAGGAGGCGGCCCGAGCCCGAACCGCCATCGGCGTCCGGCCCCTGCCGTCCGATGGCCGGATCCGCGACAGGAGAAGCCGCAGGCGGCCGACCTGATCCGCTGCGCGCCACACCCGCCATCTGCACATTTTCGGTAACGGGCGCGAGTCGGGTCTCTCTCACCTCAACCTCAGGGTTTGTCCGCGGATTGAGCCGATCACCCACCAAGCTAATGTAATAAATTACTTTTTCGACCAGATGCTTAAAAGACGGGCCTTCCGGCGCCTTACCTTTTGCGCAACTTGAGAATGGGGCGGCAGCACGGTCTCCTCGCGCCGCAATCGGCTGCCCAGCGAAATGAGAAGATGAAGCGTGGAACCCTCTCGGCCCTGACGGATCAGGAACCTCTGTTCCGTGATCTGGCTCCGGCCGGATGCTATGTGGCGCTGAGGGTGGGGTTCCTCGCGCCAGAGGACGAATGCAACTTCTTTCCGTCGTCCTGGATCCGCCACTACACGGTTCAGGCCTTCGGCCTGCGCGATCCGCTGATCCGCTGGGCGGCCTCTGCAAACGGCGCCGCGCGCTGGAGCGCCGTCCATCTGCCCGACGAGGCGGGGGTGCTCGCCGCCTACCGACGTCATGGGCTGCGCTTCGGTTGCGTGATCGGCCTGCCCGCCCGCACCGCCCGCAGCCGCAAGCGGAGCTTCGGCCTCTTCGCCCGCAACGACCGCGAGATGACCAACCACGAGATCGCGACGCTCCGCGCGACACTGGCCGAGCTTCATGCCCCGAACCGCGACGCGCTCACCCCCAGTCAGGCGGAGGTCCTGCGGATGCTGAGCGAGGGCGTGCGCTACAAGGAGATCGCGCACCGTCTGGGCATCACCGAAGGCGCGGTGAAGGCCCGCTTCAAGGCCGCCTGCGACCGTCTGGGCGCCCGGACCGCGGTGCAGGCCGCCAACATCGCCCAGCGCCGCGGGCTGCTCTGACCGCTGCGGGCGGGCCACGCGCCGCAACGTCGCGCGGAACAGGCCGGCCGGGCTCACGTTGATCCGGCTCATTCAGATTGAAAGGGCCTTTCGATGAGTAACCAGTCCTATACCCCCGATACCGCCGCGGCCGACGCGCTCGAGACGCTGCATGACCGCACCGTCGACGTGCTCGCAGGCTTCGACACGATGGTGGAGAAGGCGGAGCCCGAGTTCCTTCCGCTCGCCCGCCGGTTCCAGGAGCTGCATCGCCGCCAGTCCTCCGAGATCGCGGCGCTTCTGTCGGTTGCCGGCCGGAGCCCCGGGGACGACGGCACCTTCATGTCCACCGTGAACCGCGCCGTGGTTTCGTTGCGGGCGATCTTCGACAAGATCGACGAGGATGTGATCCAGCAGATCGAAAGCGGCGAACAGAACGTCATCGACGCCTTCGACGAAGCGATTGCCCAACCGCAACCGCCCGAGGTCGCGACGAAGCTGAGCGAACTTCGCCAGGAACTGGTGCGGCTGCTCGAGGAGGCGCGCGCGGCCACGTCCTGACGAGGCCCCGACCGGCGGCACCTGGAGACCTAGAGACCTAGAGACCTAGAGACCTAGAGACCTAGAGACCTAGAGACCT